>MDTA01071772.1_pt1 | contig 66185 bp, 52 predicted proteins | sample 811151 | NCBI WGS metagenome assembly MDTA01 (sample SAMN05326648, study PRJNA326480) | marine metagenome | isolation source: seawater | place: Indian Ocean: South | collected 2010 | reverse complement strand
GTCGTGTCTGTAAGTCCAACCGTGGTCACCTGTTGGTCCTACGTATATAAAGCCAACTTTGACTTTGTCTTTTGCCTCACCAGCGAATGCTGGAGACATAATTGCGATAACTGTCGCAAAAAGGGCAGTTAAAAATAGTTTCATGTTTTATCTCCTCTTAGGTTGTGGGTGTTCTCTAACTACAAAATGCTTCACCCAAATGGTACAAAATAGATTGATGTCAAGTTAGATTGACACTTGACAATGGTATTTATTACAGGTACTCATTATAGTACCCGATATCGAACCTTAGATCAAATAGCATGCGTTTGTCTTGCTGAATAATGACTGGAACAGGTGCACCGTTTGGACCATTGTTAGGATCGCTCCACAATATTTCAAATTCACCTGTGTCTAGTTTTTTATGAAGTTTTTTTAAGCGTCTTCTATTATAATTTTTACAAATATAAACTATAGCTTGATTTTTTCCTAATGGCTCAAGTTCACCGGACCAATCAACAAATTTTATTTCGCCTTTTTTTAGAGCGGCTCCACTCCATGGACATACAGGTTTAATGTGTTCGAAATATTTCTTCCAATCAACTTCCGTAGATGACATCCTTAATCCATTTTGCTTCTTTGGTTACACCGTATATATCTAAATGCTCCCCTTTATCAAAACAATGTGATTTGTAATCAGTAATATTTTCTTGTGTAGTTGGCATATCTATAAACTTAAATTGTTTATTATGTCCAAAAATAAAATCAGCTTTTGATTTCAAATATTCTCCTATGCAGATAGATTGCGTATGTTCAAAATCAGGATGTATATGCTCCGTCCATAATTGCCAAAATTTATATGATTTTTTTATATCCCAAAAGTTGCTCTGATGATGCGGAAAAAATCCATTTGGACTCATAATATAAATTCTTCTCATATTCTCCATACTCCATGCATGGTAGTTAGGAGATCTTTCTTCTAATTTCATTATAAAAGATTTATGAATAGATGAATATCTACAACCTGCTGTAAGTTTTACAATATTATAATCATAGAGATGTGAGAACTTATTAAAGAAAAACATTATAGCTTGGTTGCTTAATCCGCCTCTTCCGTAATTATGTATAGTATCGTTTGGGAGTATTTTGCTAAGTTCTTCAGGCCAACTAACGTATGCAGTCTCTTTTTTGCGTTTTTTGCCGCGGTTTTTTATACCGCCCATTCCCGCAGTCCAACTACAACCATATGTGGCAATCTTCATTTGCCGATTTTAACCTCTAGATTTTTTCTTGCCGCGTGAAGCCTCTTCCATACCACGGTTTTTCTTCTTGCCGCGTGATGCTTCTTCCATTCCACGATTTTTCTTTTTGCCACGTGATGCTTCTTCCATGCCACGGTTTTTCTTCTTACCTCGTGATGCTTCTTCCATACCACGGTTTTTCTTCTTACCTCGTGATCCTTCTTCCATACCACGGTTTTTCTTTTTGCCACGTGATCCTTCTTCCATGCCTCTATTCTTTTTTCCGCGGTTCTTTTTGCTTTCATCAAACTTTTCGTTTAATGCGGCCCACAGTTGTTCTCTTATACTAGATTCTACTGTTTGATGAACTGCTGGATCTTTTGCACGTATAGCACCTTTAGGTTTTTCTCTGTTTATTCCTCCGGATAAATCTTTTGTCATAGTATGATGATCAGCATATGTTTCTTCTGGTGAATTATCCCATTCTTCATCTACTGCTTCTTCTCCCATTCCACACGGTGAATCTCCCATAGGTGGTTCTGGCATATCAGGTTCTGCATGCATATGAGGAATATTTGATTCCATACCAGCATTTTTCAATATAGCAATTAGTTCTGCAACTTCTGCTGAACTAGAACCATTCATTGAAATATTCATTGATGCTTCTTTCACTTGTTTTTTCATGTTGGTCTCCTTTTCTGCAACTTGTACACCGCGTTCCTTAGCATCTGCATTCGCATCTGGAGCACCGCTTTGCTGTGTATTAGCTTTAGGTGCACCTATTATTTTTGCACCTTTATTATTTTTTATGAATATATCTAAAGCCTGTGGCTGTCCGTACCCTCTAATGACAGTTCCGTCTGTTTGTGGGATTTCAACGAAAGGCTTAGGATATTTTTTCTTCATATCTTTTACATTGAAGTTTGTTGATTGTCCAGTTGATTGAATATGGACTTCTTTACTTACCTTAGGTGCTGTTGGAGCATTTCCTAAGTCATCTCCGTCTCTTGTGTCTGTATTTATATCTGGACCTTTTCCGCCGAATGCATCTAACCCCGGCTCTTTAGCTGTAGCTTGAGGATCATTTGCATATGTTGCGTCACCTTGCTTTTGTGCATCATCTGCTGCCGCTTGATTCTGTGCCGCTATATCATCTGCTGGGCCATCTACACCCTGTTGTGGAATGTTAAGGGCTTTTTCCATACGCTTGATTAAGTCGCCGAATTCTTGTTGTACTTTAGGATCTCTTTTTGCAGATGCACGTATTTGGTCTAAATATTTTTGTAGTTGTGCTAACTGTGGAGGATCTAATTTTTCTGCTATTGCACGGTTTTCAACTATAAATCTATAGTGAGTCATGCCTTGAACACTTTCTGCTGCCATTTTTAACAACTTTTCAATTTCTGGAGCAATAACTTGTCTAATTCTTAATCTACTAGGAACTTGTTCTGTACCTTGATCTGTTGCTTGTGGATCATCTGCGAAATTTGCATTTCCTGCATCCATTGCTTTATCTGCGGCTGCTTGATTAGTTGCATCTTGTTTTGCTGTAGCATCTGCATCTTTTGGTTTTTGTCCTTGTAATAATTCTTGAATCTTTTTCATAGTGTTTGGACCAGCTTGTCCATCTACAGTTAATCCGTTAGCTTTTTGAAAAGCGGCAACTGCATTATAAGTTCCTTGGCCGTATTTGCCATCTATACCATTTGGATCGTGACCTAATCTACCTAAAGCTGTTTGCAAATCTTTAACAGCAGGCATTGCTTGTTTGCCACCATCATTATATGCTTTCATTAAGTTAGCTGTCTTCAAATCTAATTTTCCAGCAAGGTTAGATCCAGCATCACCTTTGCTTGTATCTATTTCTGGACCCGCTCCACCAAAGGCATCTAGACCTGGATCTGCATCAGTAGCTTGATCTGCTTGGTCCATTCCTTGTGCAACACCACCTTCTTGATCAGTAGCAGTACCTGGATCTTCTTCACTACCTACAGCATCAACTGACCCATCGTTTTGAGGTGCTCCGCCTTCACCGCCTCCTTGTGCATTTGCTCCCGTTGCTTGATCTGCTTGGTCGATTCCTTGTGCAACACCACCTTCTTGGTCAGTAGGCTTAAATTTTCCTGTTCCAGCAATAGCGTCTTTTTGATCTTTAGTAAGTGCTTTTTGTTCTGCACCACTTGTTGCCTCGTCTGCGGCTTTAATTTCTGCAGGACTCATATCGCCACGTAATTCACCAGCTATTTGATCTGCTCTAGCATCATCAATACCTAAAACTTTTTGTACAGTGCTTGTTACCCAATCAACAAATCCTTCATCTAATTCTTTAGTATCTTTTCCAAAAGCATCTGCAATTTTGATATGTTTTTTGATGTCTGTCATATTATCCACCTACTACTGCTTTAGTATTGATATCATCACTGATATCTGCACTCTCGCCTTTTGGTGCACCTTCCATTGGATCTATTTCTCTTTCTTTACGAGCTGTTTCTAACTCTTTCAATAAATCCATTACTCTTGCTCCAGCAACATCTTGCTGTGCTGATTCACCACCCATGTCTTCTGTATTCAATATTGATTCATAAGGTTCATCTGTCTTTTCAGATTGTTGTCTTTCAATAGGATCATGTTCGCCACGAACTGTTAGATGACTATGTGATATATCACAACAATTTACAAGATAATGTTCAAGTATATGTGCTGTTGTAGGATATTTTAATTCTACTTCGTAATGGGTAACTTCACAATTTTGTAATTGCGGGAAATCCATTGGTTTCTCTTGAATTGGTGTCCTTTTTCCTGCACTAAGTTTTAGTAATTCATATTTGTTCAAGTTTCGTTCCATCTTATCGACAAAACCTTCAGGTAAGTCTCCTGCTACCCTTACAAAAAATTTATATGTCTTTTCAGACTCTGTTAAAAATGATTTAAATGTTTTCATGGCGTTTTCCTATTATAAACTATTTATCCATACTTTTTAATTTTTCCAATAAACTATTTCTATCTGTGACAACATATCCGTCACCATTTACTACATCTCCGCCTATAGGCGTATCTTGATCCAATTTTTCCTTCTTTAGTTGCAGTTCAATCATCTTTAATTTTTTATCCATTTTAGCAACTTTGGCATCAAGAGACGTTTTAAGCATCGATCCAGCCACTTCAAAAACCCTTCCACTGTATCTACTCTCCACATTCATGCCTAAATCCATTAGGTCTTCATAACTTTGTAATGCTCTGTCAGCTATGTCGTTAAGCTCATTATCAGCTTTGTCGCCCAAACCTTTAACACTTGGTAATGCACTTGCAATTTTATCAAATTCTGCAATATCTCTCAAAGTTTCTTTTTGTTCTACAACTGCAGAATTTGCCTTGTCTTGGTTCTTTGCGTCTTTGATCATTTCTTTGCTATCAGGCAGGTTTAAAAGTTCTTCTAGTTTTTTCGTCATAGTATGTAACCTTTATTTACACATGTATTTATCGTTACCTACGACCGTTGTGAAAAATATCATCTTCTGTTACTATGCGAAATGTTATGTTATTTTGCTTACAGTAGGCATAAGCCGCTTCCCATTTGGCTTGATTTACTATCCAAGACGCTTGATTTACTCTACTTCTTCCTAATTTTTCTCTATATGCTTGGTTTGAAGGTTTTACTTCTATTAATTCAACCTTTTGCTTGCCCCCTCTATCAGCATATGCAATAAAAAAGTCTGGAACGTATATTGTTTGTTTACCTGTTAACGGATTTCTATAAGGTATTTTTAATGCTTCACTAGCCCATTTAGCCACAGCAGGATGAGAATCACAAAAGTTCATAAAGGCAAATTCCCAACTACTTCTATAGGTAGGTACTTTAGTGCCAATATATTTTTCTGGAAATTTACAGTTAAATTTACCTTGAGCAAATCTAGCCATTTTTTATACCACTACATTACGCTTTTCTAGTGTATTGTCATTGTTGGTTACTTTGAATCCTAATGTGCTTGTGTTAAGTCTATTATAATTTAAAACTTCTGTAACAACTGTGCTAAGTTGTATGTTATCTAATCCTTTTAATGTGTCTAGTAATTCAAATATTTTTACTTGATCAATTTTTGCTTGATTCAATAATGTAGTTGTAGTGCTTATAGCGGCATTTTTTTCAAAACCCCTTTTCTCAAAAAACCCAACCACTGCATCTACTTCATTTGATGGAAAAGATAATTTTTCATTAAAATAATTATCAAAAAAATCTGTTACTCTTTTATCATTAGTTTGTGCTTGTTGTGGTAGACTACTCATTTTATGTTCCTGTTACTGCTTTTTCTAATGCTGCCATTTCGACAGGATTGCTTTTTATCGCTTGATAGGCGGCTTTGCCTTGTGCTACAGAACCACCTGTTATACCTTGATAATTTTTTACATACTGTTGTTGCATTGCACTATCTAATGCCGCTGGATTATTTTTGAGTAAAGATTTTCCTTTTGTAAAAGCTCCTACGGCTGCTACTCCAGCCGCGGCTATCAATAAATCTTTACTTCCACCTTTACCTCCATTTTTAGGAAATAGCGTTTGAGCAACTCCATTAACATTTGTGCCTGTTGCCGCACCTAATGCCCCAGTAATAAGACCAAACCCTTCTTGTCTCAATCCTTCTTTGCTTAATCCTCTGATATTACCAATTAAGTTTGCACCCATTAACACCGCTAGTAACGGATTTTCATATGCCTCTCCACTAGCAATAAAATCATATAAACTAAATGCACCTTCTATTGCTGAACCAAGTGTTCCTCCGCCTCCACCTGCTAATGATATTGGACTTGGTGTTGTGTCGTAATGATCTTGACCGAAACCTGTAGGCGAACCATTAGCACCGGCACGTACAGCACCACTTTCATAAAATACAGCTTCATATGCTACACTTATTCTATTTTCTAATGTACCTGACAAATCTGAATTATTTACATCATCATGACTCCATTCTGAAAGTATTGGATTAACAAGAGTAAATGTAACATACTCTCCCCGTGCCATTGTGCTTATTCTAATTTCCTTAAAGAAAGGAACACCAGGATTATATACATCCATACCATACTTATATTTGTTCATTTCAGTACCAAGGTATGTATTGTGAGGTTTTACTGCATATGCTCTACCATTATTGATACGCTGATTACCATCAGCAAAATAATATCTATAATACGCTTGCATTAGTGCTGTAGTTAGTCCTTGATTATCATCGTGAAATGTTATATTTACAGGATTATATTGTATACCAGTTTGAACATTTTTAATTCTATTATATTTCTTTTTTTGTTCAACATTAGCACTATAACTAGGTAAATCTGCAGACTTAACAAGCATGCCTATTTCGTTAAGAGGGCCTCCTTGAAACAGTTTTGGTATCAAACTTGCACCTTCTGGAGTAACCACAAATTGCACATGATAATTAAATTTACTTCTAGGAGCAAGTCGCATGTTACTGTCAACATACAATCTTGAAGCATGTTGCCAGTCTCCTAAATTGCCTTTAGGTGATAATGCGCCTGACGCAATCGAATCTAGTAATGAATTAAATTTATTTGCCATACTAATATTTATCTATGTAAATTAAGTGTATATATAAAAGAAATAGGGGAGCGTAAAAAGCTCCCCTATAATTAGACTAAATGGATTTTTTATTAGGCTCCGCCACCTGTTACTGCTGTATTTACTGTACGTCCAACTGCTGTACCAATACCTGTTCCTTGTGGTGATTGGATTGCGTTGTCATATCTAATACTTAATGTAACACTGACAGGGTCTGTAGAGTTTGAATATGCTAAAGTATTGTAATTAGCACTTTCACAATAACATCCGTATAATTCAAATGTTTCTAAAACAGTTGGTACATTAGCACCATTACCGCCATCTAAGATTTCAATACGTGTAACGAATTTATAATCCTGTCCTGATGCCGCACTTGACTGTTCAAAAAAGTCAAATTGTTTCTGAAGTTGTTCGCCAACTAGTTTTTGGACATTGTTGTTTACATCTTCACGTAAGTTTAATGTAATTGGTTCCCAAGTATGTTTACCTGCTAGGTATACTCTTGAGTTGTAAACATCAAGTGTCATTTGTTCAAAACTTACATTTGGTCTAGTTACATCAATAACTTGCTTTGTAAGTTCTGTAGTTGGTGTGCTTATGCCAAAATTTTCTAGCGATACCCTAAAACGGTATTGCAATTTTGGCATTAAAAGTCCCTGATTACTTGCGGAATCTCCACTAGCTAACGGGACTGTAATTTTTGATAATGTTGAAATTGCCATTTAGTCTGCTCCTATTAATAGTATTTATCAGATTAAAGTCCTGATATTTCTCCAGTATTTTTAAGTCTTAGAGGTATGTAAATAAACTCTACTGCCTTAACAGGTTCGATAGCAATATCTAAATATAATTCATTTTTATCAATTCTGCTAGGTGTATTATTTGACTCGTCACATACTACTAAGTAATCATACAAGCCTCTTTGTCCTACTAATTCTAGTAGTAAACTTTCAGCCGCTTGTTTTATTTCGTCCCTAGTAATTTTATCGTTCGGTTCAAATATGTAAGGTTTAGCAAGTGTGTTTAACTGACTTCTCAAATATATAACAAGTCTTGCTACATTTATTCTATCCAATGCACTTGCGCCTCTTGCACGAGTTTTCTGTCCAAAGTTTACAAGTCCTGCACCTGTAATAAATGTAATTGGGTTAACATTGTTTGAGTATAAAGTATCTCTTTGTCCCTCATTTAATGCAACACTTACAAATTCGCCTTCACTGTTTACAAATCCAGTTGAACTAGCATTAGTTATACCACCACGTCTTGTACCTGCTGGTGCAAACCATGGAAACGATACTTGATCGCTAAGTGCAATCGTTCTAAGCATCATATGTGAAGCAGGAACTACAACATTATTGCCAAAGTTATCACTTGTAAAGCCTGCTGGATAAAATACTCCTAAGTATTCATCTCTGCTAACTAACCCGTCATCGTTATCTTCAACTGCTGTGTTAACATTTGTTGCCCATTCATTTAATGAAGTTGCATCTGGTGTTAATCTAAACGGAGAATCACCTACTATGAATGCAGTTAATCCTCTATCAAAGTTTAAGCTGATCATTTCTCCGATAAGTTCCGGATATCCAGGTGTAGCCATAACATTAAACAATCTTGATTCATCATCTCTAATGTCATCATTGCTATTTACTACTGCCTGTAACGCTTGTACTACAACTTTACGCTGTGCTTTGCGTCCAAAACTACCTGAACCATCTGCTTGATTTCCGGACTCTGTTACCCATCTATGTGGATAATAGTTTTCCATTGAAACATCACCTTGACGTTTATTAACAGATGTAGTATCTATGTAATTACGCTCAAATCTTTTTACGTTAAATCCACTTCTACGTAGATTCCAAAGCAACATACCTTTTGGATATAATGCTGGATCTGGTGCATCTGGATCTAAATAGTTACTTGCAAGTAACTCAGGAATAGTACCGCTTGGTGCAACTGTTGTTGTTCCACCGCCTGTACCATAACGTGCATCTGCAAACAGTATACCGTTTTCAGTTGTTTGATCACTTGAATCTAATGGTGATCCCCATTTTTGGGCTGTCGTTCCAGAAATGTTTACATTATATCTATATATTGTTGGATAGTTTTCCAAATCTGCTGTTGATATCCATAAATCGCCTGTTACTAGAGCACTTCCATCGCTTTGTTGCGTAGGCATACTAGCTGAAACAATTGGACCTGCTGGATCAGCATTAGGATATGCTGTAGAGTCACCATAACCTACCCAAGTTGTGCCATTATGCCATAACATGTCAACTTCGTCAACAATACTGTTATACCAAAGTTGCCCTTGGCTTGCTAAACTAGTCACTGCATTTGCACTTGCTGTGTAGGATAAAATTCTCCAATTTGTTGCTTGAAACTGTTTAGGACTTGTTGCATTTGTTGTACCATCTACAAATGCTAAATTAGCAGTTGATGTTGGATCATTTGCATCAAACGGTTTAAATCCTATTGCATTTAAAATGCCATCTGTATCAACAAATTTAATTTCACCACCTTGTGAATGTGAAATTACAATTCTATTTGAAGCATCTACTGTTGCACTTACATTCTGTGAAGCTGCAGATGTTATTGCTGATGCAATTAATACTGAGTCACCTGTTGCACTACCAGTAGTTGTGACTGATGCTGTTACAGGTGCACTAAATGCTGAGCTTCCTTTGTTTGTAGAAGCGATTGTAAATGTAAATGTACCTGCTCCTGGTGAAGTACCTGTTATTGCATTACTTGTAATTGTTGTAGCACCACTAGCTTGTCTGCGGTAAATTGTAAAGTTTGCTAACGGCTGTGTATCATTTGCAACATTTGTTTTTGCATACAAATCACCAATAGCTAAATTTGCTCCGCCACCTGTGCTATCCAACCAGTATATTGCAGATGCATTATTGTCATAGAAAGGAGCAGCAACTTCGTCCCACAATAATGTTGTAGAATTCCAAAGTTTTACATCTAATTTCGCCCCACCGTTCGGTAATGTAGTTTTAAACCATATGCTACCTGAAGGACGAGGATATGTGTCACCGCTTTTCCATTCTGGCACACTAGTATGTGCTGAAATTTGTAATGCTGGTGGATAATAAGTTCCTGCACTGATTCCTAGCTCTTCTAGTCTTGTTGCATCACCACCAATTACTATCGGACCGCCTAATGTGGAATCGTCCGCACCCGAACTTGCTCCTGTGCTGTAAATTTCTAAAAATCCATCTACTACGTCTGCTGATATCTCACCACCCAAGCCTATGCCTGAGTTAATAGCAGTAGCAATTTGACTTACAGTGTTTCCACCTACTGATACAACTGAGCCGTTAATTGTAATATCTGCTGTTCCTGCAAATGAAGGATTAGCTTTAGAGCCTTTTACTGTAGCCCAACTCTTTGTCCATGCGTTGCTTCCAACTTCAACCCATGTTCCACTTGCATTTTTATACCACAACTTATTCATGGTAGTCACAGCAACAATTACATAATCGCCAATTGCACCAATACTTGATAAAGGAGTATAATTTCCTGCATCATAATCTACAACTTCGTTTTGTTTGTAAATTACAGTCGGTACTTTTGTAGTAAATGTTTGACCGCCTGTTGTATTAATTGCATTGCTGTTCCACTGTTGTATTCCGTAATTTGAACCGTCAGTATCAAACCAGTATGTACCTGCTAATGGATTCGCCGCTGGTGCATCAGCTGTTGGTTCTAATTCTCCTAGATCAATGTCTGCTCTTACTACATATGCTCTATTGCTTACACCTAATAATGAATAAGCAGCCTGTAAACCATATTCGTTAAGTTCGCCAGCATGTATTGGATTATTATTAGTATCTGTTTTAAATATCGGATCACCAAATGTGTCCGCTAAATCTCTTTGCGATGTAAGTAAGAAAGGTTTACCTGCATTCGCTTTCAATGTACCTTGGGCTGTTCCTGTGCCGGCAGCATTTTGCTTATTGCTTGCTGATGCAACAAAAACCATAGGTACTGTACCTGGCTCAGCTGGGGTATAAAAACTTTCGTCTATAACGCTGACCTGTACTCCTGGTGATGTTAAAGCCATATTATTTCTCCTGTTGGAATCTTTTTGCTATTACTATTTAGCAAACAAAATAGAAAAGGTGTGTGTTTATACCATTAAAAAGGCACCAAAAAGGTGAGGTAAATACATTATGAGACCTTTATGTAAATGTGGACAAAGACCTGCGGCTGTAAACTATAAAAAAGGAAAGAAAACATATTATAGAAAATTATGTGAGAGGTGTTTACGCAATGGCATAAATCATGGCATACCTAAATGGAAACAAAGAGGTTATATAAAAAAAGATGAATGTGAAAAATGTGGATATAAAAGTAAACATGCGGAGCAATTTAATGTTTACCACATTGACGGCGACTTGAATAATTGTAGTGTAATGAATCTAAAAACTATCTGTGCCAACTGCCAACGTATTATGCAGAAGCAAGGCGTGAAATGGAAGCAAGGTGATCTTGTACCTGATTTTTAAGATCTTCCATAGTGCCGTTATTTCCTATGATGCTATCAAATTTTACATTTGCCCATCGCCATTCAGATTCATGAACATCTTTAGGTTCAACACCAATATCTTGATACATTCTAAACCACACAGGATCTGCACCTCTTTTCACATGCCAAACCTGACCATTTAATGAATGTATCATATCTGCTTCATTAGGAAAACGAACATCTGGTATCACATAGTCTTTTGTGTTATCATGCATTAATTGTTGTTTCACAAGACTAACCCATATTCCATCAAAAAATCCATCTCTCATACAATCTGTTCCAAACAGTTGTAATACTAATCTTGGTGTAATAGGTTTTCCTACTTCTTTAGTCCAAAATTTATCTGGCTCTTCTCTCCAGGCTCTGCTGTCATCTGTGTCCCCTTCAAGGTTATTCCTGTCCCAATTAAAAACAGAAGCAACGCCATCTTTTAATTTATCTGCAAAACTAATTTTTGTGAAGTTGTGTTCTTCTACTAATATATCCGCGGCTGATCCTTTACCGCTACCTATAAGTCCACAAATACCTATTATCATATAAAATCCTCTAGTATTTGTATATTATAGACTATAAATGTAGTAATGTCAAGAAAAAATTATCCTATTGAAAATCCGTATCCAACGCCGCCAGATACTTGAGTAGATACATCAGATTCTAATTTTTCCATTTCTTGTTGAGCTTCACTTTTTAAACTTTGACCGTTTAGACTTGTACCACCTTGTGGTCCTGCAATAGTAGCAAATTTTTCTCTAGCTTCGCCTAACATATATTTGCAACTTGCAAGTGTGTAATCTTTTATCCATTGCTGTGCAAGATAATCATTCATTAGATTTTCATCTGGACGATAATTATAACAATACATCAATAAAGTTTCTTCGGCTCTAGGCCTTTGAAGTAAAGTTAATTTTTTAGTTTGTGTATTCCATTTAAACTCTATAAATGAACCAAACATCCTTCCTACAAGTTCTTGATATTGACTAAACATATCATATGTTGCTAAGCCACCTAGATTAGAACTTGATAACAAGTATGCGTTTGTATATGCTAAATTGAAAGGTTCAAAAATTGTGCCACCATCGCCGCCACCTGACCTTGAACCAATTGAACGTCTAAATATTCTTCTAACTTCTACTATTTCATTTGGCAATGTATATTCATTTTGATCTATAATTGTTGGCATAAAAAAGTATGATTCTTCTACTGAGTTATCAGATCTCTGTCTGAATTTTGTCAACGCCTTAGTCAAAGCAGTTTCATAATGAACAGGATCTAGTTCAACATCAACCATTCCTCCGCCTAGCATTGTATGAACATAATCAAATATATCTTGTTTTTGTAAAGCCATTTTGTAGTCTCCGTAGTATTTATCGTATTAGTCTACTATCGATAAATATGTATATGCCAAGATTAAGTTTATATAGACCAGAAAAAGGAAATGATTATACATTTATAGACAAACAGGTCTATGAGATGTTCACTGTAGGCGGTACTGACATTAATGTACATAAGTTCCTTGGTGCAGAAAATCCTGACGAAAGCAATGCTACCGCAGATCAACCTAGATATGACGCTGTAAAAGAAACCAACATACAAGATTTACTATTTTTAGAAAATAGGGATAGAAAATATGATCCAGATGTATATACTATGCGTGGTATTTACAATGTCCAGGATATTGACTTTAATTTAAGTCAATTTGGTTTATTTTTAAGCAATGATACTTTGTTTCTTACTATTCATATCAATAGTAGTGTCAAAACTCTAGGACGTAAAATAATTGCAGGAGATGTAATTGAATTACCGCATCTCAAAGACGAATATGCATTGAATGATTTAAGTTATGCGTTAAAACGTTTTTATGTAGTTGAAGATGTAAATCGAGCTGCAGAAGGATTCTCGCAAACTTGGTATCCTCATCTATATAGACTAAAATTAAAACAAATAGTAGATTCACAAGAATTCAAAGAAATACTTGATTTGCCTGCAGAAGAAGGACAAGACGGAGCAAACACTTTACGGAATATGTTAAGCACATATGAAAAAGAAATGCAAATAAACAATGCAGTAGTGCAACAAGCAGAAGCTGATGCGGCAAAATCTGGGTATGATACAAGTCATTACTACAGTTTACAATTAAACAGTGATGGCAACACTGAATTAGTTGATACAGATGCAGACAATATACCTGACACTATGCAGACTGCTAATAAATCAGGTTATAATGGATATTTGCTAGGAGACGGAATACCTACTAATGGTGCAAATTTTGGTCATGGAATTGGCTTTCCAACTAATAAAGCAGTTGGAGATTACTTTTTACGAACGGATTTTAGTCCAAACAGATTATTTAGATATGACGGAGCAAGGTGGGTAAAACAAGAAGATAATGTGCGTATGACAATGACTCAAACAGACACAAGAAGCACACAAAAAGGTACGTTTATAAATAACACTAACTCTGCAACAATTTCAGGAGAAAATGTAATAGAAAGACAAAGCCTAAGTGATGCTTTGAGACCAAAGGCAGATGAATAATGAGATTTGAAGAATTTTATGAAATAAGAAGTGAGAAAGATAGGGTAGAAAAAGAAATATACCTAAATACTCCTGTTGAACATATTTGTAATGGATTAATAAGAGCAGGTGTAAAAAGAAAAGATGGGGGATTTAAATATCCAGCTAGAGCAAGGAATATGAAGAAAAATGCTTTAGATGCAATCAAAAGGTATAGAAATCGCAATCCACAATTAGCTTCAGCAATTCAAGCATGTCTGCAAAAAAATGGTTATGGTAAATTAGGACAAGGAGATCTAAAAGGATTTGCAGGCGATGGTGGATATAGTGACTATGCAAAAGGAAAAGGTACAGGCACAGGTGTAGGAACCGGCACAGGTAATAATATATTTGGTAAAGGTACCGGTGATGGCGATATACCTGGGTATACTCCAGGAGATGGTACTGCTGTTGTTGGTGCAAACTCAGGAAAAGGCAACGCAGATTCTGGTACAAGCACTACAGGTAAAGGTAATTCTGATACAGGAACTGAAAGTTATGCTACTGAGTCAGGTAAACTGAACAGCTACTTGCAAAATGAAGATTGGGAAGGTGCGTTAAATTACCTTGATGGCAACCCTGGGTTTGAAGATTATATTGGGCCTAGTTTTAGGAAAGATATAGAGGGCACCATAGATGCTATAGAAGCCAAGAAAAAAGCACTTGCCGCGGCTGAAAAGGCGGCACTTGAACAACAAATTGCAGATGAACAAAAAGCTGAAGAAGCTCGTATAGCGGCAGAGAATGAAAGAATAGCTAACGAAAAAGCCGCTAAGAAAGCTGAAGAAGAAAGGCTTGCAAAAGAAGAAGCACTTAAGAAAGCAGAAGAAGCTAGGATTGCTAAGGAAAAAGCAGAAAAAGCAAAACTTGAAGCTGAAGCAGAAAAGAAACGTATAGAAGCAGAACGATTAGAAAAAGAAAGAAAAGAAAAAGAAGAAGAAGCAAATAGAATCAAAAAAGATACAGAACAAAATCCTAATATCACAGCAAAACCTGATGACAAAGAGAAACCAGTTAAGCCAGACGATATTGATGATTTTGACTGGGAGGATTTACAATGAGATGGCAAGAATTAAAAATTGCATTACGTGAAGCAGACGAAAGAATTATTATTGCAGTTGAATTTAAAAGCGGAAAAAAGATAACAATACGTAATGTCCCTAAGGATCTTACAACTAGGCCAGATTTTGATTCTAGAGTAATGAAAGCCGCAAAAAAAGCAAAACCAAATGAAGTATATTTAGATTGGAATGTTGTTGGAGCAACAGAAGCAGACAAAATAGATCAGGTTGAAAAAGATAAAATATCTGGTAAAGATCAAAAGGATGCAGATCAAGGAGAATTTAAGCCTACTGATATAGAAAAACAAGCAATGAAAAATGTGTTAGATTTGCATAGATTAGTAATGAATACTATGGAAAAAACTGTATTGCGTGGATTAAAAATTAGAGATACAGATGATCCTAAATTTAAAGACGGATGGTATCATGAGACAAGGGCAAAGGATCCTGTTTTTCCTAATGATGTTTCTTTTAGTTTTCCTCAGACAGATCCCGACATAACAGGAAAAACAATTACAATAGACGACATAAAAGATGCATTAATGATTGATCTTAAAATTAACACAAATAATCCAGGACGTGATGAATTTGGTTATCAAGAGCATGAAGGCTTTCCAAAATCAATGGGCGATTTTGATGATATGAAACAGATGATTATAGATGCAGTAGGTGCAAGAGACCATATTACAACTGTTGGTCCTGCACAACCAAAACAAGTTCCAAATGAACCTATGAAAATTACAATAGCGGCAAAAAGTTTTTATTACAGAAGAGCAATAGTTCCTAAAATGGATAATGATTAATGCAACATTTTTACGACGGACAAATTAGAAGGTATATCACCCAGATTGTAAGGATGATGAGTAATTTTTCTTACAAAGATGGTAAGGGCAATCTTACCCAAGTGCCTGTCATGTACGGTGACTTAACAAGACAAGTTGCAAATATTATTAGAGAGAACTCTGAAAATAAAATACCAAGTGCTCCTAGGATGGCTGTATACATTACTGGTCTTGCTATGGACACTGCACGATTAGCAGATAGTAGTTACGTCAACAAAGTCAATATAAGAGAACAAGCCTACGATGCAACTGGCAAAGAGTATCTTAACAAAGAAGGAAAAAACTATACAGTAGAAAGACTAATGCCTACGCCTTATACACTTACAGTAAATGTAGATGTATGGAGTAGTAATACTGATCAAAAATTACAAATATTAGAACAAATACTAATGCTGTTCAATCCTAGCTTAGAAATACAAACTACAGACAATTATGTAGACTGGACTAGTCTAAGTGTTGTAAATCTTGAAAATTTAACATTTAGCAGTCGTAGTGTCCCAGTAGGAGTTGACAGTGAAATAGATGTTGCAACTTTAACATTCAATACGCCTATTTTTATTAGTCCTCCTGTTAAAGTAAAACGTTTAGGAGTAATTACACAAGTTATAACAAGTATCTTTAATGAAAGTAAGGGTAGTATAGATTTAGATTTATCACGTCCTGCAAACCAAGCATACGACGATAAACCTAAGCCAGAAAATGCTACAAGGACTAGATTAGCTATTGCAAATACAGGACAAATAAGATCAGAAATTGCTGCGGAAGGGGTAGTTAAATTAGATGTAGATTCAATTATTAACACAAGTCATGATAATTATTCATTGCTTGTAATGAGCAATACAGCAAAGCTAGTAAAGGCTGGTGTTGTAGGCGCAGAAACTTGGACAGGATATATTAAGTCATTACCTTTTGATTTCAATGCAGGAGTAACAAATTTACATCTTAGAAGAGATGGTATAGATAATGAAATTGTAGGCACAGTCACTATAAATCCGTTAGATGAATTTGAATTGTCAATAAATTTTGATACAGATACAATACCTGCTGATACAATAATGCATGGTCCGTCAGGTGATAGAAACAAAATAGATTATATAATTAATCCTTACAAAACTAATCCAACAGCAATAAAAGGCAGTAATGCTAGAATATTAATATTAGATGCAATTAACACAAGTGAAAATGTTAATGAAGCAACTTACGACGGTCCTGATGCATGGAAAAATGCAGACGGCACTGAATTTGTTGCAGGAGCAAACGACATTGTCGAATGGGACGGTTCTAAGTGGCATATAGTATTTGATGCTAGTGAAGATGATAGTACTGTGGTTTTTACTACTAATCTTAATACAGGCAAACAATACAAATATGTCAACGATGAATGGATACTATCATATGATGGAGAATATCCAGTTGGCACCTGGTATCTAAACTTTTAAGATAATTAATTGTATGAAGAGTAAATCCATTATCTGTAGTGGTGCATTAGTATATGCACGTTCTACAAAACGTTTCTTATTATTATATAGAACACAAGGTCGTGCAAAAGACGTTTGGGGATTAGTAGGTGGAACTAATGAAGAGGCAGAAACTCCTTGGGAAGGTTTGCGTAGAGAAATATTTGAAGAGATAGGCGAGATAGATATAATCAAAACTGTGCCACTTGAAACATTTATTTCTAACGATAGCAAATTCCAATTTCATACATATTTGTGTGTAGTTGATAAAGAATTTATACCTGCACTTAACGGAGAGCATAGCGGATATGCCTGGATCACATTTAAGAGTTGGCCTAAACCTTTGCACAATGGATTGAAAAATACACTTAGTAATAAAGTAAATGTCACTAAATTAGAAACAGTATTTAAGGTAATGGATTTATTATGAGCGAAAATGTAGAAAAAAGTAATTTTGGATATGAAGCATTATGGGCTAAAACTGAAAACTATGTTTCAAAAATACTTGTATTTGATAGTGTAGGCGCAGGATTACCTATGCATTTTCATAAGCAAACAGAAAAAACATGGTTTGTAAACACAGGTAATTTTAAAATTGCTTGGATAGATACAAGTAACGGAATGCTATATGAAAAAGAAGTTAAAGAAGGAAGTGTATTTCATGTGCCTCCTTGTATGCCAGTTGGTTTAGAAAGTATGGTAGATGGAGGTAGTATTACTCAAACAAGTAACAGAGATCCAAAAGGTGACTTCTATCAACTAAGGCCTGTACCAAAGGAAGAATAATGCTTAGTATTGATAATTCTCAAAGATACCATGAAGAGATACAAGATTTTCAAAGTAGAATATCAAAAATTGCAATACAAAAAAACAAAAAACATGCCCAAGAATTATTGCAAGAGTTAAAGGATCAAGTGGCAATAATTAATGAAGGTCATGCTCCTAATAATGACGGTAATATAGACCCGCATACTTTAAGACAAAATGTGCTTGAACTAACAATGATTAGAACAAAATTAAAAAGTTTTTTAAAAGGTGCTTAATCTTTTAATTGTAATAGCTCCAACCATAGCTGTATGTGATTGACATTGATATCTATAGTTTGGTGGACTTGCTAGTGTTTCCGGTACTCTCCAATATAATACTCCGCTGGATTGCCCTTGTGCATTTGTATCAGTGAGGATCGTGCCGTTTGTTGCTACATGCACTAAACCAGATGTTATATTAGTACCAGTGCTGTCTTGTATTTGGAATGGATGTCCGCCTATGTTTGTTAAATCAAATGCTATAGTTGTTCCACTTATTACATAAATGGTAGGATTATTTCCGCTGTAATGACTGTTAAACGTGTAAGCATCCGCATTTACATTATCTACTCTTAGCGTAGCAATAGCATGTTCATAAAAACTTGCAGGTGTTAAGCCTGTTGGTACATCTCCTAGATCTGTGAAGTTAGATGCACCTCCACCTCCACCGCCGCCTGTTGCGTCTGTGCCATTTGCCCATTCTCCTGCACTATATTTTAACACTTCACCGTCTTGAGGGTTAGAAATATTTACGTCAGATAATTCGTTTAATGATGTGGCACCTCCGCCACCACCTCCACCACCGGATCCTGTGTAAGCTATTTCTACCATTGAACCAGTTACTGAAGTTGAAATATCTGTACCACCAGATATTGTAAGTGTATCTGTAGGACTCGATGCGGCTACACTCCCTGTATCGCCTGCTATTGTACTAAAAGTATTTTGAGTACCTACTCCGCCACCGCCACCTACAGAGCTTAATATCGCCCATGCACTGCCAGTCCATGTCCAAGTAATATTTCCTACAACATGTGTGTCGTTAACTGCTGGTGTGTTTGGAAAATCTATTGCCATAATAACCTCTCATTGTATTTATTAATGTATGTATATCCTGCAACGTGCAGTACCTCCTTGCGTATTGAGGGCTGTTGTTCGTGTAAACACGTAGCTATCAGTAATGTGTATTGCATTGTAATGATACAAGTCTACATTTACATTTGGTATATACGTAACATTTCCAGGATGAGGAACAGTGTTTACTAATGAGCCATTAGCCGCATTGTATATTCTCAATGTGTTATTATCTTGGCCGTAGACATCTTGCCATAAAACTGCTATGTATCCATCTGAATTTCCAGATATTTGACCTCCATAGAATTTAGAGCCACCGCCGCCAGAAATACCCGGACTAAACACAGGTCTGTTGATAGTTCCTCTTAATCCTCCTGTTGATAGTTGAAAACATCTTACTCTGCCTGCATCTGTGTTTCCACTATAATCGTCTCCTCCAGATGCCACAGCATAATAGTTGCCAGCTAGTGCAACACCTTTTCCAAATTCAAAATTAGCCCAATTAGTAGTAGATCCTGCGTAAGTTTGTCCGCCGTGATATCTATATCCATTACCGTTAGCATTAAAAGCTAATTGAGCTGTCCCTGTATTCTGGTATGTGTTAGAGCCTGATGTATAATCTCTCTCATAACTTCCATATAATATATATGTACCATCTGTATCAACAGTACTACCTGCTTCAAAATTTTGGTATTGCTGTAAAGTAGTACTAGCTAATGATTCCCATTGAGCTACTGGTGTTGAAAGATCTGAAGTACCATTTGAGCTTAATTGCATATACCTTACAGTGCCTGAATTGGACATGTTATTATATCCATAAACTAGATAATCTCCGCCTACTCTAAATCTTTTCTCACTTTGTGTGTTTGGATTACCTGTATCTGCTGTTCCTAATCTTGCAGTTTTATGTAGACTGTAAGTTGACCAATTGTTAGTAGATTTATAAACGAAGATTCTTGGATCATAATAACTTACTCCATTATACTTAAAATTAGAACCTGCAACAGCAAGATAATATGTGCTTCCTACTTTAGATAAACCTACACCCGATCCAAACATTATGGTTCTTTCACTGACATATGCAGAACCTGTTAGGGGATTTTCGATAACGTGTAATAACGCTTTTGTTTGTCTATTGTAAATGTGTACTTGTCCATGAGCCGCTTCATAGCTCCCAGCACTAGTTGGCCTTGGTGAAAGATAACTTCCTACAACTACAAAATCGTCATCTCCGCCTAAGACAGCTCCCCAACCTGCACCAGGTCTAGCACCACCTACTTGATCGTCATACGCAGGTTGCTGAATGTATCCATCAAGGCTTTGTCCTGGAACTCTTGGCGTTAAACTTGTATCATTAATAGTTGCAGTAGCAGATCTACTATTAGTAGGATTACCGTTTGAATCTGTAGGATTTAAAGTTACTGTCATAGTTTCTGTACCTTCAGTTGTCAAGTCTGCTAGGATTGTAGTTTTTGTCCCAGCATAAGGTGGTCCTTCGTATGTACTTCCTCCTATTAGATTTAATATTCCATACGTGTTATCAAAATCTGTCGATGATCCTGAACTACTTGAAACTGTATATGCAACTGATATTGCTTTATCTGTATTGTTTGTATAATCTACTGAAATAGTTACTTGTTCGCCTTCATTGTAGTTTGACTTATCTAAACTTATGCTATTGTAAATAGTAGCAGGATAATTATCTGTTATTGTTACATTAGGACTTTGTAAATCTTCTGTATCATTACCTATGCTGTCAGTTGACGCTAATTGTATTTTAAATATTTCTGTGCCTTCAGTGACCCAGTCGCCTGTGGCTTGCATACTTACTGTTGCTGTTCCATCACTGCCTATAGTAAAAAGCGTATCTCTGTTTATAAAATCGTCAGCAGTCACAGTGCCTTGAACATTTACAAAACTATATCCTACTGTTGTACCTTGAGGAACATCTGAAGTTGATAATGTAAATGTTACAGTTGCATCGTTCAAAGTACTAGGATATTCTTGTATTTCTGCATCATTCCTTATTATTGAGTCGTATGTTCCACTTACTGCCGCTTCGTTAGCTGTTCTTGTGCTTGGAAATTGTCTACTTGTACCTGGATATATAATCCTTACACTGCCAACTCCACCACGTTGTCCATTACCTTGCGAAGGATTTCCAGTGTAAGATGTACCACTACCTCCTCCACCTAATGCACCACCAATACCATTTTGTCCTACTTCACCTCCAGATCCACCATTACCATCTTGGTTGTAACTTCCACCTACACCATTAGATCCTTGGCCTTTATTTTGTATTCCTCCGCCGCCAGTCTGTCCAGGGCTTGTAGAACACGCACCACCACCGCCCCCACCGCCGCCTGAACCGTTTTCACCAGCACTAAAATTATTGCCGCCTCTTGCATCACCACCATCACCACTATATCCTGCGGCGCCACCACCGCCTCCGCCACGTGAATAGCTTTGTCCTGGACCGCCAGCGCCACCAGTGTATCTAGTTCCTGTACCAATAGCTCCGCCGCCATCACCGCCTACATTGCTTGCTGAACCGCCATAGCCTCCGTTGACAGAGCAAAGATCAGTTGATCCTCTTCGTACACTGCTTATTCCGCCGTCGGTACCATTTTGACCTCTTGGTCCTGCTGCACCAGCTCGTCCTGCTTTAATTGTTAATGTTTCTCCTGGAGTGACGGAAACGTTGTTAGCATATGCTAGGCCGCCGCCTCCACCGCCACCACCGGCGTATCCGTATGAATTTGCACAACCTGCTCCACCACCTCCTCCGCCAATACATACAATACTAATACTTGTTACATCTGTAGGCACTGTCCAACTAGTACCGAGATCACTTGTAGTAAGTCCAAACCATTCGGCTTGTCCTATTACTGGACTAAGTGAAATATCACCTATTGTCACTGTGGGAGATTCAAGTCCACCTGTTGCTGTTCCATTACTATCTGTAGCTGATAATACACATTTGAATGACTCTGCACCTTCTGTAATTTCGTCCTCAGCAAGTGTTACTGTAAAATCTTGTGATTGTGTAATAGGATTACTAGCACCTGTCCATGTTACTGTGCGAGTTAAACTTGCAGGAGCAAAATCGTTTGCCGCTACTGTACCTGTAACTCCTGTGAGTATAACGTCTATGGTGGTATTTTGAGCTATGTTTCTACCTGTAATTCTAAACGTACTGGCGGCGCCTTCGTTGACACTACTTGAACTTTGTAGCGTCAAGCTACTGTAAGTTGGTGTTGTATCTATACTACTGTCAACAATAGTTACACTTACATCATCTGCACCATTATCAAGAGATAGTGTAAATGTTTCATTACCCTCACCTAGTGATTCGTCAGCAGTAACAGTTACATTTAGACTTGCGGCATTGCTACTGACTGTAAACGTACCTGTAAGAGAGGCACCATTAATATCTGCACTTGATACTCCTGTTATTGTATAACCTACTCCAACACCATCTTGTACATCAGTTGTTGTAAGATTAACAGTAAAACTTTCACCTTCATTTACACTTGCCCTACTTGCACTAACAGCATATGTAGGATCTAAACTAGTATCATTAATTGTTACTGTAATAGTATCTTCACCGTTATCAAGTTCAAGACTAAATGTTTCTGCACCTTCTGTTGTTGCATCTGCTGTTACGTTAAAAGTTACATCGTCTGTTGTGCCAGTTACAAAATTACCAGTCAAACTAGCACCGCCGATATCAGCACTGGACACTCCTGTAATTGTGTAAGGCACTGTGGTGCCGCCTGCAACATTTGCAGTTACTAACGAGATAGTAAAACTTTCACCTTCATTTGCACTGTTTGTAGTTCTGTTAAGTACATATGTTGGATCACCTGGTGTTTGGCTTGTATCAGTTATAAAAAAAATTTGGGCAAAGCTCGAACTGGAGTTTAAACCATTAGGAAAAGTAAAATCATAAGTGAACTGAATAGCACCCTGTTCGCTACTGACTTCTGTGGTTAAATCTTCAAGTATATCAAAATCAAGTGTTGCTTTATATGTTCCGTTATCTAAAAAGATTGGTATTGTTCCTGTCAACGGAATACTTATATCTGATGCACCATTTGTTAGTCCTGTAATTGCATAATCTATTGTGTCACCTACTTCTACAGTTCCGGTAGCAGTAATTTCAAAAGAAACTGATTGTCCTTCAGCGATACTTGCGCCGGGTGCAGGGCCACTAGTTTGAGATATAGCAGGAGCAACAAATGTTTCTCCTGCACTTCTTCCTTTATTAATTCCTGCTAATTGTGTCAGACGTGGCATGTTAACTTCCTATTGATATATTCGAAGGACCAGTAAGTGTCCACGGATTTTCTTGGCTGTATTTTGTGTATAAAAACTGTGTTGATTGTCCTAGTAGACTATTTTCAGTATCGTCATAATCTGTATCTGATCCTGTTGTGTCCATAACACCTTTACTATCTGCTAATATCCTTTGTTTTAGTTGTTCAGGAGAAAGGTCAGGAAATACTTGTAAGTAAAGACAACATATTCCTGCTACTTGAGGAGATGCCATTGATGTGCCACTAATACTCATTTGCTTAAAATTACTATCTCCAAAATATTCAATAGGAGAAAATTTTGCACTGTTATAATCGTTACTTGTTGCACTCATTATATCACTGCCTGGTGCCCAAATATTACATCCTGGACCTCTACTTGAAAACACACTAGGTTTATCGTTATCTGATCCATTGACTGCACTATCTACACTTGCTACCATAAATGCTCTAGTACTATAAGGAGAGCTTCCTTGATGATAACTAACGTTTCCGCTAAAGTTCACTGTGTTTGCGTAATCACTTCCGGAACCAGTGTCTATTTTATTATAATTATTACCTGCGGCAATGCATACATGTATTCCTGCATCAATCATATCTTCTATTTCAGCATCAACACTTGCTACCCGAATACTTAATCGAGCCGCAACTGGTACACCACCTGATGTTATCCTCATAATAGGCACACCTGTAGCTTGCTCTAAACTTGCTCTATCACTATAATCCACACCGTATGTCCAAGCAGTTCCTCTATAAACACCATCTGTAGGATCACCAGTTCTAGTTGTGCCGTATCCCCAACTCATGTTTACCACAGTCGGCCTATTAGCATCTGCACCTGCTTTGTTGTTGTGCCATATTCTTATAGTATCAAAAGCATTAGCTATACTGATTCCGTTGTTTGGATCACCTGTGCCTTCTAATCCTGCTAGTTTTTGACTATATACTCTTGCATTTTTTGCCCATCCAAAAGTTTTGCCTACTGCTGTACCTGCACAGTGAGTACCGTGGCCGTCATAATCTGTGTAAAAGTTATCGTCTTGTGTTTCGCCTGTAATACCACTACCAGATAACCAATCTATCTGTTGCACTCTACTTACACCATTTGCATCTTGAAACTCTGGATGATCAGGTTGTATACCGCTATCCTGTACTACAAAATCTATTCCCGTGCCGTCTAGGGGGTATGTATAATCACCAGTAAGTATTGTATCACTTCCAAACGGATCGTTATGTACTTCTATACATCTACGCAATGCCCAATTACCGTGTGTGTTATTTGTGCTTGATCCTCTATACCAAATTCCAGTCTGCCTAGCATTAAGCCCAATTTCTATATCTGTTCTTTGATCTGCAGGTATTTCAACTGCAAGAACACGTTCATCTTTTGAAAGTTCTTCTGCTTCTTCATCAGTGAGCATCCAATGAGTCATACGTTTTGATCCCCATCTTGGGTTAGCAACTTCTACTGATCTATTAGGAATTGGTCCTGTGCCTGTTTCAGCGGCAAGTTCGGCGTCAAATGATTCTAAATCTATGCCTCTATGTACAACAACCACATATTCTTTTTCATTAGCCATATGTTGTTAAACTCCCTAATACATTCCATGAACCGCCTGTACGTACAAGTGTAAAGACAACAACATCTGTTTGGTTTGCATTAGGTGTAGGTGCAGATGCATCTTCCCAGTTTATAGTTTGAACGCCTCCGTCTATTTGAACAGCATTAGGAAGATATGGTGATGCACCTTGATTTAGTATCAATGCAACCGAAATAGTTCTATCAGTAGTTGTTGGCACATTTGTAAAGTTTGCTGTAAAGTTTGCGGCAATGCTTGTATGGTTCCAAACACTACCTAAGTTTAAACTGTGATCAACTGTTGAAGTTGCGCCAGTAAGTGTGTTAACTATCTCGCTAGATCTAGCTATTCCAGAAAGAAATACGCCATCTGTAGCAGATAGTGTTAAACTTGTAGAACTTGTAAAGTTAGTAACACCTACACCATTTGTAATTACACTAGGTGCAGTTAAACTTGTTGTTGCAGTGATTTCGTCAAATGTAACATCATCTGTGGTATTAAGACTTTGATCATATGCAGATCCTCCTCCACCATCTTCAAATGTAAAATTGCCAGCGCCATCTGTAGTCAGAACTTGGTTTGCAGTTCCGTCTGAAATACCTAAATCAGTAAGAGTTGCTGGTATATTAGGTTTGTTTTGTATGTCGTTCCAGTCACCTGTGTTAGCAACTGTAGCAAAAGTAGGTGTTCCTAATAAATCAGAATATAATCCACTAAACACGTTACCTGCAACAGGTTGTACCCATTGTTGACTATCACCGTCATCAACATATACATACAAATAACCAGTTGCACTGTTATACCAAAGTGCTCCTGCACTAGGTTCTGTGGGTGCCGAATCACTTGCTGTAATACTTGCTCCGCCGGAGCCTGTACCTGATCCTGGCATACCTACTGTTATTTCTCCGCCCATTCCTGTGTGTCTAGTACAGTAATAGTAAAGAGTATTTGGTGTATTTGTTGTGATTGTTATTTGTATTGCCCTAGTTGTAGAGCTTGTAAAATCATCTAGGTATTTTTCCCTAGTTACTTCTTCGTCATCTAAAAGATATACAACACCTTCAGTATATTGGACGCCTCCACCTAATGTGCCGTTTTCTTGCACACTAAATTCTAACGGATGCTGATTTAGAGTACCACCTTGTGGATTAGGATAAAACAAATTGGTATAATTTGATTGATCAAATCTATATGTGTATCCTACTACAAAAGTTAATGCAGGTGCATAGTTTGAAAAATCATTGTTAAAATAATATTTGTTTCCTACGCCATCGTTACCTACAAATGTATTGTATTTTACTGTAGCAACTTCTAAATTAGCAGTGTTTATCCTTAATCTTTCTTCGCTGAGAACTTCAAAACCACCTCGTTGTAACCCATTGTATACACGAAGCGTTTTTGTTTCCTTCTCGTAGAAAAGCTCGCCACTGGCTCCTGTATTCCTGTCCAAAAAGTCAGTTGGACGAGGTACTAATCTAATCCTATCGAATACGGGAGCTACTGGTATTGCCATAGGTTAATCCTTAACCTAAAATGCCGTGTGCAGTGAAAGCTCTAAGTGGTCCTGGCTCGAATCTATGTTCTGCTTCAGTGTTAGTTGACAGAGTGGTGCTACCTTCTGGTCTTGCCGGATCTATAGATTTTGTATATCTGTCAGCAATCATCTCATCTGTTTGGTCGATTTCGTAACCTATTTCTACCACAACTGCGCCTGCGTGTTCGGCTGCAAATACGTTTGCTTTTTCTTGATCTGGGAATTTTCTAATTTCTTCGTAACCGTCACCATCAGGATCCCATGTGTGATAAAGCATAACGTTGTCCACTGTTGGATGCGGTTTTTTTACTGCATATGGCATATATTTTTCTCCTATCAAAGCTGGTTTGCAAAATCAGCTAAATCGTCAAATACATAGGTTTTCTTTTTGATATCCTTGTATGTATACTTATTTAGCTGTTTTTCAGTCTCACGTCCATAACCGGTTCTAACCAGAACAGGTCTTGCACCTACTTTGACTGCGGCACGTAAATCGCTCATTTTATCACCAACAAAAAATCCTTGGCTCCATTTGATATCTTTGTGTTCTTTGGCGCATCTTTTAAACATGCCTGCATTAGGCTTTGCATACATATCATTTTTTTGACTACTTTCGCTATAATATATTGCATCAATACTAGGACAACCTGCTTGCCCTAACAAATTAAGCATATGATCATGAACACTATCAACATCTTCAGCAGACATTATACCTTTTTGTATACCGCCTTGATTTGTTATAATTACTATTCTATGCCCTAGTTGTCTAATCTTTGCCACAGCTTCTAAGCTACCTTCAATTGGCTTAAATTCGTTTGGTGATGTAACATATCTACATCCATCCTGATTTCCTAAATCTTGATTAATTACTCCATCTCTATCTAAACCTATTACGCATTTTGTAGGAATTACTGGAGTTGCATTTGCGACTTTATACTTATCTATCATATGTATACCAGCCTGTAATTATATATTTTTCTCCTTTGTAAATAGGATTTCCTCTATGTGGATACATGTAACTGGTAGGAAAAATAACTAGTTTTCCAGCTTCAGGTTTTAATTTTACACCTTGATATAAAAATTCTGTTTCGCCGCCTTCTTCTACATCATTAAGATATAGCATATAATTCATTACCCTTGAACAAGACCCTATATCTGCTGCCTCTGCATGCCAAGCATGATAACCTTGGTGTGGCTTTGATTTTTGTATGCTCATACCTTTTGGACTATGCTGTTCACTATTTTTTAGCATTTGATATTTTTCCATATAGGATTTTGTGTATACTTCATGCAATCTTTGATAAAAGTAATCACACAATTTGAAATCATAATGATATTGATTTTGTGTATGTGCCCAATCAAAAACAATACGTTCGTCTTGATTAACGTCGAGATTATCTTGTTTATATGTAACTGCATTTCGTGCCATTACTTCAAAATGTTTTATTATTTCGTCGCAATAATCCTTTTCGTATGCAAGAGGATATTCTTCTATTCCGTTGTAATCGTCTTTCATTGTGTTTCCTTTATATATGGTATATATTCTTTTGCGATCTTTTCATGTGTAGGAGTATCGTAATGCTCGGAATCAACCATACCTATGTCATGTCCTTTATTTTTTAGATAGGTAATAGCATCGATATTTGCAATCTGTGTTGCTTTTAAGTTTGTTAAGTAGTTATCTGTTTGCTGTGGTATAAAACATTTTGAATTAATATTGAATAAATGCATTTTTTTCTCGTTATACAAGCAAAGTGCATCGCAAGCTAATATATCTTTAAAATAATCATACTGCTCAAGATGTGTGTTTGAATAATGCCACATCTGCATGTACATATGACTGCTTCTACGAACATCAGGTTCGCTTACAAAAGGTTTTGTGTTACGCAAGTATGGTGTTTGTTCAAAATCTTCACGCTTAGGTTTTAAGTAATACTCTACATACTTTTCTTGATAAAACCCTAGTGCATATCTTTTTATTAAATCTCCTTCTGACGGAGCTTCTTCAATAAAAAAGTCTATAGGAAAAATACTTCTTTCATCTAGATCAGGATTGATAGCTACAGGAAATCTGCCCCAATATGTGCTTTGCACAAAAACTTCGTCAATGTCGTTAAACTTTTGTAAAGCAAAACTTAAGAACCTTGGCCATAGTGCATTGCCTGCTCCTGCACTTGCCATAATTACTACAGGCTTATTGTTTTGTTTTGCATATATTTCTGCATAGTTATTGTCTTGCCAGGGATAACATCCATGGTTATCTCCAGGATCTAGAAATCCCATAGTATGACTACAACCTATAAACAGAGATCTAGACAACTTGACTATCTCCTTTTTCAACTCTATAATTATCTTCTATACTATCTGGGGTACTAACTTCTATAATCGTACCTTGTTCTAAACAAAGTAATTGGTGAGGAAGCATTGGAGGATTATGCCATGTATCTCCCTTTTCTAAAGGTTCTGCATCAACGTCTGCAGTTTTTGTATCAATTGTTTTTACGACAAATTTTCCGCTTAATACATACCATGTTTCGTCTTTATCTTTGTGCATGTGCATGCTAAATTTTGCACCTGTGTTAAAATTTAACAATTTTCCACAATATAAATCATTAGTAGCAAATATTGTTTCGCTACCCCAACCTTTTTCAACTGTACCTTTTAATCTACTCATTTGCTTCCTTTATACTAAAATTTGCCGCTATTGTTATTCTACGTTTTTCTGATCTCATTGGTAACACATAATGTGTTAGCCAACTAGGAAATAATATCAATGTTCCATTTTCTAATTTAGGCATAATATGTTGATACTGCCACTTATCAAATATTCTATTTAACCCGCTGTATTTTACAGTAGCAAAATTAGGACATTCAAAAACTAAATCTCCACCTTCTGTATCTTTATCTAATTCCATAATATATATTGCACTTAAAGACCTTCCGGGAAATGCGTGTTCGTGACTTTCTTGAAAATCGCCTTTGCTGTACATGTTTACCCAGAACTCATCACTATGTATCATAAAAGGCATTGTAGGTTGTAAAGATTGTAGATGTTCGTCTACATAAGGTTTAATTGCTTCAAACCAAGTGTTCCACGGAAATTTATCGTTACTTTTATTCCGTATACTACTTTTGCAATCTCCGTATGTCCATGGACTATCAAAATTATTATCGTCATTTAACATAGGTAAAAATTGTTCATAAACCTCTTGATGATTTTCAATTACAGTTGAATAAATCCAAGTTGGCCAAATAGCATCAGTTGTCATTCTCCCCAACCTCCTGCTGGTTGTTCTCGCACATCAAAGAAGAAAACTTGTGTAAGTCTGCCGCTTTCTGGTGTATTTCCAAATCCAGATAGCAAACTTCTGTGTAATAAATCACCTCTATACAATACAAGTCTGTTGTAAACATTTCCTATTGCATCAACAAGTTCAAATTCTCCTTGTTTATCTTCCTTGAATATTCCAGTGCCTGCTTCAATAGGAGCATTTGGTGTAAGGTATAATATTCCTGCCCACATAGACGGATCTTTATGTACCCACGTTTCAGCACCTTCGTAACATAATTGATAGCAAAAACTATCCATTAAGAATTGTGTTATTTTTACACCCATGATATCTTCAAATCTTGTTTTGCAATACATTTGAAAATCATCATCTGTTGCATGGGATCTCTTGCCTGGAAATTCACCACTAGTAGGAAAATCAAGTTTTATAACTTGTTCTCTAACAAGATCTGGTTTTGGTAAAAAATTATCTACTATAAAAAGACTTGTACTCATTTTAAATATTCCTCTATAGTTTGAAACTTAAATTTTAACACAGTATTAAGTTTTTCTAAATTTGCACAAGTATAACTTTGATACTGATGTTTTAAGTTTTCAGGCATAGGTATATATTTTATTTTTGCATTATATTTTTTTGCAATTAAATCTGCTACTTGTTTAAAACTTACAGCTTTACCTGTACCAATATTATATATGCCTTTTTCTTTTATGTCAAACATTTTTTCATGTATTTTGCATATATCAGACACACATATAAAATCTCTTTTATAGTTTTCACTGTCTGTAAAAATTGTAATTTCGCCTTCTTCTTGTGCTTGTTTAGTAAACTTTGTTATAGGACTTGCTTGATTGCCTTTGTGTTCTTCATGAGGCCCGTATACATTAAAGTAACGGAATCCTTGAAATATAATTTTTGGGTGTATACCTGTCACCCATCTATCAAATAAATATTTACTCCAAGCATAAGGACTTTTAGGATCACTAGGTCCATCTTCTTTGAACTGTGTTGTGTTACCATACACACTTGCACTTGATGCATATTGCATGTTTACATTATATTGATTACATTGATTAAACAACCATTTTGAAAATTCATAATTATGTAATATTACTTTATCTACGTCTGTTTCAGTAGTTGAACTTATTGCACCTAGATGTATTACCCAATCATAATCCTTTACAAGAGGTAAATTTTCTGGATGGAAGTCATAGCCAGCTACTTCGTGTTTTGTTTCTAAGTAGGACATAATATTTTGTCCTATAAACCCTTTATGACCTGTTATCAATATTCTCATCTATTATCCTTGTAGTGCTATGCCCTTCAACTGTAGGAAAAATTACTACTTCTGCTAATTCGTTACCTACTACAGTTTTAACTGTATAATCTCCACCTTTGACAATAATATCTGGTTCTAATTTGGTAATAGCTTCCAAAGGTGTATCTTCTTCAAACACAATCACATCATCAACAAAACCTAGTTCTAATAGGCTTTCCTTGCGGGTGTCTTCTCCGTTAATGGGTCTTAAATTGCCTTTTAAGCGTTTGACACTACTATCGCTGTTAATACCCACTATAAGTCTATTTCCAAGCGTTTTTGCGTGTCTAAGAAGCTTCAAATGGCCAATATGTAGTATATCAAACACACCATTAGTAAACACTACAGTATGTTCTACATCTTCACGTTTTAAGATATACGTACCTGCATGTTTTACACTTTCAGTTGATCCTTTTACAGCAACCTCTAAGCATTTTTTATGTGTATAACCTTTTGTTAATCCATAAACAAATCCAGCGATAAAACAGTCACCTGCTCCAGTAACATCAGATACTTCAACAGTTTCTACAGGTACTGTATATTCTTTATCTTCAATTGTAGCATTCACACTGTGCCCTGCATCGGTTGTAATAATGTTACCTTTCCATTCATTAAAATTAAATTTATAAAATTCACTATTGTTAGGTTTCACTAACCAAGCACCTTCGTAATCATCTGCAAAACGTTTTGGGTCAACAATTATTTTACAATCAAATTTATTAATATGTTTTATAATTTTTTTAGAATTATCTAAAGTGCCTTTGTTGTAATCACTTAGAACAACAATATTATAAGCAGAAAAGTCTGCTTGTTTTATTCTTTGTAATACAGCGTCACCGTCTGCATTTTTATCTTCGTCAATGCGTGTTATATAATGTCCGTCACAAATAATTCTAGTTTTTATACTATGGTCTTCTAGTGTGTCATACATTTCTACATCTACACCTAGGCTTTTCAAATTATCATATACTAATGCCGCACCTCCCATAGTAGTTTTTTCTTGTGTAAACGTAACAACTGGTACAGGTGCTTCCGGACTAATTCTTTTGCTAGTACCGTAAATATACTTGTCTTTTATAATATCACCTATTACAAGAACTTTCATGAAAAATTATAATCCATATAAATATTTCCTGATACTGTAGATCCTTCATTGCCTGGCATAACAAAATGTTCAATCATACTAGGAAAAATTACAATATCTCCTTTTTTACATTCTGGCCTAAAATCTAAAGGAAATCTTGGATGGCCTCCGGATCCTATTTGATTTTGAATCAGTCTATAATTAGGATTCATAAAGACAGTTTTACCCTGTGGCACACTTTCATAAATTATAAAACTCCATTGACAGTTTGGATGAATGTGAATATCTTGCCAATCTTTTTGAGTGTAAGTGTTCCTCCATATTTCTCCGAATCTTGGATTTTGGCCTATCAAATCTTGTGGCATTAGATCCAAAATTATAGATTGTAAATATTCAAAAGTTTCGGGTTCAATATCATGTTCTTTGCCAAAACTAGATTCAACTTCACTTAACCAAATTTTTTCAGTAGCCTTGTGGGTTATTTTTATTTTATCTAAATCTACCTTGCCAATAAAAAAAGGTATTGCCCACATGTCATAATGCATTAAGTTCTCCAGGGTTGATTATTCTTAGGAGGTAGTGGTTGAGCTCTCATTGTTTTGTATACAAGTGTTGCACGTAGTCCCTTATAAGAATCGTTTGGCGGTAATCCATGATGTGGAATTTTACCTTTGAATAAGAAAATGCGTCCAGGCTTTGGATAAACTTTCTTCCATTCACCATCTAATTTAATAATAGTTTCTCCACCCCATTCTTCTTTCCATTCTCTATTTACATAATAGATCCAACTAATACCATTATCACATTGACAGTCTGTATGTTCAACAGTGTTATGAATCCATTGTTGACCGTTAACTAGTATTTCTCCTATTTCTAATTCGAAAGGAATCATCTGTGCTACTGCATTGTATATCATGTTCCAGCTAGAGTCGTGTGCATTTGGACTGTTTGGTGGATAAATTTGTTGTTTAAACGCAGGAACTTCCGGCCAATCTGGAATAGCACCTACATCAGTTCTTGGATCTTCAGGATAGTTACTAGTATGTCCGTAAAACCAACTGTATGTGTTAAAAACTTGATCGTGTACATGTTCTATTACATATTGCGGAAATAAGTCATCTATTACTATCATTTGATCTTCGGCTAGATCAAATTCTGATAAATCTTTTGCTTCTTTACCATTAATTAACATTTTCTACCTTTGCTAAAATATTGTGTTCTGCTATATACAAATATTCAATATCACTATTAGCAAGAGTTCTAAATGCATCATCTAAAGTTTCTACAAGCGGTTCTCCGCCTAAATTAAATGATGTATTGAATATAATCGGAACACCTGTTTGTTTATAGAATTCATTTATGTAATCGTAGTATAATGGATTCTGTTCTCTTGTTACTGTTTGAATGCGACATGTACCATCTACGTGTATTATACTTGGTATTTTTTCTTCTACAATAGGTTGACAGTTCATTGCATACATCATATGGGGTGAATCTTTCATTCCACGCATATCAAACCATTCTTCTGCATGTTCTGCTAGTATTGTACCAGCAAACGGACGGAAGTATTCTCTACGTTTTACTTTATTCACATGATCCTTGCCATTAGGGTCTGTTGGATCATACATAAGACTCCTATTTCCTAAAGCTCTTGGTCCTGCTTCTGAACGTCCTTGGAACATTGCAATAATATTCTTGTTACACATTAATTTTACTACATCTTCTATTTCTACTTTTTCTAATGTAGCACCATATGTATCTGCTAAGTGTCCTATTTCTTTGTCGTCATAACTGTAACGTAAACCTAAATATAAACTTTCACCAAATGGCATAACTTCTTTATTCTGTGATGTTTGATGATATGCAATGTATGCCGCACCAATTGCTGTTCCAGCATCACTTGATATTGGTTCAACATATAAATTAATATCCATGTTTTTTAGTGTATCTAAGTAATAGTAGTTAGCAACACAATTAAGTCCATACCCTCCACTTAAAACAATATTTTTGTTACCTGTACGCTGTACAGCGTTTAAAATAAGTTCTAGAACTTGTTCTTGGCTTTCTGTCTGAACTGCATATGCTAGGTCTCTTCTGTTGTCTAAATCAACTAGTTCTTTTTGCGGGGTGTTATCTGGTGTTGTTAATTCATTAAAAAAGTTTTCATTTACTAACGCGGCATTAGGATATGTAGGTTTAATAAGATTTGCATTTGCCACTGTCCATTTACCGCCTGCATTTTGATATATAGGTGGAATGTTTTTGTTAGGTTTACCATAAGGAGAAAGTCCCATAGTCTTACCTGCTTCAATAGCTGTAAATCCACAGTACTGTGTCACAGCTTCATATGCTTTTACAATGCCTGCTCCGTCATCAATAATAACATCATGTGTTCCTTCTTCATCAAACTTTTCGCTTGTCATTTCCGACACATGTGCCGCTCTAAATGGTCCGTTGCCACCTAGGTGTTTCCAAATAGTTTTTATATTGTATGGATATTCGCATGTAAATATACTTTCTAATTCGTATAGCATATTGTCCAGTCCATCCATTTGTGCAGGCATGAATGTACCAGCACCGTCAACAATTACTGCTGTAGCTGTTTCAAATCCACTTCTATAAAATGCACAAGCCGCATGTAACTTATGATGTATATGGCTTAGATCGACTACTTGAGGATGATTCAATACATCTATACTGGGGCTGTTATCAATTAATCCAAGTTTACGTGCAAGTCCTGTATAAACATCGTCACCAGTAAAGTCAACTTTACCTGCTGTTTCTTCAAGTGGCTGAGTATGTGCAATAACTAAAAAGTCAATTTTATCTGTATAATTTAAAATTTTTACCATACTTGCATATGGTCCGCCATCATATTTTTGCCTACTTAATCTTTCTTCTTCGATTGCAAATACAATTTTGCCGTCCTTAAGTAAGCAGACGCCTCCGTTATGACCTCTTGTTATTGCCGCAATCCATTGACTCATTATTTTTTATCTCCGGATAAATTACTATTACCTGGTATCAACTTAGACATTTGTTTTTTTGTGTCTGGAGTTTTACTAACACTGCTTTTTCCTAAAACTTTTCTTACACTGTTACATATTTCTTCTATTTGTGTTTCTGTAAGTTCCATAACTTCATCGTTATGCCTGTCTTGTTCTTCTTCCATTGTCAAACGTATAGGTGCGTATAATCTTTTTCCTTCACCTACGTCAATAATATCAAACTTAGGATCATCAGGATATGAAATATTGATAGGGTATGTGCTTCCTGTTACAATAGTTGCTGTGCCGCCTAATGCTTTTACCATATGTTGTCCTAAACTGTCACACCCTAAAAAATGATCAGCTACATCAATAATGCTTGACCAAATTCTTAATTCTGGAATTTGAGGTTGTGCAACAGGATACTTTGTGTTTTCACTTTCTTCTAAAGGTACAGGTATTTCACTCATTATAATAACGCCATACTCTTTTTTTAGAATATTAATTATATCAACAATATTGTTTAGCTGGAAACTTCTGCTTGTAGGATCAATTATAAAATCGCCGTGTGTTTCTGTAGATCTTCCAAAAGGTTGAACAACTAAAACTTTGTCTTTTCCAGTTTTTTGTTTTACTTCATCTACTATTGTTGCCGCAGTCACCATTTCCTGTTTGTTTATATAGATATTTGGTTTGTCTAATTTGCGAACACCTTCTCCATTTATCTCAATATCAAATGCTTGTGCAAGATCACATTTTTGATTGTAGTATTCCCATATTCTATATGGTTCTGGTGAAATACAATTCCTATGTTTTATATGTTCTTCAAATAATCCTTTGTGCCAATGGTCATATGCTCTGTTATGAAGGGTAGGATGTCCTTTGTAAAAATCCATACCTGCTTCACAAACAATTATAAAGTCATCATTGGGATTTTCTTTTTGGTATAGCTCAAATGCAGGAATAGAACAGATAACTCTGCCTGCTCCTCCGTTAATAAAAAATGCAGTAGATCTTGTCAAAATAAACTCCTTATAGTGTTAAGTATAACACAAGATATTTGATAATGCAAGATATTTATTGGTAAATTTTTAGGAAAGGAGTAAAAGCGAGAGACTTACCCTCGCTTTAACATTACATAATAATTGATGTTGTATCTGGATCTATCATTCCTGTTTCTGGATCTGCACCAACTTGTATTGGTTCCATGTAATAAGCAAACAATGGTGGAATGCCATTTGATTGCATTGTATTAGGCCAGTCACGCAGTCTCTGTCTATAATCTTTCCAAGCATTTTTTAAATCAGCTGGCATGTCATCAACAATTTCTGCATCACTGTTTTTTAACAATGAATCTCTTTTTGCTCTTACATCATCCCATGTAAGATCTCTCTCAACGTCTATCCCCATAACAGTATCTCTAGGTTCTCTAGTAGGTAAAGTAGGTGTACCATCTTCGGCAAACGTAATCTTTTCTCTATCTATAAATTGATAAGGAAGTACAGGTGTTTGATATGTAAATTTTGCATATCCTGTTATATCTTTTGCTCCTGTTGGCGTTGCTTCTCCAGTATGATCCTCTTCCATTTCGTCAATAATAGGTCCTCTAAGTTGACATAATACTGGATTTTTAATGCAGTCTATTTCTACGTATCTACAATCCTCTGGCACTGGTCTGCCGTCATTTTTTTCTATTTCAGTAATAGGTCCTAATTCTTCTTTGCCCGTTGCATTGTTTACAATGAAGAAAAGTTTGTCTGGACCGTCATATGTAGCTGTCCGCGTTTTTCCATCAGTAAACGTATGATCAACACACAATTCATTCGGTATATCGTATGTATATTCAAATTGTACCATTGGCATAATGTTTTCTCCTTGTTAATATATTTATTTAAAAGTACGTTAGTTTTACTAGTCCTGGACCGCCGGTTCCACCCTGTCCACAACATCTACCACAATAGTTTGATGTCGCTGATTGTCCTCCCATTCCATAGGGTACAATCCAACAACCGCATCTAATCCAACATACGTTTGAATTTTGTTCTGCATATCCTGTGTTTAATCTTACTGCACCTGTTGAATGCCCAATATGCTTCCAACAGTGGCAAGCCCATCCCGGATACATAAATGCTGACTGTCCTTGGAAGTTACCACCGTGTGTATAACCTACGTAATCTCCACTTGAACTTGTACCGTTACATCCTGGTCTAACACAGTATGGCATAGTACTATTACACTGATCAGTCCATGAAGTGTTTGCACAGCCTAATTGCCCGCCACATGCACAGACACATAATCCATATCCACAAACAAAAGAACTACAGCCGTTACATCCAAAACATTCTCTACTCAAGCATCTATAAACGCCTGCGGCACACATTCTATATGTGCATCCAGCATTAGTCTGTACGTGCTTGCTTGTGTAAGCACCACCCCCTGGTGGTTTTGTATGATGACATCTGTTACATGAACATGCACCATTTCCGTTACCGCCTGCACCCCATAGTTCAAATGTTGCATTTCTAGTATTTGACGGCATAGTAAACAAACAACAGCATCCTGCAGAACATCTACAAGGATTACCGTATGTCCATTTTACACACCAATTATCCCGTACACCGTTGACAAAATTATTTGAATCAACAGCACCATCAACAATTTGATTACTTGTAACTTTTTTGTAACTTCTATAATTTGCCATATTTTATCCTAAATATAAGTAATCCTAACTAAGCCGCCGCCCCCGGTGCCTCCTTGACCGCAACAACGTCCGCAGTATGTGTTCATTGCACTCTGTCCACCTGTTCCGTATGGTACACTCCAACAACCACAACGTACCCAACATTGTCTAATACCTTGACTAGATATAGCTCCTATGATAGGTGCAACACCTTGATGAATTTCTTGTGGGTGACAATGACAGTATGTGCCTGCTGTACTAAATGCAGGATTTTGTGATACTACATACATATCTCCGTTGTTATGGGTAGGACATCTACAATATGCATTTGTTCCAAAACAGCCATTTGACCATGCTGTGTTAGCTTCTGATCTATAGCCTCCGCATGCACAGAATCCTGATAAATTATAACCGTTCATGTATGTTGTACAACCGTTACAACCTGTGCATTCACGGCTTAAACATCTGTACACCCCTGCCGCACATACACTGTATGTACAACCCGGTGCAGTAGCAATGGTTTTTGTGTTATGACTTCCTCCCATAGCAGCCTTGAAATGATGACATCTATTACATGAGCAAGCACCAGCTCCGTTGCCTCCTGCTCCCCATAATTCAATTGTCATTCTACATACACCTGTTGGAACTGTCCAATTACAGCAACAACCAGATGAACATCTGCATGGAATACCATGGAACCATTTTACACCAAAATTATTCAACGTATTTGAATTGATGTCATTATCGGTTAACGTACCATTTACGAATTGATCACCGTGTACTTTCTTATAACTTGCATATGTAGCCATTAATTATTCCTTACGTAAATGTTAATTTTACAACTCCTGGTCCACCTGTACCACCTTGTCCACAACAACGTCCACAGTATGAATTCATAGCACCTTGTCCACCGTGTCCTGGAGGTGCAATCCAACAACCACAGCGTATCCAACACACAGATTGAGATGTTGCAACATTTCCTCCTAGGAAAGGAGCCGCTGTTGGTCTTACATACTGATGGTGACAATGACAGTTAAATATTCCGCTAAAATGCCCAGTGTGACTCATTATATGAAAATCACCTCTACCTGTGCTGCATCCTGGTGCAATACAACAGGTCCAACAACTCATACAATAATGTGTCCAATCTGTATTTGCATTTGCACAACGTCCGCCAACTGTACAAAGTTGACATGCATTGTATCCGCAAACATAAGATATACAACCATTACATGATGAGCAGTTTCTACTTAGGCAACGATATACCCCACCTGCACACATTCTGTATTGGCATCCAGGTGTAGTTGAAACCATTTTTGAATTGTAAGAACCGCCACCAGCACCTTGGAAATGGTGACATCTGTTACATGAGCATGCACCTTGGCCATTGCCTCCTGCCGCCCAAAGTTCAAAATAAACACGTCTAGTACATGCAGGTACTGTCCATAAACAACAACATCCTGCAGAACAACGACAAGCGTTGCCTATTAACCATTTAGTGCATAATCTATGTCTTACATCGGTACCAAGTTTATCTTCAGTAACAGTGCCGTCAATAATTTGTTCGTTTGTGACTTTTTTATAACTTTCATATGTGGCCATTCAAAACTCCTATTAGATTGTAAAGATTCGCCATCCGTATGTGTCATTGTTAAACACTAATTCAAAAGCCGCGTCCTCTGTTGTAACTGTTAAGTCACTTGCATCACTGTTAATTAATTTACCATTCCTTGCAACAGTCATGTTTGAACCGCTTACTAAGAAAAATCTTACTCTATCACCTCTTGCTGGCGCACTAGGTAATGTAACTGTATAGTTTCCTTGTACCCAATTTGTTTGCCAACTTAATGTTGTTCTACTTGTTGATACTGTAACATCTTGGAATCCGCCCACTGTCCAACTTGTGCCGTTGTACCATTCTAAATGTCCATAATCAGTGTTAAAACGCACCATGCCTTCTGTCGGAGAACCAGGTCGCTGTGCTGTTGTACCACTTGGTATAGTCATATGAGTTGAATTTGCCGCTGTCAGATATTGTGTTGTTAAATGTCCTGTGGAATTTATATTACCACCCGAATAAATGTTATTTGCTACACCAATACCTCCACTAAACACTGCTCCACCTGTTGCAGTAGTTGTAGAGTTATCAGTGTTTTGTACTAATAGTTGAGGATTACTAGGTATTATAACATCACCTGAACCATTTGGTTCAATTGTAATATTTTCATTCGGAACAAGGCTTGATATTTTATTATCAATACTTACCAATCTTGCAAGTAGCGGTCTTCCTACTGTTCCTGTGTTAATTCTACGCATAGTTGCTCCTTTATGTAGTTGCTGTTTCTATACCATACACTACAACATTTACATCAGTACTGTTTGAATAACAAACAATATTCTTTGTCGCATCGAGTACGATACCGCCTCTTTCTAAACTACCGTTTCCTAATAGTTCAGTATCATATTCTAAATATTCAGCGTTAGTTGGTGTGCCTGTAGCAGACACAGCAAGTCTAATATCACGTGATGCACTGTTCCTGTTTGTAATGTTCACAGTTACTACTGAAAACGTATCTGCAGGCACAGTATATACAGTTGCATTTGCTGCTGCTGCTAAATCTGCTGTTCCTAATATTCCAGTTGCCATTTTATTTTTCTCCGTTTATCTTAAAAAGTAATTAAAAGCCATTGGTAAACCAAGTACACTCTTGCTGAAGTTTACATTTGCTTTTATATTTATCAGTTCTCCACTAACCGTTGTAATTTGGTTGGTGTTTATAAAAATGTCACCAGCTGTAACACTGTTGACGTTAAGAGTGGCACCACCGCCACCAATTTGTGCTTCAATGTATGCTTTAACTGCTCGCTGTGTTGGAACAACACTATCGCTGTTAGCAGTAAAGAATGGGTCTGTTGAGAACTCTGTAACTGAAGCACTGTTACCACCTAGTGTAACCTCACCAAGTGTAAGTTCTTGTAGTCCTGCAATATTAAATGCTTCTGCATTCAATGTTGCAACACCTGTTGCTTGTTCAATACTAAACAAGTCTCCAACCCTAAAGTTACCATCTTGGTCAGTTGCGGTAAAGAACACTCTACCACCGTCACTGTCTTTGGTTTCTTTAGTTTGATCTGGAGCAATGGTAGGCACTCCTGGATAGTTAGTAGATGTAAAGCCTCCTGTACCTATATCATGGAAGTCATGTCCTGTAAGTCGTACTTGGCTAAATCTTATTCTCATAGTTACTGGATCACCGTCTACAGGTGCATCAATAATACTCATATCTGGTGATAATTGTAAAAATGCTGTCTTAGAACCATCGTTAGTGCCTACAAGTGATACAGTGTTAACCAATTTAAAGAATTGATTTGGTAAACTGTCAAACACTACATTAGATCCATTTACTGGAGTAGCTGATAATCTTCTTACAGCAACAAACTGTCCGCTCTGCAAGAAGTCTGCTCCACCATTTGAATTTGTTGCATCTATTTCAGCACTTGCTGTTATAAAGCTACCGCCTCTGTTTACAAATGTTGGATTGGCTAATGCTCCATTTCCTATTTTTGCATTTAGGACAACATCTTCGATATTACCTGGATCAGTGATAGTAATTGTAGGAGGTGTACCTTCATAGCCACTTCCTGGTTCTAACATTCTTACTTCAAATACCTTTTCGTTTGCTACACCGGCTCTACCTAGTGCAGGTGCACCTCTGTAAATTACTTTGGCTGTGTTACTAGTATCTTCAACACTTACGAATCTACCAATTGGTGTTGTTGTGCCTGCTGTGCATGGATTTCCAAATGCAACTTTTTCACCTATATCTGTCAATCCAGTTCTGGCAAACCATGTAACACCGTCATATGATTCTGCAAATTGTGTTTCATCGTTGTCGTATGTAACTACAAATACACCCTGTCCATATGCAAGTCCACTTGGTTGTTTTGTTGCATCAGGAGCACTTGCTGATGTCCAATTAATTCCATCTATACTATATGCTAAATTATTTGCGCCTGGTTGTTGTGCCATAGCAACAAATATTCCGTTACCCCAAACAACATCTTCCCAATCAGCAGATTGAGGTAAAGTTCTTGCTGTCCATGCTTCTCCATCTACTGATGTTGCCGCTTCATTAGATCCTGTTTTTATTGCTACAAACAATCCTTTGCCATATGTTATTGCATTAAATCCTGTAGCAGGTAGTGCCGCATTTACACCAGTCCATGATGATCCGCCATCTGTAGAATATGATATAGCTTGATCTCCGTTACTTATAACAACAAATTTATTTGTTCCTAGCCCTACATATCCGTGTGCAACACTCATTTCAGTACCAGCTGTTGTTATTCCTTGTGCATCAATTGATGTCCAAGTTGTAAGTGTTTCATCTGTAGAAACTTGTAATGTAGTTGTGCTAGGTGCTGTTACTACCACTGCGTGTGGTTTAAAAGTTGTTGAACCGTCATTTTGTAAGGCACTTGCTAATTTTAAATGGTTGCCACTGCGTACTCTGTTTGTCCAATTGTTAGTTTTGCCATCTGTGCTTAGATAGAAGTTACCATCTGCAAGAGCAACAAAATAACCTTTTTGTCCTATTCCTGCAAAGTCAAAATCTACTATAGCTCCTGTTGTTGCGTTAACTGTAGTTATTGTTACTGTTATATCATTATCTGGAGAAACACCTCCTAGACTACTACCTAATATTGTTGTGGTATCTAGTCTTGTGTATTCTGCACCACCAGTTGCAACTGTAACATAATATTTTGCTCCGTTACGTGTAACATTAAATGTTGCACCTGATCCGTCACCGTTACTTTCTGAAGCTACACCAGTGTATTGTGCGGCTGTTTCAACAAATTCTACATCATTTATTGTATCAGTTCCGATGTTTGTTGCCGCATCTGCAGAATTTGCAGGAGCAGGTATTTCTATTCTAGGCTCTACTTGGTATGTTGAACTACTATTAGGCGCAACAATAGTTGTTCCCGGAACAACATGGCTCCATCCTGGATTACCATATCTGTCACTTACGTTCGCAAGTTTTGATCCTGAATTATAACTAGTGATGTAACCATAGTTACCAACTGCCGCGCCACCTGTAATATAAATTGCCATGCCAACATAAGCACTTGAGAGACTACCGTCAGTAGCCGCTAGGTTTATGCTTGTAGTAGTTCCTGCTTGAGCAGTGTTACTTACAATAGTGTAATTTGTACCACCAGCGTTACTTGGAGATTCTACTGTTTCTCCAATTTCTATTCTATGTATTGCTCCATCTCTAAATTCGTCTGCTACAAGTTCTTCACCTGTACCTGCACCAAATATATCTACTTTGGCTTCTGTATAATCGTTACCAGCATGTGAATATTCTAATCTTAATAATTCATCTGTGTTAGTGAATACATTACTAATAGTAGCATTATACTGTGTAGAATTATCAACTATTGCTGTTACTGGTATCTCATCTGGATCAACACCTTCTGCAACTGAACCAAAAGTTCCATATGAATTGTTACCATTTGTTGCTCTAGCTCTGCCGCCTGTCTCACACAAATAACCTATGTGTGCGTAGTATGTAAACACTGATACAAGTTCTGCTCTACCATTGTTAAGCAACCATGCACCAATACCGTCTGATATCACTTGTGTAAAGTCGTTTGAAACAATCGAGTCATTACCGCCATCGTGTAATGCACCATCAATCTTTTGACCTACAGCGGCGTATCCAAATGTTGAAACGTTTTGTACATATGGTGAACGTGCAGTAATCCACACTCTTTCATCTTTTGGACCCCAACCTGGATCAAGTGAAGCGTATGCTCCTGCGGTTGGTCTTCTAGTTCCAAATGCATTTTCAGATTGTAAGTCGCCTTGCAATCCATCCAAGGACTGAAGTCTTAATCCTGTACCATTTCTTAGATAGTACATGTCTTCTTCTTGTGATCCTAGTACACTATTAGCATACAATCTTGCCGCTAGGTTAGATCTATACCATCCTGTGAAATCCATTTCTGTATCTGATCTATCTGAAATTCCTATTAGTGGAGCACGATATGTTGCCTTCCAGTTTCTTGAATATTGAGCGTCCCACTTCATAGCATAAACATATTCTCTTACATCTCTTGCACAAAGAGTTTTGCTGTAATCATATGTGCTACGTACTTGGACTAGTGCAGAATATGTATTGTCTAAGTATCTAACTGTGTCAATTGCGATAGCTTTTGTTTCATTGTTGATTTGTATTTGTGCCGCTCTAAGATCAGCATTTGCAAAATTTACATCAGGGTAAGTTGCCGCTGGTAGTCCTGATAAACTTCCTGCTGTGATAATATCTTCAATAATTTGTAAATTAGTTTGAGCAAGAGTACCTTCTGTTGCAGTTGCCGCTGTACCTGATGTATCTTGAGTCGCTGAGTTACCTGTTGACTTAGTTACTGTAGTCTCTTGAATTACTTGACTTGCAACTGTTGCTAATCTATCAAAAGCACCTGTTGTTGCTGTTTGTTCTGCACCTGAATATCTTGCTGTTCCGTTTATTACATAATTTCTTGCTTGATTATGACTTGCACTTGTGCCGCCATACATAATATCATAACACAGAGCATCGATTGCATAAAGTATTTCATTTTGATGTTCAGTTGTCCAAGTTACACTACCATGATTAACTGCTGCCCATGCTGTAATTTCTGCACCTAAAAATGCTCTATTTGCAATTAGCTGTGCAACTGCATTTTGTTTGTTTGTTGAAGTAGTAGATGGAACAGGAAATGTTAATGCATTTGCGTTTCCTAGGCCATTATTCAAAATATCTACTATTTCTGTAAAGGCTGCATTTGCTCGAGATAATCCTGTTGTGCTTGTTCTAACTTTGTAGAGTTCAGCTACTCTTGCTTTTGAAAAATTAATACCAGCTGTAGTTTGAACAAGTTGAGCTCCAAAACTTTCACTTGCATAACTTTGTCTATATAAATTTCCGCTAGTAACAGCATTATAGTTTGTTCCTAGTGCAACATCATAACCAACACCTTCTAAAATATATCCTGTATCTCTACGACATTTTCCTTTGTTGTATTGATAAGCAGACTGTGTAGGATCAAAAGTAAATGCACTTCCGTTTACACTTGTACTTACTGTAAAGCTCGTATCATTTACAATTTCTTTTACGTAAAATGATGTTTCTGTTGTTGTACCAATTTCGGCTACTGCACTTGTACTATCATCATAGTTGAAAAACTTAACTTCCATATTTGGAGTCAACCAACTTGTATCTGCAACATGAACAGTTCCGTTTGCTTCGACTTTTGAAACAGCCGCTCTGTAGCATTGATCTGCTTCATTTATAGCTTCTTGTACTAACCATTCTTTGTTAGTTTCTAGCTGATAGTTTGAGTTGTATATTTCAGGATCTGCAACTTGCTTGTTAGCACCTTCAGGGCTCGCTGTCCATATAATATCTGTCATCCATTGTAGAGTTTCATCTAATTGTCTTGTCATAGCTTCTTGACGAATACTTCCGTCATTCAGCAGTGCTTTCATTTGTTTAAATGCAAACGTATGTGCAGCGATAGTAGCATCTTTTTGATCTCCTATAGTTTTGCCACTATTTGCTCTTCTATAACTTAATGCTGTTATAATACTTGCATAATTTGTGTCAAGCATTGCATCATAACGAGCCGCATCAAATATATCACTTAAATCGCTTGTACATTTTGCGTGATTGTATTTGAAATCGTTATATGTATCAGTAACATATTGTAATACTGTTGCAATAATGCTGTCTCTGTTAGAATCAAATAATGCATAATCAGTTGCAGTTTGTCCTGTTTCTGTGCTTGTAACTTCTGTTGTTGCACTTATTCCAGTAGCTACACCTGCATTTATAGCATTTATACTTTCAGTCAAAAACGTGTTAACCTGTGTTGCCTCAGTCGCAGTTGCAGGAGAACCAGCAGTGCTTTGTGTTTGAGTATTACCTGTTTGTTTTGTAACTGATTGCTCTTGTACAATTTGTTGACAAATACTTGACATATGTGTCAGTGCGCCAGCATATTGTGTTGCTTTGCCTGTGATTAGAAATGCTTCTCTAACTGTTCCGGGCTCATCAAAGAAACTTTTTGCAGTTCTTACCTGTGCTATGTTTCCACCATACATGATATCAAATGACATACCTTCTACTGCATCGCCTACATATTTTCTTAAATTATCTGAATCATATATAAATGATCCTGGAGGATTATTGTATGTATTTTCAACATACTGTATCACATCATCTACTATAAAAGTTTTATTTGCTGTGAGGTTTGTCATTGCATCTTGTTTATCTTGAGCAGAGTTATACGATGGAAATGTTGCAGTGTTTGCCGCTGTTAGACCATTTTGTATAATATCAATTACTTCATTATAGAAATTTCTTGTTCGAGTAATATATGTTGCATCGGTTAAATCATCGATTATTTCGTCTCTATATTTTCTTATTGCTCCCACTGTTTGTGTTTTTTGTACTCCAAGTAAATATGTGCTTGAAACTCTTTGATACGCTCTACCAGCTTGTAATGCATTATAGTTTGACCCTGTAAGTACATCATTTTGTGCGCCTTCAGATAATATTTCTAAGTCTCTACGACATATGCTAGAATCATGTGTGTAGCTACCGAAGTTGTAGTTAATAAAATCAATAGTATCAAGTGCTACTGCGGCCTTATTTGAATCAATGTCATTTGAATCTGCAAAAGTAAGTGCGTTTGTGTTTGCCACACTTGGATATACAATAGATACAGTACCTATTCCATTGTCTATTATGTCAATAATATCATCGAACAAGTTTCCTATTGTTGTAGATTCACTTGCTGTACCGCCTGTGCCAGCAATTTGTGCAACATCAGTTTGTAGCAACGGAGTTACAGTAATATTACGTTGTACAGTTTGCACAAGCTGTTTTAAAAAGCCATATGCAGCCAGTGTAGCGGCTTTAGTATCAGCAGGAATATTAAGTTGTGTACCTGTGTAATATGCATTACCTGCGATCACACTTTGCCAGTTGCCTCCATATGTTAGGTCATATGCAACAGCATCTAACAAAAATCCTATATCTTGCTTACATTTTGTTCTACCATATTTCATATCAGGATAGTTTGCACCTATATATGCGGTGGTTTCTGCTTGTATAAATTGTTTGTTTAAAAGAAATAAATCTCTTCCTCTACCTGCATTGGTGTTTGTCATGTCCCAAGGCTTTGGCAATTCAGCATAAAGTTTGTCACCTAATTGTGCATCAATACTTCTTCTAATTCCACGTACCTGTCTTGTAACACCTTCCCATGCTTGTGGAGTTTCTGCGTATGGGTATGCAGTAGTCTGCGTCAAGGTGTTTCCTGTAGTAGGCGTCATAGTAAGTCCGGCTGCTACATTACCTACAACTTTTTCAATTCTTTCAAGTGCCTTGCTAGAATATTTGTAATCACTTCTTGGAGTCAGTGTGCTGTTTGTTGCTTTTCTAGGTTGGACATTTACTGCACGTAATTCGTCTCCCATAATACAACATTCAGCAGGTACAATTATAGGAAGAACCTCTCTATATTGTCCTGTTGTAACTTTGATTAGTGTTTTTCGTATTGCTCTGGCAGGAATATTATTACTGTTACCTGCTGTTACAGCATCCGTAATTATTTTGCCTAAATCTTGTATTGTTTCATATACTGTAGCCATTAGTAACCTCCACCGTTGCCGCCACCTGGATTATAGCCACCTCCAGGCGTTGCATCTGAGTAAGTGCCACCAGAACTACTACCGCTGATGACTCCCTCGTATTCTACTGCATCTTGAGCACCTAATGCAGTTTCAAAATATTGTGGAACAACTCTTGTAGAATTGTCCCCGTTTGTGACTTGATAGTTTGTAGCTGGTGCTTGTTGTGCTAAAACTTTTTGTATTAAAGTTATTCCGTAATTAATACTTGCAACAGTTTCTGCTTCTTGTCCAAGTGTGTAAAACTTACCTGGATTTGTAACATATTCAAGAGCCGCTTCTCTTGATTTTACATTTCCGCCATGTCTAAGATCGTGTAAAAATGCATCTATAATATATCCCATATCTCTTTCACATTTTTTACTATCATATTTAAAACTTGTTGTAAACGGCGAAATATTGTTTGCAACTTGATATTCTGTCCATTCAACAATTTCTCTTTGAATAAATCTTCTATTCATTTCCAACAGTCTTGTTGCATCTGGTGCTTTTGTTCCTCTTTCAACTTGCTGAGCAGCATATCTTATGCTTTTGAAAGGTCTATCAATATTTTTTCCGTATATAGGAGCAGGATTATCAGTGCCATGTTCTGCTACATAATATACATCAACGCTTTGTCCTAAGAATTCCCAATTTGGAACACCTGCTGAACCAACAGTTAATACTTGCCCATCTTGACCAATTGGTAATCTCACAGGAGCACTACCACTGTAGTACACCATGTCACCTTTGGTTGTTAGAACACTTTGTTCTGTACCAATTGCTATTACATTCCAATATGTGCCTGTAGTATCTTGATCTGGTCTAGAGTTAGCCGCTGATACTCCACCTGTATTATCTGGGTCACCTGATGATCCGTCGTCACCTTCTGATATGTGTCCTTGTACACAAACGTAACTGTTATCACCATAACGAACTGTATCACCTAAGTAATACTCTTGGTCGTCCAGCCAAGTTCCACGCCAACTAAATCCTGTATTTAATTTTAACCAATATGCTGTAGCAGGAGGTTGTTTAGCATTATGTTCTAAAATACAACGGTATGTGTATCCACCTAATCTTACAACATCACCTGGAAGGTATTGTAAGTTAGTTGAATCTCCACCCCAATCTCCTATAAATCTTAAACCTCTAGCAAACAAACTCCAGTTAGTAATATCAGCTTCTTCAATGACCCAAGTTCCTCCTGATGTATATGCACCAAAAGCACTAGAATCTACAACAGATGTTAAACCACTGTCTGTATAAAGTTTGAATGTATTTGCTGTGACAGCACCAACATAATATTTGTTATCGTTAATTTGAGTCATTCCAACCACGCCAGTAATTTTTATTCTTGCGCCGTTATATAATTCGTGTAAATTACTAGTAACTACAATTTCAGTTGCTTGAGTTGCGCCTGAGATTGAACCACCCATTACACCTGGTTTGATACCAATAGTGTCAGCTCTTGCTATATAACTATTTCCTCCGTATTGGACAACATCTCCTGGTTGGTAACCTTTTGTTATACTAAAACTATTCTCATATTGAAATCCTTCAACAAACTTTGTCCATTTTGAACTGTCTGCCGCAAAAGTTGCTTGCGAAGTATGATGTGTATTAACAATCCAAAGGCTAGCACCAAATTTTACTACATCATTTACTTTGTATCTATATCCTGTTACCCAATCACCTAACCAATCAAATCCTTGGTTGAAAATAGTCCATTTAGATTGATCAGCTTCTAGTCCTAATGTTGTTGTGGCTGCAGAAATATGATAGGTATTACAAACATATGTTGAACCACCATATTTCACTAGATCGTTAGCTTTGTAGTCAAATGTAGTTGACCAATCGCCTTTAAAATCTAATCCGGTTGCAAAAACTTCCCATTTTGCAATATCGGGTTCTAATCCTGTGCTTGAATCAACGGCAGAAGTATGATCAGTTTTACAAATATAAACTGTAGCACCATAACGAACAATATTATCACGTATGTAAGAAGTCTGTGGTTGCCAATCGCCTAACCATTTTTGACCGTCACTTACCAAGTTCCATTTTGTTGGAACTATATCCAAATCAGTAAAGAAAGCGGCCGAACTATCATGTCCAATTACACAAATGTATAATTTTCCGCCATACTCTACAACGTCATCTTTATAGTATGTTGTAGCAGTCGTCCAACTACCTTTCCATACAAATCTAATTCTACCTAACTTAAATTCTGCCATTTAATTGCTCCGTTACTGTATTTAGTTGATTCATCATTAACTTTGTCCACCCTGAACTTCTGGTATATATTCCCTTGTAAACATCATCTGGCTAATAATAGTTCCTTGTATACCTGTCAAGTTGTTGTTTGCATCTTTGCCATCAAATTTAGCAACTCTGTTAATATTCAAATAAGTGTCGTCAGTCATGCTTATTTCGTTTGTGTCAGTTCCTACTTTTACTCTACCTGCTACAATACCGTTGGTTTCAAGATCAGAACCACCAACTGATAATCTATCTGCTAAGAATGTTGCGATAGCTTTTTGTGTAGGAACAATATTGTTACTGTCAGCACTAAATGTTGCATCAGTGCTAAATTCGTTAATTACAGCCCCTGAGCCTCCTAATCTTACTCCGCCTAATGACAAAGAGCTAAGTCCATCTAAATCAAAAAACTCCGCACTAATTGTAACAATACCTGTTGCTTGTTGCACACTAAACAGTTCACCTGCTCTAAAGTTACCGTCTTGGTCTGTTGACACATAGAACACCCTACCACCATTTAATTCTTCAACTTCATTTTCAGGCGCGGCAGTAAAAAAGTTTCCAGATGCATAAATTTGCGGGTAATTTGTTTCTTCAAAATTACCAGTACCTATATCTAAGAAATCATGTCCTGTAATTCTGCATTGACTGTACCCACTTCTCAGTGTTGCAGCCGTTCCATGTAGCATATTATTTTCATTACGTAGTCTAGGACTAATAGTAAATTTTACTGTTCTTGTGTTATTGCCACTGCCATCATCGCCTAAATCAGTAATCTTTACACCAGTATACAATTTTAAATCATCTGGATCTTCAGTCTCTAATTCAGGTAATGTAGAAAATCTAATTTGCACTCCAGGTCCTGGAACAGTGCCAACGCCGTCAAACACTACTTCATTTGTTTCAGAAATTATGTCAGCATACCCGTCACCAGTAATTGTAATTGTAGAACTACTACTTCTATATCCTGCTCCTCTGTTTATAAAATCTGGTTGTGATAACACACCGTTGCCATATCTCATTTCTATTTCTAAAGGTACAACAACTGTTGTATCTGTTATAGTCAAAGCACAAGGATTCAGTTCCGAATATCCACTTCCGCAATCCCATATCAAAATATTGTTGAAAGATCCTTGGAATACATTTGCTTTGAATTTAGCACGTTTACCTGTTGTAACAATAGCAGTTGCATTTGAAGTAGCTTGATCTCCTATGCATATAAATTTTCCAGTGCCATTTGGATTACCAACTGCAAGTGTACTGTAAAGTCTTGCATTGTTATTAAGATTACGTTCTGTCCAAATAATTCCATCTTCTGTAGTGGCACATCTATCTATTTCATCAGCGGCTGGACTAGGTGCTCCTGTGCCAGGTACACTTTGATCTCCTATAGCCATAAACACTCCTTGCAAATATTTGAAGTCTTTTACATGCAAGTCAACTCCGCCTAATTGAGGAATGTTTGTTCCTGTTTTGAATGTTTGTCCTCTATCTATTGAAAATAATGTTTTACCGTCAAATGTAACAGCAACAAATCTATTATCTCCATAAGCAAATCCACTAAAGTCATAATCACCTGCTGGTAGAGCATTGAGATAAAGTGTCCAACTACTACCATTTCCTGTAACAGCTGATTGATTTCCGCTTCCAGAAATAGCAACAAATCTTCCTGCGCCGTATTCTATTTTTTGCCATTGAGCAGTTGTTGAATCGTCACTGTCTGGAATTGTTTGTGCAGTCCATGTTAATCCATCTTGACTTGTGACAACATTATTACTGCCTTCTGCAATCATTATAAAATAACCATTTCCAAATGCAATATCAACCCAATTGTCAGTAGTGGGTAAACTTCTTGTAATCCAGCTTTCGCCATCATAAGAAAAACTTATAGTGTTAGTAGCATTACTCATTGCAACATATGCGTCTTGTCCTGCTACAACTTTTCTAAAATCACCAGTGTATGATAAGTTTGATTCAGTCCAAGTTGTACCGTCATCGGAGTATGCAACAAAGTTTGGATCTGAAATTGCAACAAATCTTTTTCCTCTTGGTGTACCCGAACTAGAAAACGTTACGATTGCATTTGTACTATCGTCTGACACAGTTAATACATCTATAGTCAAATCATTTGCAGGAGTTGCACCACCTAATTGTGTTCCTAGTATTGTAAATGAATCTCCAACTGCATAGCCTGCTCCAGAAACAGTTTTTGTTAAAATATACGTATTTCCTTTTCTCTGTACATTAAATCTAGCTGGAATAGGATCGTCATCGAAAGTGTCTCCAGTACCATTACCAATTGCTATATTTGTATAATCAACGGTTTGATATCCCCAAGTAGCGCCTCTGAAATTTCTTGAAGCAGGTAAATTTCCGTTAATTGCAACAAATCCAGGATGTGTAGCTTCAATCCTTGCTTCTATTCTATAATTTGTTGTAGAATCAAAATCTGCTACTAGATCTGTTCCTGGGACAATATGATCCCAACCTGCTGTATCATCTGATTCTTTTGCAACTGTGGCATCTTTTGTGACTGCATCATACCCAGTAATATAAGCGTATTGTCCTGTGCCTTTTCCTGATGTGATAATAATACGCATGCCGTTTATATCACTTAAAAATTGTGTAGGTGTATTGGCATTTAGTCTGATTGTGCTGGTTGCATCTACAGTTATTTGGGCACTATTTGCTTCAATCTTAAATCCACTTCCGCCTTCTGTACCTGATCCTTTTGTGTTAATTAACCTAGGTTCAAAAACGCCGCCGTCTCTAAAGTCAGTATATTCAATATTTGCATCGTCTCCTGCTCCTATAATAGTTGCATCGGCTGTTGTATATTGCTCTCCAGCATTTTCATATTGGAATAAAAATAGTTCATCAGATGTTCCTCCAGCAAAGGCCGAGTCAACCAACGCTTCGTTAACTCTGTTATTGACTGTGACAGCATCTGGAGTTTCAGTTGGATCATTGCCGTCTGACACAGAACCAAAACTGCCGTATGAGTTGTTTCCGTTAGTAGCACGTATTATGCCGCCGCTTTCTGCTAGATATCCTACTGCACAGTAATATGTAAACACAGAAACTAATTCTGCTCGTGCATTGTTTTTTATGTGTGCACCAATTCCATCACTTAAAACTTGTGTAAAGTCATTTGATGTCATAGACTTATTGCCGCCGTTATGTAATGCTCCGTCGACAACTTTTCCGTAACAACGATCACCTATATTTGTAACGCCTTGAATATACGGAGATCTTTTCATAATCCACATACGATCGTCTGCTGGTCCCCAACCTGGGTCTAAACTTACACATGCACCGCCTGTTGGACGCTGATAAATGTCATAAACACCCGGAGGGTTCAATCCACCAGTCAATCCTTCTATAGTGCAATTACGCAAACCTGTTGTATCTCTACAATAAAACATGTCTGTAGTACCTGAACCTAAAACAGCTCGTGCATATCTGTCTGCGGCTTTTAATGTACCATATGTTCCTGGATACTCTAAATCTCTAGTCATAGCTCTAATAAAACTTTGGATGTCATTACGTATACGCACTAAATCTCCTGTAAATGCAGGAAACACATTCGATATATATGCAAAACAATCTTGTACAATAAATTCTTTGTTAGCATTAATAATTGCAACAGAATTCAATAATCCTGTATCTGTTGTTTTTGTATTTGTTCCGGACATTGTAGGATTTGTGTCACCACTTGCTGTCAAATATGTTATTCTATCTTTGTAAATTAAGAACTGTGAATTCATGAATACAAATGCATCATTAGATCCTGCAGGCAAACTTCTAATCTGTTCAGTTGTATTTCCTGCACTTACTACAACAGGAATATTTTGCACAAGATTTTGTGATAATGTTATAAATCTTTGTAAAATAGCTGTATGAAAACCGTAATCATCTTGATATGCAGGTATAGGGCCAGTAGCATGAATTGTTGTTGCTCTTAATTCATCTCCCATTACAACACACCCTGCTGGTATACTTATTGGTCCTATTTCATAGAAATCACCTGCCGCAACTGCAACCTTTGTAGGAACTAATGGATTAAAATTATCTTCTATCCATTCACACGCATGTCTAATTGTTCTAAAAGGTGTTTCCCATTCACGTCCATAACCTTCTTGATCTTTACCGTTAGTTGCAACATATACAAGCTGATTTTCGTAATCTCTATTCCTCCAAAAAATTTCTTGTTCAGCAGTTACGCTTAATATTTGATTTTGTTCGCCTATTCCTAGTCTACCGTCACCTAATGTACTATCATCTTCATAATTATCGAATCTCCAATAATCATATGTAAGTAAGTCACCTTTTTCAGTCAATGCCGCAGGTCTTCCAGCTTGAACATTTAAGTCCCAATAATCATATAGATCAACTGCAAAATCTCCAGGAGCGGTAGGATAACTAGAAGTATGTTCGTTTGTACAAGTATAAGCACTACCTAGATAATAAACTGTATCTCCTCTAGAATATAAAGTGTTTGGCGTCCATTGTGCTTTCCATCTTTGTCCTTTTGCTAGTAATAACCAAACTTCAGGATCTAGATCGGTTGCAGAACTATCGTCGCCATCTTGCAAGTTTATGTCACGTACTGCTTCGTATAAAAATCCGCCACGCTGTACTATATCTCCAGTTTGATATTTTCCGCTTAATGACCAATCTCCTACAAAATCATTTGTTTTTGCAAGAATTATCCAATGCTTTGTAGAGTCACCTCCTACTGCTTCTTTTATTACATCTCCGTTTGCGTTTAATGTTGTGACTACTGATGGCTGACTATCTTGATTTGTGTTTACTGCACTATATAAATATCCGCCGTATCTTACAATATCTCCTATTGAGTAAACAGTGTTACTGTCCCAATCGTTGTTAAATTTAGTTCCTGTAAACCTAATTTGAAAATTTGTAGCACTAATTTGTGTACCTGATGAAGTATGTGTTGTTATACATTCATATATTGCTCCACCAAAACTTACTATATCGTTTTTTTCGTAGGTAGTTGCAGTAGCCCACGCACCCTTCCATTCTATGCCAGGATGAAACATATCCCAACAATTTATATTTTTGTTAGTGCTTATGTTTTCTTCTAGCGTTGCGCCGGCACTATGCGCCTTTACACATCTATATACATTACCGCCATATTTTACTAATGCTCCTTCACCGTAATCAAGTCCGCTTACCCAATCACCTACATAATCTATACCATCAATGAAATCTTCCCAATATGTGCTTTGTTCGCCGAAACTTGTTGCAGTATGTGGAATTTTACAAAGATGTAATGTACCTTGATAAAAAACTAATTCTCCCGGAGCATAATCTTGTCCTGGTGTATAAACTCCGCTATATGTTTTACCACTAACCATAACAATCCAATATGGATCAGGTTGTGGTGGATTAGAACCTGGCAAAATTCTAGCTGATTCATTAGCAAAATTAGATGAGCTTGTGTGTGCAGTTATACATACATAACTTTTACCACCGTTATATATAATGTCATCTTTTTTGTATACAGTGCTTTCTTGCCATTCGCCTCGCCATGTATACCTAAATCTATCTAATTTAAATTCTGCCATTTTAGTATCCTATCGTTTCTGTACTATATTTGGTTAATACTTGATTGTCAACACCAGCTCCATATCCAGGTGTGCTTACTTTATCTGGATATTCATACGCTTCTGAAATGCGTTGTACAAAAAATCCTGTTTCATCTTCAATATAATATAACAAACTTCTGTTTTCCCACTTGAACTGTTGATATCTTAAATTTGGATAAAGTTGCTCATGATCAACATCAATACCATCCAAAAAGTCAATACCCTCTTCAAAGTCTGGATAGTTTTCAGCGGCAACACCTAAATCGTTCACGATTACAACGTTTTGTTCGCCACCTCTTAGTTGATCAAGAACAACTAAAAATAATTCACCATCTTCATTTCTGCGTAATCCGTAAAAATATCTTTTGATAAAACCTGCGGAAACTTCTTGCGGTGTTGTTCCTATATAGTAACTCATTATACAATCTCCACGTAGCTTATAATGACATCTACTGCGTCATTTAGACTACAACTCACCCACATTTGATTACTAGGTGCTAATATTAATTTTTCGCCTGTTGATACTGCTCTTAAACTAGTGCCTGACGGTAGCACTGAATCTTTTAAATAAAACCCTCTAACACTATCATCACTTTGTATTTCAACATCACAATATACAAATTTATCTGTAAGGTTTGTAAAACTTATACCTAACACTGTTGCTCTCTGTGAGGCAGTAGTTTCTAGCACCTTTACAGGTACTCTTCCTACGTTTTTAACTACTGTGTTTCTAAAAAATGTTGCCATTTATTTTTCCTTATCCAAACATTAGAGCTTGTAATATTCCTATATCTTCAGCTTCTTGCACATTTACTCCTGCACTTGAGCCTGCTACACCAACAAAACTAACTCCGTCGTATATTTCTACTCTTTCGTCAAATGTATTATATCTCATCATTCCTAATTCTGGTGCTGTTGGTCTAGTTGCACCATCTCCTGACGGTATAACTAAGCCGTAAGTACCATCGAACTTCCAATATGCATCAGCTCCAGTTTTCTCAAACAATGTAATAGCATCTGCAGATCTATTTGTTATTGTGTTGTTTTTAATTGCAAAATTATCAATAACTACAGAACCAGTACCGTTTGCTGTAAACTGTAAATCAGCATTGGTTGTTATTGTACTTATCACATTTCCATCAATCTGTATATCATCTACGATTACTTTAGGTGCGTTCAATCTTGTTGAATCTACATCAACTATAGTAGCATTGTTGACTATAAATCTAATTGTATCGTCGTTACCACCTTCTGTGTTTTCAGCTGTTACTTTAGTATTTGCATCAAGATCTTCTACGCCTTTGATATTGATCCAATTAGCACCATTATATCCTTCAAATCTGTTCAATTCACTATTGTATCTAAGTTGTCCTGACACAGCAGTGGGTCTTTGAGCAGTTGTACCTGTAGGAAGTTTTACAGCACCTGTGCTTGATAAAATTACATTTTCACTGCCAGGAGAAAGTGTCATGTCTCCTGTGGTTGATATATCATTCTGTTGGAATGTAAATCCTTCAACAAGTATTGCTCCTGTACCAGCAGCTCTTAGTTCTAAATCACTGTTAGAATTCGTTGTTTCTATAAAATTGTCATCTATACGGATATCACCTGTGCTAAAACTATTTGCAGTAATATCTCCTGTACTAGTAATATTATTTACATTGAATGTTCCATCAACTGTTAAATCTCCAGTAACCTGCACATTATTATTAGGTATAATAACTTTTCCTGTACCGTGGGCACGTAACTCTAAATTGTTATTAGAAGTAGTGGTTGTAATAATATTATCTTCTATTTTGATTTCTTCAAATTGTGCAACACCGCCTATATCTAAATCTTGGCTTACAGTCAAATCACCTACGATTGTTGAATTGCCTGTTTGTGTATAATTGCCATTATGAGTAAATTGACCTGTGATATTTGTTGTAGCAAGAGTGCTTGTGCTACCAACTGTAAGTGTGTTGTTAATTAAAACGTTGTTGTTTGGGATAACAATTTTACCAGTGCCATTAGCACGTAATTCTAAATCGCTGTTAGATACTGTTGTTGTGATATAATTTGTGTTTATTTCAATATCGTCGGCTAATATTTCTGATACAAACAATTTTGACCAAGTATTTGTACTAGTACCAAGACTGTAAGTACTTGTAGTATCAGGTATTAAATTACTGTTTATTCCGGCTACGATAGAAATACTGTCAGTGTTTTCATCACCAAGTGTGACGTTTCCTCCGATTGAAACATCTCCTGATACATCTAAATTTCCAGTGACTGCAACGTTGTCTAGTAAATTAATAACACCACTTGCACTATCTAAATTAATTGCTCCAGCTGTGCTAGAAATAGTATTACCACTTAATCTTAAATTACCGGTGTCAATTCTCTCACCGTTTATAAAACTATTTTGTCCGTTTGTTGTAAAAGTTGCACCTGATGTTAAATCTAAATTTAAAGCACTTGCTGTAAAGTTTACAGTACCATCTGCTTGATTGACACGGAATAAATCACCTACTCTAAAATCACCTTTGTGATCTACAGAATTATATCTGACTTTAGCATCATTCAATTCTATAACTTCGTCGGCTTGATCAACAGTTCCTGGATCATTTGTAACTTCTTTGCCGTTGCCTATGTATGCAAGATTCTGTCCAATAGCGTATACAATTACTCCAGCACCATCGCCTACCAGTCCTTGGTTACCATACACACTTGCAGAACCGATCATTCTTATTTCTGCACCAAAGTCCTGTAGGTCTACGTTTTCAATAGTTGTAGCTGTTTGTAAGCCGCCGATTACAATTGATGCAGGTGTAGTGTCAAATCCAACAAAATCTGTTTGTCTGCCGTCAAATACAAGAATATCGTTATTAGCGCCTTCTACAGCAGTTAATTGTTTTGTTATGACTGTGCTATTGTCTGTAGAAGTGAAAACAACATTTTGTCCACTAGCAACAATCGTTGCGCCAGTTATTCCACTAATTCTTACTCTTGTTTTACCATCACGTTTTATTCCATCATTACTGTCAAATGCATATATAGATCTATTTGCAAAATACGTAAATGAATTTAACCATTCAATTCTAGCACCGTTGGTTGCGGTTAATGCATCAACACCTGGCGTAATAAATGTTGCTGAATGAAACAGCATACTTGCTTCTTTGGAATTTGCTGTTGCATATGCACCATCTACATACGGTCCTTTACCAGCATCTCCGGCATTGAATCCTCTAGGATCTTCTGATGTTGTTGTACTACCTTGTGTAATTACTGTTACATTTTTTATGTATGGTGAACGTGTTGTAACCTCAAAGTCCGTTGCAAAACGAAAGGCATATCCATTGTTGGGATATGTTTTGTTACCACTTGTGCAACTAAAAATTAGTCCGGATAAAAATACATCTACACCTGTGCCTGCATCTACACTTGTACCGCTATGGAAGATAGTTAACAAGCCTGTGCCTTGTGCGTAGCTAGCCGATGTGACATTGTATGTATTGCCTCCAAATGTAACTGTTCCTCCACTTACATAAGTATGAACTTGATCTGTTGTTCCTACATTAACGACAACACCACCGTTCGCTGAGGATGTTGTTGTAAAAAAGTTGCCGCCGCTATAAAATCCTGAAAGTGTCAAATCCTCAACTGTTGTTTCACCATTTAATAGAACAGCATCATTATAGCGTGTTGCTGTTGTAGGTTGTATTGTCACGGTTCTAATACCATGGCCTTTAAGTGTAACACCTACAGGTATTGTCAAAGGAAATGTTTCTGTGTATGCACCTGGAAATACCATAACTGTATCTCCTGATGTTGCTAAACTTAATCCTTGTGTAATTGTTGCTACTGGATCTTGTGGGTGTGTTCCTGTATGGGTGTCATCGCCGTTTTCTGCAACATAAATTATATTTCCTGCTCGTAATGTTAGGTCTACTCCACCTACTTCTAAATTTGGTGTGTTAATTGTAGTTGCTCTAACATCATTTACATAAGCAGTATTCCATTTTTTAGTTGCACTTCCTAAATTATAAGTGTTATGTTGATCTGGTATAATATCACTTGCAAAGTCAGCATTGATAATAATATTATCAGTATCAGCATCACCTAGGGTAATATCTCCGTCTGCTGTAATATTTCCAGTTGCATGTATATTTCCTGTTACATTCATGTTTGAATGAACATCAACTGTACCTGTACCATTTGGTCTAAATTCTAAATTAGCATTAGAGTCATTGGTGCTGATTACATTACCTTCTATATCAATAGAATCTATTCTAGCTTTGTTTTGAAATACTACATTGTCTAGTGTGCCTAAATTTAATGTAGGTTGTGTAGAACTTATTGTGTTGCCATTTACACTAATACTGTCAATTTGTATGCTATTATCGGCAATTAAATTAGTTGCTCTAATTATACCGTTTACGTCTAATTCGTATTGAGGGTTTGCGTTCTTAATGCCGATACGCTGGTTATTAACATCTAAATATAGCAGGTCTGTCTCAAATGCCAAGTCTATGCCATTACGCAATAGATTTGACTTTAAGAGCGGACCGGATATGTGACCTACAGCCATCTTCTCTCCTCAATACGGGCATCCTGTGCCTCCAACCTGTTCAGACTTATGTCTCTATCGCTGGTTGACCACGGTTTGTACCTGCAGAACAATGGTCGCTGTAACTGCATTAATAGTATTTATCGTTATTGTCAAAATGTGGGGAGTTACCCTAATACTAGAGCAAAAAGTTGTGCTTCTTGAGTCATAAATGCTTCATCAACACCTGCTGTATCTCCAGCCGCTGATATCCATTCTGAACCGTCGTACACCTCTAGTATAGACTGTTGAGTATTCCATCTTATCTCAGCTGTTTGTCCTAATGATCCTCTATTACTGTCAGTTCCGTTTGGAACTACAATACCTGTACCACCTGTAAATTTATACCAAGAACCAAGTCCTGTTGGACCACCTGTACCTGATATTCCACTAGTTCCTGCAAACGATGCTTTACCATTACTATCGTTTAGTATAGTGTTAGTTTTTATTTTAATGTCGTCAAATAATGCTTTACCTGTTCCGTCTCTTCTAAGTTCTAAATCACTGTTGGAAACACTAGTCCTAATTGTACTACTATCTAAGTATATGTCGTCTACATCTAATCTATGTATGTTCAATCCATCGCCATTTATTTCGCCTACTATTTTTGTGCTATCCAACGCTCCTATAGCACCGTTCACTGTGAAAAGAATATTATTTGCAGTTTCATCAGCTGTTACACTTGTTTGTCCGTCTGCGGAAAAAATACCACCCAAGAAAAGATTATCAGTTGCGTAGCCTTCAAAGGCATTCACTTCGCTATTAAATCTTAAACTACCAGCTGTTGCTGTCCTTTCAGCAGTAGTACCTTTAGGTAATTGTATCGATCCTGTGCTAGATATTATAAAGTTTGCATCTGTAGTTAAAACTAAATTAGGTAATGAACTATCTCCGTGTCTAGTTGTTATAGTTTCATCTATAACTCCTATGTTTTCAAAGTTAACGTGTCCTGTACCTGTACCTCTCAATTCTAAATTTGAATTAGAATTTGTAGTAGTTATAAAATTATTTTCAATTAAAATATCATTCGTAGCATAAGCCTGTGATGAAAAATTTTGATTTGTAACAATATTATTTGCAGTGATATTTGCTACCTGCAAATTGTTTGTAATATTTACATCGTCTTCAAAAAGTACTAACCCTGTACCAGCAGTTGCAATACTATACGGAACACTTAATGAATATTCCTTAACTATATCAGTCGAATTTCCTACAATAAACATTTTGGTTCCATCTGGACTGATGTGTATTCCTGAAGGATTTCCGCCTGTATGTACAAATCCTATATGGGTAGCAGTTGCAATATTAAATGCAGTTTGTAATCTATATTCGTCAACACCGTTTCCTTTAGTGCCAACAATAAATAATCTATGCCCGTCAGGGCTGAACTCTATTCCAAATGGTTCATCATCTATTGAATTTACATTTAGGTCTTGGTTAAATGTTGCTGTTGAAATATCAAATGCAGTAGATAAATTGTATTCGTATATTTTGTCATTTTGATTTCCTGTAATATACATTTTAGTACCATCATTGCTAAAATCAAGTCCAAAATTGTCATCATCTCTTGTGTTTGTAACTAGTGTTTGTGTAAAACTTGCAGTTGATACATCAAATCCAGATGTCAATGCATACTCATGTACATTGCTGTTACCTACGCCAGTAACAAACATTTTTCTTCCGTTAGTGTTAAACTTTACTGATGTTGGATTAGGACATTGTGTTACAGAAAAACTATCAATAAACGTCACTGTAGAAGTTAAATCAAATCCTACTGAAAGAGTGTATTCATTAACATCGTCACCTGAAGTACCTACAATAAACATCTTAGTACCAAAATTATTAAACGTTATTCCCCTGGGGTTTGCTTCTTGAGAATTTACACTAAATGTAGGTCCTAGTGTTGTTGTAATAGAAGTATTATGAGCTCTTAAATCTAAGTCTTGATTACCAGCTTTGGTAGTTATAAAATTTTCATCTATAAGAATATCTTTGAAATCTGCACTACCTCCTGCAGTGACTGGATAAGTTCCTGCCGTTAAACCCACATGTACCCAACCATTAGTATTTGCTAATATTAATTGATCCCCTGGTGCCTGTGGAGTATATATAATTTGCACAGGGACAGGACCACCGCCTGGTTGAGGAGGTGCTACTCCGTATACAAGTCCTGGTACATTCAAAGCGGCAATTCCTGAATAATGATTACCTTCATAAGAATCTGTGGGTGTTCCCGGACCGCCAGTAGGTCCATATGTGTAAGTTATACCGTTTGCTGTTAGTGTGTAAGTTTTGTCATAAAAAAATCCAGGATCTAACACATTCCCAACTAAAACTAGATCACCGCCTGATCTTAAATTTTGCGTTGCCGTAACACTAGCTGTTGTGGACCTATCACCTATTTGTAAAGTATTTCCTACATGTGTCAAAGTCCCTGTACCAGAAACATTGTTCTGAAAATTAGTTACACCTGTTACCTCTAATTGATCATCTATATCTAATGTACTTCCGTCGAAACGAATCCTACCTGCACCATTTGCACGTAATTCTAAATCACTATTTGATTCTGTCGTAGTTATAAAATTATCTTTTATTTGTATATCATCGGCTTGTATTTCGCTTAAAAATGCTTTGCTCCATGTATTTGTTGAACTTCCTAAAGTAAACAATCCACTTACGTCTGGCACAAGATTTTGACTAAAGGGCGTGTTAAAATTAATTGTATCTCCTGGTTCATTACCAAATCCTATCGCACTACCACCTATAGTAAAATTACCAGTCATACTAACATTGCCAGTTACATTTGTGTTATCTAGTAAATTGATTAGGCCAGATGCACTGTTTAAGTCTATTCTGCCTGCTGTACTGCTTATAGTATTTTCTTTTAACAGTAATTCACCAACTATAATTTCTTCACCGTTTATAATTGTTGTACTGTTATTTGTCGTAACATTTAATCCGTTTAGAGAATCAACTTGTCCTTCTGTAATTGTAATAGTTGTTTCACCTGTATCTTGATTTACTAAGAACTGATCTCCTACACGAAAATTTCCTCTATGATCGACAGTTTGAAAATATATATTTGCACTATTTGTTTTGTTTATTTCTTGACTTTGTATTACTAAACTCGAGTCGTTAGTAACATTTTTTCCAGTTCCGATGTATGCCATATTATGTTGTATCAAATACATTAACACACCAGACCCGTCACCTACTGCACCAAAATTTCCGTAAACGTTTGCAGATCCTATTGCTCTCAGTTCTGCTCCAAAGATTGTTGTGCTTCCATCAGAAGAAAGATGTCCTGTACTTCCATTTGTTGCATACAATCCTCTGTTTGCAAAATATGTAAAAGAGTTTAACCATTCAACTCTTACACCATTTGTCATAGTTAATGCATCTACACCTGGGGTAATAAATGTCACTGAATGAAATAACATACTGGCTTCTTCACTAGTGCTTGTTACATTGGCTCCGTCAACTAAGGCACCTTTTCCTGCGTCACCTTGATCAAATCCCCTAGGATCGCTTGCACTTACAACACTGCCTTTTGTAATTACAGTTACGTTTTTTATGTATGGACTTCTAGTTGTAACAGTTGTGTTACTAGCAAAACTAAAAGCATGTCCAGGACTATAAAAATCTTTAATTGTTATATTCTGTACAGTAGTTTCACCGTTAACTAAAAAACAATTATTTGTGTTTGTTGCTGATGTTGGTTTGATAATTGTGTTTCTCATATCCAAACCTGCTACAGTGACATTTGTAGGAATTTCCAAAGGAAATATTTCTTCATATTCACCTGGATATATGTAAATGGTTACAGGCCCTTGTGTACTTCCATCTGCTCTTGCTAACGCTTGTTTTACTGTAAGCAAAGGATCATACATATTATCACCTATTGCAGAATCATTTCCACCTTTAGCTACATAAAATATATTTCCTTGAGGAACATGAAATCTAGTAGTGCCTACACGAACGCCCTGAGCAAAAACATTTGATGCTTCTATTGTTTCTACATTTATGCTGTCCCATTTTTTATTATCTGATCCAATATCAAATGTATTATTTTGATCAGGTATTAGATCATTTGTAATTTCTGCATTCAACACCAAATTGTCATTGTTGTCATTACCTATTGTAATATTACCATTAGCAGTAATATTTGAATTTGAATGTAAATTGCCAAATACTTCTAAACCGTTGAAAACTTCAACAGTTCCAGTCCCGTTTGGTAATAAGTCTATATTTGAATTTGTATTTGGAGCAAAAATAGTATTATCATCAATTGTAATATTATCTGTTCCTAATCCACTCAGTACAATAGCTTCAGGTGCAGTAAGATTAATTGGACCTGTTAGTGCAGATATAGTATTTCCTGAAAAGTCTAAATCGCCTGTATCAAAACTTGAAGTTATGCCTAAAACAACACCATTTATTGTTCCGTGAATGTGTAAATCAGCTGTTGAAGTAGTTCCTGCTACCATAACTTTGTTGTTGGTAACATCTAGTTTCAGTAACGGTGAATTTGGATTAGTATCTGCAAATGTCAGATCTATTCCATTTCGTGTTAGGTTATTTTGTAATAATGGTCCGGATATTCTACCTACTGCCATAACTGCTCCTTGCAGTAGTATTTATTGGTTATTTGTCGAAGTTATGTAATACGGTAACAGGTTTACCTACATCTGGTGCTGATGTAAACTTTATATAATATCCATCAGCATAAGGAGCATTTGGTCCTGCTAGATTTCCGCTTGTACTTTGTTCTAATGTATAGTTTGTTGTACTAATCTGAAAAACATTTTCTACTAGTACTAACACATTTTGTGCTGCCGCAGGTACAGGGTAATCAGCATCTCCACTAGCTAATGGTCCAAATACTGTTTCTGTAGCATCACCATTACCTAGATTTTGTTGTGTGATACCAGGATCTTGATTAGGTTCTTTAAACCGTAGTTCTCTCCAAGCACCGTTTTGGTATGCTTCAAATTGATCATCGTCTGTGTTGTATCTAATGTGTCCAGTTACTGGACTGCTAGGACGTTGTGCTTCTGTACCTTTAGGCACTAACATAGTGTTAGTGCTATCAATAATTACTTGGCCATTGATATCATACTTCACACCCTTTCCGTAAATATTACGTAGGTTAGTATTTTGAGCTTTCATTAATCTCATATTACACTTCCAAGAAACTTACAACCGCACATATGTTACCGTTTACATCACCAACGAAAGATAATTTATCGCCTGCGTCTAAAACAATTCTTTCAGAATCAAATGTGAATGTTTCTCCGGCAGGCAGACTTAATTGTCTAACTACGCAATTTAATGTTGTAGATAGTGCTTCTCCACTTGGTAAAAGATGCATGTCAAATACTGATGTTTCTGCTTCAGGGCTAGATCCACCTGGATCGTATGTATTACAAACCATAATATTTGTTATAGCATACCTTTTACCTGATGGTACTGTTATTATATCTTGCTGTGAACCTGTGCTTAATGTTAATGTTGCTATAGCCATATCTTTTCCTTAAAAAAGCATACTAAAAAGTAATGCTCTGTTTTTACTTATTATTTCATCTCTGTCACTATTACTATTTACAAAAAATAGTCCTGTATTTCCTTCTGTGTTGGCGGTGTCTCTAGCATAAAATTTTATGCCACTAGACGGAACACTTGGATTAGTTCCTGGATCATTGTCCCAAGGTGTTGCGTCTAAAACAAAACTATCTTTTACAAGCACTGAACCAACACCTGGAGCTGATAATTTTAAATCAATATTCGATGTTGTTGTTGAAATTTCATTATCTTGTATCTTTATTTCGTCTAATTCTATTCTATTGCTGTATAAATTAGCAATCACAGTGCCGTCAACTGCTACTTCTACAGTGCTTTCTATTCCAGTAGTATCAAAGTCTTTCGTTCTTACACTAGTATCTCCATCCTCGATACCAGGTTGTAACAGATTTGATTGACTGTAGGTTACATAATCAACTACAGCTTTTACATTTACTAGTCCATCATTTTGTAATACAGGACCTCCTCCTGGATCGGTTATAATAAAATCATTCTGTATAGCATCAAATGCATAGTT
>MDTA01132364.1_pt1 | contig 66213 bp, 68 predicted proteins | sample 811151 | NCBI WGS metagenome assembly MDTA01 (sample SAMN05326648, study PRJNA326480) | marine metagenome | isolation source: seawater | place: Indian Ocean: South | collected 2010 | reverse complement strand
CTGCTTCATTTTTTTGAGTTTCTTGGGTGCTTTCCTTTGGAGCGTCTGATTTTGGCTCAGTGGCTGCTTCATTTTTTTGGGTTTCTTGGGTGCTTTCCTTTGGAGCGTCTGATTTTGGCTCAGTAGCTGCTTCATTTTTTTGGGTTTCTTGGGTGCTTTCCTTTGGAGCATCTGATTTTGGCTCAGCAGCTGCTTCAGCTATTTCTTTTTTAGCTTTGAGTTTTTCCTCCTTAGCCTTAGATTTTTCTAGTGTTTTCTTTTTGGGTTTGTCTTGTTTTGTTTGCTTAGGGATAGATGGTTTTTCAGCTAGCCCCTCTGTGGCAAGAAATTTTGTTACTCTATCAGTTGGTTTTGCACCTACGGACAGCCAATATTTAATTCTTTCTTTATTTAATGAAATTCTATCTGGATCATCTTTAGATCTCATTGGATTGTATGTTCCCAATCTCTCCAGGTATTTACCATCTCTTGGTGATCTTATATCTGCTGCTACTATTCTAAAATAAGGCCTCTTTTTCGAGCCTCCTCTGGATAATCTTAATGAAACTGACATTTTTTTTTCCTTTCTATTGAATTGGTTTATTCTTACTAATTAAGTTTTGCATATTTTCAAAATTTCCTGAATTCATAATATTTTGCATGTCTTTATTTTTTCCCATTTTTTTCATCATTTGACTCATTTTTTTAAATTGCTTCAGTAATTTATTTATATCTTGGACATGCGTTCCAGATCCTTTTGAAATTCTAATTTTTCTTGAGGCTTTGACTATGTCAGGGAAACTTCTCTCTTTTGGAGTCATCGAATTGATGATTGCTTTTTGTTTTTTGAAAATATCATTATTTTGAATCGATTCCTCCATCTTTTCTTTTAGTCCAGACATACCAGGGAGGTATTTCATTAAACTTTGAATCCCCCCCATCTTTGTCAGTTGATCAAGTTGTTTAGAATAATCTGTTAAGGTAAACCTACCTTTGAGAATTTTTTTTTGTATGTTCTTGGCTTCTTGTTCATCTATTTCCTCAGAGGCTTTTTCAACAAGGGTAACCACATCTCCCATTCCCAGTATCCTGTTTGCTATTCTGTCTGGATGGAAAGTTTCAAAATCTTCTATTTTCTCTCCAACACCCATAAATTTTATTGGTTTTTCAGTAACTTGTCTCATTGATAGTGCCGCACCACCTCTAGAATCTCCATCAATCCTTGTTAATATAATTCCAGTCAAATCAACTTTTTCTGAAAAACTTTTTGCTGTGTTCACTGCATCTTGTCCTGTCATAGAGTCTGAAACTAATAAAATCTCAGAAAAATTAAATGATTCCGATATTTCTTTTATTTCTTTCATCATTTTTTTGTCAACTTGATTTCTTCCAGCGCTATCCATAATTAAGACGTCAAAATTGGAATCTAAAGCAACTTTTTGAGCATGTTTAGCTATTTGTAAAGGTGATTTGTTTTTTTGAATCTCAAGTGTATCGATGTTATTTTTATTGCCGAGTGTTATTAGTTGTTCCTGAGCTGCTGGTCTGTAAATATCTAAAGAAGCCATCATTACTTTTCTTTTATAATTTTTAATTATCCATTTAGCTAGTTTAGCAGAACTAGTAGTTTTGCCTGACCCTTGAAGACCAACCATTAAAATTAGAAGTGGGGTCTTACCTTTTAGGTTTAGCTCATCATTCTCTGACCCAAGCAGCTTTGTTAATTCGTCATTAACAATCTTTATAACCATTTGAGCAGGAGAAACACTTTTTATTATTTCTTGGCCAAGTGCTTTACCTTTGACATTCTCGATAAAACTTTTCGCTACTGTTATAGATACATCAGATTCTAAAAGTGCAACTCTGATCTCTCTCATAACACTAGTTAAAGTAGGCTCATCAATAACTCCTTTACCTTTAAGTTTGTCAAAAATGCTAGTTATTTTTTCAGTTAAATTTTCAAACATATTCAATTAATTAAACAAAACAAAAAAAGCCAGTGCACGATACTCGTGGACTGACTGATATTTATTGATTGTGTTTATATCAAAAAACATTTAATTCTTAAAGTAAATTATGAATTATATAGAATGAAAAAAATTAATTTTATTAAAGCAGAGGGTCTTGGAAATGATTTTGTAATATTTTTTAATCAAGCAGACATTAAAATTACTAAAAAGTTAATAACCTTTCTCTGTGATAGAAAAATTGGAATAGGTTGTGATTTAGTTGCTTTAACAAAAGAATCAGATAATGATTATTCGGATATAAAGGTAAATTTTTTTAATAGGGATGGCTCAAAAGCCGAAATTTGTGGGAATGCACTCAGATGCATAGGAAAATACTATTTCACAACAACCAAAAAAGAAAATATAACAGTTGAGACATGTTCTGGTTTAATTGATATTGAAAAATTCGACTCAGATCTTGTAATTGTGGATCTTGGAAAGCCAAAATTGGATTGGAAAAAGATTCCAATGAAGTTTGATATAGATACTTGTAATTTAGGAATTGACCTTCAGTATCTTAAAGGAGGAGTTGCTGTAAACGTAGGGAATCCTCACGTAATATTTTTTGTTGAAAATATTGATAAAAAAAAACTCGAAAGAGATGCAAAAGAGCTTTCTAGGCTCAAACTTTTTCCTGATGGAGTAAATATCAATATAGTAAAATTGGTTTCTAAAAATAAAATTAATGCGCTTACTTTTGAGAGAGGTGTTGGTTTAACTCAGGCATGTGGCTCTGGAGCGGGCGCATCTGCCTTTGTTTCCTACAAAATGAATTTCTGCGAAAAAAAAATAGAGGTTTGCATGGCTGGAGGTAATCTAAATGTTGAAATATCTAAAGATGAACATATTTTAACTATCGGAGCCGCTAAGCTTGTGTTTGAATGCAATATAGATATAGAGAATAGTTTGGAACAATGACAAAAAAAGCTTCGAAAGTTATAAACCTAGGATGTAGATTAAATTTTTTTGAATCTGAAGTTATAAAAAATATTCTAGAAGAAGAGGGTATCGAAAAGAAAATTCTAATAAATACTTGTGCTGTAACAAATCAAGCTGTTAAAAAGTCAATTAGTGAAGTTAGAAAAGCGTCTAAAAAGTATCCCAATCATCAAATTTTGGTAACTGGTTGCGCGAGCCAAATTGATGAACAAACTTTTTTAGGTATGAAAAACGTTACTAAAGTTATTGACAATAAAATAAAAACTAAACCTGAAAACTACAATAACAAGTTTTTAAAAAATGAGAAAATATTTGATTTTCCTTATTTAGAAAATTTTTCTACAAGTAGATCCCGTGCAATGCTTCAGATTCAACAAGGTTGTGATCATCGTTGCACTTTCTGCATTATTCCTTTTGGCCGCGGTGACTCAAAAAGTCTCCCGTTTCTAGATATATATAAACGTGTTTCAAGTATTTTGGAAAAAGGATATAGCGAAATAGTTCTTACAGGAGTCGACCTTACATCTTATGGGCACGACCTTCCCGGCAAACCTAGACTTGGAAATGTTTTAAAAAGATTACTTTCTTTGCATCCAAAGCTTAAAAGATTAAGATTATCCTCAATTGATCCTGCTGAAATTGATGAAGACCTAATGGAATTATTATCAAAAGAAAAAAGGTTGCTCCCACATTTGCACCTATCCATTCAATCCGGCGATAACATGATTTTAAAGAGAATGAAGAGAAGACATAACAGAGAACAGGTAATTAGTTTTTGCAGAAAATTAAAATCACTACGACCAGAGTTTACTTTCGGGGCCGATATTATTATTGGATTTCCTACAGAAACAGAAGAACACTTCTTAAACACATTGAAATTAATAAAATTATTAAATTTTTCAAATGTACATGTGTTTCCTTATTCGCCAAAAGAGGGAACCCCAGCTGCTAAAATGCCTCAAGTTGATGATAAAGTAAAAAAGATTAGAGCTGATATTCTTCGAAGAGAGTCAAAAAAAATCCTTTACAAAAAACTCAACAAAGAAATAGGCAAGCCCACAAACATTTTATATGAATCGTGTAAGAAAAGTTATACAGATCAATTCTTTAAAGTTGAATTGAGAAAAAATAAAGACCATGAAACTGAGTCAGGCACTATTTTAAATGTGAATATTGTTTCAAGAAAAAAAGATTTTTTAATTGCAGAATTGAAATAACAATGGTTTTTGGCTGGTTTAAAAAATTAAAAAGTGGCTTGTCTAAATCATCTGATAAGATTTCAGGTGGAATAAAGAAAATCTTAAAAAGTAAAAAGATAGATGATTCAACTTTAGAGGAACTTGAAGATTTACTTATATCGTCCGATCTAGGAGTCGATTGTTCTTCCAATATAATTTCAGAGTTAAGAAAATCTAAATTAATAAATCCGAATGCTGAAAGTGTAAAAAAAATTATTAAAAAAAAGCTAGTTGAGATTTTAGCAAATTTAGAGAGAAATATAGAACCAGACAAGCAGCTTTTTGTAATTTTAGTTGTTGGTGTTAATGGTGTTGGAAAAACAGCGACAATTGGTAAGTTAGCTGATAAATTTTTAAAAGAAGGAAAAAAAGTAGGGGTTGTTGCAGCTGATACATTTAGAGCTGCCGCTGTTGAGCAACTAAGAATATGGTCGGAGAGGACGAAATCAGAATTTTTTTCGGCTAAAGAATCTTCTGATCCTGCTGCACTTTCCTATCAGTCAGTTGTTTCTGCCAAGCAAAAGAAATTAGATCTATTGCTAATAGATACTGCTGGAAGACTTCATAATAAAACTGATCTCATGAATGAATTATCTAAAATAATAAGAGTGATTAAGAAAATAGATGAATCATTACCCAATGAAACAATTCTTGTTTTGGATGGTAATATTGGGCAAAACTCAATAAAACAAGCAGAAGTATTTAAAGATCTATGTGATATAGATAGTTTAATAATTACAAAATTGGATGGGTCTGCTAAAGGGGGCGTAATTGTCCCAATTGCAGAGAAGCTTAAGATTCCTATTTCTTTTATAGGAACAGGTGAAAGTAAAGAAGATTTGGCTAAATTTGATGCAGACAAATTTTGTTCTGCTTTGTTGGATATGGACTAATTTCTATATATCATCCACACAGATGATTCTGCTTCATCACTTATTAAATAAATGTTGCCTTTTGAATCAATTTCAAGATCTCTGATTCTTCCTATTTTCTTATTATTTTGAATTATTATTTCTTCATCTACTATTTTATTATTTTCAAAATCAAGTCTGGCAAGCATCTTTGTTTTTGTAGCACTTATCAAAATGTCACCATTCCATTCAGGAAATATTTCGCCTTTATAAAATGCAATATTACCAATTGCAATCGAAGGAACCCAAGATATAAGAGGTTTATCATAAGAATTCTTAAAAGAAGATTTACCAATTTTTTTACCTGAATATTCTTTTCCACCCCATGCTATTTCTTTCCATCCTAAATTGCCCGCAAATCTCACTTTACCAATATTGTCTCCACCCATAGGTCCATGCTGGGAAAAGTAGATTTCATTATTAAAGGGAGAAAGTGTCATTCCTTGAGGATTCCTGAGTCCAATTTGGTAAATTTCTGGAAGCCAGTCTTCGTAACCCCTAAAAGCAGGATTATCTTTAGGTAACGATCCATCTGTTTTAATTCTTATTATACTACCAGGATGTTTTTGCGGATCTTGCGCAATCATGCCTTTATCTCTTTCTCCAAAGCCAACATATAATAAATCATCTTTTATTGCGATTCTGGCTCCCCAATGTTTATTAATTTTAAGTTTAGGTTTTGCAATAAGTAAAATTTCAAAATCTTCAATTCTATTTTTTAATAATTTTCCTCTTGCAATAGCTGTACTAGAATTATTTGATTTTTTTGTCCCAGCTTTAATATCTTTAAAATCATGGCTATAAGTGAAATATATATTTCCATCCGTGTGTGCAAAAACATCTAGTAATCCCCCTTGGCCACTATTAGATTTTATGATTGGGATTTGATGGTTCAATTTTGTTTTTATTCCCGACTTTACATTAAATTTTAGTAACCCTCCATTTTTTTCTGTAATAAGAAGGTTTTCAGAATCCAAAAAAGTCATTCCCCATGGATAATTAAATGTATCTTTTGAAATTTTTTTTATTTTAAAATTAACTTTAGTGTTTTTGTAATCTTGATAATTGCTAAATTTTTCTGCGTTAGCAAATGAAAAAAAAAAAGTATAAATTAATAATGAAATTAAATGTAACATAAAGATAAATATTAATATAAAAATATTTTTACACTAGTATTAAATAAATAATGAATCGTAACTACTACTTACAAAAACATGGACTATTCCTAGAGGATTTGCAGATTGGACAAAATGCAGCATTTGAAAAAGTTATAACTGATAATGATATAAATATTTTCTCTAAGATTTCAGGAGATAATAATCCTGTACATGTTGATGAAAAATTTGCTAAAGAAACCATTTTTAAGAAAAAAATTTCTCATGGATTTTTGACTGGAAGTTTTATTTCAACTGTAATCGCTACAAAACTTCCCGGACCAGGAAGTATTTATCTTAGGCAAGATCTTAAGTTTTTAGCACCAGTCTTTATTGGAGAGATTGTAAAGGCAGTGGTTACTATCTCAGATATCATTGTTGAAAAAAAGAAAATTGTATTACTTACAGAATGTTTTGTATTGGAAAAAAAAGTAATTACTGGAAGTGCTGAGATTTTAGTATCATCAAAATCTGACCTATAATTTTAAATGTATATATTTAGATCATTCAAAATTTCAAAAGAATTTCTAAACTCAACTCTAGCTATCGGTAATTTTGATGGGGTTCATCTAGGACATCGAAGAGTAATTGAAAAAGCTATTAAGATCTCAAAAAAAAATAAATCAAGAATTGGTATTTTGACCTTTGAACCTCACCCAAAATGTTTTTTTAAAAAAAAATATGATTTTTTCAGATTAACACCTTTGAATCAGAAGTTGGAAATTTTTAGAGATATGGGTGTAGATTTTGTAGTGAATATTAAATTTAACGAAACTTTCTACAAAAAAACTGCACTTGATTTTATAAAAAGAAACTTGGTGGGTGACTTAAAAGTTAATAGTGTTGTTACAGGGTTTGATTTTGTTTTTGGAAATAAAAAAGTTGGAAATGTTGACTTGATTAGTAACTATGCAAAAAAAACTGAAGAGTTTAATTTTTTTGAGGTCAAAGAGGTAAAAAAAAATAAAAATCTTATAATTTCTTCATCAGTTATAAGAAATTATTTGAGAGCTGGAAAAATTAAAGAAGCTAATAGGCTCCTCTCTAGAGAATGGTCAATAACTGGAAAAGTAATTGAGGGAGAAAAAAAAGCCAGAGAATTTGGTTTTAAAACAGCAAATATAAAAATGAATGATTTTTGTAATATTCAAAAAGGCGTTTATGCTGTTAGAATAAAACTATCTGAAAAGCACAAGAAGAAAAATTTTTTAGGAATTGCAAATTTTGGAGTAAAACCAACATTTAATAAAGTTGAACCTTTACTTGAAGTTCACCTTTTTAACTTTAACTCTAATTTATATAATGAAAATTTAACAATTGTGTTTTATGAATTCATAAGGCCTGAAAAAAAATTTCAATCTATTGAGAAATTAAAAGATCAGATTATAAAGGATATCAAACAGGTTAAAAATGTCAGACTACTCAAAAACCATTAATTTACCAAAAACAAGTTTTTCAATGAAAGCAAATCTTTCAGAAAAAGAGAGTTTATGGTTAGACTTTTGGAAAAAAAATAAGGTTTTTGAAACTTTAAAAAATCAAAATAATAAATTAAAAAAATTTATCCTGCATGATGGCCCTCCATATGCAAATGGTGATTTGCATCTTGGGCATGCATTAAATAAAATCTTAAAAGATATTATATGTCGATTTAAATTTCAAAACTCATTCGATGTGAATTTTATCCCAGGTTGGGACTGCCATGGTTTACCGATAGAATGGAAAGTGGAAGAGAAATTCAGAAAGTCAGGAAAATCTAAAACTGAAGTAGATTTGAATAAATTTCGTCAAGAATGCAGAGAATTTGCAAGTTCGTGGGTGAAAATTCAAAAGAATCAATTTAATAGATTTGGAATACAAACTAATTGGGAGAATATTTATTTAACAATGAATAAGGATTCTGAATTTGCAATTGTATCTGAACTTCTAAAGTTTTTAGAATCAGATCAATTGTATCTTGGTTTTAAACCAGTTATGTGGTCAGTTGTAGAACAAACAGCACTTGCAGAAGCAGAAATTGAATATCATGAGAAGAAGTCGAAAGCTATTTATGTAAAATTTCCAACATTAAATTTTCATGAAAATTCAAGCATCATTATATGGACAACAACACCTTGGACATTACCGTGTAATAAAGCTATCGCATTTTCAAAAAATTTAACCTACAAATTAGTTGAGATTTGTGAAGAATCTAAAAACTTATCATTGAAAAAAGGTGAAAAAATTTTGCTTGCCGAAAATTTAATTTCCACTTTTTTTGATCTTCATTCTATAAAAAATTTCAACGTGAAAGAAAAAGTTAAATCTGAAGATTTAAAAGAAATTATTTGTCAACATCCACTTAAAAATCTTGGATATAAATCCGATGTTATAGTTAACGAGGGGGAGCATGTTACTGATGAAACAGGTACTGGTTTTGTTCATATTGCTCCAAATCATGGAATCGAAGATTTTGATTTTGGGAAAAAAAATAAATTAGACAATCTACCAACTGTAAATGAGAAAGGAATCTATACATCTAATATTCCTTTTTTCCAAGGTTCTCATGTTTTTAAGGCAGATGAAGAAGTAATAAGTGAATTAAAAAAATCAAACACACTAATTAGTTCCAACGACTATTTGCATAGTTATCCTCATTCCTGGAGGTCAAAAGCACCATTGATTTATAGAGCTACATCTCAATGGTTTATCTCTCTTGATAAAAAAGACTTAAGAAAGAAGGCTTTAAGTGAAATTGAAAAGGTTAAGTGGATTCCATCAAATAGTAAAAACCGAATTGAGTCGATGGTTAGAGATAGACCTGATTGGTGTGTTTCCAGGCAAAGATCATGGGGTGTTCCAATTACAATTTTTTTATCAAAGGAAAATGGAGAACCACTAAGAAATAAAAAAGTGAATGAAAGAATATTGAATGTAATTAAGGCAGAGGGTATTGATTCTTGGTTTTCTAGACCTGTTAAATATTTTCTTCAGGATTTAGAAGATTCTAGTCAATATGAGAAGGTTCAATCTATCCTAGATGTTTGGTTTGATTCTGGTTCAAGTCATGTATATGTTTTAAAAAATAAAGGAATTGGAGATCAAGCAGATCTATATCTAGAAGGCTCAGATCAACATCGTGGTTGGTTTCAAACATCATTAATTGAAAGTTGTGCAAATTATGGAAATAGTCCTTTTAAATCAGTGATGACACATGGTTTTGTAATTGATGAAAAAGGCAAGAAAATGTCTAAGTCACTTGGTAACGTTATTTTACCTTCAGATGTAATAAAAAAGTATGGAGCTGACATTTTAAGAATCTGGGTGGCTAATTCAAATTACAATGAGGATATAAAAATTAGTTACCAAAACCTAGATAGACAAGCTGAAAATTATAGAAAAATAAGAAATACAGTTAGATTTATTCTTGGAAACTTAAATTATTTTTCTCCAAAGGATTATATTTCTCACGAGGATTTACCACAATTAGAACAATTCATAAGGCATAAATTGTTTAATTATAATAAAAAAATTAATTTTTATTATGAAGAATTTAGCTTTTATAAGGCATTTCAACTAATTTTAAGCTTTTGTTCGCAAGAACTTTCTTCATTATTTTTTGATATTAGAAAAGATACTTTATATTGTGATTCAAGCAACTCACAACTTGTAAAATCAACCAAAACTGTAATGGTTGATGTGTTTAATTGTTTAATTAGATGGCTTTCACCCATTATTCCTTTTACAACTGAGGAGGCGTGGCAATGTTGGCGTGAAAAATCAGTTTCAAAAGATATTTTAAGTTGTCACTTTCTCAAAAAAGTTAAACTAGAAAGTGAATGGGATAATAAAGACTTGGATATTAAATGGGAAAAAATTTTAGAAATAAAGAATGCTTTTACATTTGCTGTGGAGCATAAAAGAAACTTAAAAGAAATTAAGTCAAGCCTTGAGACAAAAGCTTTGATTTATCTTAAAAACTTGGAGTATAGGAAAATTGCTGGATCAGTTGATTTAAGTGAGATTTTGATTTCATCAAACGTGGAATTATCAGATGACTTTGATAGTGAATATTTATTCAACTCCGATGAAAAAGATATTGGGGTAAAAATTACCAAGGAGGATGGAAGTAAATGTCCGAGATGTTGGAAGCTTGTAAAGCTCTCAGATAGTAAAATGGAATTGTGTGATCGTTGCTTTGCGGTGATAAATGAAAAATAAGAAATTAAAGCTTCTTTCTTTTTTGTTGGTTTCTTTTTCTTTTTTCATAGATCAGATAGCTAAGTTCTTAGTTTTGAAGAATATTGACTTATTTTCCTCCGGCATAAAAGTTTTTATTGGGTTAAACTTAGTCTATGTAGAGAATAAAGGAGTAAGTTTTGGACTATTCTCAGACTATAATATTCCTTTTTATTTAGGAATCCTTTCTTTAGTAATTTCTGGTTATATTGTTTTTTTAATCTCAAAAACACAAAATAAGCTTGAATTGATTGGTTTGTCTTTAATATTAGGAGGTGCGCTAGGAAATGGTTACGATAGATTAATAAATGGTTATGTAATTGATTTTATTGATATTTATATTAGTGATTACCATTGGCCAGCATTTAATTTTGCTGATTCGTCTATAACTTTGGGTGCAGTAATATTTTTCATACAAATTTTGAAAAATAAATAATAAATTAAATGAGAATTATGCTTTTCAAAACACTAAAGTAATGTTATCTATATACTATATACAACAAAATGTTCGTATAAATGTTTAGAAAAACACAACATATGGTATCAGAAATGTTCTTAATTAGAAAAATTAAGCAAATATGCCTCGTTTCATTTTTAGTAGCGTTGCAATCATGTTCTACCTTTGAATCAACTGTTGATTCAACTTGGGATTCGATATCTGAGGCAGGTGATTTTATTTATGATTCTGTCAATTTCTGGGAAGACGAAGAACCAGAGCAAAGTGAAGCAATTGTTATTGAGGAAGCCGTAGAAGTTCCTGAATATGCATTGCCTGATGACAATTACTTTGAAAATGAAGTACAAAACAACTTGAATCAACAAAACTTTCAACCACAAACATTTGTACCTCAACAACAAACCTATTATGATCCAATTTATAGAAGCCAAAGACAGTATTATTATGTTGGTCCTAATGGAACTCCAATGTTAGCACCACCACCACCACCATTTCCTCAATATTCGATAGACCAAGCACCACAGTTACCATATTCTTATTCAAACAATTTGGGTCTGCCTCAAAACAGATCTCTAGTAAAACCTAACCAAAACATTCAACAGCAGCAAAATAATTCTATTACATTAGAGGAAGAAATGGAAATTTATGGTATACAGAATGATTGTATAAGAGTTGCTCAAGATTACAATGGTGGATTTAGATGTGATGATTTTGATTAGAATTCCAAAGAAAATAATAATTATTTCTATTTTCTTATTATCTTCATGCGAAACGTTACAAGATTTTGCGGGACTATCCAAACCCGACTTAGAAAATGACCTTATTCAAGAGACACCTGAATTAGTCTTGCCACCAGATTTTGATATGGTTGCAAAGCCGTCTAGAAATAAAAGAATTAATAATACAATTGAACTCAATGAGAGTTTTCCTACTCAATATCAAAGTGTTCAACCTCAAGTTACTAATTTTATTGCTCCAAAGATTAATATTGAATCATCACCAACACCATCTGATTCTTTAGAAAAATTCAAAGAAAATAAAAAGTTTACAATAGGTCAATGGGTATATGGCCAATATGTCCAGGGGTTTAAGCAAGGAAATTTATATTACAGACCTATTTACGATAAGGGGTACAACTTTTCGAGAAGATATTTACCTGATCAAAATGTTTCATCATTCTTAAACTCTCCTCCAGCATCATATGGGGATTATAATAATGCCCAAACCAACAGCCAAAATGTTGACCCCAGAAATATAGATAACTTACCCATAATTGATTAGATGAAGTTAGGTATTTTCTTTCTAACTCTTGTTTTGTTATCTTTTGATTTAAAATCAAAAAAAATATTCAATGCAAATTCATTTAAATTAAATAATGGCCTGAAATTAGTTGTTGTCGAAAACCCAAGAGCCCCGGTTGTAGCTCAAATGATATGGTATAACTTTGGCTCTAGCGTAGAAAAAAGAGGAAAGAGCGGTCTAGCACATTTTATGGAGCATTTAATGTTTAAGGGTACAAAAAAATTTCCGAAAGATTATTTTTCTAATTTCTTATCAAAAATTGGAGGGAGTGAAAATGCTTTTACTAGTTATGACTATACAGCATATTATCAAATATTTCCTAGTCAGCACGCAGAAAAGATTATTCAACTCGAGGCAGATAGGATGAAAAATTTAACATTAAATAAAAAGAATGTTGAAATTGAAAAAAAAGTTATTTTAGAAGAACGTTTTCAACGTATTGAAAGCGACCCATCTGCACAACTTGATGAGTCAATGAGAAGTATTTTATTTCCTAACAATTATTACGGCAGACCTATAATTGGATGGAAACATGAAATTGAAGAGTTGACTTATGAAGATGTAATAAATTTTTATGATGAATTTTACAGTCCAGATAATGCAGTGCTTGTGCTTTCAGGAGACATAAAGTTTTCTGAGGCTAAAAAGTTAGTTAAAAAATATTATGGAGATTTAAAAACAAAAAATGTTGAAGAACAACCTTATCTTCGTGACCCTGAATTTAAAACCTCAACAAGTGTCGAATTAAAAAACAATAATGTTAAACAAAAGATATGGAAAAGAATTTACAGGGCAAAATCTTATAACGACTCTATTCTTGAAGCGTTAGCACTTGATTTAGGTATGAAAATTTTAGCTGGTGGTACTTCCAGTATTCTATATGAGGAGTTTGTTAATAAGCAGAAGATCTTTTCAATGGTTGGTGGATTTTATCAAGGACTATCAAAGGGCGATGGTTATATATATATGTATGCAATTCCCAACATAGAAATTGAAGAATCTGAAATAAATCAAAAATTAGAGGATTATATTTCAGAATCAATCGATAAAAAGGTGACACTTGAAAAGTTAGATTTAGAGAAAAAAAAGTATTTCTATGACAGTATCTATGGAATGGATGGAATATTAAAGCCTGCTGAAATAATTGGTGAGGCTTTAACAATTGGACTTGAACTAGATGATATTGAGAATTGGAACAAAAAATTAGACAAAATCACGCTTGATATGGTCGTAAGAGAATTGAAAGAATTTAGTAATAATAAAAATTTTGTAACGGGTAGTCTTAAAAATTGAGAATTTTAATTTTAATATTAATTTTATTTTTTAAAAGTTCACATGCATTGGAATTTGAAAAACTCAAAACTCAATCAGGAATAGATTTCTGGTTCGTAAAAGATTCCTCTATTCCGATTGTTAGTGTTAGCTTTAGTTTCAAGGGAGGCAGTTCTCTAGAGGATAAAAATAACAATGGTCTTTCAAATTTAATGACTGCATTACTAGATGAAGGAACTAGAAACTTATCAGCTAGTGAATTTAAAAAAAAAATGAAAATTAATGGAATGAAGCTAAGTATCTCTTCACAAAAAGACAAAATTGATGGAACTTTTCAAGTTATTTCTTCTCAGGTCTCAGAGGGTTTTAATTTATTTTATGAGGCATTAAATCATCCTAGATTTAGTGAAAAGGAAATCATAAAAGTAAAAAAACAAGTAATAGCTAGTTTAAAAATTGACGAGTCAGACATTTCAACGAAATCATCTAATTTATTCAATAAAAACTTTTTTGGTAAACATAGCTTTGCAAGGAATATTAAAGGAACTATCAGATCTCTTGAAAATATAAGTAGAGTTGACTTAGTTGATTTCCATAAAAAAGCTTTTCAAAAAAAAAATCTTATAATTGGTGTTTCTGGTAATATAGAAAAAAACGAAATAAAAAAACAGATTGATCTAGTTTTTTCTGACATTGAGGATTCATATGAAATCATTGAGATTGACAGGTTTTCTTCATTAGCTACAGGGGATCAATTATTTAATATATCAACTCCTCAAACTAGTGTAATATTTGGTCATCCTGGTTTTGAAAGAAATAATGAAAGTTTTTTTGAATTAAGGATTGCAAACTATATCCTAGGCGGAGGTGGTTTTCAATCTAGATTATACAAGAATATTAGAGAAAAGAAAGGATTGGTTTATTCAATCTACTCATACTTATTATCTTATGAAAACGATGGTGTTGTAGTAGGGGGATTTCAAACAAGAAATGAATCAGTTTTTCAAACAATTCAAAGTGTTAAAAGTGAATGGGCTAAAATTAAAAAAAAAGGTATAACAAAAAAGGAATTTGAAAATGCTAAAGACTATTTTAATGGTTCATTCACAAGAAATTTTACAAGCACACTATCAATTGCTAGATTATTACAAGTAGTTCAATATTATAAACTCGGTGAAGATTATTTTAAAAGGAGAGAAGATATTATAAATAATTTAGAATTAGACAAGGTTAATGCGGTTATCTCAGAGACATTTGATAGCGAAAAATTATTTTTTATGATTGTTGGAGAGCCAAAGTAAGAATGATCTTTTCGCAGAAAACTTTTAATATTAAAAAATTTAAGAAAAAACAAAGAACAACAAAATATCTCAAAGCTAAAGCACAATTATTAAATTGTATTGAAAAAAAGAAATATGGTTTTATAGAAGATTTATTTAATAAAGATTTTAATAAAATCTTATTCATAGTAAAGAGGCTAAAAAAGTTTGATAATGTTTTATTTCTTGGAACTGGTGGTTCTAGTCTTGGAGGAAAAACTTTAGTTTCACTTGTTAGAAATCAATTTTATAATTCAACAAAACCAAAGATATTTTTTCTAGAAAATATTGAATACAATCAAATTAATGAGCTATTAAAAAAATTAAATTTAAAAAAAACAGCATGTGTTGTGACCTCAAAATCAGGAGAAACTATCGAAACAATTTCGCAATTCTTTTTGATCGAAAACACTTTTCATAGAAATAAAATTTCAATAAATAAAAGAATTTTTATAATCACTGAGGATAAAAAAAGTAGTCTAAAAAAAATTCAGGAAAATAAAGATTTAATTTTTTTACCGCATCCAATTTCAGTAGGTGGAAGGTTTTCTGTTTTTTCTATAGTAGGTTTACTTCCAGCAGCATTAGTAGACTTTGACATAAAAAAATTTTGTAAGGGAGCAGAAGAATTTTTATTCAAGATAAAAAATGATAAAATTTTTGATGAATTTTTCTTGCCAATACTAAGTTTAATTGAATTAAATAAAACTGGAATAAATATGTCTGTGATAATGCCATATTCCGACTCATTAAATAATTTATCTTTTTGGTACAGACAACTATGGGCTGAGAGTAATGGAAAAAGAAAAAGAGGTATTACTCCTATCAATGCTCTTGGAACAGTTGACCAGCATAGTCAACTTCAACTTTACCTTGATGGTCCAAATGATAAATTTTTTACAATTATAGGTAAAAATCCTGATAAAGCTGCAAAAAAATTAAGTTGTATAATTTCGGAAAAAGAGGATTATGAGCCTCTTCATAAAAAATCTTTAGAAAACCTTTTGGATTGTGAAATGCGTGCAACTATTCAAACTTTGAAAAAACATAATTTACCCTTAAGAGTAATGATCATTAATCCTACTGAACAAAAACTGATTGGAAGTTTAATGATGTTTTTTTTTATTGAAACAATTTTTGGTTGTTTGCTTCTAGATGTTAATCCATTTGACCAACCAGCAGTTGAAGATAGTAAAAGACTAACAAGATTATACTTAAAAAAAAATGAGTAAAATTAGAATTTTACCAGAAAATTTGATCAATCAGATAGCTGCTGGTGAAGTTTTAGAAAGACCAGCTTCTGCAGTGAAAGAACTTTTAGAAAATAGTATTGACGCAAATGCAACAAAAATTGATATATTTGTAAGAGATGGAGGTAAAAGTGAAATAACAGTTTCAGATAATGGATCTGGAATTGAAAGAGATGATCTAGAAAAAGCGGTGCTTAGACATGCTACTTCAAAGATAAAATCCGAAAAATTAAACGAAATTAAGACTATGGGATTTAGAGGAGAAGCCCTTTCTTCGATTGTTTCTGTTTCGGATTTTATTATGAGATCAAATTGTAGGAATGATTTAGAAGGTCATGAAATTAGTATATGTTCAGGAAACCTTAAGTATATAAAACCTGTAAATCAAAAGAAGGGGACTTATGTAAATATAAAAAATCTTTTTTTTTCTACTCCAGCTAGATTAAAGTTTTTAAAGTCAGAAAATTATGAATCTCTTATTATTAAAAGACTCATTAGAAAATTTGCTTTGGTAAACTTTAATACTCAATTTAATTTGTTTATTGATAAAAAAAAAATAATAAATACTTCAACTATTAAAAGTGAAAATTTAAAGAGTATTTTTATTCATAGGGTCACAGAAATACTAGGAAGTGAATTTATTAAAAATTCTGTAGAGATAAATGAGAAAAGCGAAGAAGTTACTCTTTCAGGTCTTATTGGGTTACCTACATATAACTATTCAAATTCTAATAACCAATATATTTTTGTAAATGATAGAATCATAAGTGATAAAAAACTAAATACAATCTTAAAAGTTGCATATAGAGATTTAATGTTTCATGATCGTTTTCCTCAATTAATATTAAATATCAAGTGTCCATTCAATTATGTCGATGTAAATGTTCATCCTATGAAAAGTGAGGTGAGATTTTCAGACTCAAATTTTTTAAATTCTTTTATAATAAATTCTATCAAGTCAACTCTTGAAAAAGTAGGTCATAAAACAAGTACTTTAAATTCCTCAAAGTTTGTAGAAAAATTATCTGAGAAAAAACAAGTTCAAAACAGTCTAATATTAAAAGAAAAAACAAAAAAAGTAGAGAATTTAAAAAGAGAAGAAGAAATTGAAAATAAATCCGAGAAAAATGATTTTGAATCCCATCCACTCGGATTTGCAAAAAGTCAGTTTCATGAAAATTATATAATCTCTGAAACTGAAGCTGGCATAATTATTACAGATCAGCATGCAGCTCATGAGAGAATAATTTATGAAAGAATAAAAAATGATTTTTATAATAAAACTATTAAAACTCAAATATTGCTAATACCAATCATAGTTAATGTTGATTCAATTATTTTAAAAAATCTAAATGACAAACTTGATTCTTTACAAAGATATGGTTTAAAAATTGAAAGTTTTGGCTCAAGTTCTGTCGTAGTTAGAGAGATACCAATTATAATATCAAATTGTGATGTAAAAAGGTTAGTAGAATCGCTAATAAATGAAATAGTAGATTACAATGACTTAAATACTTTAGAGGCTGAAATAAACAAAATTTGTTCAACAATAGCTTGTCATGGATCAATTAGGTCAGGTAGGAAATTACAAATTGACGAAATGAATGATTTATTAAGAAAAATGGAAAAAACTAAATTTTCAGGACAATGTAATCATGGTAGACCAACTTATGTTGAATTAAACCTAAATGAAATTGAAAAATTGTTTGGCAGAAAATAAATCTCAATTTTTTTTAATAAAATAAAACTGAGATTGTGATACAAATTTGACTGCAAGAAGATCGAAACTTTTTAACTTAATCTTTTTAGGCTCTTTTGGTAGTTCAATTATTCCAATAGCATCTGCATCAAGTGAAGATATTAACTTGTCTAACAGGTATTCTGTTGAGAATTTTTTGTAAGGTGGGTCGCAAAAGAATATATTTATATTAGAAATAATTTTATTAAATGGCTTTTTGATTATGTCTAATTTAATTATTTCTACATATTTATTAATTTTTAGTAGGTTGCAATTTTCTTTGCAAATTTTTAAGGCTTCTTCCGAGTTGTCAATAAATATTACTTTTTTTGCACCTCGAGAGAGTGCTTCTAACCCCAACGCACCCGTTCCACAAAAACAATCAAGAACAATCAAGTCTTTCAAATTTTTATTATTTTTAATGAGTAAAGAATTTAATGTGCTAAATATCATTTCTTTGGCTCTGTAAGATGTAGGACGGATAAAGTCATTTTTTGGTCCTATTAAATTTCGCCCCCTAAATTTACCTGAAATTATTTTCATTTTTAAAATCCAATGATTTTAGAAATTTCTTTAAAATTGTGTTATTAACTTCCATAACTTGACCTTTCTCAAGATTGTTTAATTTAAATGGTCCAAAACCTATCCGGGTTAATTTTTTTACTTTTAAATTAAAATATTCTAATATTTTTCTTATTTCTCTATTTTTTCCTTCAGTTAAACAAATTTCTAAGAGATTATTATTATTTTTTTTAGTTAAAACTTTGATTTGAAAATTTTGATATAAAATTCCTCCAATTAGTAATGAATTTTTTGATTTTTCTTCTAGTTCATGACTTACATTTCCAAAAACTTTTACTTTATACACTCTTTTAATTTTATTCTCTGGTATTTCAAGATAAGTTGAAAGTGTTGGATTATTTGTAAGAATAATTAGTCCATCAGAATTTATATCTAATCTTCCAACAGTCACAACTCTTGGTAACTCCATTGATAAAAGTCTAAAAATACTTTTTTGAGAAAATTGTTCTTTATTTGAGCATACAAAACCAACTGGTTTGTTTAAAATCCATACTCTAGTAAGTATTTTCTTAAGAGGTTTATTATTTACCTTTATAGATTCAATTTGATCATAGGAAATATAAAATTTTGTAAATATCTTATCATTTATTTTTACTTTCTCATTTTTTATCAAACTTTCTGCCTCTTTCCTTGAACAGATTCCGGCATGTGAGATTAATTTTGCTATTCTTATTACTTTATTTTTCAATTTTCTCTTTAGCTGAATTAATCAATGACTTGAAAATATAAATATCTTTTTTATCGATCAAGAATTCAGGATGCCATTGAATCCCAATGCAATATGAAAATTCTTTAGACTCAATTCCCTCAATTAAACCATCATCAGAGAAAGCTGAAGCTATCAATTTTTTTCCAACTTTATCTACGGCTTGATGATGAGCTGAATTTACAAACATTTTTTCACTTTTAACTATTTCGTATAATTTCGTTTTTTTTTTTATATTTACAAAGTGACTAGCTTCGTTTCTTGGATTGGTTTGTTCATGATTTATTTTAGTATCTAAAGCATCAGGTATATGCTGTATAAGTGTACCCCCAAAAATTACATTTATTAGCTGTTGTCCTCCACAAATACCCAAAACTGGTTTATTTTTTTTTAATGCTATTTCTGTAAGTTTAAATTCAAAGTTTGTTCTATTTTTTTTAGTTGAAACTTTTGGAGAAAGGATTTTTTGCCCATAAATCCTGGGATCAATATCAAAGTCTCCTCCCGTAACAACTAATCCATTAATAATAGAAATATATTGATTGATAGCTTTTAAATTATTTGGCAGAAAAATACTAATCACCCCTGCCTTCTCTATCGAATCTGCATAGTTTTTTCTAGCGGCATACCAAGGGTACTTCGAGTAAGTATGTTTCTCTTCCTCGTCAAGTGTTATCCCGATAATAGGTTTGTTCATCAGACTTTAAAAAAAATGGTTAAATGCTACTATATTATATGCATAAAAGTTGTAAGATAAGCATAAAAAATTTTGAAATAATAGTTAATCTTAAAAATTCTATAACTGCTGATTTAATTTGGAGCTCTTTACCTATTTTTTCTGAAATTAAAACATGGGGAGAAGAGGTATATTTTTATACAGAAATTCAAGCTAATTTAGAATCCGATGCTAGAGATATAATAGAATTTGGAGAGATAGCATATTGGCCATCAGGAAAAGCTATAGCAATTGGTTATGGTAAAACACCACTATCTCTGAAAGATGAAATAAGGTTAGCTTCAAGATGCAATGTATGGGGAAAAACATTATTTAACTTAAAAAAACTTAAAGATTTAAGGGATGGTGAAAATATATCCATTGAGAAAGTTTTATGAGCCTATGATTATTGATCATATGAAATTTGCAATCAAGTTAGCTGAACAAGCAAACAACTTAAATGAAGTTCCAGTTGGTTGTGTTTTGGTCGATGGCAACGGAAATTTAGTCAGCTATGCTTCCAATTGTACAATAAAATATAATGACCCAACATGTCACGCTGAGATAGTAGCAATACGTAATGCGTGTAAGAAACTCAAAACTACAAAACTACTTAATTTTTCAATATATGTGACACTAGAACCATGTCAAATGTGCGAGGCATTAATAATCAATGTTGGAATAAAAAATATTTATTTTGGCGCTTATTCTGAGAGTTTAAAAATTCATAAAAAAAAATTAAAAAATTATTTTTTCAATAGAAAGGGCTATAACTTTCTAGGTGGGTTTGAAGAAGAACGCTGTTCTAAATTATTAATTAAATCATTTAAAAAAAATAGGTAATTAGTTATTTTTCAGACCAATGTCACTTCTATAGTGTCCCCATTTCCAATTTATCTCTTTTAAGGCTCTATATGCTAGTTTTCTAGCAGATTTTAATGAATTAGCTTTTGATGTTATGGATAAAACTCTACCTCCTGATGAAACTATTTCACCATTTTTTAAAGAAGTTCCAGCATGAAATATCTCAATGCCTTTTATTGATTTTGCTTTTGAGATGTTATTCAAAACTTTGTTCTTCTTAAACTCCTCTGGATATCCCTTTGAAGCCAAAACAACACAAATTACAAATTTTTTATCCGTCTCTAAACTTATTTGCTTAAGTTTATCTTCAATATTTAATTTAATGATTTTAAGAAAGTCAGTTTTTAAATTTCTTAATAATACTTGACATTCTGGATCTCCAAATCTTACGTTATACTCAATTACGTATGGTCCGTTCTTTGTAATCATTAATCCAAAAAATAATATACCTCTATATGTCAAACCTTCTTTTTTTAAACCTATTGATGTAGGTATAAGAATTTTTTTATTTATTTCATTTTCGATTTTTTTAGTAATTTTTCTGGACGGCAGAAAACATCCCATTCCACCAGTATTTGGACCTTTATCATTATCATAAGCCCTTTTATGGTCGAGTGCATAACCTAATTTAATAAAATTATTTTTGTCAAAAAAAGCAAAATAACTGACTTCAAACCCTGTCAAAAATTCTTCTATAATTATTTTATTTCCAGATAAACCAAATTTCTTTTTTTTCATTATTAAAGTTAGACCGTCCTCAGCTTCTTTTTTATCTTTGCAAATTAGCACACCTTTTCCTGCTGCCAGCCCATCAGCTTTAATTACGATTGGGTATTTGACAGTTGATATATATTTTTTTGCTGATTTAAAAGAACGAAATTCTCTGTAAGTTGCAGTATTAATTTTGTTTCTTATTAAAAACTTTTTTGCAAAAGCTTTTGATGTTTCAAGTTTTGCGGCTTTTTTACTAGGACCAAAAACTGGTATGTGCTTCGATTTCAGGTAATCACTTAGTCCATTTTCTAGATATTGTTCTGGCCCTATTATCACTAAATTTATTTTATTTTTTATGCAAAAATTTATTAATTTTTTTTTTTCATTTAAGTCTATATTCTCACATTCAGCTATTTCTGAAATACCAGCATTTCCAGGTATACAAAAAAGTTTGTTGCAATCTTTAGATTTTTTAACTGCCCAACAAATTGAATGCTCTCTTGCGCCACCACCTAAGACTAAAATATTCAAGAAATAATTCCTTTTTATTAAATTATAAATTAAATTTGAATTATGAATAAAATTTCAAATATAGCAATATTCACTGTAACCCAACTTAACAATTCAATCAAAAATTTAATTGAAAATAATTTTGAATTTATTGAGGTTTCTGGAGAAGTATCTCAATTAACAAAACATTCGTCTGGTCACATTTATTTTACACTTAAAGATGAAGAAAGTATTATTTCAGTTATTTGCTGGAGATCTACAGTTCCATCTTTAAAAATAAATATCGAGGAGGGTATAAAGATTCTTGTTAAAGGAAGAGTTACAACCTATTCTAAACAGTCAAGATATCAGTTAATTGCACAGCAAGTTCAATTTCATGGAGAAGGATCACTCTTGAAGGTTCTTGAGCTTAGAAAAAAAAAATTAGCTAAGATGGGGTATTTTGATTTAGAAAAAAAAAAACCTCTTCCAAAATTCCCAAAATCAATTGGTGTAATTACATCTGAATCTGGATCGGTGATTAAAGATATTATACACAGAATTTCTGACAGATTTCCTTTAGAATTAATTATTTTTCCATCAAGTGTTCAGGGGGAAAAAAGTGCACAGGATCTAATTGATGGAATTAGTTATTTTAATAATAAAATTTTACCTAATAAATCATTAGTAGATTTAATTATTATTGCCAGAGGCGGAGGAAGTTTAGAGGACCTTATGTCATTTAATGAAGAATCCTTAGTGGAAAGAATTTATAATTCCAAAATTCCAATTGTATCAGCGGTTGGACATGAGACTGATTTTACACTTTGTGATTTTGCATCTGACCTAAGGGCACCAACCCCTTCAGCGGCAGCTGAAATGGTTGTGCCTGATAGAAAAGACATTCAAATAAGAATAAATTATTGGTCATGTTCCTTAAAAAAAAGTTTTAAAAATCAATTTGAAAAAAAAAGACTTAATCTTAAATTTTTAATTTCAAAATTACCTAATTTGCATGAGAATATTAATAATAATTTTCAAACATTAGATTATATTGACTCAAAATTAAGCAGTTTATTAAACGTTAAATTAAAAAATGCGAAAATTGAAATGTACAAAATACTTGAAAGTTTTTCACCGAATAAGTTGGAAGATTACTTAAAAATAAGTTGTTCAAATCTTCTACATGTAAGTGAAAAAATCAACTACTTAATAAATCAGATTTTGAGTCAAAAAAAGGAAAAAATCAGTTCAAATTATAAACAACTTTCGATTTTATCATATAAACAAACTCTCAAAAGGGGGTATGCAGTTGCTAGAAAAAGAAATAAAATTATAATGAGTGATTCTGAAGTTAAAAAAAATGATAGGTTTGAAGTTGAATTTTTCAATGATAAAACTTTAGTAAAAAAAATATGAAACTATTAATTTTTTTTTTAATTATTTTATCTTTTAATAATATCTCTTCAAAAAATTTTCCTGATATCTATGGCTGCTTTTGCGAAGGAGGAATCATAACTGGTAAGATTTCTGAAGAAGATATTTTAAAAATTAATGAAAAAAAAATCAATTTGTTTGAAGATGGTAGATTCATCTATGCCTTTGGTAGGAAGTTTAAAAGAAAATTAAGCATTGTTATTAATGATTCAGTTAAAGAATTTGATATATCTGACAAGGATTATAAAATAGAAAGGATTAAAGGTTTGCCAAGAAATAAAGTGGAACCTTCGAAAGAAGAATTGGATAAAATACTATCTGATCAAAAAAAAATTAAAAATTCAAAAAAAATTGGTTTAAAAAGAAAGCTTTTTTCAGAGAAATTCATATTACCTGCGCAGGGAAGGTTATCTGGTGTATATGGCAGTCAAAGAATCCTAAATTCTAAACCTAGGAGTCCTCATAATGGAATTGACATTGCTGCGAAAGAGGGAACTATTGTAGTTGCACCTTCATCAGGAAGAGTAAAACTCATTGCTCGAAATATGTTTTTTACAGGCAATACAATTATTATCGACCATGGTCTTGGCCTTATTTCAATTTTTGCACATTTAAAAGAAATATTTGTAAATGAAAATGATTTTGTTACACAAGGACATAAAATCGGATCTATTGGGATGACAGGAAGAGCCACAGGGCCTCATCTTCATTGGGGAGTTTATCTAGAAAATACTTCTGTTGATCCAGAAGTTCTTTTAAAATTTGAACTTTTTTAATTCATTATAACATTTATAATTCTTCTTATTAATCTCCCGCTTTCATTTATTTTAAGTTTTAACTTTATTGGAAATATAAATTTTTTGTATTCGGTAGGGATTTTTGTATAATCTTTCTCAGTACACACAACAAATAAGTTTTCTTTTTTTGCTTCCTCGATAATATTCCTAAGATCATGTTTTTTAAAATAATAGTGATCTGGGAAACTTTTGATCTTTTTTATTTTCAATCCTGAATTAATCAAAGATTTATGAAAATTCTTATTATTACCAATAGCTGAGAAAACAAATAATTTTTTATTTAAAAGGCTTTTAAAATTTATTATTTTTTTTGCGAAAAACAGTCTTTCTTTTGGAATATTATTTAATTCTTTTAATTTTTTTTTGGATCTATTATTAGAATAATATCACTGTTGTTGATACAATCTTCAATAGGTTCTCTTAAAGGGCCTGATGGAAAAATCTTTTTATTACCGAAACCATAGTCTCCATCTATTACAAGAATTCTAAAATTTTTTCTAATGTCTATGCTTTGTAAACCATCATCCATTATAATAAGGTTGCTTTTTAGATTTTCACACAACTTTGCTCCGTCAATTTTTTTTTTGGAAACACAAGTTGGACCTTGTTTACTCAGAAGTAAACTTTCATCGCCTACATCAATAACCTTAGAATTTTTTTTTACTATTAATGGTCCAGTTGCTTTACCTTTATAACCTCTTGTTAAAACAAAAATTTTATTAATATGTTTGCTCAGAAGTCGTCGAATCTCTATAACTGTTGGTGTCTTCCCAGCTCCTCCAGTTGTAATATTTCCCACACATATAACTGGAACAGTAAACGTTTTTTGATCCTTTAAAAATTTATATATCTTGATGATGACTAAATAAATAAGTGAAAACGGAAGAAGCATATAACTAATTAAATTATTAGTTTCCCAAACTTTTTTAATCATTTTAGTATCTTTTTTAAAATTAATTCAGATTTGGCTGATTCTGCTTCGCAGAGGTTTTTGAAGTTTGTAGATGTCTGAACTCTTAAATTTTTATCATTTAATAGATTGTAAATTTTTTCCGAAAGCTGGTTTGAATTTTCCACTTCAAACCCTGCTTTTTTTTTTAAAATCTTTTCTTTAACCTCTTTAAAGTTCTGCATATATTTACCGAAAATTAATGAACATCCAAAATCTCTTGTTTCAATTGGATTGTGTCCGCCAAAATTTAGGAAAGAACCACCAACTAAAGCTATCTCTGATAGTTTAAAGAAAAGACCAAGTTCTCCAAACGAATTAACAATAAGGAAATTCCCTTTTCTTATCTTTAAATCTTCATTTGATTTTAATTGAAAAGTTAATTTATTTTTTTTAAATTCTTCAGAAATTTTTTCTATTCTATTGGTATGTCTAGGAATGATAACAAAAAAAAGATTTTTAATTCTTTTAGAAAGAATTGAAAAACAATTTAAAAGTATTTTTTCTTCACCTTCATGTGAACTGAATAAAGTGATAATTCTTTTACCCTTTAGCTGATATTTGAGTAAATTATAAGTACTTTTGTTAAACTCTAATTTATTAGATAAAAATTTAAGATTTCCAATTCTTTGAATTTTTTTTACTCCTAATTTTTTAAATCGAACCAATGAATCATCATCTTGAACAAAACATTCATCAATTAAATTAAAAATCTTTTCAGCAGATCTTCTTATTCTTATCCAATTATGAAAAGATTGATTAGAAATTCTTGCATTAAACAATGTTAATTTCACAGAGTTTCTTTTTAAATTATAAAATACATTAGGCCAGATTTCTGATTCGATAAAAATTGTTGAACTTGGTTTCCAATATTCTAGGAATCTTTTTATTACTGAATTGATATCTAGTGGGGAATAAACAACAATATGATTTTTTTGTAATTTTGAAATTATTCTATAAGAGGCGATAGTTGAAGTACTGAGTAAAATTGTTATTTCAGGATTTAACTTTTTAATTTGTTCAGCAATTATTACACCAGTTTTTGCCTCACCTATACTAACACCATTTATCCAAATCAAATTACCCTGAGGCTTTTTTTTCTTTATAAAGAAAAATTTCTCAGAGATACTTCCTTTATTCTCCTTAGAAAATAAAAATCGTAAAAAAAAGTAAAAAAAAATTGGAATCAAAAGAAGGTCTGAAAGAATTTTGTAAAGAAATATTATCATGGTTAATTTGTTAGATTATCTGACAATAATGAAACTCTGTTCAATTCACTCTCTAAGATCATTTTATTTTCATAAGCTGTTTTACTTTTATCAAATTCAATTGGATTCCCCCAAACCGTAACAAACTTATTAAATGGTGTGACTAAAATGAACTTATCCCAAGTTCTAAGGGTTAACTTAAATTTCCCAGCATAACTTACTGGAATAACTGTTACATTTGTTTTTTTTAGTAAAGATATTAGACCGTCTTTAATTTCTTTTCTAGGCCCTTTAGGTCCATCAGGAGTAATTCCGAGAATTTGATTTTCTTTTAAAAGATTTATGATTTCTCGAAGCGACGAAATATTTTTTTTTCTTGAGGAACCAGTTACTGTTTGAATTCCGAGATGAGAAAGTGCATTAGAAATTATTCTACCATCAGGATGACTAGATATTAACATTTTTACTTCTTGTTTCCAACTCCAACAAAAAGCCGCCATTAATAATCGGTTGTGCCAGAAGCAAATGATGAAGCTTTTTTTTTTTTTAATTGTTTCTCGACTATTTCACTATTTTTAACAATCCAGATTGAAGAATGAAAGCATATTTTAATATATAAAGAGATTAACCATCCTACAAATAATTGAGTATACTTATTTTTGAGAATTTTTTTCATTTTTTTGACTCTTAAATTGAAGTTCGTATAGATTTTTATAAATTTTTGATTTTCGCATTAAACTAGAATGTTTTCCTATATCAACAATTTCTCCGTTATTAATTATTACAATTCTATCGGCATCTATCACAGTTGAAAGTCTGTGCGCTATTATTAGAGCGGTTTTATTAGAGATTAATTTACTAAGTGAATTTTGTATTTTTTTCTCAGATTTAGAATCTAGGGAAGAAGTCGCTTCATCTAAAAGAAGAAATGGAGAGTTTCTAATAAATGCTCTTGCGATAGCTATTCTTTGTTTCTGCCCTCCAGAAAGTCTTGTTCCATTCTCACCAATTAATTGATTGTATCCATTGGGCAGTTTATTTATAAATTCATCACAATTAGCTTTTTTACATGCATTTTTCATATCTTTGAAGGAATAATTATTGATACCATAACAAATATTATATTTTATTGTTTCATCAAATAACGTTATATCTTGACTTACCAATGAAAAATAATTTCTCAAAAAATTAAAACTTAGATCTTTAATATTAATTCCCCCAATTTCTATTTTACCCTTTGAGGGATCAAAAAATCTTGGTAATAGATTCATTAAGGTGGTTTTGCCTGCACCGGAATAACCAACTAGGGCTATCTTTTCTCCACTATTAATCTCAAGATCAACATTTTTAAGAATGAATTTTGATGTATTTTCATACTTAAAAGAAAGATTCGAAATATTTAAATTATATTCAGGTTTTTTTTTCAATTCTGCATCTCTAGAAAATTTATTTTCTTCAATCATTGGTTTTTTATCCAATATCTCAAAAACTCTTTCTGCAGAAGCCATTGCAATTTGTAATGTTGCATTTAAACTTGCTAGTGATTTTACCGGTTGATATGCCATTAATAAAGCAGTTAAAAAGGAGAAAAAAGTTCCAGGTGTTGTTTGATCTTGTATCACTTGACTGCCTCCAATAAAAATAATGCCACCTATTGCAAATCCGCTAAGAATCTCCATTAATGGTCTGGCAATTGAATTAACCTTTGTAGCCTTGAAAGTAAGGTTAAAGATATTAATTATCTCTTTGTTAATTTTTTTTGATTCAAAGTTCTCAGAATTAAATGCCTTTATTGTTTTGATTGCTGAGAATGATTCTGATAATTTTGAGGTTAGTAGACCAAAACCAACCTGAGTGTTTTTAGATATTTTTCTTAATCTTTTTCCAATTCTTCTTATAGGGTAAATGGCTATTGGAAAAACAAATAAGGCTATAATTGCCAATTTTGCATCATGATAAAACATGACACCAACCAAGAAAATAAAAGTCAAGGAATCTTTAATTATGTTTATTATTACATTATGAATACCCCTTGATAGAGCTCCTACGTCTGCTATAAACCTAGATACAATTGTTCCAGAATTTACTTCATTGTGAAATGATAAATCACACCTAATTGCACTCTTAAACATTTGGTCTTGAATATCTGCAACTAATTTATACCCAATAAAACTCATAAATATCGATTGGAAGTACGAGGCAACACCTTTTACTATTGCTATAAGAATTACTGCAATAGGGATTATTATTATCAATGTTTTATTTTTGTTAATAAAAATTTCATCAAGTACTGGCTGCATCATCCATGCATTTATAGCAGTGGAAGCCGCAACAATTATCATGCAAAAAATAGAAATTATTAATTTAACTTTATGCTTTTGTACATAATTAAGGAAAAGACGTTTTAGAAGGTCTAATGTATTTTTTTTAGGAATGGTGTTCATTGAATTTTATACAAAGTTTTTCACAAAGTTTCTGGTTTGAGGCTAGAACCGACTCAATTAACATTTTTTCGCTATTGTAAACTATTTTTTCTCCTGATATTTTTTTGATACTGCCTCCTGCCTCTCTCAATATTAAATCAGATGCTGCTAAATCCCAATCATTTTTATTAGTAAAACTAAAAGCCGCATCAATTTCTCCTTTTGCAACTAAGGCAATTTTGTATGCAATGGAACCCATTTCTATAAAGTTTTTTTGATTAAAAAAATTATATTTCTCTAACTTCTTCATTTCAGAACTACTTATACTAAACTTTGATGAAGAAATATTAGTATTTTTATTCACGATAATTTTTTTATTGTTACAAAAAGCTCCTTTTTGTTTTTTTGCAACAAAAAGTTCCTCTGTTTCAGGGTTTAAAATCAAACCAAGGATTGGTTCTTTTTTTTTTATTAATGCTAACGAAATTGTATATTCTGGTTTTCCAGAAATGTAAGACCTTGTTCCGTCTATTGGATCAAGACACCAGAACATTTCAGATTCAAATCTTGATTTATTATCTTTGGTTTCTTCAGAAACCCAACCAAAAGACGGTGTTTTTTTTTTAAAAAAATCTTTTATAAAATTGTCAATTTCTATGTCAGCATTGGTTACAGGTTGATTCTTAGATTTATATTTTACTTGTATTTTTTTTTTTAATTTTTTTGCTATCAAACCGGCCTCGAGAATTACCTTTTTAGATGCATCTTCTATGGAACTAAAAAGTTCAGTCAATTATTTTCCACCGAGAGTTAAATTTTCCACCATACATGAAGGTGCATTTACACTAAAATTAAATGCAAGGTCATCTGCAGGTATCAATGATTTAAAAATATCCTTTAGATTGCCAGCAATAGTAATCTCAGAAACTGGAAATGTGATTTCTCCGTTTTCTATCCAAAATCCCGAGGCGCCTCTGCTGTAGTCACCTGAAGAATAATTAATTGAGCTTCCCATAAGTTCTGTAACGAGCAAACCTTTTTTAAGTGATTTAATCATTTCATTTTTTGGAATTTTTCCATTTTCCATGTATAGATTTGAAAATGAAACACCAGGAATAGAGGACACTGACCTTGAAGCATGACCAGTTGGTTTAAGTCCTAATTGTCTTGCTGAATTAAGTGAGTTAAAGAAGAAATTTAGATTTCCATTCTCAATCAAATATCTTTTTTTCGATTCAATTCCCTCACAATCAGAAATTCTAGACCTTAATTTCTTTTCCATTAGAGGGTTATCGATTATTGAAACATTCTTATTGAAAACTTTTTTGTTTATTTTATTTTTTAAAAAACTGATTCCTTTTATTATCGATTGAGAATTACTTGCACTAAATAGGTTTCTAAGCAGGCTAGATGATACTTTCGAATCAAAAATAACATCAGATTTGCATGTTTTCAATTTCCTTGAGTTAAGTTTCTTTAGTGCATTTTCTGAAACTTCTTTTCCAATTTCTTCAAAATCTCCAAGTTCCTCAAAAAATACTTTGGATTTGTAGTCATACTCTCTTTCCATTGAATTTTTTGACCCAGCCAACACAGCAATGATATAATCGCTATGAGTTTTATCCATCTCAATTTCTAAACCATTCGAACCCAACAAACAAAAGGAGTTTTTAGAGAATGCAATCTCTGCTCCTTCTGAATTATTTATTTTTTTGTTATTTAGTGCACTCTCTTCAAGTAAAGTAACCTTTTCTTTTAATAAATCAATTGAGGGCTCAAAAGGATCAAAAATTTCAAGTTTTTTTAGTTCTTCTCTCTTTGCTTTTCTTAAATCTTTGGGATCAGCCAATCCACAGAATTTATTTTTAGGTACAACTTTTGCCATTTGGTAAGCTTTATCAATTAAATTATTAATATTTTTCTTTTCTAAATTTGTTGTTGATACTATAGACTGTCTTTTGTTAATAATTGCTCTTATTCCAATTTCACTTACTAATGATTTTTCTGTCTTTTCAATTTTTCCAAGTCTACATGAAGAATTAACTGTTTCAACTTTTGAAAAGAAAACATCTGATTCATCACAACCTAACTTTTGCAGTTTATTAATAATGTCTTTAAGTAAGTTTTTATTCATAGGTTATTAATTTATATTTTAATTTGCTATAAATTCAATATATCAATACTATTTTTTTATGAGTTATTTTGTTGTAGGTGGAACATATAAGAATACATCTTTCAAAGAATTTGAGGATGGTTTTAAGCAAGAAAAGCATGGCCCATTTAATTCTTACGAAGATGCCAAAAAGTTGTGGGAAAAAATTTCTTGGGAAAATGTTGATAATTGTAATGTTCGCTTCATAATCCTTCCTCATAAATAGTTTTGAATCACAATCAGAATTGATATTAAACCACCATAAAAGACGTTCGTTTTGAAAATTTTTATAAGAGATTTCTTCTTGATAAAATCATTAAATTGATGATTAAAAATTACAAATATTACCAAGCCGCAAACTAAACTAGCAATTTTATTGGAAAAATTATTAAAAAAAAAAGTTAAAAAAAGAATAAAACTAATCATTAAAAAATATAAAATTACATTTTTTTTTTTTTCCAATAAGATTGATAGCGACTTTAATCCTAATTTTTTGTCATCAATTAAGTCCTGAAATCCGTATATAGTATCATAGGCGATAGTTAAAAATACTCCTGCAAAATAAAGATAAAAGATAAAATAATTTATGCTCTGTTCTTGGTGAAGGTTCCCGATAATTATTCCCCAGTTAAATGCTAAACCAAGAACAATTTGTGGGAATGAAGTAATTCTTTTAAGAAGTGGATAAATGAAAACTAATGGAATAATCAAAAAACTCCAAATAATGACGATAGGTTCAAACTGGAGCACAACAACCAAACCAATAAGAAGTTGAAAGAATGTAAAAATAATTGCTTCTTTGGTATTAATTATTCCACTGGCTAAAGGTCTGTTTTTTGTTCTTCTTACTTTCTTATCAAAATCTTTATCAAAAAGATCATTAACGCAACAACCGGCACCTCTCATAACGAAAGAACCGACTGTAAATAAAAATAAAGTTAAAAATAGGTTTTCTTTTCCGTTAATATTAGATAAAACTCCCCAATAACATGGCCACATTAATAGAAAGGCACCAGATGGATTGTTATAACGACCTAGTATTAATAAATTCTTGCATTTTATTATAATTTTTTTAAACATAACGAGAATTTTATTCATTAAGATATGCCTAGAATCAGAATATACTTAGAAAAAAAAATTATAAAAGATCTAAAAATTTTACTGAGCTCTGAACATATTCACTATTTAAAAAATGTTATGAGGAAAAAGCATGGAGATAAAGTTTTAGCTTTTGATAATAATACAGAATGGGACTGTGAGTTTTTAATGCAAGAAAAAATTTTACTAAAACCAATAAAGAAATTAAGGTCAAATGTTGAGATTCCAGATATCTGGGTCTGTTTTAGTTTAGTAAAAAAAAAAAATGTTAATTATCTAGTTGAGAAAATTTCTGAGATTGGAGTAAGAAAAATTATTCCTATGATTACAGAGTTTTCTGAAAGAAAAACTTTTAATTTAAATAGACTAAGAAAAATTTCAGTTGAAGCAATTGAGCAAAGTAATTCTATTAAAATACCAGAAATCTGTGAAGTTCAAAATATTACAAATTTAATGAAAAATTGGGATAACAAGAGAATGATTTTTTTTTGCGATGAATGTGGGGGAAACTCTATTTTAAGCTCACAAAAAATAATACAAAAATACAGAAAATTTGCCATTTTCATTGGTCCAATTGGTGGTTGGTCTTCCAGTGACAGAAAGTTGTTTTCTAATTTAAAAATTAATAAATGCAGTTTAGGAAATAACTTACTCAAGGCCGACACAGCAGCAATTTATTCACTTTCATGTCTAAGAGCTTTGATAGAATGACAAAGATACTATCAAAAGATATTTTAATTTCAAAACTGTCAGCTGGATGTAAATCTAGAAGTCAATGGAAAATTGGAACTGAACATGAAAAGTTTGGGTTTAAGAAAAAAGATCTTAGCCCTCTAACTTTTGAAGATATTCAAAAGATTTTTAATGAATTAATTGAAAATTATAATTGGTTAGGAGTTCGTGAAGATAAAAATATTATAGAATTAAGAAAGAATAATGCTTCAATTACACTTGAACCAGGAGGTCAAATTGAATTATCTGGTGCTCCACTTCAAAACTTATTTCAGACCTGCAAAGAAGTAAATAAACATCATGATGAATTAAATAACGTTTGCAGAAAATATGAAATAGAATTTATGGGTATGGGTGTTCTTCCTAAATGGAATTTATCTGATCTCAAACTAATGCCCAAAAAAAGGTATAAAATTATGAGTAGTTATATGCCGAAAGTAGGAAAGAGTGGTCTAGATATGATGATGAGAACAACCACTATTCAAGCAAATTTTGATTTTTCTTCTGAAGAAGACATGATTAGAAAGTTAAGAGTTTCTCAATCTATTCAACCTTTAATAATTGCTTTATATGCTAATTCACCATTTATAGGAGGTGAACTTACAAAATATTTAAGTTATAGATCTTATATATGGACACAGACGGATGCGAGCAGATGTGGTCTTCTGCCTTTCGTTTATGACGAAAATTTTTCATTTGAAAGATATGTAGACTATCTTCTTGAAGTTCCAATGTACTTTATCATAAGGAATAATAAGTATATAGATTTTACTGGATATACTTTCAAAGACTTCTTAGAAAAGAAAAAAATTAATCAATATAAACCAGAATTAAATGATTGGGATTTACACATCACAACTGTTTTTCCGGAGGTAAGACTAAAATCTTTTATTGAATTAAGGGGAGCTGATGGGGGGCCTTGGTCAAGAGTGTGTGCATTACCTGCCTTTTGGACTGGTATTCTATATGATGTTAATATCTTAGATAAGATTTACGAGATAATAAAGAATTGGTCATACAATGAAATACAGATTTTTTATGAAAACGTTAGAAAAAATGGTTTTAAAACTAGCGCACCCAACGGAGAAAATCTTATAAATTTCACAAAAAAAATACTCGATTTATCTTCATTAGGTTTGAGAAATAGAGATATTAGACTTTCCGGAAAAAATGAGGAATCATTTTTAGAGCCTCTAAGAAAAATTTTAAATTCCGGAAAATCACCAGCTGAGACTTGGAAAAATTTATATTTAAATCAATGGTCTAAAGATATTGATATGTTATATAAAAACAATTACTTTAAATGAGAAATGACAAAACCTAGCAATATAAATGAAATTAGAATTGAAATTGACAAGATAGATTTAAAAATTTTAGAGCTTATTTCTCAACGAAAAGATTTAGTTACTCAAGTGGTAAAATTCAAAAGTAAAAGTCAAATAGTTGATCAAGAAAGAATTAACCAAATATTTTCAAGGTTAGACACTGAAGCTAAAAAGAGAGGTATATCTCAAAAATTGGTAAGAAGTTTGTGGCAAAGTATGATCGAGTCATTTATTGCTTATGAGGAAGAAATCTTTAATAAGACCAAAGATTAGATCCTATTTAATTGTTCCACCGACAGTCAAGTTTTTTACTTTAAGACTTGGCTGACCAACGCCGACTGGAACACTTTGCCCCTCCTTTCCGCAAGTACCAATACCGTCATCTAGTTCGAGATTGTTAGCTACCATTGTTACTTCTTTTAATATTTCAGGTCCATTACCAATTAATGTGGCTCCTTTGAGTGGTCTGCCAATTTTTCCATTTTCAATCTCGTATGCTTCTGAAGCACTAAATACAAATTTACCCGAAGTTATATCAACTTGTCCACCGCTGAATTGAGTTGCATAAATTCCCTTTTTTGTTGATTTAATAAGCTCTTCATGCTCATATTTTCCATTAAGCATGTATGTATTAGTCATTCTAGGCATAGGAAGGTGAGAATAGCTTTGACGTCTTCCATTGCCGGTTGGAATTTGATTCATTAGTCTAGCATTTAATCTGTCATGCATAAAACCTTTTAGGACCCCGTTTTCAATTAGTGTGGTATTCTGTGAAGGTGTTCCTTCGTCGTCGATTGTCAGAGAACCTCTTCGATCATTAATAGTTCCATCATCTACCACCGAGATTTGGTCCGAAGCTACTTTCTTTCCAACTAAATCATAAAAGGCAGAAGTTTTTTTTCTATTAAAATCTCCCTCTAAACCATGACCAATTGCTTCATGCAATAAGATTCCCGGCCAGCCAGGACCTAAAATCACCACCTGCTCACCAGCGGGTGTTTCTTTAGCTGAATGTTTAACCATGGCTTGCTTATAAGCCTTATTTACGCCGTTCTTCCAATTACTTTCTTGAAAAATTTTTTCATAAAGGTATCTTCCACCCATACCAAAGGAACCACTTTCAATTTTACCTTTTTTTTCGACTGAGACGTTGATATTCATGCGAACTAATGGCCTAGAGTCATAAAAAGAATTGCCATTTTTAGTAACGATTTCAATATTTTGGTAATTTCCGTTTAGGCTAACAGAAACTTCCTTGACTTTAGAGTCTAGTTTTCTTGCATAATTATTAACTTTTTTTAAGAAATTAATTTTTTCAGATAAAGAAATCATATTAATAGGATTGTCATTAGTGTATAATGATTTATTAGTTTTTAAATTATTTCGATCAAGAGGTGAGATGACATTATTTTTTGAATTTTTTAAAAATCTTAAAGCGGAATCAATTGAGTTTTCATTTAATTCAGTGTTATGAGTAAATGTAACAGAATCATTTTCAACAGCTCTTAATCCAAAACCTTTATCTTGATCATAGCTTGCGTTTTTAATTTTGTTGTCATCAAAAAGTATGTTTTCAGAAAAGACTTCCTCAATGAAAAGCTCACCATCATCAAAGTTCTGTAAAAGCTTTTCTATTTTTGATTCAACTTTTTTATCATCCCAATTTTTATTTATTCTCTTCATTTTCAAATGTTCAATTAATAAGTTTGATATTCTAATTTAATAGAGAAACCATATTTTATATAGTTAATTTTTATTAACATTAAATGAATAATTATTTGTTTTTTTCAAAATCAACATTATATTAGATGGATAATTAATTGTATATGAAGAAAACTATGAATTTATTAAGTTTTGCAAGCCTTGGCAGTCTCTTATTTTTTAGCAATAATAGTTTTGCAAAAGGCCAACCTACAGAATGGCAAATTGGATTTCAAGAAGCTGGATCTCCTCTCATGCAGAGACTCATCGATCTTCACGACTTTGTTTTCTGGATAATTACAGCCATAACTATATTTGTATTCTTGCTTTTAGCCTATGTGTGTGTCAAATTTAGCGCTAAAAATAATAAAAAGCCTTCTACAACAACTCATCATTCTCTGTTGGAGGTAGCATGGACAATCATACCTGTTATTATATTGGTTGCCATATCAATACCTTCATTCAGACTTTTATATGATCAAAACGATTTCAGTAAAATAGACATGACAATTAAAGCTACTGGCTACACTTGGTATTGGAGTTATGAATACCCTGATCACGATGGATTGGCATTTGATTCCATAATGCTTGAAGACGAAGAATTAGAAGAAGGACAACCTAGACTTCTTTCAACAGATTATCAATTAGTCGTCCCTGTAAATACCAACATAAAAATGCAAATTACTAGTGATCCTGCCGGCGTAATCCATTCTTGGGCCGTTCCATCCCTTGGAGTAAAAATGGATGCCATCCCGGGTAGATTAAATGAAACATATTTTAATGTTAAAGAACCTGGTATGTATTATGGACAATGTTCCGAACTTTGTGGGATAGGTCACGGGTTCATGCCAATTTCCATAAAAGCAGTAACTCCAGATGAATTCGCATCATGGTTAGATGAAGCAAAAGAAGAATTTGCAGAAAATGATATTAATAATATTGTATTAAACCAATAATTAGGAGGAATAATTATGTCAGACCAAGCACCATCTTTTTTTAAAAGATATTTCTTTTCAACCAATCATAAAGATATTGGCGTCCTTTATCTTGTCTTTGCTATTATTGCTGGGCTAATTGGTGGAATTTTTTCTTTATTAATTAGAATGGAGCTGGCCGAACCAGGTATGCAAATACTTGGCGATGATTATCAGCAATACAATGTCTGGATAACTGCCAATGGTCTTTTAATGATTTTATTCATGATAATGCCTGCTATGGTTGGAGGTTTTGGTAACTATTTTGTTCCTTTACTCATAGGTGCACCTGACATGGCATTTCCTAGAATGAATAACCTAAGTTTTTGGTTGCTTCCTCCCTCTATAATACTTTTAATTGGTTCTGCTTTTGTAGGAGATGGCGCTGGCCCTGGTTGGACACTATATGCTCCGTTATCAACTAGTGGACATGGAGGTCCAGCAGTAGACATGGCAATTTTATCAATGCACTTAGCTGGAGCTTCCTCAATCCTTGGGGCTATAAATTTCATTACTACAATTTTTAATATGCGAGCACCTGGAATGACAATGCATAAGATGCCTCTTTTTGCATGGTCAATCTTAATTACAGCTTTTCTTCTTCTTTTATCACTTCCTGTTCTTGCAGGTGCAATAACTATGATGCTAACAGATAGAAATTTTGGTACTGCATTCTTTAATGCAGAAATGGGTGGAGATCCAGTTTTATTCCAACACTTATTTTGGTTTTTTGGGCATCCGGAAGTTTACATTCTTATTTTACCTGGTTTTGGGATCATCAGTCACGTAGTATCTACTTTCTCAAAAAAGCCTATTTTTGGTTATCTGGGTATGGCTTATGCAATGGCTGCTATCGGTGTTGTTGGTTTCGTTGTTTGGGCTCACCACATGTACACCACTGGACTTGACGTTGATACGAGGGCTTATTTTCTTGCAGCTACAATGGTAATTGCCGTTCCAACTGGTATAAAAATATTTAGTTGGATTGCAACAATGTGGGGCGGTTCCATAGAATTTAAAACCCCAATGCTTTTTGCAATAGCTATGATATTTCTGTTTACACTAGGTGGTGTAACAGGCGTTGTTTTAGCCAATACCGGAATCGACGTCGCTCTCCACGATACTTATTATGTCGTAGCTCATTTTCATTACGTTATGTCTATGGGAGCTCTATTTTCAATATACGCTGGTTTTTATTACTGGTTTAGTAAAATGTCTGGTATTGAATATAGTGAGATTTTAGGCAAAATTCATTTTTGGCTTACATTTATAGGTGTTAACATTACTTTTTTCCCTATGCATTTTTCGGGGTTGGCAGGTATGCCGCGAAGGATTCCAGATTACCCTGATGCATTTGCAGGTTGGAATTATGTGTCTAGTATCGGTGCTTACATATCTGTTTTTGCAGCGTTCTTTTTCATTCTAGTAATTGTAGAGGCTTTTATGAGGTCTAGAAAAGCACAAAAGAACCCATGGGGTAAGGGAGCAACAACCTATGAGTGGCAATTGAGCTCGCCTCCTCCTTTTCACTCTTTTGATGACCTACCAAAAGTAAAGTAGAGTGAGTTAGTTTTGATCAGAGGTATGTTTTGGAGTCAAAGATAAGTAAATACCAAGTTGAACGATTTCTAGAACAAAACAACTCAGTTAGCGATTACATATCTCTTTTAAAACCTAGAGTCATGTCGCTAGCGGTTTTCACCTCAATTTGCGGGATAATTCTTGCCCCCATATCTATTCATCCATTCTTCTTTTTTATTTCTATATTGTGCATTACAGTTGGAGCTGGCGCTTCAGGAGCAATAAACATGTGGTATGATAGAGATATTGATTGTTTAATGGAAAGAACTAAAAAAAGAGCTATACCTTTAGGAAAGATTGATCCACTAGATGCATTAGGTTTTGGTGTAGTCCTATCATTAATTTCAACCATTTTACTTGGGCTTTCAGTTAATTATGGAGCTGCTTTATTACTGGCTTTTTCAATTTTCTTTTATATTTGTATTTATACTATTTGGTTGAAGAGAAGAACTCCTCAAAATATTGTAATAGGTGGGGCTGCAGGAGCATTTCCTCCAGTTATTGGTTGGGCTTGTTCAACGGGAGATGTAAGTTTATTTCCAATTTTATTGTTTTGTCTAATTTTTTTCTGTACTCCCCCACATTTTTGGGCTTTAGCATTATATAAAGATATCGAGTATTCAAAAGCAAACGTTCCAATGCTCCCGGTAGTTAGCGGTAAAAGAACAACAAAAAAACAAATCCTTATTTATTCCTTTGTCTTATTTATAATTTCTCTTTTACCATTCACCTTTGGTTTTTCTGGTATTTTTTACGTTATTTGCTCGATTTGTTTAAATCTTTATTTTTGCTTTCTTTCTTATTCATTATTTAGAAGTGATGATAGTAAAAACTCTATTTTCGCACCAAAACTTTTTAAGTTTTCAATTATATATCTATACTTAATTTTCTCGTCATTGGTCATAGACTCAATTTTCATATAAAGTGAAAAATAAAAAAAAAAATATAGCATTAGGACTAGCGTTGTTTTTTTTAGCAACCATATTTTATATTGTAACCGTCCTAAAATTTTAATATGCAAGTTAAAAAAGAAAAAAAAATTAATCAAGCAATATTGTTATCGATATTCGCTTTGAGCATGTTATTAATGAGCTACGCTGCTGTTCCTCTTTATAAGTTATTCTGCCAGGTAACTGGTTATGGTGGAACACCCCTTGTAGTCGAAAACAACAAAAATAAAGCTACTCTACACAATATAGATATTAGGTTCGATTCATCTATTGAGAAAAATTCAATTGTATCTTTTAAGCCTGAAAAAAAAAAGATTAATGTCCAAATAGGAGAAAATAGCTTGGCATTTTTTAATGCTGTTAATAATTCCAATAAAAATATAACTACGATGTCGGTTTTTAATGTTACACCACTTCAGGCCGGTAAATATTTTAATAAAATCGAATGTTTTTGCTTTGAGGAGCAAGTCCTTTCTGCAAAAGAAGAAGTAAGTATGCCTGTTTCTTTTTTTATTGACCCTGCGATTAAAGATGATAAATTTATTAATGATTTAAAGGAAATTACCCTGTCGTATACAATGTATGTAAGATAATCTATGAGTAGTAATCAAAAACATCCATATCATTTAGTTGATCCAAGTCCATGGCCTCTGGTTACTGGATTCTCAGCCTTAATTATGGCAGTAGGTTTTGTAATTTTGATGCACGAGGAGAAATCCCTCACTTTCATTATTGGAACAATTGCAGTTGTCCTATCTAGTATTTTCTGGTGGAAAGATGTTGTTTCTGAATCAGAGGGAGGAACATATCACAACAAAGTAGTTCAGATTGGCCTCAGATATGGGATGATATTATTCATAATGTCAGAGGTAATGTTTTTTGCAGCTTGGTTTTGGGCATTCTTTGATGTCGCATTTTATCCTGGTTCAGATAGTCCTGAACTTATCGGAAGAATTGAATCCATGGAAGGAGTTTTCCCCCCAAAAGACATTGAACTTATTCCTCCATTTGGAATACCTCTACTAAATACCTTTATACTATTAGCCTCAGGTGGAACTGTCACTTGGGCACATCATGCACTAAGAGCTGGTGACAGAAAAAATTTTCTTTTATTTCTTTTACTGACTATCATATTGGGTTTAGTTTTCACTGGTTTCCAAGGTTATGAGTATAAACATGCTACTTTTACAATTGAAGATGGAATTTACCCTTCAACATTTTACATGGCAACTGGTTTTCATGGTTTTCACGTAATTGTAGGAACCATCTTCTTAATAGTCTGCTATTTCAGAGCATTATCCGGTCATTTTAAACCAAATAAACATCTTGGGTTTGAGTTCGCTGCATGGTACTGGCATTTTGTTGATGTGGTATGGTTATTCCTATTTACTTTTGTGTATTGGTGGGCTTCAATCTAGCCAATAATGCAATTTAAATTTAATTCAAAAACCTATTCTCTTAAGCCAAGCATAATCCCTTTAGTAGCTTTTTTGCTTGCTTTTGCAATTTTAATTTCGCTTTCTACATGGCAATTTAAAAGATTAATTTGGAAAAACGATTTAATATCACAAAGAATTTCTAGTTTTGAATTGCCACCAATTAATCTTAATAAAATAAATATTCCTGAGGAAAACGAGTTTAGAAAGATCTTAATAAAAGGTGAGTTGTTAAATGAATTTGAGATGTTTATGCCAGCATTGAGTAAAAGAGGTAATAATGGTTTTCATATTCTAGTTCCATTAAAAACAGCGGATGGAAATCATATTATTTTTGATACTGGTTGGATTCCTTTGGCTATGAAAGAAAAAGAGAAAAGATTAAAAAATATTTTTAGTGAAATCAATAATTTTGAAGCAGTAATTAGAACTTCAGGAAGAAAAGGTTATTTTCAACCAGATAATGACCTTAAAAGTAATACATGGTTTTTTGTAGAACCAACCTTAATGAGCAATTATACGGGTATAAATTTCGAAAATAAATATTATCTTGAATCAACTACAAATGGCCCAAATGGATTTCCTTTGGGAAATCAAACAAGAATTTATTTAAGAAACAATCATCTGCAGTATGCATTAACGTGGTTGATGATTGCAGCAGGATTAGTTGGAGTTTTTTTAACAGCAAACATAAAAAAAATTAAATAACCATGCTTTACTCGTCAACTAGGGGAGAAGATAAAAACAAGAGTTTCACAGATGTATTGCTTAATGGTTTGGCAGGCGACGGAGGGCTTTATGTTCCAAATAAAATTCCATATTTCAGTAAGAAAAAGCTTAAATCTTTAAGTAACTTAAATTATTCTGACCTTGCTTTTGAGTTAACAAAACAGTTTTTATCATCAGATATACCAGAAAATGAGTACAAGAGAATATGTTCAAAAACCTACAAAAATGCATTTGGCAAAGAGATTATTTCTATTACAAAACTCAGTGATAATGAATTTATTTCAAACCTCTATCATGGCCCTACATTTGCGTTTAAAGACTTTGCTCTTCAACTTTTAGGAAATATTTATGAATTTATTTTAAAAAAAAAGAATCTGAAACTTACAATAATCGGTGCGACATCGGGCGATACTGGTTCAGCTGCAATAAACGGTTGCTCTAAATCTGATAACATAAACATGTTTATTCTTTTTCCAAAAGGCAAAGTAAGTGAAGTGCAAAGGAAACAGATGACAACTTTTAACAAAGCAAATGTTTCAAATATTGCGGTTAAAGGCAATTTTGACGATTGTCAGAAACTGGTCAAAGATTTTTTTAAAATGAATCACCAAAATAAAAAAATTAACCTTGCTGCTGTTAATTCCATCAATTGGGTAAGAATAATGGGTCAAATTGTTTATTATTTTTGGAGTTTCTTCAGAGTTAGTAAGAATTTTGATCCAATAAGTTTTGTTGTTCCAACTGGTAATTTTGGAAATGCATATGCCGGATATATTTCAAAAGTAATGGGGCTTCCAATCGATAAGATAGTAATTAGTTCAAATAAAAATGACATTTTGACAAGGTTTTTTAGATCTGGAGTAATGTCAATAAGAAAAGCACATAAATCATTAAGTCCAAGCATGGATATTCAAGTTTCCAGTAATTTTGAAAGATTGTTATACCATTTCTATAGAGATGGAAATAAAATTAAGAATATCTTTTTAGAACTTGAGACAAAAGGAAAATTTAAAATCCAAAAAACAAAATTAAATGAAATGAAACTCTTTTTTGAATCAGGAAAACTTGATGATAAGGAAACTATAAAAACAATTAAATTTTTTAAAAACAAGTATGATATCATAATAGACCCTCATACAGCTGTTGGTTGTTCAGTAGGTAACAAAAAGTTATCAAAATCAAAAAAAAGAGTTTATTTGGCTACAGCTCACTATGCAAAATTTTTAAACACTGTTAAGAAATCAATAAATATAAAAATTGACTATCCTCCAGAACTCAAAGATTTAATGAAAAAGGAAGAAAAGTTTTATTTAATTGGAAACAGTATTAGACAACTTAAAGAATTAATAATAAAAAATAATTAGTACTATGCATTGCCAGAGGTACTAGAAAATTTAGTAAAATCAATTCCTGTCTTCTTTAAGGCATTTCTCCATTTTTTCTCAGAATCTATATCAAAAAGTAAGTCTAACTCTTCGCTTATATTAATCCAACTATTCTGCTTTATTTCGTCTTCAAGTTGTCCAGGCCCCCACCCAGAATAACCGAGTGAAATAAAGTATTTTTCAGGTCCTTTGTTTTTTGCAATATCAGTAATAATTTCAGTTGAACAAGTCAAATTTACCGCTTTTGAGACTTTTTGAGTGTTCACACTTTTATAATCTTTTGAATGGAGGATAAAACCATTACTCTGATTTAGAGGTCCTCCAATATGGAAAGGAAAATCCATATCTAAATTGTCTTTTACATTTTCAATTTTTAGTTTTTTGAATAACTCAGCTCCTTTAATGCTCATAATCTTATAATTAAGAACAATTCCAACTGCTCCATCTTTATTATGATGAGTAAGGTAGATTATACTTTTAGAAAAGAAAATATCATTTAGTTGTGGTAAGGCACAAATTATATTTCCCTTTAAATAAGAACGTTTCATATATAAATTATTACAGATAATTTTTTTTAATTCAATTTATAAGAATAATGTTTTTAATTTTTTTCTATTTGATTATTATATTTAGTTTTAGCACTTCTTCAGCATTGGATTTTCCATCTGAGAAAGATATAGTTGACGTTGAAATTATTCCAACAAACGGTGCTTTCGTTATTGAGGATGAGTATTATTTCGGAATTAAATTTAGATTGGCTGATGGATGGAAGACTTATTGGAAGAACCCAGGTGATTCAGGTGCACCATTGAGTGTTGAATTTAAAAATAATAATAATGAGAAATTAGAGATTCTTTACCCATTTCCAGAAAAGTTTGTAGAAAAAGGTATAAGAACGATTGGTTATGAGGATACAATCATATTTCCAATAAAATTTAACCCCAAAAAATTAAATTTGAGAGAACAAAAAATTAAAATTGATTATTTAGTTTGTAAAGAGGTTTGTATTCCAGTTACTTCTTATAAACATCTAGATCTAAGTTCAAAAAATTTATTAAGTTCTGATGAATTTCTGGATAATTTTAAAAAGGTTCCAAAAAGAAAAAATGATTTTTTTATTATTAATCAATTGGATATGGACTCTAATGATAATTTGGTATTAAAAATCAAGAGTAAGAATGATGAGGAGCTTAAAGTGTTCGGATATTCTGAGGAAACTAATTTAACGATTGATGAAGGCTATAAAGGATCTAAATCATTATTTAAGATTTCTTTAGATGAAAAAATTGGAGATTTACAAAAACCATTATATATTTCTATCTCAGATGGCAAAAAATTTGAGGAGATTCTTTTTTGGCCAAATAAAAAATCAGATAACGAAAACATATTCTATTATATCCTGATTGCTATATTAGGCGGTCTGATCTTGAATTTTATGCCTTGTGTTCTACCTGTTTTATCAATTAAACTTTATAATTTTTCATCTGTTAATAAATTAGATTCTACAAAAATTCGTTCGAGTTGTTTTTATATTATTTTAGGAATTTTTTTTTCATTTTTATGTTTAGCGTTATCAGTAGTCATGTTTAAAATTTTTGGACAAACTGTTGGTTGGGGTTTTCAATTTCAAAATATTTATTTTCTGTCATTTATTACAATTATTATTTTTTTATTTAGTTTAAACCTGTTGGGTTTCTTTGAAATAATTTTATCAAGTTCACTCCTGAATAGAGTTAATAAATTTCTGAGATATGAGGGTAAGATTAATCATTTCCTTTCTGGGGCATTTGCAACTTTGTTAGCAACACCGTGTAGTGCACCATTTCTAGGAACGGCAGTTGGGTTTTCAATGCTTGCTTCAAACCTCAACATTTTATTAATCTTCATGAGTATTTCTTTAGGTTTTTCTATTACATATTTTCTTTTTATTGTGTTTCCAAAGATAATAAATTTATTTCCAAAGCCTGGCAGTTGGATGATAAATTTTAGATATTTTCTTGGTTTCCTTCTTTATCTATCGGCAATTTGGATGATGACTTTGCTCAATATTAATGAAAAATTAATTTTTCTAGTATCTATTCTTATTCTTTATTTATCCTATTTAAGAGAAAAAAATTCATTTAAAAAAGTAATTTTTGTCTTGTTTTTAATTTCAAGTTTTTCTTTTTTAACTAATAAATTATATATCAGTAAAGAGAAAATTGTTTGGTTTGATTTTAACAAAGAATTATTAGAAAAAAATTTAAAAAATGAAAAGGTAATTATTGTCGATGTGACTGCCGATTGGTGTGTAACATGTCAGGTAAATAAACTTACAACACTTAGCACAAGAAAATTTTACGATTATGTTAAGAAAAATGATGTAGTTACTTTAAGGGCTGATTGGACAAAAAAGGATACGGATATTTTAGAATTTATAAAGGAATTTGGAAGATTCGGAATCCCTGTAAATATAATTTATGGACCAAACAATAAAGAAGGAATTCTGTTGCCAGAAATAATTACAAACGATATGGTAATTGATAAATTTATTAAAGTAGGTAAAAAATGACAATAAATGTTGATGATAGTTTTCCTGAAACTGACTTTTATCAAATCACTGATTCTGGGCCAAGTAGCATTAAATCATCAGATCTTTTTAGTAAAAAAAAAATTTTATTAGTTGGAGTTCCAGGTGCATTCACACCAACTTGCAGTGAAGAACATTTACCTGGTTATGTGAAATTAATGGATTCATTTAAAAAAAAGGGTATAGATAAAATCTTCTTTGTTGCTCCTAATGATCCATTTGTTGTGAAATCTTGGAGTGAACCATATAAAGCAAGTGGTATAGAATTTATTTCTGATGGTAATGGGGATTTTAGGAATAAGAGTGGGTTTGAGATTGATCTTTCAGCTGCTGGATTAGGAAAGAGATTTACTAGATTTGCTATGTTAATAGAAAATGGAAGAATAAAACAAATATTCAATGAAAATAGTCCTGGTCTTGATGTTAGCAAGGCTGAAAATGTTTTAAGTAAAATCTAATTTGGTTGCTTCCCTTCTTGCAAGTTTATCAACCTCTTCATTGTAAAAGTCCCCGCTATGTCCTTTTACCCAATTCCAATCTATATTGAATTTTTCTACTAATACGTCTAGTTGAATCCATAAATCTTTATTTTTTACTTCTTTTTTATTAGAACCAGTCCAATTTGACTTTTTCCAATTAATTATCCAAGTTTTTATTCCATTTATTACATATTTACTATCTGTATATATTTTTAAATTACTTTTTGTTGGAATTGATTCTAAAGCTCGAATTACAGCTATAAGTTCCATTCTATTATTTGTAGTGGAGTTTTCCGAGCCAAATTCACTTTTTTTTAATTGATTATTATCAATGATTATTGCCGCCCAGCCACCAGGTCCTGGATTACCTAAACATGCACCATCAGTATAAATTATAAAATCAGGTTTTTTCAAAATAAAACTTTTTAGGATTTTTAATATGAAAATTTAGGATTGAAAAGAATTCACAAGGATCTTTTTTACTTAAAAATTTATTATCAAATCTTTTTCTGTAATCATGAATTCTAGTAAATAAAAACCTTAAAGATGCACCTCTAAGCAATATATTAAATTGTTCTTTTTCTACTTTTTCTAATTTTCTCACAGATTCGTACCCTGACAATAAACTAGAATAAAATTTTTTATTGAATCTATTATTCTTGAAACACCAAGCATTTACAGTTACAGCAAGGTCATACGATAGAAAATCATTGCAAGAAAAATAAAAATCTAAAAATCCTGATATTGAATTTTCTTTGAAGAAAACATTATCAGGAAATAAATCCGCATGAATAATACCTTTAGGTAATCTTTTGGGCCAATTTGAAGATAAGAAATTAATCTCATTTTTAATTATTTGTAATGAATTCGGAATAATTTTATTAAGTTTGTATTTATTCTTAAGAAAGCTCTGCTCCCAAAATCTAATTGAAAAATTATTCATTGATAAAAGTTTATTCTTTTTATTAGCACAATGAAAATCTGCTAGTTTTTTTCCAACTTTGAAACAGTCAATTTCTGACCAATTTTTTTTTGAACTACCCTCTAAGAAAATGAAAACTGCCATCTTCTTATTTCTAATAGTATTTACGTAATTACCATAATTATCTTTTAAAGGAATAGGACATTCAATGCCATTTGACTTTGAGTTATGCATAACTTCAAAAAAAAAGGGGAGTTGAGATGTATCTACTCTTTTTTCAAAAATTGTAACAATGAATTTTTTTGACTCAGTTACCAATAAATAATTTGTATTTTCAATACCTTCTTTTATACCTCTATAATTTCTTAGTTGTCCTAGATTGTAGTTCTCTAATATTTTATTTATATTGGCTTTAGATAGTTCTGTGTGTACAGCCATTTTAGGTTAAAAAAGTTGTTTAGGGATGTTTTTTAAAGAATCATCAATTAACTTTTGATTTAAGTTTTTTGATAAATTATTTTTAATTCTAATTTCAGTATATTTAATTACTTTTTCCATAATTTCATTTTTTAATTCATCTTTCAGTTTATTTTCCATTTGAGAGGAGAGTTGACTATAATTATTTATTTTTCTGAGCATATTCTGTTCAATTTCTCTATTTAATTGCATTTTAATCTTTTTAATTTCACTTTTTGTGTCATTTTTTATTCTTTCTATTAATTTTGAATTTTCTTTTTGTTTATCTAATTGTTCTTTAAAAACTTTCTCTGCTTCTTTTTTTAATTTCTTTGAGTCCTCTAGGTTTTTTTTTAACTCATTAATTTTTTTTTCTAAACCATCAGAAAATTGGTTGAGCAAAGGTTTAAATGTTAATAAAACAAATAAAACGAAAGATATAGAGACCCACAAGGTAGAATTATCCAGTATATTAAAATCCATAAATTACTCTCCAATTAGTTTTTTAAATTCATTAACATTTCCTTTTTTTTTATCCTTCATGATCTTCTCATATAAAGCGTCTGAAAGGTTTACACAAATTGAAGGTAGGTCAGAAATTATAGAGATTCTGTTAGATTCTATATCTTTATTTAATTGAATTTTTTTCTGTTCAAATTCTTCATTTATTTCTAAAAATTTTTTATCTAAAATTTTTTTATTTTCTTCAAAAGCCTCTCTAAGTTCTGAAGATTGTTGATTTTTAGCATTATCAAAATCTCTTTTCATGTCATCTATAATAGAGTTAATTGAATCATTTATACTTTTTGCATCGCTTAAGTAATTGTTAATTGTTTCATCTCTTTCTTTTCTAATTTTCTCAATCTTGGGTAGAAAAATATAGTGGATTAAAGCAAACAGAATTGTAAATAGGATTGCTAGCCAAAAGATTTGAGAAGCAAACGATTCAGGGTTGAGTTGTGGCATGCCGCCCTCACCATCTGCTGCTTTAATTGTTTCTGCAAGAAAAATAGCAGACAAGAAAGCATATTTTATCATTTTAAAAGACGAAAAGTAAAAGTAATGCAATAATTAATGCAAATAGTGCAAGAGCTTCTACAAGTGCGAAACCCAACATTGTCATTGTAAAAACATGTTCTCTAGCTTCAGGGTTTCTTCCAACTGCTGAGATAAATGCAGCGAAGATCGAACCAATTCCTATGCCAGAGCCGATGACTCCCAAAACTGCTATTCCAGCTCCTAAAAGTTTTGCAGATTCCATATCCATAATAATTACTCCTTGAAATTAAATTTTAATGTAAATGTATTGCATCATTTATATATAAACAAGTTAATATTGCAAATACATATGCTTGAAGAAAGGCTATAACAATTTCTAAACCTGTTAAAGCAATTAAAAAAGCCAATGGCAAAGCTCCCCCAATTATAAAACTATTAGCACCCAAAACAAAAACAAAACTTCCGATTACTTTAAGAAGTGTGTGACCAGCCATCATATTAGCAAATAACCTCACTGAAAGACTTATGGGTCTTGACAGGTATGATATTATTTCAATTGGAACTAATAAAATCAACATAGGTTTTGGGACTCCTGCAGGTGCGAAAAATTGCAAAAATTTTATTAATCCATGCTTATAAATCGCAATAAATGTAACAGCAAGAAAGATAAAGAAAGCAATTGCGAAAGTAACAATGATGTGACTTGTCCATGTGAAACTATAAGGCATCATTCCTAAAAGATTTCCAATTAGAATAAAAAGAAAAAGGGTTAGGATAAAAGAGAAGTATTTCATTCCCTCCTTACCAATATTGTCACTAATCATGCTTGAAATAAATTCGTAACTACTTTCTACCAATGTTTGCGATTTGGAAGGTATGATTTTCAAATTTCTTAACCCTAGATACAAAAATGATATTATGGCTAAAACTGTAAATGTCATTGCCATTGAGGAATTAGTAAATGAAATGTCATGTCCAAAAATCTCTAATTGAATGATTTTCTTAATCTCAAATTGAGCTAAAGGGCTTGCCAAATTTTTCTCCTAACAATTAATTAAGATTTTTAACAGATTTATAAAGGGAATAAAACCCTGCAATGATTCCTAATACCAAAAAAATTAGAAAAAATATAGGTTTAGTTGAAAAAAATTTATCGAGCCCTAATCCAATTAAAGAGCCAGCAATTATAGATGCTACTAAATCCATAGAAATTTTTATTCCCAAACTATAACCTGATCTTTTTTTATTTTGTTTGGATTGTGATGTTTTAATTCTTTGTTCAATTTTTTCAGTTAGATTATCTGACATTATACTGCTTCTTTAAGATCTATTTTGGTGAAATCTACGGAAACAATATCTGAAATACCTTTTTGAGCCATTGTAATTCCATAAACTCTATCGATTGATGTCATTGTTACTTTATGATGAGTAATAATTAAGAACCGTGTTTTGGTTTCTTTTTTTAGTTCAAGTAACAAATTACAAAATTTTTCAACATTTGGTTCATCAAGGGCAGCATCCACTTCATCTAAAATACATATTGGCGAAGGATTAATAAGAAAGATAGAGAAAATTAATGATATAGCTGTTAGCGCCTTCTCACCCCCCGATAAAAGACTTATAGACGATAATTTTTTTCCTGGAGGTCTTGCAAAAATCTCGATTCCGGTCTGCAAAGGGTCGTCTGATTTAATTAACTCAAGTTTAGCTTCTCCACCATTAAATAATTTTTTGAAAAGTTCTGAGAAGTTATCGTTAACTGCTTCGTAAGCTCTTAGTAGTCTATTTTTGCCTTCTTTATTAATTTTATTTATTGCTATTCTTAGTTTTTCTATGGCTTGCATTAAATCATACTTTTCTAATTCTAATTCTTCTATGGACTTATTTACTATATTTTCCTCAATCCTAGCCCTAAGATTAACAGGTCCCATTTGTTCTCTTTGAATAATAAGTCTATCGAGTTTATTTTTAAGCTCATCGTAATTTTGTTCTTTATGTTTTTCTTCTTTAAAATTATTTTCAAGTTCTTCTGGCTGAATTTTTGATCTTTGAAAGATAATATTTCTTAATTCAATATCCTTAGATTTTAAATTCTCTAGATTGCTATCGATCCTTGTTCTTTCATTAACCTTGTTCTCTCTATTGTTATTTAGATTATTGATTTGTTTTATAAATTCATCAATAATTTTATTAATTTCATTTTCATAATTTGTATTTATTGATATCTTTTTTTCAACTTCATTATATAGTCCCTCAAAATGCTCAATTTTTTTTTTAATTGACACAGGAAGTTCATCAAGTTTTTTGCTTTCATTAAAATAATTAATTTCTCTTTTTTCAAGAATTTGAATTTGTTTCTGACATTCCACGAACCTGGTTTGAGACTTCTTTAAATCATTCTTAAAATAAGTTTCATCTAACTCATCTTTCATTATTTCCTCCTTAAGGGAGTTTATTTCATTTCTTTTATTCTCAAGTTTAATATCTAGGTCTTGAATATTTTTTTGTACATCATCTTTTTCATTTTTGGTGTTTTCATTTCTATTTGAAGAAAGTTCTTTAGTTTTTAAAATCTCTAATTCTTTTGAACATGAATCGAACTCTTCTTTTAAATTTTCTGCCTTTTTTTTTAGGTTTTCTATATTAAACTTAGACATCGAAAGTTTTTCTTTTAGGTCTGAAAGTTGTAATTGAGATGAATCGGCGTCTTTGTAAATTTTTTCTAACCTTGAATTTTCCTGCATCAGTACTTTATTAAAATCAGTTTGTTTTTTTAATAAATCTGACTTTCTTAGTTGAAGACTTTCTAGGCTTGTTTGATATTTATCTTTTTCGTTTTCAAGTTTTTTTATCTTAAGTTGAGCATCTATAAGTTTTTTCTTCTGCAGATTATCTTCAGAAATAAAACCATCCCATCTCCAGACACATCCATTTTTATCAACCAAACTTTGTCCAATTTTAAGTGATTTTTGCTTTTCCAGAGCAGATCCTTTGTCATTTAAAAATCCAATTTGGGATAAAATAAGAGCTAATTCTTTTGGTCCTTCAACGAATTTAGATAGATTATTTTGAATTTCTTCAATATTAACTCTATTTGTATTCACCCATCTTTTCGGAGAATTTTTTAGAGTTGCGTCAAGCTCATTTGTAAGAGCCGCATAAACAGCATTTTCATAACCCTTTTTTATCCTAAGAAGATTAACAATAGAATCGTTAGATAGCCCAGTGTTATTTGTCAGTAAAGTTAGTGTTTTTAATTCGGTCTCAATTTGAGTAAGTCTTGTAGAAGTAATATCAATTTCTGCAGTTAATTTTTTAACATCATTAGCTAATTTACTGTTACTAAGATTAGTTTCTCTTATTATATTCTTTTTGTGATCGATTAAATTATGGATTTTTTTTATATTATGTTCAAAAGTTTCATTTAATTTTTTTTTTGATAAAAATTCTTTTTCTTGTGATGAAATGTCTTTTGAAATTTCAAAAATATTTTGTTTTAATTCATTTATTTTTTTCTGAATTATCTCCTTATTCTCTTTTAGATTATCTGATCTAAATTCTTCACCAAGACTAAGTTGCATTTCATTAACATAAATTGTCTCTAATCGTTTGACTTCATTCTTTAAGCTAGATTCTTGATTTGTTAATTCTATTAAGCTCTTCTTTTTATCATTAGTATTTGATGGTTTTGATATTTTTTGATGAAGATCATCGATATAAATTTGCAATTTTTCGAATCTTGTCTTTTCTACTGCTTTATCATTTTTAATCGTTTGAAGAAATCTCAAAACCTCTTGTTTTTTGTTATTAATTCCCTCAAGTTGGCTTTTATATTTACTTATTTCTCCACTTAAAGAAATAAATTCTTTATTTAACTCTTCTTTATTTTGAGTGATTTCAGATTTTTTTTCTTTTTCTAATTCTATTTTTGAGTTTAATGATGATAATTGATTGATAATCAGTTTTGTTTCATCTAATAATTTTTCTTTAACATCTTGCATCCTAACAATTTCGTTGGAATTTTTTTTCCATTGTGTAAAAACAATTATTGATTGGCAGTACTTGATGTCTTGAGAAATTTGTTCGTATTTTTCTGCTTGTCTTGCCTGTCTTGATAAATCTCTTTTTTGATCACTTAAATTGTTTAAATTAATATCTATTTTCTCTAAATTGTCTTCAGTGGCTTGTAATTTTAATTCAGATTCATGTCTTCTTGCTTGTAAACCCGAGGTGCCGGCCGCATCTTCTAATATAATTTTTCTGTCTATGGGTTTGGAGTTGATAATTTGATCAATATTTCCTTGACTAATAATAGAGCTTGAACGTGGACCACTTCCTGAATCATAAAAAAGTAGACTAATATCCTTAGCTCTAACATCTTTATTATTTATTTTATAAAATGAACCGACACCTCTTTCAATAGTTCTACTAATAAGAAGTTTTTTTTCATTAGAGAGGTTGTTAGGAAGTTCTCCAGTAAAATTATCAAGCTCTATAGTGACTTCAGCGATATTTTTTGCAGGAATATTCTGTGTGCCATTAAAAATTACATCATCCATTGAACCTGACCTGAGACTTTTAGAGGAAGATTCACCCATAACCCATCGAATTGCTTCAAAAATATTTGATTTTCCACAGCCATTTGGCCCCACTATCCCTGTTACGCCTTCCTCAATTACTAATTCAGTTGGGTGTGCAAATGATTTAAAGCCAGAAATTTTTAATTTATTTACTGTAAACAATGTTTTAATTTATTAATTTATCAAGTTTCAGTTTTAAAGCTTCATAGGTTAAGTCACCATTATATTTTTCTCCATTAAGATAAATAGTAGGTGTTGCTTTAATATCAAATTTTTTTGTTGAATTAAGTCTTTTCTTAAGAATTCCATCTTCTATTGACTTATTACCCACACAAACCTTAATTTCATCATTTTTTAGTCCACCCAATTTAGCTATTTTAAGAAGTGATTTAAAAGGATCTTGAGAACTAGTCCAATCTTTCTGTTTTTTATACAGAACTTTTAAAAAACTAAAATATTTTTCATTTCCTGAACAACGGGCAATTACTGATGCTTTAAGTGCAAACTTATCTAGCGGAAAATCCTGATAAGTAAAAAATATCTTTCCATTGTCAATATAGTCTTTTTTAATAAGAGGAAATACTTCATTATGAAATTTTGCACAATGTCCACATGTTAATGAAGCAAACTCAACCATTCTTACAGGAGCAGATTCATTTCCAATCGATTTACTTTGCAAAGCCTCTATAGTGTCAACAATTCTTGCAGATGTATCACTGAATATAAAATTAAAAAAAATTGATAAAAAAAAGATTATTGAGAATTTAATATTATTCATAATTTATATAACATTTTTACCATAATTCTTTAAAATTGTAATGATTTTTTAAACTTAATTTCGTCTATAATTGTTCCATTAAAAAAAGAGTTTATTTTCTCTCTAATTTGATCTGAAGAGTAAGACAACTCTAAAATATTTCTTTTTTCAGAGACAATAATTAAAATATTTTTGTTATTAATTTTTTTTATAGATGATGCAAAACAAACTGAGCTAAATTTTGAACCAGTAATTTTTTTCCAATTTAATTTGATTTCAAGAAGCACCCCTCCATTTTTTTTTTTTAACGGCTTCAAAACTTTTGGTAAAAGAGTTGAAATTTTTACTGGAAATTTATTATAATTTCTTTTGCTCATGGTTAAAGAATATCACATTGATAAAAATTTTAAGAGTATGTGGAAAAAAAAAATTCTTAAATGGTACTCTTATAATAAAAGAGATTTACCATGGCGTTTAAAAGAAAATCAAAATTTTTACAGAATTTGGATCTCGGAGGTTATGCTTCAGCAAACTAAAGTTTCCGTTGTAATCCCTTATTACAATAAATTCATAAATAAATGGCCAACATTAGAATTATTTTTTAATGCAAAGTTAGAAGAAATTTTGAAAATTTGGGAAGGATTAGGTTATTATAAAAGGGCTCAAAATTTATATAAAGCCAAAGAACTACTAAAAAATAAAAAAGGAAAAATAACTATTAATTCATCAAATTTAAAGTATTTACCCGGTATCGGCGATTATATTAGTTCTGCAATATCTGCTATTTTGAAAGATGAGCCTTGTGCTGTAGTTGATGGAAATATTAGAAGAATTTTAATGCGTGTTTTTGGGTTTAAATCATCCGATAAATCTTTAAATAAAAAAATAAGAGATCTTTCAAAAGAACTAACACCAAATTCCAAGAACGGGAACTATTGCCAATCTTTAATGGATTTAGCTAATATAGTTTGCAAGGCTAATAATCCAGAATGCAACATTTGTCCTATATTTATATTCTGTAAATCAAAAGGAAAAATTGAGTCAAAAAAAATTAAAGAAGTCGAAAAGAAAATATCTACAGCCTTTTTCATAAGTAGTGGAAAATATATATTACTTAGAAAATCAGAGAAAGATTTACTTCAAAATCTCTATTGTGTTCCATTAAGTAATCTGAATAGATTTAGTAAGAACATCTTATTAGAAAATTACCTAGAAAAAACTGTCAAGAATTGGATGAACAAAAATAATTTGAATTTCCCTTATAAACTAGCGGGAGAGATTGTTCATAAATTTAGTCATTTTCATTTGAAAGTATTAATAGTTAAGATAAGATTAAATGAAAGATTAAAACTAAGAAACTTTATTTGGTTAACAACAAAAGAGCTAAAAAAAAAACCTATTTCAACGCTTATGTTAAAGATAAAAAAAAAAGTTGGATGTTAAAATTATTTAAATTGGCGTGCATTGTTTTTCTTTTTTATTTTGATGTTGGTTATTCACAGGATTTTGAAAATAGAAGTAATAATGACCATGAAAAAGCTATAAAAGCCGTAAATGATGGTGAAATATTAACTTTGGACCAAATATTAGAAAAAATATATAGAAATTTTGAGGGCAGAGTTATATCTATAAACCTTAAAGACAACGAAAAAGGGTTGTTTGGGTGGGTTTATGATATAATGATTATAGATATGAACAATAACGTGAAACAAATAAGAGTAGATGCAGGAACGTCGACTGTTCTATCTGTTGTTTCAGGAGAATAATTTGAGAATATTACTTATTGAGGATGATCCGGATTTGAACAACCAAATTAAAACTTCTTTGGAAGATGGTGGGTATTCGGTTGATACTGCAATTGACGGCGAAGAAGGACATTTTCTTGGCGATACTGAACCTTACGATGCTGTGGTATTAGATTTAGGTTTACCTAAAATTGATGGAATAACTGTATTAGAAAAATGGAGGAAAGAAAAAAAAAATTTTCCAGTTTTGATCCTAACTGCTCGTGATCAATGGAGTGATAAAGTTTCTGGTTTTGATGCTGGTGCAGATGACTACGTAGCAAAACCTTTTCAAATGGAAGAACTCCTTGCCCGTCTAAGAGCTCTTATAAGAAGGTCTGCCGGACATGCTTCATCTGACATTGAGTGTGGTCCATTAAAAATAGACACCAAGTCTAATAAAGTTTTTTTAAATGGTACAAAATTAAAATTAACTTCACACGAATATAAGATTATTGAATATTTCCTTCATCATCAAGATAAAGTTATAACAAGAACCGAGCTCGTAGAACATATTTATGACCAAGATTTTGATAGGGATTCAAATACAATAGAGGTATTTATCGGAAGATTAAGAAAAAAAATGGGAACGAACTTAATAAAAACTGAAAGAGGTTATGGTTATAGATTATCCTTAGATAAAGAGTAAAATGAACTCATTAGCAGTAAGACTTTTTCTCAGTGCAACCATATGGATTTTCTTTACACTTATCTCAGCAGGCCTACTTTTATCTGATTTAAATGAAAAAACTAACTTCAAGGCTTTTGATGACAGATTAAATCTTCTATTGGAAACATTAATCGGTGCTAGTAGAGTTGACTCTTCGGATGGAATTACCATTGTAAGCACAATAGGTGATCCAAGATTCTTTCAGCCTTATTCTGGTTGGTATTGGCAAATAAATAATGAATCCGAGACTTTAGTTAGATCAAGATCTATGTGGGATCAAGTTTTTACATCTGATAAAAGATTGATTGGGGGTAGATCTCAATTTATTAATAGCGTTGGAAAAGATCTTGATAATAATAAATTTATTGAAACTAAAAAGCTGCATATTATTGAAAGAAATATTTCATTCCCAGGGCTCAATAACCCTATAACTTTTATTGTCTCAGGTGATACAGAGGAATATAAACTTAACATTAATAAATTTAATCAGACATTATCAATTATTTTATTTATTCTTGGTATGGGTTTGATGATTGCTGTTTTTCTCCAGGTAAAATTTGGTCTATTACCACTAAATAAAATTAAAGCATCTTTATTCAAAGTAAGAAATGGAGATGAACAAAAATTAGTAGATCCATATCCGTTAGAGGTTCAACCATTGGCCAGTGAAATAAATGAACTTCTTGATCATAACTCAAAAATAATTGATAGAGCAAAAACTCACGTAGGGAATTTAGCTCATGTTTTGAAAACCCCATTAGCTGTAATTTCAAACGAGGTAAAAAATGAAGATTCAATAATGAAGAATCAAGTATTACTGATGAAAAGACACATAGATAGGTATTTGAAAAAAGCTCATTTGGAATCTGTTGGAAAATCTCTCAAGGAAAAGGTTGATATGATTAATTTGATGAAAAAGATGATCACAATTTTTAAAAAACTATATCCTGATACAGATATTTTGCTAAATTCTAAAATTTCTGAAGCATATGTTTTTGGTAGCATGGATGATATGGAAGAAGTGATTGGAAATGTAATAGAAAATGGATGTAAATATGGGAAAAGTAGAATAATAATTGAAATTAAAATTTCTAGAAATCATGAATTAGAATTAATGATTAGTGATGATGGTTTAGGATTGTCCATAGAAGAAATGAATAAAGTTTTTGCCAGAGGATTTAGGTTGGATGAACAAAAGCCGGGTACTGGTCTTGGTTTGAACATAGTAAAAGATATAGTTGAAACTTATATGAAGGGTAAGGTTGATTTAAAGAAATCAAGAAAAATAGGGGGTCTGGAGGTTAATATACTTTTACCATTATCCACTTCTCAGCAAGTTAATTAAAAAACTCTTTCGGTGTATTTTTGTAATTCCAAATTTAATTATTGCATCACGATGTTCTCTTGTGCCGTAACCTTTGTTTTTTTCCAATACATACATTGGGTAAATCGTCGAGTAATTCTTCATTAATTTATCCCTCCACGTTTTTGCGACAATAGATGCTGCTGCTATACTTATTGATTTTTGGTCTCCTGATTTGATAAAGGTTGTTCTATTATTGAGCGTAAATGATTTAATGCCATCAATTTTTACATAATTTTTTGTTTTTTTAAATTTCTCAAAGGATCTTATCATCGATAGATTTGTAGCTTTAAGAATATTTAAATCATCTATTTCTTTATTATTTGCTTTACCAATAGAATATATAGAATTTTGTTTTATAAATTTTGACAAATATATTCTTTTTTTTTCGCTAAGTCTTTTTGAATCGTTTATCTCATTTACAAGGTCATATTTAAGAATATCCTTTGACAGTAAAATTGAACAAGAGACAACGGGCCCGCAAAATGCACCTCTTCCAACTTCATCTATTCCAATAACATGGTTATATATATCATCTAAAAACAATTGACTATATTTGGACTTAAATTAAAATTTTAATTGTTATATTAAATCAATTTCTAATATAATTTTTACATTTTTATGTTAAAAATATAAAACAGTATTACAATAAAAATTTTATCTTCTTAAACAATGGTTAGATATAAATATTTCTTCATTATTATTTTTGTTCTTTTTTCTTTTAAGCTTTCAGCAAAAACAGTATTAGATGTGATATCTGAAAATAAAGATTTAACAAATTTTTATTCATTTTTGGAGCAAACAGGTCTAAAAAGCGTTTTAGAAAAAAAACTTCCTTGGAATTGGACAATTTTTGCACCAAGCAACAAAGCTTTCCAAAATGCATCAAAAGAATTAAAAGAAGAAATCCTCAATGATGAGTTTTATAGTAAAAATATTTTGATGGATCATATTATGACAGGTCACACTACAAGCCTTGATGTTGGCAATCAAATTTCCACTCAAATTACTGTTAGTAATAAACCGATACAAATCTATAAAAGTAAAAAACTTCATGTAAAGGATATGGTCGTAGTCAAGGAAAACTTGATAGGTGATAACGGTGTTATTCATATTATTGATTGTATTATGTACGTGCAACCAAGCTCTGAAGATGAAAGAGTTAAAAAAGAAATAGCAAAAGACTATCCTATAACTTCATGTTGCATGCGTGACAAAAATGAAATTGATTCATTTAAACGGGCAACAAAAGAAAAATTTTAACCAATTTTTTAATTTTATTCATCCAGCCGTGGGATTAGTTCTACTAAATTACAAGGCTTCGTTCTAGAATCTAATTGAAATTTAAGAATATTGTCCCAGGCGTCGACACATGCATTTGGAGAGCCCGGTAAAGCAAATACAAAAGTATCTTTCGCTAACCCTCCTACTGCTCTTGATTGTAATGAAGAAGTGCCAATCTTCTTAAAACTTATATATCTAAAAATTTCACCAAAACCTGGAATCTCTTTTGTTAAAACCTTTTGAACTGCTTCAGGGGTTGAGTCTCTTCCTGTTAATCCGGTTCCACCAGATAATATAACTACATTACATTTCTTGTTATTAATTTTTTGAACTAAATGATCTTCGATCTGTTTGGATTCGTCTTTTATAAATATTTTATCTATCAAATTGTGCCCTGATTCTATGATTTTTTCTTCGAGGATTTTACCTGATTTGTCTGAAGTTTTATTTCTTGTATCTGATACAATGAAAATACAAATATTAAGATCTATAAAAGTTTTATTTTCTTTTTTCATTTTACAAAATTTTTTCTTTTTTAATTAATTTATCAATATCTAAAAGATCTTCCCATGTTCTTTTCTTTTCTATCGGATTCCTGAATAAATAAGCTGGATGAAAAATTGCTCTTACAGGAATCGTTAAATTGAGTTCTTCATCGAAGTAGAAATGCTCTTTTCCTCTTAATTTTGTTATACCCTCCTTAGAGGATAAAATACTTTTAGCTGCTATGCTCCCAACTAAGATTAGGAGCTTTGGTTTGATCAAACTGATATGCTTTTTAGTAAGTGGCAAACAAATTGAAATTTCCTTATCGTTTGGAGTTCGATTCCCAGGAGGCCTCCAAAAAACAATATTACTAATATAAAAATTATTACGATTTAGATCTATATAATTAAGCATTTTATCTAATAGTTTACCTGCCTCACCTACAAATGGTCTGCCCTCAATGTCCTCGCTTGCTCCTGGTGCTTCTCCTAGTATCATTATTTTTGAATTATGGTTGCCATCTGAAAAAACTAAGTTGGTGGCAATTTCTTTTAAATTACAATCTAAAGATTGAATTTCAGATTTCAAATCTTCTAAACAAACCGATTTACTTTTATTTGACTCTTGTTTGTTTATTTTAGCTTCAGAATTTGGTGTAAAATGTTCTCTGACTGACAAACTTGAATTTCTTTCAATTCTAGGGTGTTGATAGATACAGTCTGTAACTCCTAAAAATTTGTAAAACTCAATAAAAGACTTTATGTTTTTAACAATCATTTATATATAATTAATAAGTATATTATAATAATAAATCATATTGAAAGAAAATAAATGGATATTACAAGAGAAAAGATGAATTATGATCTTTTAATTGTAGGAGCTGGCCCCTCTGGTTTGTCTGCTGCCATTAATTTTAAAAAGCTTTGTAAAAAACAAAATAAAGATTTCACTGTATGTATAGTAGAAAAAGGGTCTGAAGTAGGAGCACACATTCTTTCAGGTGCAATATTAGAACCAACGGCTTTAAATGAGCTCATAGAAAATTGGAAGGAAATCGATGACTGTCCAGTAAAAGTCCCAGTTAAATGTGAATCACTTAAATTCTTGACTGAAAAAAATTCTTATAACATTCCAGGATTCTTTACTCCCTCGGCCATGCATAATAAAGGTAATTTTATAATTTCTCTAGGTTCGTATTGTAAATGGCTATCTAAGCAAGCTGAAAATCTTGGTGTAGAAATTTATCCAGGTTTTTCAGCCTCAGAACTGTTGATTGAGAATCAAAAGTTAAATGGAATTATAACTGGAGATCTTGGGTTAGACAAAGAAGGAAAACAAGGGCCTAATTTCCAGCCTGGCATAGAAATTCACGCTAAGTATACACTATTTGCAGAGGGCTGCAGGGGACATCTAGGAAAGATATTAATGAAAGAGTTTGATCTTAGAGAGAATGCTCAACACCAGACTTATGGTATAGGTTTAAAAGAGTTATGGGAAGTTAAAGAAGAAAATTCAAACCCAGGAGAAGTTTTACATTCAATTGGATGGCCACTAGATAATGAAACTTATGGAGGATCTTTTCTTTATCATCTTGACAAAAACTTAGTATCTTTTGGTTTTGTTATCGGTTTGGACTATAAAAACCCATACTTATCACCTTATGAAGAATTTCAAAGATTTAAAACTCATCCAAAAATTAGAAAGATTTTTGAAGGTGGGAGGAGAATTTCATATGGAGCCAGAGCTCTTAATGAAGGAGGGTTTCAATCACTTCCTAAATTATCATTTCCAGGTGGTGCTATCATAGGTTGTGATGCTGGAACTTTGAATACACCTAAAATTAAAGGAACTCATACTGCGATGAAATCCGGAATGATTGCCTCGGAACTTGTCTTTGAAGAATTAAACTTAAAAAGGGAAAACACAGAAATCTCAGAATTTTGTGAGATTTTTAAAAAATCATGGGCAGGTGATGAATTAAAGAAAGCTAGAAATGTTCGCCCTTCTTTTAAATATGGATTGAAAGTTGGGATGTTTCTCGCTGGAATTGATCAAATAATTTTTAGAGGAAAAGCTCCTTGGACTCTAAAGCATCCAGAAGAAGATCATTTGTCCCTGAGGAAAAAAACTGAATCAAAGAAAATATTGTATCCTAAAGCAGATGGAGTTCTTACTTTTGATAGGCTGACAAATGTTTCTTACTCATCAACATATCACGAAGAAAATCAACCTTGTCATTTAAAGCTTGCAAACGACAAAATCCCGATTTCTAATAACTTAGAATATTATGACTCTCCAGAACAAAGATATTGTCCAGCTGGTGTTTATGAAGTTTTAAAAGACAGCAATGGATCTCCAAGTCTGAATATCAACTCTCAGAATTGTATTCACTGCAAGACATGTGATATTAAAGATCCTCTTCAAAATATCAACTGGATAACGCCTGAAGGAGGAGGTGGTCCAAATTATACAAATATGTAAATTTTTATTATTATCAGTAATAATATTTATATTTACTGTTCCTTTCAGTTTTAGTGAAAATTTGAAATCAAATGAGTATGGAAACTATTTATCATGGGAACACGCAAAGAACTCGAACGATATAGAAAATTTAAAAAGGTTTTTTAATAATTTAAATTTAAAAGAGTTAGATGATTTTCTTTTAGAGGAGATTTTTTTTGAATCCGTGATACTTGAAGATTGGACTAAAGCAGAAGATATTAGTAATATAATACTTGAAAAAGATAATACTAATCTCTCAGCAAATTTATTTAAATTTTTTGATAGTTTTGGGAAAGGCCAAAATGCCGATGCTTATCTTGAAAAAGTACAGCCTAAGTATTTAGATATTAATTTTTTAAAAGTTATTAAGATTTGGAAAAATTTTGAAACTCAACAGGTTATCCAATTTAACCCAATTGATTGTCTGCCAATTATTTGTTTACATTCAGCAATTTTTTATTTTATGAAGGGTGACGAAGATAAAGCTAAAATATTTTTGGATAATTTAGAAAAAAAAGAATTTGAATCATATAGAATAAAGGAATTATTGTTACTAAGTTCTTTAAAATCAAACAAAGGTAATTCTGATAAATATTTAAAAAAGTTGAATAAACACGATTTAAATTTACAAAATTTTGATTTAGATTATCTTTCAGCTAATAAGGGTTTACTTAATCCAGTTCAAAATAAGACTCATGGAATGGCTGAAGTATTGTATAATATTTCAAGCTGGTTCTATTCAAAAAACCTTTTTAAATATGCAGCATTTTTTGGAAAGATCTCTCTTAGATTAAGACCTGATTTTAATGCTATGAAGTTATTATTATCTGGAACTTTAGAGCAACTTGGATATCAAAATATTGGATTAAAATATGTTAATAATCCTAATAAAGATAATCTTTACTACTATAAATTCCTAAGAATAAAACTTTCATTTTTACAAGAAAAAAAATTAGATGAAGAGTATATTTCGGATCTTATAAAATTTATAAAAGATTTTCCTGAGAGAACCGAAATGAAAGTTTTACTTGCAGATAAATTTAGAAAAATGGAAAAATACGATAAAGCTATTGAAATTTACTCAGAAATTTTAAACGATAAAAAATCATCATCTGACTGGAATGTTCTTTATTCAAGAGGTATATCATATGAAAGAATTAATAGATGGGAAAAAGCAGAGATAGACTTAAAAGAGGCATTAAAACTTAACCCTGAAGATGCTTACATTCTTAACTATTTAGCTTATAGCTGGTTAGATAGAAAAAAAAATATTGGCCAAGCCCTTAAACTTTTAAAAAAAGCTGTGAAAATTGAACCCAGTGATGCATACATAATTGATTCTCTTGGTTGGGCTTATTTCCTAAGCAATAAAACTGAAGAATCAATATTTTTTTTAGAAAAGGCAGTATCAATCTTACCAGACGATGCAACTTTGAACGATCACCTCGGAGATGCTTATTGGAAAGCAGGAAGAAGAGATGAAGCATTATCTCAGTGGAAAAGGGTTTTAATTTTAGATCCAAATTTTAAAAAAAAATCTTTAGTAAATAAGAAAATTAAAAAAGGAATATAACTTTATGGTCAAAGAGATTTGTAAATTTTCACCCGCAAAGATAAATTTATATTTAGAGGTTAAAAACAAACGTAATGATGGATTTCATAATATAGAAAGTTTAATGACTTTTTGCGATTATGGTGATCTTATTTCCGTTAGAAGATCAAATAGCTTTAAATTTAAGATAAATGGTCCCTTTTCAGAAACTTTAATAAATAGAGAAAATTTGATTGAGAGAACAGTTAAGGAGTTAGAAATACTTTATAAAAGAAAATTTTTAGTAAGTATACACTTAAAAAAGAATCTACCAATTTCCTCAGGAATGGGAGGAGGTTCTTCAAACTCTGCAACAATAATAAGATGTATTAAAGAAATTTTTAGTCTTACCGAGCCAAGATTCTTCAAAAAATTCTTGTTGTCTTTAGGAGCTGATGTTCCATTTTGTTATTACGGAAAAACTGCTATTGTAACAGGCATTGGTGAAAATGTGACATTTGTTGATGACATAAAGGAATTTTATATTCTTCTAATTAATCCAAAAATAGAAATTTCTACAAAAGAGATTTTTAATAGTTTAAAAGTTGGGTCCAAAAGAGTCTCAAAATTACAAGATTATTCTAAATTCAATGATTTGAAATTTATTATAGGAAAGAAAAATGATCTTGAGAGTTATGTTAAAAACTTCAATAAAAAAATTGCAGTAATTCTCAATCATCTTAAATCTTATAAAGGCTGTTTGTTAAGTAGAATGACTGGATCTGGAGCCACTTGTTTTGCTTTATTTGAGACTATAAATGATCTTGAAAATGCAAAGATTAAAGCGAAGCAAGAATTTAAAAATTATTGGATAAAAACCTCAAAATTAATCAATTCAATTCAGCATATATAACTTGTATAAAATTATAAAAATGATTATCTTTAAACCGATTGGGGTGTGGCCAAGTGGTAAGGCACCGCTTTTTGGTAGCGGCATTCGTAGGTTCGAATCCTACCACCCCAGCCATTAACTGTATGAATAAGGACGTCTTCTTATCACTCAATAAAGCTAACTTTTCTGTTGGAAAAAAACAATTACTTAAGGATATTTCTTTGGTTGTGCACCAAAAAGATAAAATAGCATTAGTAGGAAAAAATGGAGTTGGAAAATCTACTCTTCTCAAAATTTTAGGTTCTAAACAGTCGATTGATACAGGAGAGTTTTGGATCAGCCCAGATTTAAAGGTTGGAATATTAGATCAAAAGATTATTAAAGAAAGTGACAATAACATTAAAGATTATTTAATAATAGAGAATAGGAGACTAAAAGTTTGTGATGATTTTAATATCGAAAGAATAATAAAAGAAATAAAATTAGATAAAAATAAAGTTGTCAGCAATCTTTCTGGGGGAGAAAAAAGAAAATTAGCAATGGTAGAATTATTGATATCTGAGCCAGATTTGATCTTGTTAGATGAACCAACAAATCACCTGGATATTCAATCAATATCATGGCTTGAAAGTTTTCTAACCAATGAATTTAAAGGATCTTTTTTAGTTGTCAGTCACAACAGAAATTTCTTAAAAAATATTACAAATAAAGTTTTTTGGATGGATAGAGGTTCTATTAGGGTTTCTTCTAAAGGATTTTATAATTTTGAAAATTGGAAGAACATCCTCATTGAACAAGAAAAAAGAGTCTTAAAAAATAAAAAACAGTATTTAGATGATGAATTAGAATGGTTAAATAAAGGGGTTAAAGCGAGGAGAAAAAGAAATGAAAAGAGAAAAGAAAATATAATTTTATTTCAATCTACTTTTAAGAAAGAAAATAGTGAATTCCTAAAGTCAATTTCCAAAGTAAAATTACCTGAAAGTTCTCACGAAATAGATAACGGCCCAAACATTTTGATAAATTTTGTTAATGTCAGTAAAACTTTTTTTCAAGGAAATAAACAGATTAATATCTTAAAAGATTTTAGTTTTAAACTTATGAGAGGAAGTAAAATCGGGGTGATAGGAAAAAATGGTAGTGGAAAATCTTCTTTTTTAAACCTTGCTTCAGGAAAAATATTTTCTGACTATGGAACTATAAAAATTAAAAAGAATGTTAGTTTTAGTTTCTTTGATCAAACGGGTGAACAATTTGATGATAAAAAATCCATTAAGAAAAACTTAATACCCAGCGGCGGAGATTATGTGGCTGTTTCTGATAAAAAAATTCATATATGCGGTTATTTGAAAAATTTCTTATTTGATCCAAAGGATGTTGATAGATTGATTTCTAGTCTTTCTGGAGGAGAGAGAAACAGACTACTTCTTGCAAAAATATTGGCTTCACCAAAAGAAGTTTTAATTCTAGACGAACCTACAAATGATCTAGATACTGAAACTATTGATTTATTAATTGATTTTATAAATATGCACAATGGTTCAGCTTTAATTAGTTCACATGATATTGATTTTTTGAAAAAAACTTGTCAAAACTTTTTTATTTTTGATGGTTCTGGACATGTCGTTTTCTCTAATAATCTGGAATTTGATCTATCTACGAGTATTAAAAAAAATCAATTGAATAAAATAAAAGATCAACAAAACAAAAAAGTAAATAAAAAAGAAAAGCCTTTAAGTTTAGAAAAGAAAATAAATAGAATTTTGAAAAAAATTGAGATCAAAGAATTAGAAATAAATCAAATAACTGAGAAATTACAGAGTATAAATAATTTTAATAATAATGATTCTGATTACAAAAAAATAATTGAGAATCTGCGAAATGCTCAGTATGAACTAGATTCTCTTGAAAATGAGTGGATAGAAATAGAGGAAAGCTCGATTAAAAATGTATAAAACAAATAAAAAAAATATCTTTATTTTAACGATAGGAATCTTTATTTGTCTTTTCTCTGATATCTCAAATCTCAATCAAAGTTTAACCTATGACGAAAAAATGGTTACCAGAATGGTTTTACTCATGATTTTTCTTTGGTTGACAGAGATTATCCCTATTTCGGTTACTGCTTTAATTCCAATACTATTTTCACCTTTTTTTATAAAAGTTGAGTTTATAGATATTGTAAAACATTATTCTAGCCCGGTAG
>MDTA01162508.1_pt1 | contig 67671 bp, 88 predicted proteins | sample 811151 | NCBI WGS metagenome assembly MDTA01 (sample SAMN05326648, study PRJNA326480) | marine metagenome | isolation source: seawater | place: Indian Ocean: South | collected 2010 | reverse complement strand
CGGCTCGCTGATGTGGAACCCGGGGTTCGCGCATATCGATCGTAAGGCCGCGGGCCTCGATGGGTATCACCGGGCCTTCTGTATCTATTCGCATCACTACCGGGGCACGCCGGAACGGCCGGGCCTGGTTCTCGGCCTCGACAGCGGGGGGCGGTGCGACGGCGTGGCCTTTCGGATCGAAGCCGCCGCGCGCGATGGGGTGATCGCCTATCTGAACGAACGGGAACTGACGGGCTATGCCTACCGGCCCGCCGTCATCGACCTCACCCTGGAAGATGGCCGCACCGTCGCCGCCTATACCTTCGTGACCGACCCGGGCCATCCGCAATATGCGGGCGATCTCGGCCCCGAACGGTCGGCGGAACTGATCATGTCGGCGGCGGGTAACAGCGGGCTCAATCGCGACTACCTGATGAATACTCTCAAGCAATTGGAATCTCATGGTTTTCGTGAAGATTCCCTGCACGATCTACTGATCCGAGTGCGGCACCTGACGGGTCTTTTGGACCAGGGCGGCGGCATCTGACGGCGGGCCCGGAAGCTGCCAAACTTCCACGCGCCGCTAAGGAATGGTTAAGGAAGTTCTGGTCAAATTCAGGGTTAATGGCGCGTAACCTTTCGCGTCAGGAAACGGAGCGAAATCATGGCCGAAGACAGCGCACCCGACGACGGCACGCAGGAAGACGACAAGGTCCACGCCCTATACGACGTGCAGGTGGAAATCACCGCCGTCCTGGGGACCGCCGACATGCCGATCAGCCAGATCCTGAAACTGGGTCGTGGTGCCGTCGTGGAATTGAACCGTTCCGTCGGCGAGAACATCGAAATTCACGCCAACAACCGCCTGGTCGCCAAGGGCGAGGTCGTCGTCGTCGAGGACCGCCTGGGCGTCACCCTGACGGAAGTTCTGAAGATCGGACAAACCCTAAAGCAGTAAGGCCGCTTGAAGTCCGCGCCACCGTGGCCGGGCACCCAATCCCTCTCTCGAGGATCGGGCTTGAAAGTAAAGGCAGACGCCATGGCCACCGATAGCGAAATCTACCGCGCCGCCAACCTGATGATTCAGGAATTCGGCGAAATGGCGCCGATCGGCGCACAAGTCAAAGCCGACCAGATGCACGACCGGGCCGCCAAATCGGTCTGGCTACGGGTCGTGCGGGCCACGGAAGAGCTTCTTTCCGACGCGCCGGGCAAGAGCGCGCTCAACTAGAATTAAATCTGGCGGCAACAGTCGCCGGTCTACTAGAAGTCGATCAGGAATCGTCTTCCAAGGGCGTCGCCGTTTCGCGCGGGCTGATCATCGTCATCGCCCGCCCCGGGTCGACCAAGGAGATGAAGTAGGACCGCCGGAAGGCGTCTTCCAGGACCGCCGCCTGACGCAGGCGTTCGCCCTCGCTAAGAACGCGATCAACGCCCTGGGTCTCCTCCAGCACACGATTGACGGCGTCCGGGTTATCGAACAGATCCGCGAACCGCGGACGACGGCTGGCCGTGTCGTCATCCGGCTGTTCCGCCGCGGCGGCGGCATCCGCGGTGGCGGCGCGGGCCAGGGCCTCGGCCTCGACCGCCCGCGAGAGACCGGCTTCGCGAATCGCCGCGCGCCGGTCCTGCGCATCGGCGGCCCGGGCCCGGTTCTGGAAGAAAACGCGATCCTCCTGCACCTCATTGGTCGTGAGGATTCGGGTCAGGCCACTGCCGGATACGATTTCAACCATGCCCCTAATATGCGCCTGTTTCTTGGTTAACGCGAGCCCCAGGGCGACATCCTCACGCGTCTTTGATCCAATCGCCGCAATGGGTTATGGATGCCCCCCGTGATATCGTTTTCATTCATCACCGGCATTTCCAACCGCAGGGATATCCGCATGCCCCTCTCGCCCCGTCGACCGAGCCCCCTCCCCGCCGTGGCCGCATTTCTGATCGCGGCCCTGACCGTGGGTCAAACCGGCCCGGCACGGGCCGCCGACGGCCTGCTCGACACCATGGTTCAGGCCGCGAAGGATGCTCCCGCGCGCCTGCATGAAGGAAACGGCAAGTCCTACGGTGCCGGGATCATGACGCCGGAGGTTTTGAAAGCTTGTCTGGTTCTGGCCCATGGCATCGACGGCGTCGGCGCCCGCGTCGCGGCGGACAAGGCGGCGATCCGCGCCCTGGACGGCAAAATACAAGAAGCCGGCCCGAAACTTCAGAAACAGGCCGTGGCGGCGGTCACCGACCCCAAGTTGCGTAAGATCTATGCCACCCAGGTCGCCGAATACAACGCCTGGGTGGACGAGCGCCGCGCCACCGTCGATCGGCACAATAAGGCCGTCCGCGAATTTTCCGAGATGTCCGGCCGCTTCAACGGCGAATGCAACGGCCGCAGCTATTTCCCAAGCGACCTGGCCGCCGTTGCGTCCGACCTGCCGCCGGGCGTCCAAGCGCGATTGAAATAGGCAACGGACCCCGGGGAATCAGGGGGTCAGCATCATTCGATCGCCGGTCACCTGATAACCGCCGAGGCGGCCAAGGAAGCTCATCCCCAACAGCGAGCGATTCATCGCCGCCCCGTTGACCGAGGCCCGCACGTCGCGAAGCACGATGGTGCCCAGGCGGACCTCGTCCAGACGCACGGGCGCGCCGGTCACCGTGCCGTTGGCGGTGCGGTACACCCGATTGAAATCCAGTGACTGCACGTCGAATCCCAGCCGTTCCGCATCCCGCGGACTAAGCACCACGTCGCTTGCACCCGTATCGATCAAAAAGCGGATGGGTTGGCCATTGACCTGGAGTTCAGCCACGAAATGCCCGTGGTCGCCGGCACGGATCACCACGGAGCCGCCCGGCCCTTCCTGGGCGCGGAAGGGCATCAGCTCTCCACCCAGGCGCGCACCCAGGGACGCGACGTCGTCGCGGAACGAATAACCCAGCACGATCAATGCCCCCAGGCCAATCCAGATCGCCGCATGCCGCGCGGCCTGACGCATCTGAAAACGGCCGTGCAGGACGAAGGCCGCGCCGACGACCCCCAGGATCAACAGCGCATGGGTCAGTTGGATCTGCTCGCCCCGGCTATTCAGCGCATCGGGAAACCGCATCGCCAGGAACAGGACCAGACCGCCCAGGCCAAGGCCGACCAAAACCAGGATCAAAACCGATGGACGTTTCATGCGTGGGCCATGGAAAAGTAAATCGCCAGACTGAGCGTTCGGCTACTTCGCAGCGGCTTTTTCAGGAACGCAGCGAAACACGCTTTCGCTGGTCTGAAGGGCGAGGAAAGACGACTTGCGCGGGCCGGTCATGACATGCTGCGCGACGCGCCCCTGTTCGCCGCAATACTCATCCGCCTTCAACTGCGCCGCCAGGAATTGATTGGCGGCGTGCTCGATGACGATTTCATCGCCCGTCGCCTCGACGGTGGCGCAGGCGCCGAGCGACACGGCGATAGCAAGGATAATGGCGGCGAGGCGCATGGCTTCTCTCCTTCACGGCATGGCTTCCTTTGGGCGAAGCCACAAAGCGAAGATTAACACAAATCTGGGCGGGAATAAGGCCGACCATAGCGGCTTAGTTGCGAATCATTCGCAATATGGATAGACTGCTCCGCGCCGGGCCGCCGAAGTGCCTGATCCACTGACGAACCCGACACCGCTCTACCCCGGAAAGATTACATGTCCGACGACCTCGACGACCTTTTCCGACGCTATCACCATGAACTGCACCGCTTCGCGCGGCAGCGTTTGGGCGACGCCGACGCCGCGGCGGACGTCGTGCAGGATGCCTTCCTGCGTTATACCGTTCTGGCCGGTGCGGGTGCGGGCGCCGGAGGGACTCAAACCGGCGCTGTGCGGAATCCCAAGTTCTTCCTGTTTCGCATCGTCTCCAATCTGATTATCGACCTCACCCGCCAGCGCGCCCGCCGCGCCACGGATACCGGCCAGGATGCGGCGATCGACCGCCATGCCGACCCGACCGCCTCTCCGGAACGGACGACGATGGGCCGCCAGGATCTGGCCCGCCTCGCCCGCGCCGTCGACAGCCTGCCGCCGCGCTGCCGCGAGGTTTTCCTGCTGGCCCGGATCGAGGGCCTGAATTACCCCGAAATCGGCGACCGGCTGGGCATTTCGCCGAAAACCGTCTACAGCCATCTGGTCAAGGCCCTGGCGCTGCTCAAGCTTGCCATGGACGGAGACGCGGATTCGCCGGACCCGGACTCGGACATTTGACCCCGCCCATCGTCTTATCATCAGGGTGCCGTCCGTTCGGCACCGTCCTTCGCAGTTGACCCGGAGCCCCCCGACTTGGCTGATCAGCCCGAACCGTTCGAAAACAACTCAGACGCCGACGCGGCACTGGCAGGGTTGGATCCCGCAACACGCGAGGCGGTCCACTGGTTTGCACGGCGTCACGACCCGGACAGCACCGGCTTCGATGCGCAGGCATTCCAGGCCTGGCTCGGCGAAAGCGCGGCCAATCGACGGGCTTTTTCCCGCATGGAAAGGATATGGCAGGCCGGCGGCGACGCACTCGCGCCTCGGGATACCGACGCGGCCGACCCGATTTCTATCGAACCGCACCTTGCCGCAAGGAAGATGTCCCGCCGCGCCTTCGGCCGCCGGGCACTTGCCGCCGGGATCGCCGCCCTGGCCGTGACCGGTGCGGGCACCCTGGCGCTGGCACCGGAAAAGGCCGATTTCCGAACAGCCCCCGGCGAGACGGCACCGATCACGCTGCCCGACGGCAGCCGGGTCGAACTTTCCACCGACACCGCCCTGCGTCTCGCTTTCGACGAAACGGAGCGGCGGATCGAGTTGCTCTCGGGCGAGGCCTTCTTCACGGTCGCCAAGGACCCGGGACGACCGTTTCGCGTGACCGCCAACGGCACCGAGGCGGAAGCGTTGGGCACCGCCTTCTCCGTCGCTCTCCAGGATAACGGTGCGCGCGTCGCGGTGACCGAACACAGTGTCGCCGTGACAGTCGGCGGCGACCGGCGGATCGTCGCGGCAGGTGAACGCATCGTCGCGTTGCATGGCCGTCTGCGCCCGGTCGAAGGAACGGACGCCGAACGGGAACTCGCCTGGCGCGACGGGAAGCTGGTGTTCATGGACCAGCCGCTCGGCGAGGTCGTGGCCAGCCTCGACCGATGGCGGCGCGGCCGCACCCTGATTCTGAACGGCGATCTGGAACGACGGCCGGTCACCGTCGTCCTGGACACCCGCCGCGCCGCCGATGCCGTCGAAATCCTGGCCCGCGCCGTGCCGATGCGCTGGGTCGAGGTGACGCCATACCTGACGTTGATCTACGGCCTCGACTAGGCGCGATAACTGCGCCGAACCGGGCCAGCCGAAAAAATGTTCCTCGCACCACTCAGATATGCCGCTCCCCCCATCGTCTTTGCAAATGAGACGCAGGCGCAATTAGATGCCTGCCGCAATGCAACAAGAGGGAAATTGGGGAAGGTCATGGATCGATCCGAATACGAACACGCCACAACACAGGTTCCGCAAGGGGCCGGCAGCCAACACCGCCGGTGGCGCTTGGCCCTATTGACGAGCGCCGCCGTTCTGGCGATCGCCTGGGCCACCACCGCCAAGGCGGACGCGGACGCGCCCACGCCTTCCGCCCCTCATGAAGAGAGCACGGCTGCACGACCCGCCGCACAGCAGGCACAGGCGAGCCGAACCGTCATTCTCGACCAAGCCGCCCAGCCCCTGTCGCGGGCGCTGGTCGCATTCTCCAAGGCGACCGGCATCGATATCGTCGTCGACGGCCAGATGCCCGAAGACCGCGAGGCCCCTGCACTCAAAGGCGAGATGACGGCGGCGGCGGCGCTCAACCTCATGCTCAAGGGCACGGGCATCACCTGGGCCTTTTCCGACGACAAGACGGTGGCGATTTCAAAACCGGAGGCAAGCGGCGATCGCCTGACGCTGGGCACGGTCTCGGTTGAGGGCGCTGCGCCACGCGACCCGGGACGCACGGAGGGGTCCGATTCCTATTTGGGGACCCAGGTCACCGTGGGCTCGAAAGACTCCGTCACTATCCGGCAGGTCCCGCAATCCGTCAGCGTCGTCACCCGCCAAAAGATCGAAGACCGCAACTACACCGGCTTGCAGGACGCCATGAAAGAAACCACGGGGATGACCGTGGGACGCTTCGACAGCACGGGCTATTTCACCGAAATCTATGGACGCGGATTTCCGGCCGATTCGTTTCTCCTGGACGGAGTTCAGGTTGAACACGACGGAAACCTGGCGATCAGTTTCGACGCCGCGATATACGACCGCTTCGAGGTCCTGCGCGGCCCGGCAGGATTATTCCAGGGCAACGGCGAGCCGGGCAGTTCGATCAATCTCGTGCGCAAACATGCGGAGCGGGAATTTCATGCAAGAGGCGCCGCGACCGTCGGGTCTTGGGAAACCTACAGGGGTGAGGCCGACGTTAATGCACCCCTGATCGATTCCGGCAAGGTGAGGTCCCGGTTCGTCGCGGTCTACGACGACCGCCAATCCTATATCGACATCGTCGGCGCCAACAAATTCCTCGGCTACGGAACGGTCGAGGTCGATCTGACGGATCAAACCACCTTGTCGGTGGGCGCGACCTATCAAAAGGTCAATGCCGTGCTCGATCAGGGATTGCCCGCCTACGCCGACGGCACGCTGCCCGATGTCGAACGGTCGACGTTCACCGGCGCGGATTGGAACAGCCAGGATTTGGCGTCGAAGGATGTTTTCCTGGAACTGAAGCACCGGTTCGACAACGGCGGCCACGCGCAACTCCTGGCGCGCACCTACGACCGGACCATGCTTTATCGTGGCGCCCGGGCCAACGGTGCGATCAACGCAACGACCGGGGACTTCAACGTCCAGCTTCTCGAGTACGGAAAGTATGAAAACTCATTCTCCGTCGATGGCTATACCTCCCTTCCCTTCGAGCTTTTTGGACACCAACACAATCTCGTCGTGGGGGGCGACTACCGGGAATTCCTGGAACAACGGACGAGCTACTCCTCGACCACCGGTTTCACCTCGAACATCTTCGCGCCGACCCATAATTTCAGCAATCCGGTCTACGGCGAAAGCAAGGGCACCAAGAGCGAAGAAGAACAATTCGGCACCTATGGCCAGTTGCGGATCAAGCCGCAGGACCGATGGACCATGATCTTCGGAGGCCGGGCGACCTGGTGGCAGGCGAAAACGGCAACACAAATCCAGAACGTGAGCGGCGAATTCACGCCCTATGTCGCGACCGTTGTCGATATTTCGGATGAAATCTCGGCCTATGGCTCCTACGCCTCGATCTTCAAGCCGCAGTCGAACACCACGTCCGGCGGCGAATTCCTGGACCCACGAACCGGCAAGCAGTACGAGGTCGGCCTGAAGGGTGAGTTCATGGACGACAAGCTGCTCGCCCATGTCGCCCTGTTTCGCATCGATGACGAAAACCGCGCGATGACGGACCCAAGTGATTCAAACTTCTCTATCGCCGCCGGCAAAGTGCGCAGCCAGGGCCTGGAGACCGAGATCAGCGGAAGCCCGTTGGAGGGTTGGGAAATCTCCGCCGGATATGCCTATACCTTCACGGAATACCTGGAAGCGGACAGCGGCACCCAAGGCAACACATTCGCGGCCTATACCCCGAAACATTCGGCCAATGTCTGGGCCCGCTATACGTTTCCCGAGGGGGATTTGAGCGGCCTCAGCCTGGCCGGCGGCGGAAATTGGCGCAGCAGTTTCCACAGCGATTCGAACGGCGTCCGCTTTTCCGAAGACGGATATGTGACGGTATCCGCGCAGGTCGGCTATCGCCTCAACGAAAACATTGCGGCGACATTCACGGTCAACAACCTGTTCGATGAGACCTATTTCGAAAAGGTTTCCGGCAACAGTCGGCAGAACTTCTACGGCGCGCCCCGGTCCTACATGTTCAACCTCAAAGGCAGCTTCTAGGAAGGCGCGCCACCGGGCGTCTGATCCGGTTGATGCGACCGGTCAGACGCTAACGCCCGGTCTTCTTCCGCCAGGCGGCGAAGTCGGATTTCGCCTTCGCCGTCGTCGCCGGATAGGTGCCGATCACCGATCGGCCTTTCTTGACCTCTTCGGTGACCCAATCCTCGAACGCCGTCATCTCCGTCGCCTCAATGGCGATGGCGTCGGCCAAGTGGATCGGGATGACGCAGACCCCTTCGTCGTCACCGACGACGACGTCGCCCGGAAACACCGCCACATCGCCGCAGCCGATGGGCCCGTTCAATTCGATCGCCTGATGGTGGGTCAGGTTGGTCGGCGCGGACGGCCGGTTGTGATAGGCGGGCATGTCCAGCCCGCCGATCTCCGGCGCGTCGCGGAAACCGCCGTCGGTCACCACACCGGCGCAGCCGCGCACCATCAGGCGGGTGACCAGGATCGAGCCCGCCGAGGCCGCGCGTGGGTCCTTGCGGCTGTCGATCACCATGACGTGGCCCGGCGGGCATTCCTCGACGCCGACACGCTGCGGATGCTTCGGGTCCTGGAACACGGAAATCGGGTTCAGGTCCTCGCGCGCCGGGATGTAGCGCATGGTGTAGGCCTGCCCCACCATGTTCGTCCCTTTAGGCGCGACGGGATGGACGTCCTGGATGAACTGGTTCTTCAGCCCCACCTTGAACAGGGCCGTGCAGATCGTCGCCGTGGAAACCTTGGCGAGTTTGTCGCGGGTCTTCTTGGTCAACCGTTTGGCCATGAGCCAGCCTCCCTAAAAGATATCGGGTTCCGGCACGGGGGCGCCGAAATCCGTTTCCAGATAATCGAAATCACAGCCCTCATGCGCCTGCTTGATGTGTTGCGAGAACATCCAACCGTAGCCGCGTTCGTACCGCGGTTCCTGCGGCTTCCAGGCGGCGCGGCGGCGTTCCAGTTCGGCGTCGTCGACCTCCATCTGGATCAGCCGCTTGTCGACATCGACGGTCACGATATCTCCGGTCTGCACCAAAGCGAGACCGCCGCCGACATAGGATTCCGGCGAGATATGCAGGACACAGGCGCCGTAGCTAGTCCCCGACATGCGGGCGTCGGACATGCGCAGCATGTCGCGCACGCCTTGCTTCACCAGTTTCGTCGGCACCGGCAGCATCCCCCATTCGGGCATGCCCGGCCCGCCCTTCGGCCCGGCGTTACGCAGGATGAGGACGTGATCGGGGGTGACGTCCAGGTTCTCGTCGTTGATCGCCGCCTTCATGGCCGGATAATCGTCGAACACCATGGCCGGGCCCGAATGGTTGAGGAACCGGTTGTCCATGGCCGAGACCTTCATCACACAGCCTTCCGGCGCCAGATTGCCCTTGAGCACGACCAGCGCCCCCGACGGATAAATCGGATTGTCCAGCGGCCGAATGACGTCGTCGTTGTGGACCTCGGCATTGACCAGGTTCTCGGAAATCGTCTTGCCGGTGACGGTCTGGGCGCTGCCGTCGAGATGCTTCTCGATCCGCTTCAGCATGCCCTTGAGGCCGCCCGCGTAATAGAAATCCTCCATCAGGTAGGTATCGCCGTTGGGCCGGATGTTGGCGATCACCGGCACCTCGCGGCCGATGCGTTCGAAATCGTCCAGACCGATATCGAACCCGGCGCGCCGACCCATGGCGACCACATGGATGATCGCGTTGGTCGAACAACCCATGGCCATGGCGGCGGCGATGGCGTTCTCGAAGCTAGCCCTCGTCAACATTGCTGACGGCTTGAGATCTTCCCAGGCCATGTCGACGATACGCCGACCGGTCTGCGCCGCCAGACGAATGTGGTTGGAATCCGGCGCCGGGATCGACGCCCCGCCGGGCAGGACGAAGCCCAACGCCTCGGCGATCGAGGTCATGGTCGAGGCCGTGCCCATGGTCATGCAATGGCCGAACGACCGGGCGATGCCGGCTTCGACCTCGCGCCAGTCTTCTTCCGTGATCTTGCCCGCGCGGCGGTCGTCATAGTATTTCCAGACGTCCGTGCCGCTGCCCAAAGGCTGACCTTTCCAGTTTCCGTTCAGCATGGGCCCGGCCGGGAAGAAGATGGCCGGAATATCCATCGAAACCGCGCCCATCAACAGACCCGGCGTCGTCTTGTCGCAACCGCCCATCAGCACGCAGGCGTCGATCGGATGGGACCGCAGCAGTTCCTCCGTCTCCATGGCCAGGAAGTTGCGGTAGAGCATGGTCGTCGGCTTGACGATGGGCTCGGCCAGGGACAGCGCCGGCAATTCGATGGGAAAGCCGCCGGCCTGCAGCACGCCCCGTTTGACGTCGGCGATGCGTTCGCGGAAATGGGCGTGGCAATGACCGATATCGGACCAGGTATTGACGATGCCGATGATCGGCTTGCCTTCCCAATCCTCGTGATCGTAGCCCATCTGCAACGTGCGCGACCGGTGGCCGAAGGCGCGCAGGTCGTCGGGTGCGTACCACCGCGCCGACCGGAAGTCGGCGTATGATTTCTTCTTAGTCATGGATGTTTCCTTGTTCGACGGCTTGTGTTTTGCAAAACGGTAGCACGGGCCAGCGTCGGTTCGTCAGGGAAATTTCCCATCCCCGAGCCTGCGGAAACATCGCGGAGATTGTATACAAAAGGCGATCCACAAGACCGGCAATCTGTAGTAATAAGGATTGGGGGATCGTCGAGCCGACGAGAAGCGGCCGGCACCAACATGAGGAAACATCAATGACCGGGGAAACCGTCATCTCCGCCGATCAGGTTCAAACCTATCGCGATAAGGGATACGTCGTCGTCGAGGACCTGTTCTCGGCCGAGGACGTTCAGGAAATGAAAACCGCGCTCGACACATTGATCGAAGGCGCGCGCGGCCTTTCCGATCACACCAACGTCATCGACCTGGAGCCGAGCCACCGGTCCGACGCACCCCGTGTGCGGCGTATCAAGGAGCCGTTCTTGTACGACGACGTATTCAACCGCATGGCCCGCCATCCGCGCCTGCTTTCCGTGCTGACGGCCTTGTTGGGGCCGACCTGCCGGATGCACGGCTCCAAGATCAACCTGAAATCGGCGGAATACGGATCGCCCGTGGAATGGCATCAGGATTGGGCCTTCTACCCCCATACCAACGACGACGTACTGGCCGTCGGCGTCATGCTCGACGACATGACCGAAGATAACGGCCCGATGCTCTGTGTGCCCGGCTCGCACAAGGGGCCGACCTACGATCATCATCAGGACGGGCGGTTCGTCGGCGCCATGGACCCGGACGATTGCCCGGACCTGGACAAGGCGGAAATGATCCTGGGCCGTGCAGGCGCCTGCAGTTTCCACCACGTGCGCGCCGTCCATGGGTCGGGCCAGAACACATCCGGGCGCGACCGCCGCCTGCTGCTCTACCAAGTCGCCGCCGGCGACGCCTGGGACCTGCGCGGTTTCCACAAGGCAGGCACTTGGGACGGTTACGCCAAGACCTTCATCCAGGGCGAGCCGACCAACCAGCCCCGCTTGGTCGAGGCCCCCGTGCGCCTGCCCTATCCGGAGCCTTTGAAGGGCGGATCGATCTACGAAAGCCAATCGGTCGCCCGCAAGAAGTACTTCGGCACCCAGGCCGCCGAATAGGATTGTGATTGGGACCGCGGGGGGCTTTATTCCCCCGGCCCGTCACGCCCCGTTTTCCCAAGTTGATACCCGAAAGATCATAGCCATATGAAACGCGTCCTTATGACCGACCGGATTCACCCCATCGGTCACGCGACCCTGGAAGCCCGCGACGATATCGACGTCGTGGTCGCCGAAGACTCCTCGCCCGAAACCCTCGCCCGTCTGATCCCCGGTGTTCACGGCATCGCCGTGCGCACGGCGATCCTGACCGAAGACCTGTTGGCGCTGTCCGACGACCTGGAAGTCGTCTCGCGCCACGGCGTCGGCTGCGACAACATCGCGGTCGAGTACATGACGTCACGGCAGATTCCCGTCTGCATCGCCGCCGGCGCCAATGCGCGCTGCGTCGCCGAGCACACCATGACCATGATGCTGTCCCTCGCCCGCGACATGACGGCTCAGACCCAGGCCGTTCGCGACGGCCGTTGGGACCGGCGCAATGAATTCAGCGCCAAGGACCTGTATCGGTCGAAGGTGCTGATTGTCGGCTACGGGCGGATCGGCCGCCTGCTGGCGCCGCTCTGCAAGGCCTTCGGCATGGACGTGGTGGTCGCCGATATCGCCCTCGACCGCGACCTCGCGGCGCAACAGGGCGTGCGCGCGGTCGAAGATTTCCGCCCCGAACTGGCGGACGCCGATTTCGTCTCCCTGCACGTGCCCCTGGACGCGACGACCCACCACCTGATCGGGCCGGACGAACTGGCGGCCATGAAGGACGGCGTGATCCTGATCAACAACGCGCGCGGCGGCGTCGTTGACGAAGCCGCCCTGGCGGCGGCGCTGGACAGCGGCAAGGTCGCGGGGGCCGGGGTCGACGTGTTCTCGGACGAACCGCCCACCGCCGACCATCCCCTGGTCCGCCATCCGCGCACGGTGTTGGCGCCCCACAACGGCGCCGCCTCGGCCCTGTCGCTGGAGGCCGCGGCCCGGATGACCGCGCAGAACATCCTGGATACTTTCGACGGCGTTCTGAAGGACGAGATGATCTTCAACCTGGCCGGCCTGCGGCAGGGCGGCTGATCCCGGGCTTCACGGTATGGCCGGCGCCGTGGCACCATGACGGCGATGGACAACCTGAAACAGCATCTTGTCGGCGTGATCGTCGTCGCCGCGACGCTGGCCGTGTTGGCGGCGGGCGTGGCGCTGTTGCTGGCCATTCCGCTCGCCTTTCCGCTGACCCTCACGGCCCTGGCCCTGTCGCTTGCCATGGCCGCGCTTTGGACCGCTTGGCGCCGGACACGCCAACGCCGGGCCGGGCGCGACAATTGAGGCACCGATCGGTCGTTCAGCGCCATAAAGCCGTCACCATTTTCCCGCACATCTGCAGAGACCGACGCGCAACCTGCAGCAGGAAAGACCGAAGACTTGGCCGACCACGACGATCCCCGCGACATTGCCGACTATCTGATCCAGGAACACGGGCTGAACGGCGCCCTGGACGCCGCCATCGAAGGGGCGATGGTCGCCCAGAACGCCCGCGACAACTACGCCCTCAGCGTCTGGCGCGAGATCAAGGCCGTCATCCGCGAACGCCAGGCCGCCCATGCCGCCGCCGAGGAAGACGCAGGACAACCGGCCTATTCCGACCATCGGTAATTGCCATCGGTATTGGAAAGAGAAAGCCCCCGGAAACTATTCGTCTCCGGGGGCTTCGAATTGGTACGCGCTACAGGGGTCGAACCTGTGACCTACTGATTAAAAGTTTTTAGTAACTGAATTTCAGCCCAAAACAGATCAGTCGGTCAGAACGTTAGTCCTAACGTAAAATCAACGACTTGCGAGGAATATACATAACAGGCTATAACACTAGGTGACAAGGCTTATCGACACATTGTGTCACCTAACTGTCACCTAGGAGAGCAACTGATCATGCCGAAACTCGCTCTGACATCGAAGGCGATAGAGCGCCTGAAACTACCTGAAACCGGGCAGGTCGATTATTTCGACAAGACCCTCCCCGCCTTCGGCATCCGGCTCGGCAGCACGACGCGGAAGTTCTTCGTCGTCACCCGCATTCACGGCAAGCGGGCGCGGATCACGCTCGGCGATGCCAAGGTCGGCGACGGCCCTGGGTTATCGCTCTCTGAAGCCCGCCAGAAGGCGGGCGACGTGGTGGAACAAGCCGCGCACGGGTTGGACCCCCGCCAAAAACGCAAGGCCGAGGTTGACGCAAACAAGAAGCGCACGGCGAACACCTTCGGCAAGGTCGCCGACGACTACGTCGAGAAATACGCCAAACGTACCAAGCGGTCGTGGAAACAGGACGAGCGCATCCTCGACCTCTACCTCAAACCGAAATGGGGCGACTGGCCGATCACCGACATCACCCGCGCCGACGTCGTCGACGTGTTGGATGAGATCGAGGACGGCAAGATCAAAGGCCAGCGCAAGGGCGGCACGGTCGCAGCGAACAATGCCCTCGCCGTCGTCCGCAAATTATTTCATTGGGCGATGGACGAACGGGCGCTCATCGAAACAGTGCCGATCGGGCGCAAGATGAAGCGCGGCGTCGTCGTCTCACGCAAGCGGAACTTCACCGACGACGAGGTCCGTGCGATCTGGAAGGCGGCAGACACGATCGGCGGCTTCAAAGGTGCTGCGGTCAAGATGCTGATGCTGACCGGCCAGCGCCGCGCCGTCGTCATGGGAATGAAGTTCAGCGAGATCGAAGGCAACCTCTGGACGATCCCAGGTGATGCCGAGGGGCGCGCCAAGAACAAGCGAGAACACGTCGTCCCGCTGACGCCCCAGGCGCTCGAAGTGATCGCCAGCGTGCCGCGTGTCGAAGGCAAGGATCACGTTTTCGGCACGGGCTGGCGCGGGGATAGGCCGCTCAATATCGGCTCGAAGCTGCACAACGAGTTCACCGAGAAGTGCGGCTTCGACGATTGGGTCTGGAATAACCTGCGCGGGCTCGTCGCGACACGCATGCGCCGCCCTTTGAACGTCTCCCCTGCGATCATCGACGCCGTGCAGGGACGACTGGATCAGTCGGTGCAGGGGCAGCATTACGACGCGAACGACTACCTCGAAGACAAACGTGCGGCGCTGACCGCCTGGGCGAACCTGCTGGACCGGATCGTCAGCGGCGAAGACGCGGGGAACGTGGTCGACATTTCGGAGGTGCGGGCATGAGTGGCAAACGCCCAGCGATCCTCGACAAGCCGATCAAGCTCGCCCGCGGTGACTTGATCGGCTTCAGCGAGCAGTTCATCGAGCGGGTGAATGTGATTGAGGCGTATTATCGCGTCCCGCTCGAAGGCGGCTACCTGGACATGGCCCGCGACAACTTCAAATGCTTCGAGGTGAAGGTGCTTGGTGAGCCGGGGCGGAAGAGTGATAAGACGGTTCGCGACCTCGCACTCTTCGTCGATATGGCGCGGGAACTAAAAAAGAACCCCAGCGTCAAAAGGGCAGCGGGGCGGATATTAAGCAAGCACCCAGAGTACGCCAACGTCACCAGTAAACAGGTCGAAGACGCAGAAGAGAAAATGCGGGAAAAGTACGCGGAACGCATACGCGTTCGGTTTGAGAATTTGACTGGGAAAAACCCCGAGTACGCAACTGCTCAGGCGCGCTTGGTCGACTTAATACGTCGGCTGAACAGAAAATAAGTGTAAGAACAAGAAATAACTGGATTGTCTTACATACCCTCACCCGTGACACCTTGGCTCGTGACCACAACTAGCCAAGGTGCCCCGCGATGGATACCTCCGACCTCACCGCCGCAATCGCGGCAGAGTACGCAGCCAGCTTAAAGGCGCTCCTCGTTTGCAACCTCACCCGGCGCGAGGTGCTGGCTATAACCGGCGTCAACGCGCAGATGCTGCATCGGCTCATTAATCGCCCGCTAGGCGACCCCCAGCGTTTCCCCAAACCTTTCACTCTAACTCGTCGCGCCAACGCCAAGAGTTACTGGCGCGGTGGTGAGGTCGTCGACTGGCTGCTGCGTCAGGAGAGATTTAAGGAGGTTGAAAAGTGAGCGCCTACATCACCCAACAAGCACTGGCAGAGGCACTCGGCGGTTGCTCGACCATGACGATTTGGCGGCTGCGTCAGCGCGACGACTTCCCCAAAGCCTACCGCGTCGGGGGGCGAGTTCTTTTTAACCGCGACGAAATCGACGCCTGGATCGAGATGCAAGCCGAAGGAGTGAAAGCATGACAGACGAACCCCCCATCGAAAACAACGACCCCGCCGCCGCTGGCACGGTGACGGGGTCGGAAAACCGATCAGTAATCGGCGACTACAACAACGCAGATTTTACCAAACTGGTCGGCGTCGAACAATCCAAAACCCAGGCCGAGGCCGAGGCGCGGCTCGAAGCCGGGGAGTTGGTTTGGATAATCACGGACGAGCCGCCGATCTACGGTGCTGACGGCTGGGCAGAGAGCGGCTGGCTTCGGATGCCCGACTACGCCGCCGACGGGGAATGGTCGGTTCTGGCGTTCCCTGACAAGCCGGGGTTTCTCTCCGCGCCGGTCGGGCTCGTCGTCAAACACTTCGGAATATGTGCCCGCGAACTGCGCCGTCGCAGGTGGTGGAAGTACGATCCCACATTCGAGGAAGAGGTCGCCTTGTTGGCCGACGTTGGTCGGGGTGACAGGTGTGACCTGCGTTCAGGGCTGCTTTGGCGTGCGCATAACCGCGCAGCGGAGGAGTTCTCCCCACCTAATAAACTCCGCAACGTCGTGCTGCGCTCAATGGCGATACCTGGCGGCGAGAAGGTCATTGCCTGGTTCTCTTATGAGCCGAGGGGGTGCTGATGGACGCGCACGCAGACATCAATTCGGTGTTAGACGCGATCGACAACGTTGCGCTGCTGAGTGAACCCACCCCGCTCGGTGATCTCTCGAAGATCAAAATACCGCGCCGTGAATGGCTCATCTTCGAGCGGCTGATCCCAGGCTACGTTACCGGGGTGGTCGGGCAAGGTGGATCGAACAAGACGACCCTCGCGCTGACGGAAGCCGTCGCCGTCGTGACAGGGCGACCGCTGACCGATCATCGTGTCGACAAAACCGGCAACGTCTGGATCATCAACCTAGAGGACGACCGCGACGAGATGCACCGCCGCCTGCTGGCGATCTGCCTTAAGAACGCGATCGACCCGGCGACGCTAGCCGACAAAGTGTTTCTAGACGCGGGAGCAGACCAGAATTTCGCCGTCGTTACGGAAACCAGCCATGGGGTCGTCGCGTCCCCGAATGTGAAACGCTGCATCCAGCATATCAAGAAGCATGAGATTTCCCTGCTTATCGTCGACCCTTTCGTTCGCGCCCATGGCGTCAGCGAGAACGACAACCGGGCGATGGACGCTGTTATCCAACAATTCTCGAAGATCGCCCAGGCGACCGGTTGCGCGATCAGCCTCGTGCATCACACGGGAAAGCTGAATGGTCGTGACATCGCGGGGGACGCCGACGCGGGGCGCGGCGCGTCCGCGTTCGTGAACGCGCTCCGCGTCTGTCACACGATCACAGTCATGAGCGGGAAGGATGCAGAGACGCTCGGCATCCCTGAAGCGGAACGGCTGACCTACGTGCGCCTGGACCGCTCGAAGGCGAACCTCCTGCCCCCTGCCACGTCGGCATCGTGGTTTCATCGGGTCGGTGTTGATTTGGACAACGGCGACAACGTCGGCGTGCTCGAAATCTGGGATGCGCCAAGGGTCGAGACGATGAACGACGACCGTAAGACAGACTTTGTCGAGTTGGTCGAGCAACGGTGGCGGGAGGGGAACCCGCTGGCGTCTGCGCCAAACTCTGCACGTTACGCGGTCAACGCGATGGATCAAGTCCTCGGGATACCGAGAGCAGCGGGAAAGAAACTTCTCAAGGAGGTCATCGCCAGCGGGCTTGTCAAGGACGCGTTCTTCGACAAGAGGAACAAGCAGCGCGGGCTGATCGTCAACGGCATGGATTTGGGGGAGGATAACTGATGCGGAAGCGTGCGGAAGTGCGCGGAAGTAATTTCCGTAAGTCATTGATTTCATTGAAGAGGGAGTGTTTTGCGGAAGTTCCGCGTCACTTCCGCAAGTCATTGAAAAACCAGCGTAAGTGTTGGCGGGAGTGTGTCCCCCATACCCCCCCTACGCTTCCGCGCCCTTTCGGGCGCGCGCGGAAGCGTCGTTTTGAGCGCCTGACCGAGAGGAGAACCAGACCATGACCGACCAGACCGAAATGACCGTGGCCGACGCCCCTACCGCCCCCGCGACAACGGAAGCGGCACCGACCGAAGTCACGCCGACTGATCCTGACCCTACCCCCACGACCGGCAACACCCTCGATGCCGCGCGCGCAATACTGGCCCAGCGATGGGGCGGCGACGTCGACGTCAACCTTGAGTTCGCCGACGCGGCGGCGGCGGCGGCAGGCGTTTTTGACAATCCCGCGTTACTGGCGGCGTTCGACGCTCTCGACGCCGATACCCAAGCGGCGGCGGCTGAGATGTTCGCCAGAATTGGACGTCAGTCCGCAACCGAGGCCGGTGACCCATCGACGATCGACTTCACCCCTGACCCTCTGGCGGGCGCTGACGCTCAAACGCTGCAAAGCCGCTACGACCAACTGACCGACGAAATCCATGCCGCGCATGTTCGCGGCGAAGGCTGGGTCGCCCAACGGCTCGACGACGAGCGGCGGGCGGTCAGCGCGAAACTTCATGGCGACGGCCCGATTGTCGGGGCGAGCGGTCGCCGTATGTAGCCCCCGACGAAAACAGGAGAACCGAAATGGTTGCAGTGAAGTATGACACCCCCGGCGGCAGCGCCTACCTCGACATCGACAACGCCTACGTATCGCTGGGCGGGCCGGATAAGGGCCAGGTCGTTACCTCCCCTCCGGGGAAAATGTCGCCGCAAAGCGACGAAGCCGTCACGGCCCTACGTGCCGTGCCGGGCGTTGCCGACGTCCTCGACGCGGCGGCGAAACTCAAAACCTGATCGAAAGGAGAACGAAAGAATGAACACCAAGGCAGCAGCAACGGCGGAAGCGGTGAAAGACACCGCCAACGCGAACTTTGAAGGACGCCGCCCCCAGGCGACGTTGCACACGCTCGGTCGGGCGACCAATAACTCGACCGGCCCGGTGCGCTGGGCGCACGAGAGCGTCTACGACCTCGATACCGTCCTGGCACCGGGTTACTTCGACCTCGTCAAAGGCGGATTGGAACGCCACGACCTGATCGACGTCGCCTGCGACGCGAAAGGTCCGGTCGCCAGTTATGCGACGCTGGTCGTGACCAACGCGCGCAACGGGGAGCCTGTCGAGGTCCGCGTGCTGGGCGAAGTGCGTGAGATCGACATGCCCATCACCAAATGGTGGGAAGTGCTCGGCGTCGACCCCAGCGCGAAATGGCCTGACGTCGAACGGGCCTATAAGCAGAAAGCGATCGAGACGCACCCTGACAAGGGCGGCAGCGAGATCGAGTTTCGGCAGGTGAAGTCGGCGTTCGAGGTCGCCAAGGGCTACTTTCACGGCTGACCGCTTCGCTTGGAAAACGGGATGTAATGTTATATCACTACAGTTGCTTGGATTTGGGGCCTTAACCTCAAGTCCAAGCAGCCCCGAAAGGAGGTAAAACCATGGCAGACCAACGAAATTTACGCGTTGCGCCGCTCAACTCTGTTGAGGACGTCCGCCGCGAGGCGGGCCGGGTGTACCGCGAACAGCGGCGAGGCGTCATCACGGCGGCGGATGCACGCGCGTCAAAAGAACTGCTCCGTCTGATCGCAGACTTGCTGAGCGAAGCCGACTGGGAAAACCGGCTGGCGCGAGTTGAGGAGGTTCTTCATGCCCCGCGTACCCATTGATTTGAGGCGGCGGCTGCACGCCGCTGAGCAACGCGCAGCGTCACCGTCGACGTCCGACCGCTCCGCAATTGTGTCCGAAGTCGAGGCCCTCATGACCTCGAGTGAGCCGCTGAATGTCGACCGCACGACCGCAGCATACGCAACCATCAAAGCGGAGATCGACTACCTGTTCCGCGAACCGAGCGAGGATCGCCATGCCCTCACGAAAACAGCTTTTTGACCGGCTGAACGCCGTCGAGCGGGTGGTCACGCCGCCCGAAGAGTTGACGTTTGACGAGCGCGTCGAACGTGGGCTCGTTCACGTTGGCGCACCCGGCGACGTCGCCCCTGACGGCTATGCGTTGATCGCGACGCACGTACCGCGCCCCGAGGTGGTGTCATGATCCCCTGCACCGCCAAGGGCAGCTTGCTCGTCGAGGCTTACCGCGAGTGCGGTTGCCTTGAATGCCAACTGCGCCGAGTGCAGGACGCGCAGGAAATCCTCGAAATGCACCGCGAGGCCGTCGACCGGGACTTCGCCAGCGGCACCCTGACGAATGCCGAGGCTGACAACATCCACGCACAGATCGACGAGCGGCTCGAGCATTGCAGCACGCGCCGGGTCGAGATCGCCTTTGCGCTGGATTGCCAGCGCGAGGCACGCGAACGCGCCGCATCCCAGGAACGCCGCCGCGACTGGCGGGACGGTTACGACTTCGACGACAACGTCGTCGTGCTGAAAAAGGAGCGCCCTGATGGCACGCATCCCAACGGCGGCTGATTTGCCGCAAGTACAGCCGGTTCGCACACCGACGATCAAAATACCCAAAGGCGCGATCAGCAACATGGGTGAAGGGCTCATGGAACTGGGCGCGGCGCTGGGCGATATAGGAAAACGCCGCCTTGAAGCCGAACGCGCAATGCAGCTTGAAAAAGCGAAAGCCGCGCACGCTCGCCGTGTGACGGACTGGCTGATCGGCGGCGGCAATGAGTGAGAAACTGAAATTTCGCCCCGACGTCACGGTCAGCGGCTTCGACGCCTTCGCGAAACAATCGCTCGACGAGGCCGCGAACTCGATCGAGGACCGGACGACCCGTGAACTGTTCAAGGCCCGCGAGACGCAACGCGCGCAAACAACCCGTATCCGCGTTTGGCAGGCTGAGCATAACGCCCGTGTGAACGGCATGCGGGCCGACTTGAACGGCACGCTCGACGACTACGCCGAGAGCGCGATCATGGCACCGACCGACGACGCCATGCGGTCGATGCTGAACGACGGCTTCAACGCCCTGGACACGGCACGCGGTACGGACGTCATCAGCGACATCGAACGCCAGGATATGCGCGACAAGCTGCAAGAGCGCGTGACGCGTGGCTACGCGGGGCGGCTTGTCGACACAAACCCGACACGGTTGCTCGACATCGACACCGACCCGGCATTTGGCGGGATGTCACCCGAGGCGCGGCTGATCTACCGGCAGAAAGCGCAGGCCCAACTCGACCGGCGCGAGCGCGAGGCCGAAGCCGAACTCGCGAAGACGCATGCTCGCCAGATCAGCGATCTTGAAATCGCGGTGACCCGTGGCGAGGCCGGTTTGCCTGAGATCGAGGAAGCCTATCAGGACGGCTGGCTTGGCCCTGCCAAGCGGACAACGCTAACCAAAACCGCCGACACGCTCGCGGCCAAGCTGGCCGAGAACCATGCCGAGGTGGGGCGCGTTGCGGTCGCCATGCAGACCGGCGTTCCGTTGGACCCTGGGAGTGCCCAGGATCGCCGCGCGGTGGACGAACACTTTTCCCAGGTACTCGCCCCTATCCTCGCAGAGACACCCCCTGAGAGAGTCCCAGAAGCCGTCACAGGCTACGTTGCCAAAACCGGCGTCGTGCCGTCGCACCTCAAAGCCGCCTGGACGGGCTACCTGCGCGGGACCGACCCGCAACGTAAGGCGCAAGCCGCCGACATCATCGCTCGGCTTGATGAGATCAACCCCCGTCTGCTGGACAATTTCAGCAAGTCCGACCGACGCACGGCGACAATGATCGCGCAGCAGCTACGGATCGGCGCGACGCCGACCCAGGCAGCGGAACGAGCCGAGGCCGCGATCCACGGCGCGGACGACCCGGCGCGGAAGGTCCGCGCCCAGCGGCTCCGCGAAGAAGGTTTCCTTAACCTGTCAGCGGTCGAGAGCAAGGTCAGCGACGCACTTGCCGAGCCCGCGTTCTGGTCCCTGGACTTCGGCGACGCTGAGATGCCCGACGCGATCCTGGGCGAGTACCGTGCCGCTTACGAGGCGCATTTTCTCGCCACGGGTGATGAGGACGTCGCCGAGCGCCTCGCCGTCTCCGACCTCAAGGCGACTTGGGCCGTGACCCGTGTCGGCGGCGAGCGGCGGCTCATGAAATACGCCCCGGAACGGTACGGCATCGTCAGCATGAGCGAGAAGGCGAACGCCGAATGGATGAACGAGCAACTCGACACGGACCTGACCGCACTCGGCTTGCCGACCGAGAACATCCGCATCGAGGTCGATCCTTTGACCGCACGCCAGGAACGCCCTTCCTACCTCGTTTTACGTCAACGTGACGACGGCGCGTTCGATACGTTGATGAAAGATGGAAAACCGCTTCGCTGGCATCCTGACTGGACCGCCTCGCCGAAGCGGCAAGCGATCGTCGATGAACTCGATGCCGAGGTCGAAACCGCCCGCGCCAAGCGCGCGGCGATTGCCAACGGCAACTTCTCGGCGCAACGCAAAGCCGCCCGACACGGAGGCCGCTGATGCCCTTCATTGACGCCAATGAGCAGCCGGTCGGCGGCATCCGCCCTCTACCGCCCGAGACGCCCGAACCGGACGCCCCCGCGCTGACCGACACGCTCGGTGCCGCGTTCCGGTTAGAGAACTCGATCGGCAGCGCGCTCGCGGAAGAAGACGCCCTCCCCGACCGGAACCGGCGCACGCTCGACCCCGACTTCGACCCGTTCGCGGACATTGAGGGATACGAGGATGAGGCGAAGGCGTTCATCTACGCCCAGACCCCGGAAGAGGTCGCAACCGTGAAGACCCAGATCGACCGGGAACGCAGCGACCGGGCGCTCGTCGACGCGGCGGGTGCCACGGGAATGATCGCGCAATTCGCGGCAGGCATGACCGACCCGCTCGTCCTGATCCCGGTCGGCGGGCAGATCAAAGCGGGTGCGTCGGCGCTCAAGATCGCGGGCCGCGCCGCCTTGGCAGGTGGCACGGGTGCCGCCATCGCGGAAGCCGCCTTGCAAGAGACGCAGACGACCCGCACGGCAACGGAGAGCGCGACCGCAATTGGTGGTGCCGCCTTGCTTTCCGGCATCCTGGGCGGTGCCGTAGGCAAGTACCTGACCCGCGCCCAGGCAGAAGACCTAGCCCCCCGGATCGAGAAAGACCTCACCCCGCCCCCTGACGATGTTGCGGACCTGTTCAGCCCCCATGAAAGCAGCGTCGGGTCGCGGCAAGCCGACAATACGACATTGGCAGAGAATACCCTCGTCGACGCGCTCGGCCTGGAAAAGAAACTCGCCTTCGCCAGCCCGATCATGCGCGTATTGAACAGTCCGTCGAACGAAGTCCGCAAGGCAGCGCAAGTGCTCGCCGAGGTGCCGGTCGACCTCGTCAAGAACGCCGACGGCATCGCGACCCCGGTCAGCGTCGAGACGAAGGTCAAAAGCTATCAATCGCGCCTGTTCGACGCCTACACGAAACTCGACGAGACATTCGTCAAATATGCCACCGGACAAACGGACGGCGGTCGCCTCACCGCGACCCGGATCGCGGCTTTGGACGCGCTCGGACGCAACAAGGGGCGGCGTATGAACTACCGCGAGTTTCGCGCCGCCGTGGGTCGCGCCATGCGTCGCGGCGACGTGGACGAAACGCCCGAAGTGCAGGAAGCCGCCGAGTATTTCCGCCAGCGGGTTTTCGAGCCGCTCAAGGAACAAGCGGTCGAGGCCGGCCTTTTGCCTGAAGACGTCGAGGTCACGACCGCCCTCTCCTACCTGACCCGCGTCTATGACGTGCAGAAGATCGTCGCCGAACGCCCCACGTTCCGCGCCATCATCACCGAATGGCTGCAAGAGCGCCGCACCGAGATCGCGCAACGGCGCACGGAACGCGAGGGCGACCTTGCCGCCGCATTACGCCGGGTCGAGGCGGCGGGTGACAAGGATAAGATTGCCAAGATCGAGGCACGGGTCGAACGCATGCGCGACGACCTCAAGCTGGCGGAACTGTCCGACCTCGAACTCGAAGACATCGCCGACGAGATCATCGACACGATCCTGAAAACGCCTGACGGTCGCGTCCCCTATCAGGCGACCCGTCTCAATCGCGGGCCGACGAAAGAGCGCACGTTCAACATCCCCGACGAGCGGATCGAGAATTTCCTGCTGTCCGACGTCGAGTTGCTGTCCGAGTTCTATACGCGGACCCTCGCACCCGACGTCGAACTCGCCAAGGCTTTCGGCACGCCTGAGATCGACGGTGCGATCGCAAAAGTGAATTTGGACTACACGCGGCAACTGAACGCCGCCAAGTCCGACCGCGCGCGCAAGAAGATCGACGCCCAACGCCGCGCCGACATTCGCGACCTTGAGGCCATGCGCGACCGCCTGCGCGGCACCTACGGCTCTCCCGCTGACCCCTATCACCCTGTCGTGCGCGCCGCGCGTGCGGTGCGGACCCTGAACTATCTCCGCATCCTCGGCGGCGTCGTGATCTCATCGGCGACCGACATCGCCCGCCCGGTCATGACCGAGGGACTATGGCGCTCGTTCAAGCACGGCGTTGTGCCGCTGGTCACGAACCTGAAGGCAGTGCGCCTCGCGGGCAACGAGGCCAAGTTGGCAGGCACCGCGCTCGATATGGTGCTCGACACCCGCGCCTTGCAGCTTGCTGACATCGGCGACGCTTACGGGCGCTATTCACGGTTCGAGAACACGCTCACCTCGATGGGCAACACTTTCGGCCTGGTCAATCTAATGTCGCCCTGGAACGCGGCGCTCAAGCAATGGTCGGCGACGATCATCGGGAGCCGGATCATCGACGCCTCGCGGCGTGTGGCGAAAGGCACGGCGTCGAAGACGGACCTCAAGAAGCTGGCGAGTTCCGGCATCGACTACGGTGCCGCCAGCGACATCGCCGAGATGTTTGAGAAATTCGGCGCGTCCGAGGGCACGGTCAGGATCGCCGACACGGCGAAGTGGACGAACCGCAACGCCGTCGACGCCTTCCGGGGCGCGCTCGTGAAAGAAGTCGACAAAGCGATCATCACCCCCGGCGTCGGTGACCGCCCGCTTTGGATGTCGAACGAACTCGGCAAGGTGATCGGGCAGTTTCGCTCGTTCGCCTTCGCGTCGACGCAGCGCATGCTCATCAGCGGCTTGCAGCGCAAGGAACTCGCGACCGCCAACGGTGCCGCGATGATGCTCGGGCTCGGCGCGGGCGTCTATTGGGCGAAGACGGTTCTGGCAGGACGGGAGCCGAGTGATAACCCCCGCGTTTGGGTTGCCGAGGCAATTGACCGCAGCGGCATGACCGGCTGGCTGTTCGACGTCAACGGAATGTTGGAAAAGGTCAGCCGTGGCGTGATCGGTGCCAACGCCCTGACGGGCGGGCCGACATTGTCACGTTACGCGGTCAGGAACGCCGTGGGGTCTGTTCTAGGGCCGACCTTCGGCCTGGGTGAAGACGCCTTCCGCGTGGCCGGTGCAGCCGCAACGGGTGAACTTAAACGCAGCGACATCCGCGCCGCGCGGCGGCTCCTCCCCTACCAGAACCTGTGGTATCTTCGCGGGGTGCTGAACGCACTCGAAGAGGAAACAGCGGAAGAGGTCGCGAGGTAATGGGCAACGGTTTCTGGCAAAACGCCGGGTATGTGGTGCTCGGTGCAGCGATCCCACTGGTCTTCGATATAGGGCGAACCTACATCCGCACATTTCTGAGTAGGAGAAAAGCCCGCATAAAACTGCGGCAGCACATTGAAAAATACGAGTCGTCGCGCGGTACGCCGCCGAAAGAAATGTACATCAACCCTGACTATTTCACGGCGACAAGAGAAATGCTTTGGATTCACTTCAATAGCGCGGCTCAGAAACATTTCGAGCAAGTCGCTCTACCGCAAACCCACGCCGCGCAAACCGTGATCGACTGTTTGCGGATGATCGAGCAAAACATCGACAACTACCATCAAGATTACTGAGAAACGCTATGCCTCGCTCCCTCACCCCCGAAGATAAACGCAACGGCTGGACGCAGGCCGAACGCGACGCCTACCACGTTGAACGTGAACGCGCCGCTGGCGCGCGGATCGCCGAGAGTATGGATGAGAAGTTGCACGGCTGGGCACGAAACCCACAACCGACCACGCGCGACATCGACCCAAAGCGTCACTGGGGCTGGTAGAGAAAAAACGCCTGGGCATGCGTCTAAACGGCCCGTCTCGACATAAGGCAAGCCCTCCCTCGGTGGCGTTCGCGCCGGGGGAGGGTTTCTTGTTTGTGGGGCGGTGGGGGTGTTACGCTCCGATCGCTGCGCGGCGAAGTGCCAGGGGTTCACTCCCCTGTTGCGCCTGCGCCTTCGGGCGTTGTGTCGGCACGCATGGAACCGCGCAGCACTCTCCCTCCCCGCAAAAAGAAACCCCGCCGCGAGGAGAGCCGCGGCGGGGTCTTACGTTGGGGGGAGGGGGTAATATACTTGTTACGCACCCTCCCCCGTTTCAGATCACGCAGCCGCTAATTTTTCGACGTCCGCCTCGACGCGCGCCAGCAGCGAGAGCACCCACCGCTTTTTCGGATGAGTTCGTATCCCGCCTGCTGAAGCTGTTCCGGCGTCATGGCGAGCGGTTCGCTCGTGTCATGGCCGAGAAATTCCGCGATCATTTCGAGGTTCTCGCGCAGATCGCCGAGGGTTTCGGCTTTGGTCTGGGTTTCGGTGTGTGGGGAGGTGATCGTTTCTGGACCCCAGGCGACTGACGGAAAACCGTGAGCGGCCGGGGGATGCAGGCCTAATCGCGCCGTTTTTCGAATGATTCGAGTGGAACTCTATTTGGGCGTTTTTGGCGCGCGTATTGAGACGAAGTGGAACCTTTCCGACTCGCCGCAATGGTCGCAGAAACACTGGCGTGCGCCATATGAACAGTCGTCTCCGCTCGCCTTACCCAAGTGCGAACAGGTGGAACATTAGCCAAAGCTGCCCGCCGCTAGGTTCCACTTTCCGTACTGCACTGTTTTTGCTTCGTAATTCGATCCGTGGCGATGCGATGGCGAGAAATATGAAGTGGAACGCGAGATCAGATAAGCCGGCCAACCCAACGAACGCGACCAGCGACCTTGATTTCCTTCGCATCTTCTGGGGTCAAGGTCTCGTCTTCATATTCGTCGTTGTCACTCTTGACCGCGACGGCGCCGTTAAAGAATTGCTGAACACGCTTCACGACCAGGTCGCCGCGCTTGACTAAGATGTAGACCGCGTCGTCGATAATTCTCTCCACGCCGGTATCTATCAAAAGCAAATCGCCGGCTCGGATCATTGGCTCCATACTGTCCCCAACAGCGGTAATTAAAACCAGCTTGGACGGATCGACGCGCAATGTCCGCCTTACCCATTCCTCGCGAAACGCCATGTAGTCGACAATATTTTCAGCGCCGTTGAACGAGCCATGTCCGGCGGACGCCTCAACGTCGTAGCGTGGAACCATGACGAATCCCTCGCCAACCTCACCAGCCTGTTCCACATGAACGGGGCCAGCCTGCACGGCCTGCTCTTCCCCCGTCGCCAGCCAATCGATTGACACTCCCCCCGCACGCGCCAATGCAACGAGGTTGTCCATGGTTGGCTTCGATCCAGACAGGATGCTTCTAAGCGTTCCATCATTGACGCCGGCCTTTTGAGCGAAAGATCGCGCGCTCGAATCGCCAATGATTTTCCGTATTCGATCAGGCAGTGATTGATCAGAACCCATAGCCCCCCCCTATACAGGGCGGCGCACCTGTCGCGGCCGCCAAAGCATTGGATTTATTCATCCACCGGGCAAGCCGAATGATATTTCTCTCATTCGTTAGATCGATGAGTGATTTTTCTATTGCTTGTGAGTGATTTTTCTCTATGTTCATTCAAGAACCTGAATTTGAACAGCCAACAAAAGCCCGCGCTCAATCGCGGGCCTACGGACGGTCTAGAGAGAAAATGCGAACCCTCGGAATGCACAAGGAAGACATCAAGGCCAGCCTGCGAAAATCGGGCAAAAGCCTCGAACAGATATCAGAATCCTGGGGCTACGCGCCGACGGCAATTTCCAAGGCCCTGTCTCAACCCTGGCCCGCCGTTCAAGAACTTATCGCGAGCCGCCTGGGACAACTCCCTCAAGCGATTTGGCCGGATCGTTACCTTTCCGACGGTACTCCGAAGAACCCTAAACAGTCCGCCAACGAGAATAATCCATCGGGAAGCGCAAGCAATACGGAATTGCTGCGGGACGTCGCCTAGGCGCCTGCCCCTGCCGCCCTGTTCAACCGCGACCATGGGAATGAACAACGCATGTCCGAACAATTGATGATCCTGCCGCCGCACGTTCTTGAACGCGCCTTCGGGAAAAGCTGCAAGAAACGCGGCCATGCCGCCCAACCGGGCAGTGGCCCGAAAGGCGAGACCTGCAAGACCTGCGCTCACCTTTACCGTCACCGTTCGCGGTCCGGGAAAATCTTCCGCAAATGCGACCTCGTCAAATGGACGTTCGGCCCGGCCACCGACATTCGGGCCGGCGATCCGGCATGCAGCTTTTGGGAGTCTCAAAATGAAGGCTGAATTTCGCTCTCGTGACGTGTCACGGGCGGCCAAGAACGCCCTGTTTTCAATGCGTCCCGCCAAAAACAAAAAACCCGCCGTGGATCGGAAGCGGGCCGAGCGGGCGCGAAAGCGCGCCGCCGGTCTGGTCGCCGTCACGGTTCACGTCTCCCCCGCCCATCGCGCCGCAATCCGAATGGTTGAAACCCTGTTGAATGGGGGCGGAACCCTTACCGTCCGTCTCGTTCGTTATCTCGCCATCCTCGCCGACAAATTACCGGCTCGGGTACGGGCGCGGGCAAGCCTCACGCGGGTGACGCCGAAAGAAGCGAAGGCGGCCATCGCCGAGCTTATCGACCTTGCCGCCGAACGCCGCCGCCGGGCATTCACCGCCAACGGAAATGACCAATGACCACTACCGATCAACTTGACTTGTTCGCGATGTGGGAAGGCGTCACCGCCGACGAAATCACCATCCCGGAAAAGCCGGCCGCCACGCCGGGCGCCTTCGAATTCGATCTTGCCATTCGCAAGGGACTTAACCGGGCGATCAAGGCGAGCCCCTTTTCCCGTGGGCAGATCGCCGAGCAACTAACGTCCCTGACCGGCAAGGACATCACCGAAAACATGCTCAACACCTACACCGGGAAGGGGCGCCCCAATCAGCTTCCGGCGAACCTACTGCCCGCCCTGACCATGGTTTTGGGCCCCGGCTTGATGGATGAAATCGCCCAAGCCGCCGGATGTAAACTTGTTGAAGGCAATGACTTGAAGCTGGCCCGGCTCGGCCAACTCTACCTCGTCACCGTCATGGCCGACCGCGAGACCAAGCGCCTTATCTCGGAAACCCCGTTGTTCAAGGGTGCCGCGCAATGACCGAATGGCTTTCCGCTTCGCAGATCGCCGCCGCCGCCAGCGCGGCTGGTATTGAGGGGTTTCCGACATCACGCCAAAAGGTCAACGATCGCGCCAAAAAATACGGTTGGAAGTCGCGGGAGCGCCGCGCCCAAGGCGGCGGTCGCGAGTATCACGTCAGTAATCTCCCAACGCCGATCCGAAAGGCCGCTGTCGGCGCCATCGTCGAAACCCGGCCGGTCGCCACGACGGCCGCAACGCCGGTCGCCGTTCGCCCTTCGGCGGACCTGACCGACTGGCAACGCCAGGTCATGGGCGCGCGCGCCGCCATCCTGCGTTGGATAGACGAACGGGCCGTGTTCGAAACACAGGATACCGTCATCGCCCGCTTGATCGATGAAAGCAAATCCGGCTCCCTGCCGCCGGACCTGGCGAATTTTGTCCCCATCGCGAATGCGAAATCCGGCACCCGAACCGGACGCCAGAAACGCGCACTGTGCCGTGCCACGATCTACAATTGGATGAAGGCTCGCCGGGACCATGGCGTCGACGGCCTGGCCCCGTCGCTTCCGGCCGAGAAGGATATGAGCGTCCCGGCGTGGGCGCCCGCCCTGTTGGAACACTACCGGTCCCCGACGAAGCCGAGCCTCGCGGCGGTCCTGGGAGACAAGAGGTTCGTCGACGCCCTCCCGGCCGGCACGCCGATGCCGTCCTACGACCAGGCCCGCCGGTTTATCGGAAAGCTGGACGCGGTGACGAAGAACAAGGGCCGGATGGGCCCGCAAGCCCTCAAGGCGCTCAAGGCCTATACGACGCGCACCACGGACAACCTGTGGCCCGGCGCCGTCTTCACGTCGGACGGTCACACCTTCAAGGCCACTGTCGAACATCCGTTCCACGGCGCACCGTTCCGCCCCGAACTAACGGTCGTGTTGGACGTCTACACCCGCTACGCGACGGGATGGTCAATCGGTCTGGCGGAAAACTCCATCGGCGTGTTGGAAGCCCTTAGCCATGCGATGGTCCGCAAGGATGACCATCGCAAGGGCGCGGTCCCGGCAATCTGGTACACGGACAACGGGCCCGGATTCCGCGCCGAGTTGTTGGAAGGAACGGCCATCGGTTTCTATGACCGATGGGGCATGACGCAGAAAAATTCGCTGCCCTACAACTCCCAAGCGCGCGGTGTCGTTGAACGCTTTCAACAAGTCTGGGTGAAGGCCTCGCGGCGCCTGCCCACCTACAAGGGCCGCGACATGGACAAGGAAGCCGGGCGCAAGCTGCAACGCCTGACGCAACGCGCCCTGACCGAAGCCGGGAAGTCCCCCTTCGACATGACGTGGGAGACGTTCAAGGCCTTTGCTCAAGACGTCATCGACGACTACAACGCCACGCCTCATAGCGGGTTGCCCCGGTATCGCGACCCCGTCACGCTGCGCAAGCGATACATGACGCCAACGGAGGCCTGGGAGGCCTGGGAGGCCGACGGCGGCACCGTCATTCAGATCGACCCGGAAGACGCGGCGGACCTGTTCCGCCCCTACGAACGGCGCAAGGTTAGCCGGTGCCAGGTCCGCGTCCTCGGCAACGTCTATTTCAGTCATGACCTGGACCCCCACCACGGCGAAGACGTCCAGGTCGGATACGACATCCACGACGGCTCCAAGGTCTGGGTGCGCGATTTCGAAGGCCGCCTATTGGCCGTCGCCGTCGCCGACGGAAACGCGCGGCCGTACTTCGATGACGGCACGTTGCGCGAGGCCTCGTCCCTCGTCCAGATCAAGCATGAACAGCGGATCAAGGGCCGCATGGGGCGCCTTCGCGACAAGGCGGCGGAAATCCAGGCCGAGGCCGGAATCGCCAACCCCATGCAACTGGTCGGCCGGCCTGACGAACAATTCTCAATCGAACACACGGCCCCGGAAGAACTGACCGAGCGGCCGGACGAATTGCCGGTTATCGAAACGGCGGAAGGTGAGAGACCCGTTTTTTCGAACGAACTGGCATGGGCGCGGTGGCTAACCCATCACGCCGAAGCGGCGACCGAACACGATAAAGCCCAGTTGCGGAATGCACTCCGACAACCGGGCTTTCGGTCGCTGCTGGAAACCGGAGGAATCGAGGTCTCGGCCCTCCAAGAAATCGCAGCTTGAACAAAGGAAATCTACCGATGCGGACTGCATTTGTGAATACCGAAAACACCGAGCGCTTTTTGCTGGCGTTCCAGGCTCTTCAAAACCGGGGGGCAAGTGAGGCCTGTTTGCTCGTGGTCGACGGCCAACCGGGCCTCGGCAAAACCACGACGGTGCAATGGTGGGCCACCCAGAACGAATGCGGATACGTCCGCGCGAAAAAGGAATGGACGCCTTGTTGGATGCTTCGCGACATCCTGGCATCGCTCGGCGTCACCGTCCAATTCCAACGGTTCGAACCCCTGTTCAAGGAATGCGTGAAGAAGATTTCCGAACGGGCCATGTCGGCGGAACGCAACCGCGAAATCTTCGCCATCGTCATTGACGAAGTCGACTATATCTCGCGCCAGGTCCGCCTGTTGGAAACGCTGCGCGACCTGTCCGACCTGTTGGAAGTGCCGGTCGTTCTGGTCGGCATGGGCAAGGTCCGCAACAACCTGACCCGCTTTCCCCAGGTCGCCCGCCGCGTTAGCCAGTTCGTCGAATTCAAGGAAATCCCCTTCGGCGATACCAAGAAAATCGCCAAGGCCTTGACCGACGTGGAAATCGGCGACGACTTGTTGGCGTTCCTGCACAAGTCCGCCGCCGGCTACACCAGCGAATTGAAGGAATGCCTCGCCGCCGTCGAACGCTTCGGCAAGATGAACGGCGGCCCCGTCGACCTCGCCGCGATGGACGGCCAGACGCTCATGCACGAGCGCTCGACCTCCAAACCGATCTTGGTTCGGGCGTAAGTGCCATGACGGGAAACGCTCAAAACCAATCGGCGGTTCTCAAGGCCGTCAACGACAACGACGGCACGGCCGACATCAGCATGGACACGCTCGCCACTGACACCGGCTTGCCACCGCGCGAGGTCTCGCGGTGCGCCTGCAAGCTGATCGAACGCGGCCTGTTGGTCCGCACCGAAAAAGGCCGGTATCAGATCACGATTGAAGGCCGCGACGTCATCGCCAGCGGGACGGAATTATCATCGGGCCCGCGCGGCGCCTTAACCCAACGTCGGCCCCGTCGCCCGAAGCGGATCACGTTCCGGCAAAAGCTGTGGCGGGCCATGCGGATCAAGGCCGCCTCGGCCGAGAAGTTCACGTCGGAAGACTTGATCGCCCTGGCGGCGTCGGGCCGGGAATCGAACCCGCAACACAACGCCGGCCGTTACCTTCGCGCCCTCGTTAACACCGGATACTTGCGGGTCATGCCGACCCGCGCCCCCGGCCATGCGTTGACGTCGAACGGGTTTTATCGCTACGCCCTGATCCGAGACACCGGCCCGGAAGCCCCCGTCTTCCGTCCGCTCACGGGCGTCGTCTACGACCCGAACACGGAAGAAACGCACTCCCTCGAATCCACGGGGGGTGCGGCATGAACTGGAAAGACATCGTCAACGCCGAACTGGCCACGGGCAAGACCATTACCGAGGTCGCGGAAGAAATCGGCTACGCCCGCCCGTCACTCTCACTCGCGCTCAAGGACGCCTATCCGGGCAAGACGGACAAAATCGCGGCGGCGGTCATCAGGACGTACACCAACCGCCACCAATGCCCCCATCTGGGGGAACCCGTGACGGCCGACCAATGCGAAGGCTTCGCCGGACAGGCCATGCCGACCAGCGACCCCAAGGCCCTGCGTCATTGGACCGCCTGCCAGGCCTGCCCCATGAACAGCGCCGCCAACCGCGCGGCCTCGAATGACGAAGACGGGGAGAAACGCGAATGTGCGTAACGATTGAACTCAACCGGCTCGACCGGATTGGCGGCGACATCGTCAAGGCGGCCACAATCCAACTGCCGATGGGCGCCTACAACTACCGGTCCATCGCCGACAACATCACCAACGTGACCGACGCCTTGCGAGAGGCGGGCATGCCGGCGGCGAAACTGGAATACCTCGGCGTGGTCGCTCAAAACCTCAACGCCTACGACGTGGACCGCGACGGCCTGTTATCGATGACCGACCTTCGCCAAGTCGGCGAAATCATCATCGCCGAGGTCGCCAAGGCCCGCGAATGGTCCTGCCCGCCGGCCCAACTTCCCAGTGCCCGAAGCACGCCGCCCGACTACCCGGACGGAGGCAACGTCGCATGAAGGGCGAATTCCTCGTTCTGTCCGGAACGCTATCCGCGCCGCCGAGGCGTCGGCGCCGCCGCCTGATACGGCACCTGTTCTCCCGCCTCATTTCCCTGACCCTGAAAGGACTATCGATATGACTTCTCAATCCAACGCCACCATCCCGCCGGGATACATGGAAGACGCCCAAGGCCACCTCGTGCCCCGTGACAAGGTGAAGCCCCTCGACCTGGACCGCGACAAGACGGTGAAAGACCTGGTCAGGAAAGCCAAGAAGGCGTCGGCCGACCTCGCCGAATTCAAGGCTGAAGCCTTCGCCGTGGTCGAGGCGTTCCTTGATCGGTCGGCCGCCGAATACGACGCCAAGATCGGCGGGGCTGGCGGCAACGTCACGCTGACCACCTACGACGGCCGGTTCAAGGTCCAACGCGCGGTGTCGAAGAACATCAGCTTCGACGAACGCTTGCAGGCCGCCAAGGCGCTGATCGACGAATGTATCCGCGAATGGTCGAAGGGTGCGAACAAGAACATTCAGGTTCTCGTCCAGGACGCTTTCCAGGTCGACAAGCAAGGCAACGTCTCGACCGAACGGGTTCTCGGCCTGCGTCGGCTCAAAGTCGAGGATGACCGGTGGGACCGCGCCATGAAGGCGATTTCCGATAGCCTGCAAGTCATCGGGTCCAAGTCCTATATCCGCGTCTACGAACGGGCCGCGGACGGCACCTACATGCCGATTTCGCTGGACGTGGCCTCGGTCGACCTTCCCGCCAACGACATCGCCGACCCCGATACCACGCCGGCCGAAACGGCCGCCGCCGAAACGGCGGACGAAGCGGCATAACCCGCCGCCCATTCGCGACGTATCGCCCTGGCCGGGGGCCCGACATCGGGTGGCCCGGCTTCGGGGGTGCAAGCATCTGTGGATGAACAGGGAACTCAAGGACAAAGGAACATCACCATGCCCCGTGCGGGAGAAAGCCCCGCCCAAGGCCCGAGCCGCAAAAGCGGTGGCGGGCCTTCCGGGGTAGGAGCCACCCGGAGAGTAATTTGCAAAAAATGCAAAAAACCCCTGACACCTTATCGGCCGCCCCCGGCCTCGTGACCGAAGTCACCTACGCCCCGCGCGGCCAGTTTCTCGCCTTGTTGCTGGACGGCTGGCGGCTCCCGTTCGTGGTCGAACCGATGCAGGGGCACCATGGCCACCATTCAATTTTGATGGAGAGGGACACCCCATGACCATCGCCGCACACCGTTTCGACAATAGCAAACGCCGCCGTTCCGATCACCATGAACGGCAACGGATGCTGACGCCGGAATACGTCCTTGAGCCGATCCGTCGTCTTTTGGGCGGTATCGGCCTGGACCCATGCACGGAACCTGACAACCCGACCACCGCCGCCAAGTTTTATACGCCGCCGCAAGACGGGTGCGCGGAGCCGTGGGACGCCGCGACCGTGTTCTGCAATCCGCCATATGGCGAGGCGCGTACCCGGTGGGTTGAACGCTGCATCGACGAAGGCCACCGCCGAAAGGTCGTGCTGCTGATCCCGGCCCACACCGAAACTCGCATCTTCCAAAAGGCGCTCGCCGCCAGTACCTCGGCGCTATTCGTCAAAGCCCGACTGCGCTTCGGCATCGTGCGGAACAATGGCCGCCAAGAGGCGGCCAGCCACGGTTCGGCGTTGCTTGGGTTCGGCGTGGACTTGTCCCCGTTGCATGCGCTTGGCGTGCCCATGACAACAACGAAAGGAGAGAACGACAATGCCACTTCCGACCCCTGACAGGAAAGAACGATGAAAGCGCTTTCGATCCGCCAGCCGTGGTGCCAACGAATCCTGTTCGAAGGAAAGGACGTCGAAAATCGGTCATGGCCGACGGCGTATCGCGGCCCGGTTCTAATTCATGCCAGCAAGAGCGTTGCGGAACTCGACCGCGACGAATGGGATGATTATCCGCGCGGTGGAATTGTTGGGCATGCCGAAATCGTCGACTGCGTCACCAGCGTGGAAAGCGACTGGTTTTTCGGACCCTACGGATTCGTCCTCGCCAACGTCCGCCCGTTGCCGCTGATCCCATGCCGAGGCGCCTTGGGTTTCTTCACTCCCGATATCATGTCGACGGTCGCGCGTATGGCGGTGACCGGAGACCTGACCGAGGGCCAGGGCGCCAAGGTTTTGAGCATGGACCGGGTGGCCTTCCGCACGCTTTGCGATGAAGCCGCCGCACGACTCGGGGCCTTCGTCGCCGTCTGTGAAGCGGGGGGAGAATAGATGACCATTGCCAACATCCACCAAGAGACCGACGGTTTGATCGTCGATTGTTTCGCCGGGGGCGGCGGCGCCAGTCTCGCCATCGGCGATGTATTCGGCCGCGTCGATATCGCGATCAACCACGACGCCAAAGCCATCGCCATGCACAAGGCCAATCATCCCGAGGCCTTGCATCTTTGCGAGAATGTCTTCCGCGTCGACCCGGTCGCGGTATGCGCCGGCCGGCGGGTCCGGCTGGCTCACTTCTCACCCGACTGCACCCACCATTCCCGCGCCAAGGGCGGCAAGCCGGTTAAGAAGAATATCCGAGGCCTGGCCTGGATCGTCACCCGTTGGGCGCGGACGGTACGCCCCGACGTCATCACCCTGGAAAACGTCAAAGAGTTCGAAGACTGGGGACCGTTGTCCGCCGACCAACGGCCCTGCAAAGACCGCAAAGGCCAGACGTTCAACTACTGGGTGGAGCGCTTGCGGCGCTACGGATACCGGGTCGAATGGGCGCCCCTTCGCGCCTCGGACTTCGGCGACGCGACAATCCGTGAACGCCTTTTCTTGGTGGCCCGGTGCGATGACCGACCGATCGGATGGCCGACGCCCGCCTATGGCGATCCCAAATCCGAAGGCTTCGCCGAAAGCGGCTTGAAGCCGTTCCGGACGGCGGCGCAATGCATTGACTGGTCAATCCCGTGCCCGTCGATCTTTGAGCGCGACCGCCCGTTGGCCGAAAACACCATGCGGCGGATAGCCCGAGGGATGTTCAAGTTCGTCATCGATGCGGAGGAACCGTTCATAGTCAACCTCACCCATCAGGGCAGTGACCGGGTGGAGGCGACAAGCGAACCATTCCGGACGATTACCGGGGCCAACCGTGGCGAAAAAGCCCTAGTCACGCCATACGTGGCGCGCATTGGACAGACGGGCGGAAATGGCGGCTATGTGAACGCCGTCGACAATCCCCTGACGACGGTTACGACCAAAGCCGAACACCTTTTGATCGCCCCCCATATCTCCCGACAATTCGGGCAGGGAACCGGCCGCCGTGCGGATGGTCCGTTGCCCACGGTTACCGCCGACGGGCAAGGGAAATCCGCGCTCGTCTCGGCCTTCCTGGCGCAACACAACAGCGAGCGCAACGGAGGCATCAAGGCGGGCAGGCCGCTTGACGCCCCGATTTCAACCCTGATGGCTTCCGGGTCTCACCAACAGTTGGTCGCGGCTCACCTAATCAACCTGAAAGGATCGACGCGCCGCATGGCGCCGGCCGACCGCCCCATGCCGACCGTGACGGGACAGGGCCTTCACGTCGGCGAGGTCCGGGCCTTCCTGGTGAAGTATTACGGGACCGGCGGGCAACACGGCAGTTGCGCCGCGCCGATGCCGACAATCACCGCGAAAGACCGCCTCGGATTGGTGACGGTCGCCGGCATCGAATACCAGATCACCGATATCGGAATGCGCATGTTGACCCCGCCCGAACTGTTCCGGGCGCATAGCTTCCCCAACTCCTACATCATCGATCCGATTTTCGAGGGCAAGAAACTGACCAAGACAGACCAGGTTGCAAAGGTCGGGAACTCCGTTCCCCGCCGGGTCTATCGGTCGTTGCTTCTAGCCAATTTCAACACCGCGAATTCGGCCGCCCTGGTCGCCGCGTAGACGAGAGACAGAGGCCGCGACCGATGGACATTACCTTCGCCGAACTGCCGATCTTCCATTACGGCGTCATCATGATCGACCCGCCGTGGGAGTTCGAAAACTGGTCGGAAAAAGGCGAGGGCCGCAATCCGAAACGCCACTATGAGACCATGTCCATTGAGGCAATCAAGGCCCTGCCCGTCGGGCATCTGGCGGCCAAGGATTGCGCCCTGTTCTTGTGGGCTACCTCGCCCATCATGAACGAACTGCCGGGCGTGTTCGACGCCTGGGGCTTCCGGTTCTCCGGCAAGGCGTTCTGTTGGGCGAAGTGCACCAAGCAATCGTTAGACCGGCCGTGCCCGGACCTGCCGATTAACGACGACTACAATTGGAAAATGACCACGGGATACGGGACGCGGTCCAACACCGAAGATTGCTGGCTCGGCATGACGGGCAACCCGCCCCGGTTGGATGCCAGCGTGCGGGAACTGATCGTCGCGCCGACGCGGGAACACTCGCGCAAGCCGGACGAAGCCTATGACCGCGCGCGGCGTCTCTATCCGGGTCCGTGCGCCGACATATTCAGCCGCGAGAACCGCGACGGTTGGGATACCTGGGGCCATCAAACGGGCCATTTCAACGACGTCGGCCGCGACTGGCCGCGCGCTGACGAATTGGAGAACGTGGCATGAAGGGCCATCCCAATGTGTAGACGCTGTGGCGGCACCGGCATGGTTTTTCGAGAGACCGTCAAGGTGGAGCGAACCGTCACCCGATACGAGTACATCGGCGGACGTCTGAAAGCCTTCGACGGAACGGAAGAAACGACCATCGGCGGCGCGGACATCTGCCCCGATTGTCTGGCCCGTGCGGAAGCCGAATATTCCGCCCTGGTACATGGGAGAGTCGCATGAGCCGAACGGCCCTTATCGCCAAGGTGCATATCGCCAAGAAAGACTTGGGCTTGGACGATGACACCTATCGTGACGTCCTTGAAACCGTGACGGGGAAAACATCCTGCCGCGACATCGACGCGGCCGGCCTGTCCGCCGTGCTTGACCATTTCGCCGCGCGCGGATGGGCGCCGGGGAAGGTCGCGGGCGCCGACAAACGGCGCCAGAACTTCCGGGCCCGGTCGACGAAAAAATATGTCCGCCTGATCTACGTCTATTGGCGCCTCTTGACCGAGGCCGGCGTCACCAACAAGGCGGGCCTGGACGCTTTCGTGAAGCGTCAAACCAAGGTCGATTCCGTTGAGTGGTTGAGCGCCGCCCAAGGGAATCAGGTCATCGAAGCGTTGAAGGAAATGGCGCGGCGCGCGGGGGTGTCTCTTGAACGATAACGACTGTGCTAAGGAACTGACGGAGTCCATCCGCGACGTCGCGGAAACCTTGGGCATCGATATCGCCGCCGCCTTGGTTTCGAAGTTCGGCGGCCTTCGATTGTACGTGCCCCGTCGCGCCGAGGATCACCGCGACGTTGTAAAATTGCTTGGCATGGAAAGCGCCAAGCGGTTAGTGAAATACTACGGCGGCATCGAATTGGATATTCCGATGCACCTCTACAACGAAGAAAAGGCACGTCGCCAGTTGGTCATCACGCTCCGGGGAAAGAGCTTCACCATTTCGCAGATCGCCCGCCGGGCGAAATGCACCGAGCGGCGCGTGTGGCAAATTCTCGAAGAAGACAAAAAGTCGAAAACCGGCACGCTTCTTTGAGACCCGGAACTTATGGGATTGGAAATGGACAAGATCGAACTATCGCGGCGGCTCAAGGATTTCCGGCAACGCCTATCCGCACACCAAGGCGGCGGGTCGCATGTGATTGACGCCAGGACGTCAAAGCCCCGCCAACCGGTCGGCGATATCTACACCGACGGCGACAAGTTGATAGCCGATGTTCTCGCTCATCTCAAAAGCGCCGCCGAGACGAGCTAAGGCCGCTTTTCCCTGAAGCCTTCCGGTCACGCGCATAACGCGCGACCGCCACACTTCCCAAAGCTAAACAGCTTGGGAAGTACCGATGTCCCCCATCACCGAAAGCACCCTTGACCGCGCCTTCGCGATTGGCTTCGCGATGGAGAATGAAAAGGGCCTTGTCGATCACCCGAATGACCCCGGCGGGATTACCAACTTCGGGGTCTCCCTCCGCTACGCCAAGGCGCAAGGCGCGATCTTGAGCGAGGGCGGCAAAATCCTCTTGGATTTCGACCTCGACAACGACGGCGATATCGACGCCGACGACATCCGCGCCATGACCGAGGATCAAGGCCGCCTGGTCTACGAAGATATCTGGCGGCGCTTCCGCTTCGGCGAGGTCGAACACCGCCAGGTCGCGGCCAAGTTCTTCGACCTGTCGTTGCCGATGGGCTACGGCGGTGCCAGCCGATGCGTTCAACGCGCCCTTCGAAGCTGCCGTTTCGAGGTCGCCGAGGACGGCTATGTCGGGCCGATTTCCCGCCTCAACCTCAACGCCGCCGCCGACTGGAACGCCGACGCGATCCTGTCGGCGATCTGTTCCGAATCCGCCGGCTATTTCCGAAGCCTTGAGGCTCCGGATTTTGAAGCCGGTTGGCTCAACCGGGCCTACACCTGGCCCTAACACAGGAGTTCCGACGATGAAAAAATATGCCTTTCCCATCGTGGCGGCGGTCATGCTGCTGGCGTCATCGGTTCTGGGAGCGTGCAGCCTCATGGACCGCGCGGCCTCGGCCGAACTGGGCAACCCGTGCAACGACGACACCCGTGTCATGCGCGCGTCCATGCTGACCGACCTTCTCGACGAACGGTATGGCGGCCGGCACGCCGGGGAAATCGCCGAACTGCGCGACGACGTCGCCCGCATGAAAGCCGCTTTCGATGCCGGCGCCGACCTCGACGCGCCGGGCAAGGTCTACAAGGCACATTTCGTGAAACTGTCGGTGAAGGTCTTGGCATCCGCCGGCATTTCCGTATCCATCGGCGGCTTCCACGAGGCCATTGAGAAACTGTCCCAGGTTCCCGACCTGGTCGCCGGAATCAACATCATCAAATCGGCCGTGCAGTTGCGGTGCGCCAAGGACGCCGCGCCCAATCCCACCGCCTCGGTGAAGGCCGCCTCGTAATGCGGCCGCCGCCCCAGTCCGTGGTTGGGGGCCTCTCGGTCGACCGAGAGGCCCTAGCCTGGTTGGCGGACCTCGCGCGCCTCGCCTATCGGGACCGCGCCGTCATCGCCGACAACCTCGGCGACTTGCCGGGCTTCATTCGTTTTTCATTTTTCGATGCCGATGGCACCCAGGCGTTCCTTGCCGAGTTCCACCGGTTCCAGGTCTTGGCCTTTCGCGGCACCGAAATCACCTCGCCGAAGGACATCTTGACGGACCTTCGGTTCGCGCAAACACCGATGAAAACCGACGTCGGCGGCAAGGTCCATTCCGGCTTTCTCGCCGCCACCGAAGCCGTCATCGGGGACGTCTCCAAAGCCCTGACGCCGGGCAAGCCGATCTATTTGACCGGCCATTCCTTGGGTGGCGCGCTGGCCGTCATCGCCGCCGCCATTCTCGCCGGCCCCTTCAACATGCGCGCCCGGCTTATTGTCGGCGTCGTCACCTACGGTTGCCCGCGTGTCGGCAATTGCGCGTTCGTTCACGGGCTCACGGCCCTGGCCGGTATTCCGCTCGACCGCGTCACCAACACGGCCGACATCGTCCCATGGCTCCCCTTGCTGGTCCTGCGTTACAGGCACAAGGGGATGCATCACCATCTAACGGCCTCGGGCCGTCTCTTGTTCAATCCGGGTTTCTGGCGCTCGTTCGCCTCGCTGGTCATGGCCTTGGTGCCTGGCCTGCTGCACGCGAAGTCATGGCGCCATCGCCTGCCCGTGCGCCTGTTCACCGACCATGAAATGGACCGCTACGTCGACAAGCTCACGGTTGCCACCAACCCGGCCGTTGTCCGTGGCGCGCGCCTGTTCGTCGGCGGAAAGGAATGGATTGTCTCCGGCGTGTATCGCGCCGCGCTCGACGATCCGACGATGCTTGTGGGCTTGCAGGACGCAGCCAACGACGCCCCCCGGCGGGAATACATCCTGCCCCCGGAATTCGTGAACGCCATCGGTCAAGGAAAGGTCGCGATCAATGAGTGAGACGGACAAGGAACTCGGAATCCTCATTGGCACCGTCGACGGCATCAAAGAGGACACGAAGTATACCCGCGACAAACTGGACACGATGGAAGCCCGGCTCCGCGCCGTCGAAAAGCGGTCCAGTGTCTACGGCATCATTTCCGGCGCGCTTTCCGGTTTCGCCGTCACAATCTTTGGAGGAAACATTGGCGGCTCGTAATCCTGACGCCGTTGTCGCCGTGCGCCGGGCCTATGTCTTCGACAAATGGCCGTTGACGCAGGCCGCCGCCGCCCATGGCGTGCCCATCGGCACGGCTCGGCGGTGGAAGAAACGCGCCCAATCCGACGGCGACGACTGGGACAAGGCCCGCGCCTCGGCCTCGATGTCGACGGGAAGCATGGACGAAATCCTGTCCGCTATGGTCAACGACTTCGTCACCCTGCACCAAACCCTGACGAAGGAAATCACCGAAAACGAAGACATGCTCGCGCGGGACAAGATCGGCGCGTTGAACTCGCTCGCCGATAGCTTCTCCAAATGCATCGCCGCCGCCGGCCGTGCGAGCCCCCGCCTAAACCGTCTGTCGTTCGCCATGGAACTTGTCGAAAACCTGGGCGCCTTCGTCCAGGAACGCCACCCGGAACATGCCTTGGCGTTCGCGGAAATCCTCGAACCTTTCGGCGCCGAGATTGCGAAGCAATATGGTTGACCGCACCACGCAAAAGGAATTCACCGATCAACTGGCCGAATACGCGATTGCCTTTCGCGCGGCCATTGAAGCGCGCGTCGATGGCTTCGACCCGGACCCCGAGGCCTCGGCCGCGCGGGCCGTCCGCGCCTTGGACGATTTCGAGTTCTTTGCCGAAACCTATTTCCCGCACTACATCCGCGACCCCGACCGCGTCGGGAAAAGCGTCTTTCAGGAATGGTTGATTTCGGAACTTCCCGACTATGTCGCCGCCGCCGATCCCTCGGCACTGGCCGTCGCCGCCCCACGCGGCGAGGCGAAATCCACGTACATGCTGATCTTCGCGCTATGGCTCACGCTCAAGAAGGCCAAGCGCTACATCATCTACATCATGGATTCCTACGAACAGGCCGCCGTGGTGGTCGAAGCGTTCAAGGCCGAACTGGAAGTCAACCCCCGCCTCAAGATGGACTTCCCCAAGGCCTTCGGCCGGGGTCGCATCTGGCGTGAGGGCGAATGCGTCACCGCCAACGACGTAAAGTTCCACGCCCGTGGTGCCGGCCAAAAAATTCGCGGCCTTCGCCATGGCGCCTATCGGCCGGACGTCGTGTTCCTGGACGATATCGAGAACGACGAAAACGTGAAGACGCCGTCGCAGCGGGACAAGCTGCAAGACTGGCTCAACAAGGCGGTGATGAACTTGGGCGAAGCCGGCGCCAAGTTCGACATCTTCTTTATAGGTACGATCCTGCATTTCGATTCCGTCCTGGCCCGGACGCAAAAGACGCCGTTCTGGAAAGCAAAGACCTTTCAAGCGATCATCGAACAGCCGGTCAACATGGACCTGTGGGAATCCTGGGAAGAACTCGTCCGCAACGACGGCCCCGAAACTGCCCAGGAATTCTACGACGACAACGCCGAAGCGATGGAGGCGGGCGCCGTCGTGTCCTGGCCGCTCAAGCGGCCGTTGCTGGCTCTTATGAAACTCAAAGTCAAAGATGCCGGCGCGTTCAATTCCGAGTATCAAAACATGCCATCGGACGCGAACGGGATGTTCGCCAGGCTCACCTACTGGGTTCATGAAACGCCGGGCCGCGTGTACTTCGGTGCATGCGACCCGTCCCTTGGCAAGAAAGGCAATACCGGCCGGCGTGGTGGAGACCCGAGCGCCATCCTGGTTGGTGCCTTCGACCGTTCGGCGGTCTCGCTGGATATCGAAATTGCCGACATCAAGCGGCGCGTGCCCGGAAAGATCATCGACGACATTATCCATTACCAAAAGCAATTCAGTTGCGCGTTGTGGTTTTTCGAATCCGTCCAGTTTCAGGAATTCCTGCGCCAGCAATTGATAACCGAGGCCGGCCGTGCGGGTGTCCCCCTGCCGGCGATGCCCGTTATCCCGTCGACCGACAAGGACTTGCGTATTCAATCCCTGTCGATCCCGGTTCACGACGCCCGCATTCGCGTGCACGCAAGCCAAAAGGTCTTGATCGAACAACTTCAACAGTACCCGAACGCCGACCACGACGACGGCCCGGACGCCCTCGAAATGTTGTGGAGCGGCGCCGTCAAGAACGCGGCCCGTGGCGAGTTCACGGCCTCCGGCGCCCGCACCTTGACCCCCGGCGCGCGGATGGGCGGCATCGCTCAAGGTGGCATCCTCGGAAGAATAGGAAAGCGATAGATGGCGAAAGACCCCAAAACCAAAACCGTTGCCAAGCCGGAGTTCAAAGAAGTCACCGCGCTTGGCGGAAAGATCGCCTACAGCGGCGTTTTCACCGACAACTCCATGGAGGCAACGCCGCAGAACATCCGAACGTGGCGCGGCTTCACCCGCGACCATCAGGTGTCGAGCACTTGGCAACAACGCCGCCTGGCTGTGATGTCGGTGGATTGGGACGTCGTCGCAGGCGGTGAAGAACAGGTCGACCAGCTCGCGGCCGAGGCGTTGAAGGATGACCTCGCCAAGGCCGGCTTCAACCATGCTTTCGGCCGCATGATGTGGGGCAAGTTCTACGGCTTTTCAGTGGCCGAGGTCATGTGGACCCGGACCGCCAGCCGTATTGGCATCGACGCTATCTTGGTGCGCGCGGTGGAGCGCTTCCGCTTCGACCGGCTTTCCAACGAACTGTTGTTCACGGGCGGCGCCCATCCGTCCGGCGAGCCCTTGGCCGACCGCAAGATGTGGGTTTACCGCGTACCCGGCGATTCCGACGACGTCCCGCACGGCCCCCCCATCGGCTGGCAACTCTACTGGCCGATGTTCCTGAAAGAGAACGGTGCCGCGTTCTGGGCCGTCGCCATCGAAAAGTACGGTATGCCGACCGCGACGGGTAAGCACCCCCAAGGCCTCGGGCAACCGGAAATTGACAACTTCGTCCAGGCCTTGTTGGCCGTCCATGGCAACGCCGCCGTAGCGTTCCCCGACGGGTTCGAGGTCGAGTTGTTGGAAGCCATGCGCACGTCCGGCGGCGACTACTCGGCATTCCAGGAATACTGGGACAAGGCCGTTTCCAAGATCATCGTCGGCCAGACGATGACCACCGACGACGGTTCGTCCAAATCCCAGGCGACCGTCCATCGCGGTATCCTGGACATGGTTATCCAAGCGGACGCGGACGAAATTTGCGACTCGTTCAACGACGGCCCCGGCAAGTGGTGGTCGGAATGGAACTTCCCGTCCGCGCACCCGCCGAAGGTTGTTCGCCGGATCAAGAAAGCCGAGGACTTGACCAAGTTGGCCGAGCGGGACAAGACCCTGTCGGAAGCGACCGGCCGCCATCTTTCGCCCGAGTACGTCGCGGAGAAATACAACGGGGTCGAGTTCGGAGACCCGCGCCCCAGTCCCGGCCAACAGGCGCCGGCCGCCCCGCCCGCGCCGGGCGGCGCCAGCTTCGCCGCCGCCTTCGCCGAACCCGACAATATCTCGGAACTCGCCGACCAGGTCGATGACCTGACCGCGCCGATGGTCACGGCCATGTTCGCCGATATTGAACAGATCCTTTCGACCAGCCGCGACTTGCCGGAATTCCAGGCCCGCCTTCTGCGTTATGCCGCCGAACACGAGAACAAGGAACTGGCTAACATGATCGCGGGCGGCGCGGCCGTCGCCGCCTTGACGGGCATGGACGAAGCGTGAAACCGGAACCCGTTCCCCTGCAATTCCGCGAGGCCATCGACTATTTCAAGTCGAAGGTCCGACTGCCGACCAACGCTTGGACGGACTTATGGCAGGAACAACACACCAAGGCGTTCGTCGTCGCCGGGGCCGTCAAGCGTGGCTTGCTTGAAGACATGCAAAGCGCGCTCGCCTCTGCCTTGGAAAACGGCACGACCTTGGCCGACTTCCGTAAGGAATTCGACACCATCGTCACGAAACACGGATGGACCTACAAGGGTTCTCGCGGCTGGCGGTCGCGGGTCATCTTCGAAACCAACCTTCGGACATCCTATGCCGCCGGGCAATGGCGCCAGATCGAACGCACCAAGAAAACGCGGCCCTACCTTCGATACGTCGATGCCGGCGATAGTCGCGTCCGGCCGCAACACCATGCCTGGCACGGCCTAGTCTATCCCGTCGACCACGAGTTCTGGGATACGCATTACCCACCGAATGGTTGGGGGTGCCGGTGCCGGGTCCAGACGCTTTCCGAACGCGATATCCGCACGAACGGTTATAACGTCTCAAGCGCCCTGCCACCGGGCGGCATGGTTTCGCGGCCGGTAACCGGTGGCGGCAAGACACAGATGGTGAGCGTGCCGGCAGGCATCGACCCCGGATGGGGTTACAACGTCGGCCGAAATCGCCTGTCCGGATTAACGCCGCCGCCGGCACCCGGCGGACCTGGTCCCGGTATCGGCCCGGCCGCCACGGCCGCCATGCCGACGCCTCGGTCGTTTCCGGCCGCCAAGCTCTTGCCCAAGGACGGCATGACGAACGAGGAATACGCTTCGGCCTTCCTCAAGGAATTCGGCGCCGACGTCGGCAAGCCGAAAGTGTTCAACGACGTGACCGGCGAAGCCTTGCCGATTTCGGATGCCCTGTTGAAGGAAACCCATTCCGACCGCTGGAAAGTCACCAAGGCCGGCCGCCAGGTGTTCCTGCGGATGCTGGCGGCGGGCATCAAGGAACCGGACGAAGTATGGTTCGATTGGTTCCGCGATTCCAAGACCGGCCGGTATCAGCTTCGCCGCCGCTATATCTCCCGCTTCGATATCTCGGGCAAACAGCAAACGGCCTATACGGTTTTCGAGGTGACGGGCGACGGATGGCGCGAGGTTACCAACTTCGCCCCCAAGGCAGGCCGCCGCGCCGAAAAGCAGGACGAATATATGGAGACCTTCCGCCGGGGCCATCTGGTCTATCGCCGGCAATAAAAAAGCCGGGGGTGCTTCCCCGGCTTTTTGAAGATGATGGGAACTATCAGACGCGACGATTGCACCGCTTTGTTCCTTGACCGATTTATAGCACGATTCCTCCCTCAAGTGCCAGTCCGACACCCCCGCCGAGAAACCGCCCCTGTCTCGCGCGCGGGGCCTTTTGGCGCTCGGATGGTGCCGCCCGGCCGCGCCCCCGCGTTAGAACGCCGTTAAAACCGGCGAGAGGGGCCATGAAAAAGAAATCGATGGACCCCAGGCGCGGCCGTTTGCCATGATCCCCGTCGCGCCCCCGTCGACGGCGCCGGCCTCGACCCCTCCGGATCGACGGACCAGGCCCTTTTCCCTGAAGGCTTCCGCTAATCCCCGAACGGGGAATTCCGCATGGTCCCTCCAACAATTTTGGAGGGGCAATTGAAGACGCTTCACATTTTCCGTTCCGGTGAATTCAAACCGATGGAGGGCACGACCCTCTCTTTCTCCGCCGATGACCTGAAAGCCATCGCCGAAAACTACGACCCGGCGCTTTCCGAAGCGCCCATCGTCATCGGCCATCCCAAGACCGATGGCCCGGCCTGGGGCTGGGTGTCGAGCGTCGAACATGGCGACGACGGCTTGCATGCCACCCCGGAACAAGTGGACGCGGACTTCGCCGATGCCGTCAACAAGGGCCGGTACAAAAAGATTTCCGCTTCGTTCTTCACGCCGTCCTCGCCGAACAACCCGACGCCGGGCAACTACTACCTGCGGCACGTCGGGTTCCTCGGTGCGACGGCGCCGGCCGTCAAAGGCCTGACTCCGCCGTCCTTCGCCGACAAGGAAGTCAACTTCGCGGAAGACGACGAAATCGTGACCGTCGAATTCTCCGACGGCGGCTATTTCCGTAACACCGTCGCCGGCCTGTTCGCATCGATCCGTGACTACCTGATCGAACAAGGCGGCACGGACGAGGCCGACAAGATTTTGCCGAACTACCGGATCGACGGCTTGCGCCAGATCGACGACGTCCACGCCTTCACCGACCCGGCGCCCGCCGAGGCACCCCCGCCCGAAACGCCTCCGAAAGAAGTCCCAGACGGTCCCCCGGCGGCGGCCGACATCCCCGTATCTCCCGACAAGGAAAAGGAATCCACCATGTCCAAGACCCCCACCGAAGCCGAACTCGCGGCCGAACGCGAAAAGCTGGACGCCGAGAAGAAAGAGCATGCCGCCCGTGAGGCCGCGTTCGCCCAACAGCAAGCCGAATCGGACGCCAAGGCGTTCGTTTCCGAACTCGGCGGCAAAATTCTGCCGGCCGAAGTCGACGGCCTGGTCTCGTTCATGGCTGGTTTACGCGATGACGACACGGTTTCGTTCGGCGATGCCGGCAACGAAACCAAGAAACCGGCCAAGGTGTTCTTCAAGGACTTTCTTAAAGCCCTGCCCGAACGGGTCGATTTCTCCGAGCGCACCAACGGCATCACGCCGGTGCCCGGTGCGGCATCGTTCGCGGCGCCCGAAGGTCACAGCGTCGACCGGGACCGGCTCGACGTGCACACGCGGGCCGAGACCATGCGCGCCCAGCACCCGGAAATGTCCTACCTCGACGCCGTGAAGCTGGCCTCGGCCAGCTAAGGGCATCGGCTCCACCACAGCAAAAGGAACCCTCCCGTGAAAACCAAACAAGTCATCCTCGCCGATACCGTCACCGCTTCGGGTGCCGTGCTCGGCGCCCGCTTCGCGACCCATGCCGGCGCGCAAGCCACCGTTCAGGGTTCCAAAACCCTGGGCGTGTTCAAGACCGACGCGGCCGACGGCGACGACGTCACGGTCGAACTGATCGGCATTACCTATGTCGACGCGGGCGGCGTGATTGCCGTCGGCGCCGATCTGATCGCCGACGCCAACGGCAAGGCGATCACCAACCCCGAAGCCGGCGGCGAGGTCGTGGCCGGTGTCGCTCGTTCGGTTGGCGCCGACGGCGGCCAGGTCCAAATCCTCTTGAAGTAAGGAACCCATCATGCCCGAAATGAACACCAATCAAGCCCGCGTGGTCGACCCGATCCTGTCGAACCATGCCCGTGGCTATCAGAACGGCGAAATGATTTCGCAGGTTCTGTTCCCCGACGTCATCGTGCCGGTGCGCGGTGGTCGCGTCATCCAGTTCGGCAAGGAAGCCTTCCGCCGCGTCAACGCCCGCCGCGCGCCGGGCTCGGACGTCCGCCGTGTGACCTACGGTTATGCGTCCGATCCCATTTCGGTCATCCAGGAAGCACTTGAAGGCACGGTGCCGGTTGAAACCGCCGCCGAGGCCGCCATGGTGCCGGGTATCGACCTGGGGTCCGGGGCCGTCGACATGGTCATGGATATCATGCTCCTGAACAAGGAATGTGAATGCTCGGAATTGGCGCTCAATGCCGCCAACTACGACGCCAACCACAAGGTGGCGCTCGCGGGCACCGACAAGTGGAGCGACTACGCCAACTCCGACCCCATCGGCGACATCAACGCCGGCAGGGAAGCGATCCGGTCCTACATCGGACGCTATCCCAACACCCTGACCTTGGGCGCCGACGTGTTCAACACGCTCAAGGAACACCCGGTCATCAAGGACAAGATCAAGTACACCAGCGCCAAGTCCATCACGGCCGAAGTTCTCGCCGGTATCTTCGAAATCGAAAAGGTCGTCGTCGGCGCCGCCGTTGCCTTGGACGAAGACGCGGGCGATGACGAGGCCGCCAACGATGTCTGGGGCGGTGCGGCCTTGCTCGCCTTCGTCCCGCGCCTGGGCCAGGACTATCGCAAGCCGAGCTTCGGGTACAACTACATGCTGCCCGGCATGCCGATGGTCGAAACGGCCTACTATGAAAACCGCGCCAAGTCCTGGATTTATCCGGTGACCTATGAGCGCCGCCCGTATCTGGTCGGTGCCGAGGCCGGCTTCCTGATTCAAACGCCGATCTAAGGGGGCCGTCATGTCCGATACCAAGCTCTTTCCGTACACCGTCTTGTCGCCGGTCAAATCCGGCGGCAAGCGGCACGGGGTGAATGCCCCTCTTTCCCTGACCAAGGACGATGCGGCCGAGCTCGAAAGCCTGGGCATCATCCGCCCCGGGGAGCCGGACAACGAACCGGCTGTCGAACAGCCGGTCGAAGACGGCGCTGATGCCGGCGGACCCGGCGGTGTCGAGATTATCAATCTCATTGCCGCCGCCTTTGCCGACCTGGCGGATGGCGACTTCACCAGCACCGACCCGAAACGGCCCAAGGTGAAGTCCGTGGAACGCATCCTCAAGGGCAAGGTCGATCCGAAGGCCATCACCCCCTAACTGGTCGCCGAAATCTGGGAGACCCATACGGCCGCCGAGACCGAAACGTCCGACGCCGCCAATGCGGCCGACAACACCGACTGACCATTCATCGCGGCCGGTTCTTCCAATCCCGCCGCGTAGGGTCTGGCCCCCCTAGCTCCGAAACCGGGCCTGACTGCCGTGAACAGTGCGGCACCTTCTTTAACTCGCGGAAACGGTCATGGCATACGCAACGCAAGAAGACATGGAAAAGCGGTTCAAGGAAGCCGAGCTTCTCGACCTGACCAACCCCGATGACCTGGACGCGGAGACAATCAACGTCGACGTCCTGCAAGTGGCGCTTGACGATGCCAGCGCCGCCATTGACGCCCATCTGTCCGGGCGCTTCGCGGTCCCGATTGCCAACCCGCCGGACGTCCTGACCAACGTGTGCTGCAACATCGCGCGCTACAACCTCTATTCCGGCAAATCGACCGAGGAAGTCGAAACCCGCTACGACAACGCCATCAAACTCTTGAACCGGATCGCGGCCGGCGACGTCAATCTTGGTAGCACCTCGGCGACGGCGGGCGGCGTTACCTATTCGTCCCCCGTGCCCGCGTTCAATCCCGGCGCCATGTTCAAAGGCCCGGCGCAATGAACGGCGCGTCGATCACCTTCAACGTGAACGGCTTGGTCAAGCTGGCCGGCCGAACCAAGCGGTTCCTGGACGCGGCCGCCGACAAGACCTTGTTGCTGGAAACCATCGGTTCCGCCCTGGTCGCTAACGTCAGGCTCCGTTTCGACAAGGGCCAGGCGCCCGACGGCACGCCGTGGCTGCCCGTGAAGCGCGGCGGTAGCCCGCTGAACAATCGGGGCTTGTTGCGCGATTCCAACACCTATGCCGTCGGCTCGGATTCCGTCCGCGTCGGCACCAATCATATCGAGGGCCCGGTGCATCAATTCGGCGCCACCATCCGGCCGAAGAAAGCGAAGGCCCTGGCCTTCACGGTGCGAGGCACGGTTGTTTTCGCCAAAAAGGTGACGATCCCGGCGCGGCCGTTCCTCGGCATCGGTCCCGAGGACAAGTCCGCCATTCGCGGGTCGATTGCCGACGTCCTGCGACTCGCACGGCAGAGGGCAAATTGATATGGACCTCGCGCTGATCGAAGAAGCCATCGAAACGCAACTTAAGGCCGTCGCCACGGCCAAAGGCCTGTCGCTCAAGGTCGATGCCTACGGCGGCCAGCTTGAAGATGAAAAGTTGGATGACCTGGCGCAAAACTGCCCGGCCGCCTTGATCGCGATTTCGGGCCTGACCCGTGCCCGCCGCGCACCGCATAGCGCCGAATTCGACATCACGGCCACGGTCATCGTTGCCGCCAATTCACTCAACGACGACATGGCGCGGCGCGGCGGCCGAGGTGGCCGGCACATTGGCGCCTACAACCTGATTAAGTTCGCCGTTTCCGCCTTGAACGGTTTCGGCACCGACCCGGCGTTGTCGCCTGATCCGGACTCGCCCTTGTTGTCGGCGCCGCTGCTGGTGACCGCCGTGCAGAACTTGTTCAACGCCAATGTCAGTCGCCGTTACCTCGCGGTCTACGGCGTTCCCTTCCAGGGCCGCGTCACCGTCGCCAACGACCTTGCCGATGAACTGGATGACCTGACCGACATCTATGTGTCGTCGATCCCGTCGCCTGCCGCCGATGACGGCGAAAACACCGAACCCATCGAAGCCGAAATCCCGCAACGTGAAACGGAGTAATTCCCATGCCCGCCAAGCCCGCCACCCAGGAAATCTATCTGGTCCCGAAGGACGGCCTTCCGATCCCCACGCCGAAGGACGGCGGCACCATCCCGCCCGAAGGCGCCTGGGTGCCGAATAACCGGTTCTACCGGAATTACATCCGGCGCGGCGAAGCCGAACGCGGCACCCCGCCGAAAGCCACCCCGCAACCCGCCGCCAAGGCGCCCGAAAATTCCAAGGATAAGGACTAACCGCCATGCCCACTTATGCAGACCAGGTCTCGTTGAATGTCTTTAGCCCCGGCATCTACATGGCCATCGATTCCAGCCTGTCGAAAACCGGCCTCCCGATCTTCATGCAACGCACGGTCATGTTCGGCCAGATGGGCACCGATGCCCAGGCGACGGCCGGCCAGGTGGTGCAAATCGTCACCGAAAACGACGCCAAGGCGGCGTTCGGCGTCGACTCCATGCTCCACGGCATGGTGAAGGTGTTCCGCAAGCGCAACCCGTATCAAACGCTTCTCGTCGTGCCGCTCGCGGAAAACGTCGCGGGCAACGCGGCGGCCGGCGGCATCACCATTGCCGGCGCCGCGACGAAGCCGATGACGCAGTATTTCTATATCGGTTCGAACATCCCCTATCAGTTGGGGGTTTCGTCGGGCGAAGCGGCGGCCGACGTCGCGGGCCGCCTGGTGACGCTGGTCAACAACGATCCGGCAGCCAAGGTCGTGGCGACGAATGACGGCGCCGACGTCACCCTGACGTGCAAATGGAAGGGTGAAACCGGCAACGACATCTTCATCGCCACGCGCTACCACGACGACGATACGTCGACGCCGGGCCTCACCTTCGCCGTCACCGCCATGACGGGCGGCACCGGCAACCCGGACATCACCGATGGCCTCGACGCCCTGGATGACCTGACGCAATACCAGGGCTTCGTCAATCCGTTCACGGATACGGTCAACCGGGGCATTTTGCGTTCCGAACTGGATGACCGGTGGGGACCGCTCCGCGCCGTTGATGGTCGCGTTTTCTCGTGTGTCCGCACCGGCGTTGCAACCCTCGTCTCCCACGCGGCGACGGCGAACGACCAGAACTATATCCCGATCGATATTGGCGAAGACGCCGCGTCCCCGTCATGGGAAGCCGCCGCCGCCTTCGCCGCCGCCGTCATGTACTACGGCGCCATCGATCCGGGCCGCCCGTTCCAAACCCTGGAACTTGTCGACATCGCCGGGGCCCGGTCCGGCAAGCGGCGCCTGGGGGCGGAAAATGAAACCCTGCTCGCGGGCGGTGTGTCGACCACGGTTGTCGGCGATGACGGCAAGGTCCGCATTCATCGCGCGGTGACCAGCTACACCGAAAACGAATTGGGCGCCGAGGACGAAGCCTACAAGTCCCTCAACACGGTCATGCTCATGAGCTACTACCGCCGATCCGTCATCAATCGGTTTCAGCTTCGGTTCCCGCGTCACAAACTGAAACTGACCGGTGGCTCGCAAAGCAGCTTCGTCATGTCGCCGGAAACGGGCATTGCCGAGTTCCTGGCGCACTACAAGACGATGGTCGACAACGACCTGATGGATGACTTCGACGGCTACAAGGCCGACATCCTGGCCGCCAAGAACGAAAACAAACGCGGTCGGCTCGACGTCTTCGACCGCCCCCGCCCCATCGACCAGTTTCACCAGTTGGCCGTTCGCGCGGCCTTCAAGCTGGTCTAACCCCGCCCAAAGGAGAACAGGAACATGGCTTCCATGAACAGCACCGCCGTTATCACGGTCGACGGCCAAGAACTGGTGTCCGTGCCGGGTACGGTCAATTTCAAGCCCGGCCTTTTCACCGCCAAAGCCCGGACGGGTCCGCGCGGCTATGCCGGCGCGGGGGTTGTGCCGAACAACTCCACCCTGCAATGCGACGTCCACGCGCTCACCGGGTATGACCCGACGGGCCTTTCGAAAGGTAAGGAAATGACCGTCCGCGTTTCCGACGTCGTCAACGGCGATGAATGGGTTGTGCCGGTCATGGTGCTGGTCGAAGACCCGGAATTCGGCGACGGCGACGAAGCCAAATGGTCCCTGTCGCTCGAAGGCGCCACGGCGGAGAAAGTCTGATGGACGACATCAAGACCTTCCCGTTGGCGAAGCCTCTCAAGATCGGTGGCGGAAACGTCACCGCTCTTGTCCTCGGCCCGCTAGACGCCGGCCATGCCATCGACGCGGCGGCGGCGGCGGAACGGGTTGTTTTCGGTCCCTCGGGCGAACCTGTCCTCGTTCCCTCGCCGGTCGTTGCCACCGCCGAACGGGCCCGCCGGCAGGTCCGCAAGCTGACCTTTGAAGACGGTCGGGAAATGCAAGGCCCCATGGCTCTTGCCGATCTTCGCCGCCTTTCCGAACCGGCCCTCAATGCTCTCTACGACCGGTTGGAAAAAATCGATCTGCTTTACCTGGAACGGGAAGCCGGCGCGGGGCGATTCGACGGCACCGACGGCGGCGGAAACCCTGTCGGCGGTGCTGATCCAGAAAGTGGCGCCGGGCTACCTGATGGGCCGGGGCCTGTTGGCGAGCCGGCGGGAAATTGAGGATCAAATCTTGGTCTTGGCGAAGGTGACCGGCGCGTCCCTTCGCGAGACCGAGGAAATGCCGCTTTGGCGGCTCTGCCGGAACATACAAAAGTTGGCGAAGCTGAATAATCCATGAACGATTTCCGGACAGACGTTGAGGTCAACCTAAAGGGAGACCTGGAAAACAAGGCCAAGGCCTCAGGCCAGGCCTTTGACCGGTTCTCCAATAATGCGTCCCGCTCGCTGGCCCGCTTGAGCCGAACAACCGTCGGCCTGTCCAACGGTATCGACCGCCTCGGCAACAAGTATAGCGGCCTGGTCACCGCCGCCGGCATCACGTTCGCCGCTCGGGGTGTCGTCTCGTTCGAAAAAGCGTTGAAGGATATCCAAGTCCAAGCCGGAATGACGGACGATGAAATCCGCACCCTTCGCCAAACGATCCTGGACACCGCCCAAGCGTCCGACGTTCGGGTCGACCCCACCGAAATTCTGGCCGCCATCGACGCCGTCATTGAAAAGACCGGTGACGTTAAGCTCGCCACCGAGAACATCCGCAACATGGGCATCGCCATGCGGGCAACCGGCGCGGCCGGCGGCGATATCGGCGCCGTCGTCGCGGGCCTCAAAAAGCTCGACATCACGGCGCCCGCGGACGTCGCCCGCGCCCTTGAACTGTTGACGCAGCAAGGCAAGGCCGGCGCCTTCACCATGCAGAATATGGCGCGCGAAGCTGGCCCGTTGCTGGCTTCGATGGCGTCGATGGGCCAAAAGGGACTGCCGGCCATCGCCGTCATGGGGGCGCTTGCCCAGACAACGCAGATGGCGACGGACTCGGCGGCGGAAAGCTCGACCGCCATTCAAGGCCTGATCCGTGAAATCGCCCAAAAGGGCAAGGCGTTGGAAGGTGAAGGCGTCACGGTCTTTGATCCCAAGGCCTTGGCCGAAGGCCGGGAACAATTCCTTGCCCTCGACACCATCGTGAAATCGATCCTGAAACAGTCCGGCGGGAAGCTGTCCGCCCTGTCCGGCATGTTCGGCGACGAAGCCATGAAGGCCTTGAAGGTCTTGGCGACGGAGTACGGACAAAAGGGCGGCAGTACGGCGACGTTCGACCAATTCCGGAACATGACAGGGGACTCCGGCCAGCTTCAAAAGGACGCCGCCGACAAGGCCACCACGGCCGACGCGGCCCTGACGTCGTTGAACGCCACCATGAAGCGGATGGCCGACCAGAACTTGGCGGGCCCCATTCAAGACCTCGCGGACGCCGTCAACAGCCTTGAGCCGGAACAATTGAATGAACTGTTCGATATCGCCGGCAAGGGCGTTGCCGCCGCCGCCGGCATTTGGGCGGTCAACCGCGCCATCCGAACCGTCGCCAGCGGGTATCGCGGCATTCAGGCCTTGCGGGGTGCGACGGGTGGAAAGGCCGGCGACGTTCTCAATCGGGCGACGGCGCAACCCGTCACGGTCACCAACTGGCCCGCCGGTTTCGGCGGCGGTGCCGGCGCCGCCGACGGCATGGCGCCGGGCGAACGTGGACGGACCCGCCGGGCCGGCCGGCCGGGCGGACGTCTCGGCCGTCTTGGCCGGGTTGGGCGTGCGGCCGGGCGGCTAGGACGGTTGGGCGGATATGCCGGACGTCTCGCCGGTCGTTTGGGACCGCTCGCCGCGATCATGGGTGCCCTGGACATCGGTTCGTCGGCCCTTGCCGGCGACGGCCGGGGAACGGCACAGGCCGGCGGCCGTTTCGCGGGAGCCTTGGCCGGCGGCCAACTTGGCGCCATGCTCGGCACGTTCCTTGGTCCGTTGGGTACGCTCGCGGGTGGTGCTGCCGGCGCGACGGCCGGCGCCATCGGCGGGGATAAACTGGTTTCCGCCATCTACGATTTCTTCACCGGCAAGACGGCCGGCGATAATGCGGCGCCCGGCAACGACGGCATGCAACAGGCCCTCACGGCCCATGCACGCGCGCTCGATGCCAACACGCAAGCCATCAAGTCGACGAAACGGGATAGGGAAGGCCACGCCGAATTCGGCGGGCGGGCCGTGGCGGGGTCATGATCGACATTAGCCAATACCGCAAGGGTTCCTTCGAAGGTATCGAGTTCGAAACCTTGACGGCCGGGCTCCGGTTCGAACACCGCCTGGACGTGAAGCGCTACCCCTACCAGGACAAGGGCCTGGTCACCGACCTTGGATTGTCGGAAGATCGTTTCGAACTGGCGATCTTCGTTATCGGTTCGGATTTCCTGACCCGTCGTGCGGCCTTGGAAAAGGCGTTCCGCAAGACCGGTCCCGGCTTGCTCGTGCATCCGACACGCGGTGAAATCCGGGTGAATGTCGAACGGGTCCGCCTGGACGAAGATTTGCAGGAACTCGGGGTCGCCGATTTCCAAGTCACGTTCGTGAAATCCGACGCCACGTTGGCGCCGCGTGCCGTTGTCGATACCAAGGCGGCCGTCATTTCGTCCAGCGCCGCGACCACGGCCGCAACCCCGGCCGCCGTCACGCTTTCCAACTTGACGGACCCGCTCGTCATGAAGGCGGCGGAATCCCATATGGCGACATTCACCGATGCCTTGAACACGGCCTCGGGCGTGTTGAACGAGCTATCCCCCGACAAGATCATCAGCGGCTTTGACGCCGTCCAGCAACTCAAGGCCGACCTGGGAACGGCCTATACGAACACCCAGGCAAGCCTTGCTCTTGTCGGCCAGGTCCAGTCCGTCGTCACGTCATGGGCGGGGTTGTTCGGCGTGCCGAAAAAGGCGTTGGATTTTGCCTTGGGCCTTCTCAACCTCGGCTCGGTCATGAACCTGGTCGACAACGGTTATGTCGTCTCCGGACAGTCGATTGTCAGAACCCCAACGGTGACCAGTTTCAAGACACAGAACACGGTCGGCGACAACGCGGCGAACCGGCAATCCATCGCCGATACGTTCGATCTGACCATTGCGCAGGTCGCCGCCGCCCTGGCGACCGACACTGAATTGGACACGTTGACGAAGGCCGTATCGACCCGCGACACCATCACCCGCAAGTTGGATGAAATCGCCACGGCAGAACGTCCCGGCACCCTGCCGGCGGAAATCGCCGAATTCCGTTCGTCTGTCCGGTCGCTCAAAACGGCGACCTATCGCGACATCACCGAACGGGCCGGGCAGTTGCCCGCCTTGGAAAGCTACACGCCGGCATCGCGTCAACCGGCCCGCGTTCTGGCCTATCGCCTCGCCGCCGGCATCGATACGGAAACCGCCATCGTCCAGCGGAACGATATTCAACACCCCTCGTTCGTGCCGACCAACCGGCCCCTGTTCTATCTCGCGTCGACGAAAAACGGGGGGCCAGGCAATGCCTGATATCGCGCTTTATGTGAACGGCCTGAAATGGCTCGGCTGGCAAGAGGCCACCGTCACCCGCTCCATCGACGCGGTGTTCAACCAGTACACGCTTCGCCTGACCTCGACATGGCCGGGTGCGCCCGGCGCCGGCATTCCGCCGGTCAAAAAAGGCGATGAATGCAGCCTGGCGTTGGAAGGCGAAACCGTCGTCACGGGCTTTCTGAATAACGTGCGGCTCAAGGTCACCGCCGATGGCTTCGACCTGACCGTCGACGGCCGCGACAAGACGGCCTTGTTGTTCAAGGGCGCGGTCCTGAACACCCCGGCGGAATGGTCCGGCAAGACGGCCTTGCAGATCGCCCAAGAGATTTGCGAGCCGTTCGGCATCACCGTGCGGGCCCTAAGCTCGGTCGGCGCCGTGTTCAAGAAATTCACATGCCAGCCGGGCGAAACCGCCAACCGCGCCATTCAACGTCTTTGTGGCCACCGCGCCCTGTTCCACTACGCCGACCCGGCCGGAAACCTGATCCTTGCCAACGCCGACGCAGCGACCCCGGCCGCGCGCGGTCTGGCCTTGGGGTTCGATGGCAAAACGAACGTCGAAAGCGTGACATTCGACGACGGGTTGGACGGACAGTATAGCGACTACGTCGTCTACAATCAGAAACCCGGACTGTCGTTCGGCGGCAACCCGCATAACAAGGTTCTCGGCCGGGCCAAGGATCACACGGTTCGTCAATATTGCCCCAAGGTCGTTATCGCCAATGAACCCGGCGATACGACGGCGGCGCGCGACCTGGCCGTGCAGACGGCCGCGTTGGCGGCGGCGCGCGCGCTGGCACTTTCGTATGAAACGCCGGATTGGCGGCCGGTGCCCGGCGGCAAGTTGTGGTCGATCAACACCACGACCCCCGTCACCGACGACATCACGGGCGTCAAAAAAACCATGCTCATCAAGAAAGCCGTCTTCCACGTTAGCGAGGAAGTCGCCGAGACCTCAACGCTAACGGTGGTCGATCCGAAATCCTACGCCCTGATCGCGGAACCCGAAGACAACGTCGGGGGGTGGTCATGAACGGTTATGCCGCCTTGCGCGAACAACTGGAATCGATCCTCGCGGATATCAAACTTCGCCTTCAATTGGTGTTCACGCGGGGCACGGTGCGCATCGTCTACACCCGGAAAGAAAACGAGCTACAGAAAGTCCAGGTCACCGGACTGCATGGCGAGACAAGCGACCAGGTCGACCACGCCGAACCGTTCGGACTGGCCTCCAAGCCCCTGGACGGCGCCGAGGCGTTCTTGGGCGCCGTACTCGGCCAACGCGGCCAGCTTATCGCCCTGGTCATCAGCGACCCACGCTCGGCGCCCTTGGGCCTCAAGCCTGGGGAAACCGTCCTGTGGTCGCCGCACGGGCAAACGATCTGGCTGCACGATGACGGATCAATCGCCATCGACGCGCCGGGCAAGATCACGGTCAACACACCGGACGATATCGACATGAACGGCCGTAACATCACGATCACGGCCGAACAGGTTTTGGAGCTTCGCGGCGACAAGGTACTTGGCCGGGCCACCTCGCTCTATCAGTACGGCACCAACGGTCATGGTTGGAACGTCTACCCGACCTATGTGGACGCATACACCATCGGCCAGGTGCCGGGTTCGACCTTTGCCATTTCACCGCCCGAGGTGCCGACCGAAGCACCGGAAGAAGAGGTTTAATCCATGTCCGATCTTCAATTGACCAATGTGGACGGCAAGGGCTTCGACCTGACGCATGACGGATACGACCTGGTCCTTGGTGACGGCCTGGTCGAAGCCTTGGTCCATTCGATTTTCCGCGACGGCCGCGCCCCCGCCGGTTCGATCCCGGCCGCCGACGATCCGCGCGGCCATTGGGCAAGCACCCTGGAAACCGCCGCGCCCGACGGGTCGTTGTTGTGGCTTTTGCAGCGCGAGGCGATCACGTCGGCCATGCCGGGCCGGGTGGCGGACGCGCTCAAGGCCGCTTGCGCCTGGATGATCGATTCGACCGAAGGCGTTCTCGCCGCCGTGACGGACGTTGACGCCGTCGCGAGCAAGGCCGCTCGCCGGGGCGCCATCGAAAGCACCCTGGACGTGCATTTGGCCGTCGCCCCCTACCGCCGGCAATTCGAAATCGTCTACAGCCCGACGACACAAACCTATCAGTTGACGGAGGTCTAACCATGCCGTGGCCCAACACACCGCTTAAAGATCGCGAAGAACGGCTCCGCTCGGGCATTTCGACCGGCCTGGGCTTGAAGGGAACGCCCGGCCGCATGTCGACTGTCGGGGTTTTCTCGGCCGAGGTCGCCGCCGAGGTCGATAGCGCCCATCAACACACGGCCTACAACAAGCGGCAAATCTTCGCTGCGACGGCCGACGAAGAAAACCTCGTCATCAAGGCGGCGGCTTCGGGCCTGCAACGCAAACCGGCGGTGCCGGCCGAAGGCGAAGTCACGTTTTCCGGCATCGATGGCGTGACGATTGCCGCCGGCTCGGTCCTGCGTTTCGTCGACGGCCGCGAGTACGCGACCGATGCCGAGGCGACGATTGCCGGCGGCGCGGCCGTTGTCGCCGTCACGGCCCTTGTTGCCGGCATTGCTGGCAACCTCGGCGCCGGGGAACAACTCACCATCACCCAAACCATTGAAGGCGTCGAAGGTTCGGCCGTCGTCACGACCGAGATTGCGGGCGGCGTCGACCTGGAGGATTTGGAGGCCTTCCGCCAACGTGTCCTGTTCCGGCAACGGTATCCGGCGCAAGGCGGCAGCGACCCGGACTATATCGTTTGGGCAAGCACCGTGCCCGGTGTGGCGGCCGTTTGGGTTTCGCCGAAGGAAATGGGCTCCGGCACCACGACCGTGCGCATTGCCGCCGACGAAAGCGCGGGCGGCCCGGTTCCGTCCGAAGCCTTGCGCCAGGCCGTCGAAGATAGGATCGAAGGCGCCATCAATCCTGTCACCAATCAATGGGAAGGCCGCCCCGGAACGGCCGAAGTGTTCATCGTCGCGCCGACCGCCAATGTCATCGACCTCGTATTCGAACGCCTGACGCCGAACAACCAGGCCACGCTAGACGCCATCGCCGAAAGCATGAAGGCCATGTTGCGCGACCGCCGCGCCCCTGCCGCGACCATCCGCTTTGACTGGATTAACGAGGCCATTTCCAAGGCGACCGGCGAGGATACGCACAAGCTGGCAAGCCCCACCGATGACGTGGTTTGCGGCGTTAACGAGATTGCCGTCTTAGGCGACGTCACGCCGCCGGAAGAATGATTAGGAAAGAACGGACCATGAAGACGCTCTATCAACTTGTGCACTACGACGTATTCCGCCTGTTCTGGTTATTCGTGGTCGTCTGGCTCGTCGGCAACTACGCCATGTTCCTCGTCGAAAAACTCGTCTGGGGCGAAGGCTTCCTCCACTGGGGTGACCTTCTTTGGCTCGCGTTGTTGGCGGCCCTGTTTGAGTTTCTCGCCTTCGATATGGGCCAGCAAATTGTCATCAGCTTCGGCAAGGCCGCTTTGTCGGGAGGCGATCCGCGATGACCGACCGCACAACCGACGATTTCTCCGCGTCGATCACACAGGCCATGCCGCAAGGTCCGGCCTTCCCTCGCGAGGGTGCACCCAACCGTGACGCCGTGGTCGCGGCCATCGCCGAGGAACTGGCGATTGAAGACGCGCTATCGAACAAGATGGTGCGCGAAAGCAATCCGCAATTGGCCGATGACCTGTTGCCGGAATGGGAAGCCGACTATGGCTTGCCGGAATGCGATCACGGCGGCACGGAAACGGTCTCTGAACGCCGCGCCGCGCTGGTTGAAAAGATCAACCGTGTCGGCTCGTTCAACCCAAATTTCCTGAAAGCCATGGCGGCCAAACTCGGCTTCGCCATTGAGGTCAAGGAACGTCGTCCGGCGCGGTGCGGTATTTCGAAGTGTGGCGGCGGGCACATGACGGCGGTGCCGAAGATTCGGTATTGGCTCACCGTGAAGGTTCTCGGCCCCCGCGTCACGCGCGCCAGGTGCGGCACGTCGAAATGCAGTGAAAAGCTCTTGTCGATCACGCCGGCCACCGATCTGGAATGCCGCCTCAACGCCATCAATCACAGCCACGTCAAACTGACCTTTGCATACGAGGAGTAAGGAACTATGGACTACACACAGCCCTTGGGCGCCGCACCTGGCACGTCGTACACCAACGGAAACCCCGACCTCGCCGAGGAAGGAAGCGACATCCCGGCCGCCGGGTTGGAAAACCCGCAACGTGAAATCGTCTACGTCATCACCGATGCCGGCCTTACCCCCGACAACGGAGACCTGACGCAACTCAACCAGGCCATCGACTTGAAGATCAAGGCCGCCCGCGAACAGATCATCTACGAAGGCGTGACCTTCGCCGCCGGGGTCGTGGATAAGAACGCGGTGCGGTGGGACGCGGACAATTCGGAATACGCCTTGGCCGTCGCCGACGGGACCGAGAACAACCAAATGCGCGGGTTCGCCGACGTGACGAATTCGCGGGTCTATGCCTTCGGCCCGACCCCCGACGGTTTCTTCGCCGGCCTGACACCGGAAACGACCTATTACCTTTCCGGCGACACGCCCGGCGCGATCACCGACACCCCGCCCGACGATGCCGTGCGCGTCGGCGATTCCCTTTCCGCGACCCGTATGGCCGTCGACGTCGACACGGGCGCCGGCGGTGGCGGTGCCGCCGGTGCCGGCGAGGGTTTCGTCTACATCAACGGCGGCGCGACCCTCGCCTTGGATGGGGACGCCGCGCCGAACGTCCATATGTTGTTGGACGCAAACGCCACGGTTGTGCCGTCCAACGTGGCCGAGGCGGACCAGGTCTATTCGTTCTACATCATGGTCACCCAGGACGGGACCGGCGGCCGTACCTTGACCCTGCCGGCGGGCACGGAATGGCCCTACGGCGAGGTTCCCACGTTCCCGACCAGTGCCGGAGACGTCGCCAAACTGACCCTGGAAACCTGGGACAACGGCACGACCTGGCACGCAAGCTGGGTGGGGGCGGAATATGCCTAGCGCCGCCCGTATCGTCAGACGCGCCGGCCGCCCCGTTCGGGTCCATCCCGAGGGGGATATGAGCCAGGTCTACATGCCCGCCAATGACTTCCTGCCGAAGCGGTTCCAGGCCGTGGACGTGCGGAAGTCGTCCGGCGCCGGTTTCGAAATCCACCTGTGGGGGTCGGGCGGCCTCTACAACCAGGGCAGCAACGGGGTTTCAGGCTATCGCGCCGGGTATGGCGCGGCCTTGGTCGGGAACCTCAAGCGGCAGTTTTTCACCCTAAGCATCGGCAACAATGACGAGGCCGATGACGTCATTACCACCCACACGAAGTACGGGGAAGGTCGCGGCGCCCGCCGTGGTGACCTCCCGTACATGGAATGCGGCGGCGGTGGCACCGGCATTCGCTTGGCCGATGGCTCTTTGTTCGCCATCGCGCCTGGCGGCGGTGGCAGCTACTCGGGCCAGGCCATCTACGGCTACTACGCCTACAACGGTGGGGACGCTGGCCTCTGGCCCCACGGTGGCGGCCAAGGCGGCCAAGGCGGCCGTACCTACGATGGAACCTCGGTTGGCCCGGCCGGAAACGGAGACGCGGACGGCGGCGGCAATGGCGGCACGAGTACGCCTGTTTCCGCGATGGACGTTGCCGGTTCCGGCGGCGGCGCCGGCGGTGACGGTTCCGGCGGCGGCGGCGGCGGCGGAAACGGCGCCGGCGTTGTTTCCAAGCCGGGTGGCAATGGCGGCGTCGACGGCGCTGATGGTGAAGACGGCGCATATAGCGGGGCGGACGCAACGCGGGGTGCCGGCGGGTACGGCAAGGATCATCCGACGATGCCGGGGTACGGCGGTCAGAAAGGCACCTATCACGGTTCCGGCGGCGGTGGTTACGGCGGCGGCGGTGGTGGTGGCACGAGCCACGGCGCCAGCGGCGCCGGTAGTGCGCTTGTCCCCGATGGGTGGACCCTGTCCCGCGCGGACGGTGACGCCGACCCCGACCGAAGCAATGCCGGTGACCACGATAACAACGGCGCCGCCAAAATCATCTATTAGCCAAAAGGACAGAGACCATGGAACAGCGATTCATCAAGATTTCCGACCAGCCCAAGAAACTGTTACGGGCAGGCGACGTGCAGGCGGCATTTCCGCATATCATGGGCGTGACGGCCATTCCTGACGCGGACCTGGCGGCGCTCGACTACGCGCGGTGCGCCATGGACCCGGCCCCGGCGTTCGATCCGGAAACCCAAGTTCAAGAGGAACCGGTAATCGAACAAGACCCGGACGATACGTGGCATTTCCGCACGCCGGTACGGGCCAAGACGCAAGCCGAATTGGACGCCGAGGCCGCCGAGGAAGCCGCCGCCGCCGCCGCGTTCATCACCGACGCCCTGGCGAAGGTCGACATCGACGCCGAAGCCGCGCGCCTTCAATTCATTACCCCCGGCGCCGGCCAGGCTTTGGTCTATCAGCGCAAGGAAGCACAGGCCCGCGCCTGCCTTGCTGCCCATGATGAACAGAACCCGCCGTCGACGGGCGATTTTCCGGCCCTTGACGCCGAGGTCGGAATTACGGCGGCCGACATCTTGGGCGTGGCGGCGGCCGTCGTTGCCCAGGCCGAGGCTTGGGCGCCTATCGGCGATCTGATCGAGGCGACCCGCCTTTCGGCCAAGGCGGCTATCGTCGCGGCCAACGGCGACCAGACCGCGATTACGGCCGTCCTGGACGGCCTTTCCTGGCCGGCGCCGGGTGCCTGACCCGGACGGCCCTCCACACTCAACCGTCAACCATCAGAGAAAGGAACTCTCCATGTCCGACACCTTCAAAAGCACCGACAACGACCGCACGGGCAACAACGCCATGCGGCACGAATACCGCGTGTTGACCGACGACGAAAAGGCGACCATGCAGCGCATCAAGGACTTGGGCGCCGAACTGTTCAAGGCCCTGGACGAAACCGGCCAGTCGCGGGAACTGTCCATCGCCAAAACCAAGGTCGAGGAAAGCGTTATGTGGGGGGTGAAGCACATCACCGCCTAACGCGGCGACCAGGATAGATGAACGGGAGGCGCGGCCGGCGATTCGGCCGCGCCTTCATTTCGCGAGGAAATCGACGCCTTGAACAGGGATGAACTGATTGATTGGTTTGGTGGGCATTCCACACCATTTCTGCGCCTCGGCGCCATAGGCGCGAAGCCCGCTGGGGGTGCCGTCGGCGCCTTGCTCCAACGCCACGAATTCAGACCATTTTGGCCCAAGCCATTCAATGCTGACCTGTGCCAGAAGGCCACGAGACTTAAGGCCACCGCTGGCGAAGCCGGAATCCCCCAGAACAACCAAATTGATCGTTTTCTTCTTGATGTCGCTAAGGTTGGCTTTAAGGCCTGGGCAGGCGTCCAGGATCATAACCCCGGCCCTACGCATGATCTTAACCCGTTCGGGCGTGTGATGATCGTTCGGCCAAAGAGGAATGGTGGCCGTAATCTGTTCGCTGGTCGGCTCACCGGCCGAGGCCGCGCCCCCCATTGAGAGGGTGAGGGACACGGCCAGGGCCAATAGGAGGGAGAGAGACTTGTTTGTCATCGAACGCGGGGGACTGTTTCCGTTGTCTGACGAAGGGTGCACCAAGTGCATCGCTTGAACAAGGCCACCCTAACCCCAATGGGCCAGAAAAGGCGATGTTCAATAAAATTTACTTTTGAACACCCACCCCGCGCCAGGCGCCCGAGTCCAAAAACGCGCGCCGAAAAGTCCAAAAACGCGCGCGCCGCCACAGGTGGTGGTCATGGTTCAGGCTCCTTTGTCACCTAATGCGTCACCTAATCGCCATTTTCCAAAGGAAAACGGCTTAGCGATTTCTCGCTAAGCCGTTGATTTTATTGGTACGCGCTACAGGGGTCGAACCTGTGACCTACTGATTAAAAGTCAGTTGCTCTACCAACTGAGCTAAGCGCGCCTAGTGGTCTGCAAATGCCGGAGGGCGGTGCCCGAAACGGCAGGGCCGGAAATTACGGGCCAAAAGCCGGAAGGTCAACGCCGGAAAGCGTTTTTCCGAGAGGTTTTTGCCGAAGCCTGCTCAATCCCCGTCATTCAGGCGTCAATCGGCCTCGTTCTTACGCTCGGCGAAGCGCGCGAGCAGCTTCGCTTTGACCGCCGGTGAGACGAAACTGGAGATATCGCCGCCCAGGGAGCCGATTTCCTTCACGAAACGCGACGAAATGAACTGATGACGCTCCGACGCCATCAGAAACACGGTCTCGACGCTGGGATCGAGGCGCGCGTTCATCCCCGCCATCTGGAACTCGTATTCGAAGTCGGAAACGGCACGCAGGCCGCGCACGATCAGCTTGGCATCGACCTGGCTGACGAATTCCATCAGAAGGTTGTCGAAGGGCCGAACCTCGATCCGCCCAGGCAGGTCGCCCGGCAGAGCCGCAATGTCCTCTTTCAACATCTCGACCCGTTCGTCGAGCGTGAACAGCGGGCCCTTGCCCGCGTTGACGGCGACACCGATGACCAGTTCATCGACCACCCGCGCACCGCGGGTGATGATGTCCATATGGCCTTTGGTGACGGGGTCGAAGGTGCCGGGGTATACGCCGCGTTTGCCGGGCATCAGGTATCCTTTTCAGGGTCTTCGTCTTGGTCTTGGTCTTGATCGTCGTCAGGCGCGGCGTCGGCCTCGGGCTCTGATTCGGGCTCCGGCGCGGAAGCCTCGCCGACCGGTTCGGATTCGGCACCGGCATCGACCACGACGGCTTCGCCGTCCTCGCCCTCTTCGCCTTCTTCATCATCGTCGTTGACGTCACGCAGACGCGAGACGGAGACGACCTGTTCATCCTCGGCCGTGTTGAACACGCGCACGCCGCGTGACGAGCGGGAATAGATCGAGATGCCGTCCACGGGCACGCGGATGATCTGGCCGCCGTTGGACACCATGATCAATTGGTCCTCGTCCAACACGCCGAAGGCCGCGACCACGCGGGCGTCCGGCGCCTTGCCACGGTCGACGTTGATATTACCGACGCCCTGCCCGCCGCGCCCGGAGATACGGTATTCATAGGCCGAGGTGCGTTTGCCGTATCCGTCCGCCGTGAGGGTCAGGATGAACTGTTCGTTCTCCAGCATTTCGGCGAACTTGGGCTCGGCCAAGCGGGCCGCCAGTTCTTCGTCACGGGCCTTGTCCTCGGCGCGTTCGGTGTAATCGCCGCTGATCAGCCGCCGTGAGGCATTGCGCGACTGCAGATAGGCGTCTCGGTCCTCGGTCTCGACCTTCACGTGGCGGACCACGGAAAGCGCGATCAACTCGTCGCCTTCGGCCAGTTTCATGCCGCGCACGCCGTGCGACGAACGGCCGGAGAACACGCGGATCGCCGTGACCGGAAAGCGAATGCATTTGCCTCCGGCGGCCGACAGCAGAATGTCGTCGTCTTCCGAGCAGACCCGCACGCGGACCAATCCGTCCTCGGCATAATCGCCTTCGAACTTCATGGCGATCTTGCCGTTGGCCATGACGTTGGTGAAATCGGACAGGCGGTTGCGCCGCACGAAGCCTGCCTTGGTCGCGAACATGACGAACAGTTCGCCCCAGGTTTCCTCGTCCTCAGGCAGTTGCATGACCGTGGTGATGGTCTCACCTTCCTTCAGCGGCAACAGGTTGATGAAGGCCTTGCCACGCGATTGCGGCGTGCCCATGGGCAAGCGGTAGACCTTCATCTTGTAGACCATGCCGGCCGAGGAGAAGAACAGCATCGGTGTATGGGTATTGGCGACGAAGACCTGGGAGACGAAATCCTCGTCCCGCGTCGCCATGCCCGAGCGGCCCTTGCCGCCGCGCCGCTGCGCCCGATAGGTGGACAGCGGCACGCGTTTCACATACCCAGCGTTGGTCACGGTGACGACCATGTCCTCGCGCTGGATCAGGTCTTCCAGATCGTGTTCGAACTCGGCGTCTTCCAAGGTCGTGCGCCGGTCGTTGGCGAATTTCTCCGACGTCTCGACCAGTTCTTCGCGCAGAACCTTGTAGAGCAGGTCCCGCGACGCCAGCAGTTCCAGGTAATAGGTGATCTGCTTACCCAGTTCTTCCAGGTCGCCGCCGATCTTGTCGCGCTCCAACCCGGTCAGTCGGTGCAGACGCAGTTCCAGGATCGCCCGCGCCTGTTCTTCCGACAGCTTGTACTTGCCGTCGACCACGGCGCGGCCCGGCTCGTCGAGCAGGCGGATCATCGGCTCGACATCTTCCGCCGGCCAGTCGCGGGCCATCAATTCCTCGCGCGCCGTCTGCGGATCG
>MDTA01003533.1_pt1 | contig 67782 bp, 62 predicted proteins | sample 811151 | NCBI WGS metagenome assembly MDTA01 (sample SAMN05326648, study PRJNA326480) | marine metagenome | isolation source: seawater | place: Indian Ocean: South | collected 2010 | reverse complement strand
GTAGCGCAAAACAGATAGGTGTAGGCGCTGATTTAGGAGATATAATATTGGGTTGGACTATATGTCTTGTAATAATCTTTGTAGTCTTTAGAGTACTTAGAGTTCTTAAAATTATTTAGCCCATAACAATCACAATAAATCTCTAACTATTTCTTTTACAAAATGTAGTTTTATTGTGGTTAAATTAAATTATGAAACCTCCTGAAGAAATTAAATTGCCAGATTTTCTATTTCCATACAAGACAGAGAGTCTTGTAAGGGTTGGTAATAATCTTGATGGGTCTTATTTAATTGATAAAGAATCAGTATTAAATTCAAAGTTATTAATTTCAATTGGAGTTGGCTGGAGTTTTGATTTTGAAAAAAATTTTTTAAGAATTAACAATATACCTTTAATTGCTTTTGATGGCTCTGCAGGGATTATCTCTACTCTTAAAAAAATTAAGTTTAGGATTAAACAGATAGTTATAAAAAAAGAGAAAAAATATTTTATAGATTCTCTATATTTTTTTACTTATTTATTTAAATTCTATCTCTTTTTTAAGAATTTTAGAAACACAAGAATTAAGAGAAATTATAGAAAGTTTGTAAAAAAATTTATAGGTTCAAAAGAGACTGAATTATCTATTTCTGAAATTATAAAAAAATTTGATCCAAATAATAAATTTGATAAAATTTTTTTTCAAATTGATATTGAAGGTGGAGAATATGCAATATTAAAAGATTTAATTTATCATCAAGATTTAATTTCAGGGCTTGTCATTGAATTTCATGACACCAATAAACATTTAAATGAAATTAAAGAATTTATTGATTTACTTAATTTAAATCTTATTCATACTCATATAAATAATGTTGGTGGAATTACTTCAGAAGGTTACCCAAAGGTAATTGAACTTACTTTTTCAAATTGTAATGTAAAAACAAAGGTAAATAAACTTCCACACAATTTAGATAAGCCTAATTCAAATGAACGCTTTGAATATGTTGCGTACTTGAACTAAATATATTTCAAAAAACTTCATTTTTAAATCCTTAAACAATGACCAAAAAAGAGAATTTTATAGAGTAATTGGTTGGTCTGGGTCCTCCTTAATAGGAACAGTAGGTGCCGGTAATCGAATTGAAGCTAGTTACAATGATTTAATTTAGGCTGGATCATCATCTTAGTTATATTCATTATTATCTTTCGTATATTAAAGATTCTTAATATTACTTAAGATGCATCTAAAGTACATTACTTTTTTAGTAGTTATCAGTTCACTGGTTTAAATTAGTTTATGCAAGACCACCATTCAGCTCAAACAAATAAGTTATAATTTACTGTGATGATATGGATTAGATTTATTTTATTAAGGATTAAATTGTCATTTCTAGCAAAAAAAGAAATTTTATACTTAAATGAAATATCAAATAGCGAAATAGATCTTAATGATTTAATTCAATGGTCAAAATCTAACTTCAGAGTACCAACCCCACAGTTTATTAAAAATTCTGTATTTCAAAGACATACAGATGACTCAACAGTATGGGTAGAAACTGGTACCTATAAAGGAACTTCAACTGAATTTTTTTCAAAATACTCAAAATTTGTTCACACAATTGAACCAGAATACAATCACTACTTTTCTACTAAGAATGAATTAACCAAAAAAGGATACAAAAATATCAAATTTTATAATGGTACTAGTGAAGAAGTGCTTGATAATTTACTCAGCGATATTCAGTCAAGTAAATTGAGCATATGGTTAGATGGTCACTGGTCAGGTGGAGATACTTTTTTGGGTAAAAACCCTACACCAGTTTTAGAAGAATTGAAAATAATTAATAAGCATTTACCCAGATTTAATAAAGTTTCAATACTAATTGACGATATAAGAGACTTTAATAACTATGAATCTAATTCAAATAATGATTATCCTGACAAAATGATTTTGATTAATTGGGGATTGGAAAACGGATTTAATTGGGAAATCATTTATGATATTCTTGTTTTAACAAATTAATTTAAGAGAACATAGTCATTTACAAAATTTAACCGAATATTTCACATACGAGTTAACCTTGATATTGGTTTAAATGTATAATCATGTAGGTCTAGTTGATTTAATGGGAGGATTGGGTAACCAAATATTCCAATTAAATTTTGCAAATTATCTCAAAAGAATAGGATTTAAAGTATATGTAAACCTAAGCTGGTTTAACTCAGATATTTTCAATGATGGTACTACAAAAAGAAGCTTACAACTTAACCCATCTGATTTTGAATTAAATGAAGTTGATGAATCAACTGAAAAAAAATTTTTACGAATTGAATATTTTCTTAATACCAAATTATTAAATAAACTATCGGCACGAATTTTGAAAGAATCTTACTACCTCCATTCAGGACACCTATTTAATGAGGAAAACATTAAAAAATACAATAGATTTTCTGGATATTGGCAAAATGAAAAATATTTAGTTGGACAAAAAACTTTTTTACTTAATTCGTTAAATAGAACCTCACATTTCAATGAAAACCTCAATAAACCAAATAAAAAAACTCTAATTCATATAAGGAAGACTGACTACCTGAAATTAGATGAAGAGCTTTCTGAAGCATTTTATATTAATGCAATAAAGGAAATTATAAATGAAGATAAAAAGATTAAATATGATATATTTACGGATGAAAAAAATCCATCTTTAGATTCGAATTTATATAAAAACGCTGAGAATGTAAATATAAACTCCGGAGAAAATCCACTAACTACAATTTCAAAAATGATGAATTATAAAAATTATATTATTGCCAATAGTACTTTTTCTTTGTTGCCAGCGTATTTAAGTTATAAGTCAGATTCCATTGTTATTTATCCAAAGCCTTGGTTTAAACATTCAGAATTCAATCCCCCTGTCGTGCAAACGTGGAGGTCAATTAGTGATAATTAAATCAAAATTATAAATTTCGACCAAAAAAAATAATTTTATTGATTGCTTCCTTGTATTTAGAAAAACTTACATTATTTTCGCCAAATATTTTATAGTTATTTATTTCCTCATCGTACTGAACTCCATCAGATAATTTAGACTCTAAAATTAGATCTGATGTGTCATATTTTGTGTCAGAAACTAAAGATCTATATTTTATATTAAAATCAAGAGTCAATCTAATTTGATCATCTGAAAAATATAATCTTTTATACTCAATCTCGATAACCGGATAGATAATCTGATAAATGTTATCAGTAATTTCATTTGGAATTTCTACTATTTTTTTTGAAAATTTAAATCTTCCATATTCATTGACTTCTTTAATTTCAAAATTAAAGTTTGAATTAAAATTATCATAACTTCTTACTCTGAATTTTTTTCTTGGTATGTTACCTTCAATAGAATCCGTATAAGATTTGTAATCAAGCGTATCAAAATATATAGAGTTTATTTGTCTTTCACTATATATTTCTTTATATCCCTTACTTAAAATTTTATTAATTACTTTTTGCTTACTATTTATATTAAAAATATATTTATTTTCAACTCTTTTAATTGACATAGTTGTTATTTCTTACTTTCCGCATTTTGAATTTGATTGTAAATATCACCCTCAGAGCAGTTAGATTCCTCAATATTCATATTTGGTGATCGAAATTCCTGTTTTTTTCTATAACTTGCAATACAGTATTTATTGTTCATTGAGTTTAAGTAATTTATGTTTACTGTTGCGCTATCTTTAGCTGCCAAACCAATATTTGAGTTTTCAGCTCTAACATTTTCACCATTGAATATGCTTTTTTCTCCGATTGATATTGCCTTATCAAAACAATTTTTCAGTGATAAATCGATTAATTTGTAATTTCCATATGAAAAATCTGAACAGTCATTTCCTGCATTAATAATGTTCAATTTTCTTATTACTATGTCTGAAAAATCTAGATCTAGACCATCATGCTTACTATTCTGAATATTTATTGAAGCAACAGTTCCAGTGCTGTTAATAATATTGAGAGCATCCTCACACGATGCGTTAGTTGATTCAAATTTAAAATTCTCTAACTTACTATTTATAATATTTACACATCCTGTCAACAGAGTTTTGCTGTATTGAACATTGTTATTATCTGATTGAAAAATTATTCTTTGATTAACTAAGTTTGCGGAACTTACTAAAAGTCTAAATTCTGAGTCAGGATTACTTATAGATAGTGTGTCCTTATTGTAAGAAATGTCCGCATTGCCATAAAAATGTACAAAGTAGCTTAAATCTTTACTTTTAAATTCATTAAAGTCTAAGTATTTGATAAGGAAGTTTTGTTCTAGGTTTTTTATATTTCCCATATAGAATACAATTCTATTTTGAAAATAGTAATCACCACTTAAAATCTCAACCAAGTCTTCGTTGGTAGGATAAAACTCAAAACAATTTATTAGGTCAATTTCACATAAACTATAACCTAATTTATTTTCTATAAGAATAAAATACTCTTCGCTTTTTTCTATATTTTTTGATAAATAAAGATCAAAAGTTTGATTATTTCTTATATCCAATTTTTGATTGTAATCTTTAAGATCTTCAGTAATATATTTTTTAAATTCTCCTTCAGTAAAATCTAACTTTTCTATGTCAATGCCTTTTTTGCTTAAATCTTCTTCAAATTGCTTGAAGTCTATTTTGTCTATTTTGTTTATAAGATTATTTATATTTCTCGTTTTTAAATTAAGAACAGGAATTTGTTGCTCCCATTTCTCATCTCCTAATTCTGATTTATTGAGTATGAGTTTCCCGTCCTTTTCAACTAAAAGGGTTGGAGTTCCGTCATAGTAAATTGAATATAAAAATTCTGTATTAGGATCTATGTAATATTTTCGATCAGAGAATGACAGACCATGGTGTGCTCTAAGAACTGTAAGCATAAGTTGATATTCTTTAAGATAACTTGAATTAGCTTCACTCAATGATTCATAATTTAATATGCAATCAACACAAAAATAAGTGTCTATATCTCCTTGATCAATTCCAAATATTTTTATTTTATGAACTTTTTCAAGGGCAAATTTTGCAAATTCAGTATTGAAGTTACTTTTTTTTAGCCACGTTTTATTTATTACTTTGGGAGGAAGTAAAGTATCAAATGTAAACCAACCCCTATCACCCCAAGCTACTTGTTCATTTCCCTCAATTATTGGACCTTCTTTAAGATTATTAGATTCTATGAATATTTTGTTTATCTTTTCTTGGAAAATATATTTTGTATTGTGACCGTTAACGTCTATATCAACAAAGAAACTTGTTGGAGCAAGATAACCCATTTCTGTTAATAAAGATGTCACAAATATTTCATTTTCAAAGTATCTTGATTCTGGTAAAAATAATTTGAAATTTGTATATCCAAATAAATTATCATAAAGTAGATCAACATCTATCGATGCTGTTAAATTTTCTAAATCTATATGGTCAGCTGCATCGCCTGAGATTCTAACATTGGCCTCTATTTTGCATTCATTTTTATTTTTAAGATTTAATATATTGAAATAGCCATACTGCTGTTCTTTGTATTCCTCTGCAATTCTATCGTCATCATTTAACTCTCCATTTATGATATTGGTATACCATCGCCTTGAGTCAGGTATAGTCAAGCTAATTTTAAGTTCATTTAAATCAATATTTTCAAAGTTATCTAGAAATATACAACCTAACTCAATTTCATCTTGAAATTCTAGTTCAGAATTTGATATTGCAGCACCTGCATATTCGACCTCACTTTTTTTTGAGATATCGTTATGTAGACCTAGTAAAAATATAAATAAGCTAAGAATAAAAATTAGAAGTAATCTTCTCAATATTTTCATTGTTATTCTCTATAGTCTTTTCTTGAAATATTAATAACTCACTTTTATTTCCCGATATTACATAATCATATAAATTGTTTTCAAATTTAAAGCTTATTAATTGAAAATTTCCAATATCGATTTTTTCTTTAGATGTTATAGATAAGAAATTTTGATTATTGCTATTAAAGCCTGGTTCATAGACTTGAAACTTGGGATTAAAATACTTAACAATACTAAATATGGCAAGAGTAATATGAACAAAAATAGTCAAGATTATTGAAACAACAATTTCCACCGAAGCTGTAATCCCAATCGTTAACAACAGAAAGTAAACTACTAATTCAAAAGAGTTTTTTACCGGTGTTCTAAACCTAATAATTGAAAGAGCTCCAACCATTCCAAGCGATAATGCAATATTAGAAGCGATTGAAGAAGTAATTACAAAACCTATTGGTGCTAATAATAAAAAATTGAGTATTTGATTACTAGACTTAACCCATTCAAACTTTAATAACCTAAATGTAAATTGAAAGGAAAAACCAAGGAGAGATACGATAAAAAGATCAACGATTAAAAGTTGTATATCTGAATTAAAAAATAAAACTTGATATATAATTTCTTTAATATATTCCACTTAACCCTCCTTTTTAACCTACTATGTTTTTTTATTTGATTATTGTTATTAATAAATTTAGGTATTCTAAATTTAACTTTAACCAAATATAATAACTTTATCCTATTTTGAAGTTCATCTAATCAAATAATAAAAAATTATTGTTTTATTTTTAAAGAAACTTTCTACAGAATAATCTTTTAATGTATATTATTTATAAATAAACCTTAATAAAGTGAAATTTTCAAAAAAAGAAGAGTTTTTAAGAAAAAAAGATAAAAAACTAAAAAAAATTATTGATAGTAATGGCCATATAATTTTCAAGCCAAATAAAAAAAATCAATTTGATAGCATTGTTGGCATTGTAATTTCTCAGTTTATTTCTACTTCAGCTGCAGATACCATATTTAAAAATCTAAGAAAAAATTTTAATACAGATTATCTAAATGAATATAATTTTAAAAATTTAGATATTAATGAAATTAAGAAATTGGGTTTAAGTTTAAACAAAGCAAAATCAATCAAAAACCTCTCTGAACTTTATTTGAATAAAAAGATAGATGATCTAACAAAATTGAATGACGAATCTTTAAACAAAAAACTTTTGTCTATTTTTGGGATTGGACCTTGGTCAATAAATATGTTTGAAATATTTTGTGTTGGTAAATTAGATATTTTTTCATCTAAAGACGCTGGGTTAAGATTAGCTATGAACAATTCTCGTATGGTAAAAGTGGGTAGTAAGTGGAATAAATATGATGACTATGCTGAGCGCTGGGCGCCTTATAAGACCATAGCTTCATTACACTTGTGGAAAACTGTCGATTAGAGAAAAAATTTTATGAAGAAATTTCTTAAAAAAAATAAAATGATTTATAAGTTTTTTTCTGATTTAAGAGAAAAATTAAGAATTATTTATAACACAAAAACTAGGAGTAGATTTTTTTGGAATTTAAGAAATGGAGATGATAATTTATCTCTCGATTATCCATTAAATGAAAAATCAATTGTCTTCGATGTTGGCTCATATAAAGGTATATTTACACAAAAAGTCTATGATTGTTTCAATTGCTACGTTTATAGTTTCGAACCACTTGAGGTTTACTTTAACTTACTTTCTAAAAAGTTTGATAACAAAAAAAAGATTAAAATCTATAATTTTGGACTCCTAGATATGGACGAAAAAGCAAAATTTTCTAATATTGATGGTTCTTCGAGTATTTATAGTCGTGAAGAAGGATCTTTAGAGTTAGAGGTAACAATGAAATCATTTACAAATTTTATAATCGAAAACTCAATTAATTCTATAGATTTACTTTATATGAATATTGAAGGAAGCGAATATAGATTGTTGAATGATATTATAAATTCTGGTTATATAAACAATGTAAAGCACCTACAAGTACAATTCCATAATTTTGTGGATGGATCAAAAAAGAAGAGATCTGAAATTCGTAGAGAATTAAAAAAAACTCATGATTGTGTTTTTAACTTTCCATTTATTTGGGAAAGGTGGGATTTAAAAAATAATTAAATATAGTCAATCTTTTCTTATAAAAATCTCTACCGTTTTTTCTCTGTCAAAAAAATTTATATTTCCACTTAAATAAATTTCAGTGTCTAATTTTTGATATTTATTTTTAATATCATCTGTTATATCACCCTCAATAAGCTTAGGTAATCGTCTCAATTGATAAGTCAATTCATTAATTTGAATTTTTTTATATTTTTCGAGAACTTTAGAAATTTCTTGATAGTTGTAAAGAGCAGGATGAACAATATATGATGAATTTGGTTTATCTAAATAATACAATAACAATATATTATCTGTAGAAAAGATTACATCGGTATCTACTAATTTATCAACAATTACATCTGAAACTTTACTTACAGGATAATTATTTTCTAATTCATTGATGTTTTTTAAATTTGTAATTGTTTGAGGTATATAAAAACTAAATATTTGGAAACTCGAAATGAGAACTGCTACATAAATTAAAATCTTATAGTTACTCTTCGGAATTGTAATAATTCCAAATGTAACGAAGAATAATATAAAAAAGAGATGATGATAGTATCCCTTAGCAGCAGCATAATAAAACAGGCATGAATTTAAAAACAAAATAGATGTATATATTGATGAATCTTTGAAAACCTTTTCATTATTAATAAAATTTTTAATTAAGATTGCAACATTATTTATAGCTGTAACAAACAAAAGAATACAAACAAAAAAATTGTATTCAAAAAGGCTAGTCAAAAAAATTACTAATTCTGAAAAAATACTTATCTCAGTTTGAGAATAAGAAATTGGAATAAATAAAGTAGAAATTAAGTATTCGTTTGCTAAGCCATTTAAAAAGTAGAATGCTAGTACGAGTAAATGAACAATAAATAATCCAATATAAAACTGAATAATCCTTAAAAACCTTCTGTTGGACATTATAAAAATTATTAATGTAAATCCAACCAAAAAAATAGCTGATCCTATATTTACAAGAGTTGAAAAACTAAATAACAAACCTGAAATAAAAAATTTATATTTGTTTTCAGCCTTTATTAAATTTAAAAAACATATTGAGAGAAAGAATAGTGAATATATTTCTGAAAATCCTGGATGAAACCAGTAATTACTTGTCAACAAGATAAAAAGTAAAGCACAGCTAAATGCCTCAAATCTAAATTTATCTTTGTTTTTAACTGTAAAGTACAAAGTAATTACAGACAGAAAGAGAATTAAATCGTTCAATATTTTAATTGGTAAGAGGTTTCCTTTAGCAATTAACGAGAATAAAAAATATAGCAAAAATAGTAATGGAGGTTTATTTTCAAACTGATTTTCTAATGGTAAGTTGCCTCTTCCAATATCTTGAGATGTTACTAAATAAGCATTTATATCCCAATCAATTGTTTCATATTGATGTGATGAAAATTGCACAACGCAGAAAGAAACAAAGAGAAAGATCATAAATACAATATCTAAAGACAAAGAAAATTTCTTATTAGACAAAATATTTATGTAATCTAGTGAATTATTTATATATAAAAAAATTACCGGAAAAATAAGTAAATAAAAATATGAAATTACATTTAATGATTGAAAGTAGTTTACGAATATGAATAAGATAGCTAAAAAATTTGTTACTTTGTAATTTTCTTTCCTGAAAATAAATGAATATAAATAAAACAGAACAACTTGAGAAGAAAGTATTAACAAATTTATAAATTTTGAGTTCGTTCCTATATCGACATAAAGAATATTATTTTGAATTTCATAATTTACTATTTTGCCCAAACACAATATATTTTTTACTTCTGGAAAAACATAGATGTCCTTATTTTGTTTTATTATTTCATAGTTATCAAAATTATTAATAACAAACGGGAGAAAATATGAGCAATCTTCAACTTTGTTATCATGATTATTCAACTCATTAGTAAATAAATAATATGAAGAAAATTGATAAATAATTAAAATCAAAAAAAATGCTAAAAATAGCTTTTCGATTTTGTGAAAATTAACCTTTGAAGATTTTTTAAACATATTACAGAATCTAATTATATGTTTATAAACATGTCATTGTCTGTAATTTAATTAAACTTGCAAATGATATGTATGATGTACTAATTATTGGAGCTGGACCTGCAGGGTTAACTGCTGCGTATGAATTATGTAATTCAAAAAAAACAATTATCATTTTAGAAAAGAAAGAAAACGTAGGGGGATTAGCTGAAACAAAGTCATTTGGAAATTTCAGTTATGATATTGGTCCGCATCGATTTTTTACGAAAAACAAAGAAGTAAATGATTTATTTATGGATATGTTGGGGAAAGATGCAGTTCAAGTTAAAAGAAAAACTAGAATATTATTCGAAGGAAAATACTTCGATTATCCACTAACACCAGTAAATGCACTGTTCGGTCTTGGCTTAATTGACTCAGTAAATGTGGGTTTTTCATATATTTATTCAAGAATTAAAAGCTATTTGAAAATTTCAAAAATAGAAAATTTTGAAGATTGGATAATCGATAAATTCGGTTATAAATTATATAGTAAATTTTTTAAAAATTATACTGAAAAAGTTTGGGGCATTGATTGTAAAGATATAGGAAAAGACTGGGCTTCCCAAAGAATAAAAGGACTCAATTTAATGACTGCAATTAGATTTGCATTATTTCCAAATAGTAAAAAAAGACCCAAGACTTTAGTGAATGAATTTTATTATCCAAAAAAAGGCGCAGGAATGTTGTGGGATAAATTTGAAAATTATTTAATCAAAAAAAATGTAGAAATTAAAAAAAATTCACCCGTAGTAGATATAAAAAAGAGCAGAGACACTTTTGAGATAAGTTACCTAGTTAATGAAGAAATAGAAACGATAAAAGCAAAAAATATTTTTTTTAGTAATCCACTACTAGATTTAATTAAAATTTATGACTCAGATATACCTAGTACAGTTATCGAGTCTACAAAAAAATTAGAATATAGAAACCATATAAGTGTTCATATTTCAACTGATCGCAAACTTTTTGATGATAACTGGATTTATATTCATTCACCTGAATTAAAAATTGCAAGAATCGCTGATTTCTCAAACTTTTCAAAAGAGATGAGTCCAAACGGCACATGCCCCTTAACTCTTGAATACTTCTGTTATGAAAATGACAAAATTTGGAATGATAGCGATGAAAACATAATCAAACTTGCTGTAAATGAATTAAGAAAAATATTTGATGAAAACTTTCAAATTTTAGATTCTCATGTATCAAGAAACGCAAAGGCTTATCCTGTTATTAAAACTGGATATCAAGATGAAATTAATATTATAAAAGACTGGCTCCAACTTGAAACAAATTTAACCGCAATAGGAAGATCTGGAATGTTTAAGTACAATAATCAAGACCATGCAATGGCAACTGGTCTGTACGCTGCAAGAAACTATTTAGGTGATGGAGATTTTGATCCTTGGAATGTAAATGTTGATGGTGAATATCACGAAGAAGAGGCTCTTGAGAGTTAAAATTTATTTTTAATCCCTGAAAATTTTAACAATGAAAAATAATTTGTATCTTTAAAGTAACTTAATAATTTTATAACGAGATAAATCATTATGATGTTGAAAGCTATTTGATTTATGACCAAGAAAGTAATTGAATGAAAATACTCAAGATTATTTACTTTTGTTATATCTAATTCAAAATAAGGAGAAACAGAAGTTGTTAAAAATAGAAGAGAAATAATTTCTAGTTTTTGTAAATTATAATTTTTAACAAAATAAATCAAACCCATCGAAAAGAAAGCAATCCTAAAATCAAAATTGTAATATAACCCAATTATCACAAATGTGATTAAGTAAGAAAGCTCAATCAGTCTATCTTGAGAATAAAAAACTTTGCTGTTTTCATCTTTAGATAGGTAAAAGCTATATAAAAAGATGCTAATTAAAAATATTATTAGATAGAAAACTAAACCACTATTACCAAAAAACTCTATAAAAATTGAAATATCTGTAAGTATTCCAAATGTCCAGCTTACACCATAAGGGTTTGCAATAACACCACTTTGAAGTTCAAATGCAAAGTAAAAAATATAAATTATTGCATTTACAATAATGAACGAAATAGATTTAATCCATGATGAAAAACTTCTTTCTACAAATTCATAAATAGAAATTGCAAGAAAGAACATAATTGGAAATATTTTTACCATTGTGAGTAATGTAATTATTACTAATGAAATATTTTTAAAACCTTTTAAGTAAAGTAATAAAGCTAAGTATCCAATTACTACAACAAATATATCAAAATTCATTCTCTCCATTAAAAAACTTGTAGGGGGAGAAACATAAATAAAAAAAATAATTATTTTCTTTGGTGATGAAGTCATATTTAAAAATAAGTAATAAAAAATTTGTGAAATAGTTATTAATAAAACACTGAATAATAGGGTGTAAACTTTTGGATTTAAGTCTATTGCAAGATATTCCCACAATGGCCCATAGTTATTTTTAAAACCACAACCTGTTTTGTTGCAATTTATAACTGCAAATGTATAGTACATGTCGGCAAACCTTGGTGATCCTCTATACATTTCTGACGATATATACTGCCAGATATAATCAAAATTTCCAACTTTTCCTGATATTTGTCTTAGAAAATAATAAAAAATTGGTGCGATTGTTATTAAATTATTTTGAGCTTTATTTAACTTTAAATTTTTAAAAAATTTGAAGTAAACCAAAACTGATAAAGGTAAAATTTTTGTGAAAAAGTTATAATTAAAAATTAACAAAATAACATTGACAATAATAAAAAAATTCAAATTTTTATTATCGAAATCTTTTAAAAGGATTGAAAAGAATAAGAATCCAAGAGGAAATATTAATAAATTAAAATTAAATTTAAAACTTCCATAAAAAATAAACATTGAATTTATTAAGTAAAAAATCATCAAAATACCAAAATATTTATAAGAATTTTTTTGAAAATAAATAAAAATAAAATACGTAAACAAAACTGATAATGTAACAACTAAATTTAAAAGTGTTGATGATGTAGTAATTACATCGAAATTACTTTCAGAAGGTATATTTAATTTTACACCAAGACACCTTAGTGAATTTATATCTGGGAATAAGTCAAGTTCAACTAAGGTCTGTTTGTTTCTTACTGATAATGGGTTTTTATCAATGTATTTATCTAAATCATAAGAATATGAATCTAGTGATGAATATTGTAAGCACTCTGAACCATCTAGTTTTGAATTTTCCAAAAATAAGTATATAGATGTACAAAATAAAATAATAAAAAAGATTAAGATGTAAAAAATATTATTTTTAGTTGCATAATTCACTTATATAATTTTAACAGTTCAGGTCCATGGAGAATTTATAAATATTGGTTTGATTTAATTTAATACTATTTTATTCAAATCTTTATGATCATAATTTGTTTAAACTTAATCTATGAAAAAATCTTTCAGCCTACTTTCGGCTAATCATTTGGATCTTAGAGATGACATTGATAAAAAAATAGATAGTATTGATAGTCTACATTTTGATTTAACTGATGGAACTTTTTGCCCCACTCTCGGCTTATCGATTCTTACTTTAGAGCAATTATCTTTATCCAATAAGTTACCTATAGATGTTCATCTATTAGTTAAAAACCCTTTAGATGTTGTAAAAAGAATTTATGACTTAAACTTAGAAACTTTAATTTTTCATCAAGAAACAATTACAGAAAAAGATTTTAATAAATTACGATTCAATAACAAAAATATAGGTATTGCGATCATGCCACATACAGAAATACAAGTTCTGAATGATTATATTAATAATGCAGACTGTGTTCTTCTACTCTGTATTACACCATCACTTTTTCCAGATAAAGAAAAAAATATAAACATAGAAAATCGTGTTAATGAATTTTATAAAGCGTTCCCAAATTACAACAAAAGATTGATTGTTGATGGTGGGGTAAATAAAAAAATCACACCCTATTTAAAAGAACTCAAGGTTTCAGATGTTGTAGTTGGCAGTAAGTTTTTTTAAAAGAATTAAATTTTTTTATGGTTAATCAATATAAATATGTATATTAATATATTTACGTGGTCGAAAAGGTATTAATTACAGGTGGCGCCGGTTTTATCGGTCACATGTTCATAAAAGAAATATTAGACAACACAGACTATGAAATAATTAGTATAGATAGGCTTGATTATTCTGGAAATCTAAACAGAATCTCAGATATGATGAAGACTTACGACGAAAAAAATCAGAAACGTTTAAAAGTAATTCATCATGATCTTAAAGCTGAAATAAATAATCTTGTTGCATCACAGATAGGAGAAATCAAACACTTTTTCCATATCGCTGCTTCTTCACACGTCGACCGTGCTATAGAAGACCCTATGTCATTTGTTATGGATAATGTGGTAGCAACATGTAATGTTTTAAATTTTTCAAGACACCTAGATAGTCTTGAGACATTTGTTTATTTTAGTACTGATGAGGTATTTGGTCCGGCTATAGATGGTGTCAAATTCAAAGAGTGGGATAGATATAACTCAACAAATCCATATAGTGCAACAAAAGCTGGTGGAGAAGAGCTTGCAATAGCTTTTCACAATACATATGATGTTCCCGTGATAATTACACATTGCATGAACGTATTTGGAAAGAGGCAACATCCGGAAAAATTTATCCCCAATACTGTTTGGAAGGCCTTAAATAATGAAAAAGTAATTATTCATGCAGATAGCTCGAAAAAAACTCCTGGAAGTAGACATTACGTACATGTAGAAGATGTCGCAAATGCAGTATTATTTATAATTGACAATAAAGAAAAGGTTCACAATGCATCAAAAGATCTACAGGGCGCAAAATGTACAAAAGTAAATATTGCTAGTTCACTTGAGTTAGACAATCTAGAAATAGCAAAATTAATAGGAGAATATTTAAATACAGAAATAAATTATGAATTAGTTGACTATCATTCCTCTAGACCCGGACACGATTTACGATATGCATTAGATGGAAAAGTATTAAAAGACCTAGGATGGGAATCTACTAAATCAAGTAAAAAAGGCTTAGAGGATGTAACAAAATGGTATTCAGATAATCAAGACTGGTTAAGATTTTAAGGTAATACTGTCTCGCTACCATTAAATTTAAAATGTAAAAAATCTACATTTTTGTATATATCGTCATTTTTTAGTTTAAAGTTTTTCCAAAGATAAAAGTAGGGTCTTTCATTATCAATTATTCCAGCAATAGCATCTATCCCACTTCCTATATCTAGATAGATTGCATTTTTATATTCAGGAAGTAGATTAGTCAAACCAGATTTGACATGACCTACACCAAGAAGGAATATTTTAGATGATGATTTTTGAATTTGTTTTTTTACGATATCCCTAGTATTTTCAACATCATCACAAGCAAATTTTTGTGGTATCGAAATATAGTCATTGAATTCTTCAAGTCCTAAATATTCTTGGTACCGTTCATTCCTCATCAACTCTTTGATAATTTCTATTTTTTCATTTGCCCCAATAAGCCCAATTTGATTTCTAAAATTTTCTAACAGCCATTTATTTGAAAGTAGACCATAAACGAATTCAGCTGGAAAGTTCGCATCAAAGTTAAAAATTTCTCTAAAGTACTTTGTGTTTTGTTCAGTTATTTCACACATAAAGTAATCATTTTTTTTGCTACCCATTATGAATTCTTTATGATTTATTCTCCAATAACCTTTACTAAGGGCCCTATTGCCTGGTTTAGCACTACCCCTGGGTTTTCTTTTTAAAAAAAAGTAGTCACCATCGCCAAACTTGAAATATGATTTTCCTTCACCATTTTCTACTTGTTTTTTTAGTAGCAATTTAAATTCTTCAAGTTTTAATTGAAAGTTAGGGTAAGTTTCTTTACTTAGGTATTCAATGGGTGGATTATAAAATTCAGTTCCATTTATATGGTAGGTTTTATCCATTTAGTTCTTTTTAAGTATGATCCTCAAAATATTTTTTTACCCAATAAACAACATAATCTACATCATCATCAGTCATTGCTGGATGTACAGGTAATGAAAGCAATTTTTTCCACTCAGAATCTGCAACAGGATACTCTCGATTTTGTTTCGTAATATCATATTTGTGTAAAGGCTTGAAGTGAACACTTGTGTGAATCATTTTTGTTTTTAGATAATCAATTAGATTATCACGATGTTCTTCAGGAACTCTCGAGCAATAATATTGAACAGTCTCACTCCATTCTGGTGGTTGTAAAACATCACTTAGCTCTTCATTATATCTTTTTTGAATGTGTCTCCTTATATCGAGATGTTTATCTAATTTTTTCATTTGTTCAAGCCCTATTGCAGCAAGAATATCGATCATATAGTATTTATACCCAAGTTCATTTACATCGTAATCCCATGTATAACCTGGTTTACCATCAGGATTTTTTACAGAAGACTTAATATTATTTCCTCCAGTGTCACTTTTACCAGACAATCTAGAGTATGTACTTTCAATTCCAAACCAAGCAAGAGACTGTAATTTTTTGTATAAATCATAATCATTTGTGGTAATCATTCCACCGTCTCCAATAGGCATTGTTTTAACTGCTTGAAAAGACCAAATTGCAATATCACCTTTTGTACCTGCCCCAGGCACGTAGCAACTATGTGCACAGTCTTCAATAATATATCCATCGTAAAACTCTCTTATTTCATCAATTGGTGCAGGAATTCCTGCCATGTTTACAGCTAGCACTACTTCTGTGTTTTTCTTTAAACTTTTCTTAACATCTTCTGGATCAAGATTTAAATCATGCCTTCTTACATCGACTATGTTTGAAGTACAGTTGTTCCATATTGGAATAATTGCGGTAGCCATAAAAGATATAGTCGGATTTATGACGTCAACATCTTTAATATTTAATGCTTTCATAACTAGATCTGTACCATGAGAATTGCTTGTAACAGCTACGGCGTATTTTGATCCAACCAATTTTGCAAATTCTTTTTCAAACTGTTCAACTTTAGGACCTCTTGTCCACCAACCACTTTCAATACTGTCTCTTATAGCTTCAACCTCTTCGTCACCGCCTAGAGGTCGAAGAACAGAAAGCATTTCTTTTCTTAATTCCATTGTTTACATATTAAACAAAGTGATACTTATGTTTAATTTCCTTCTCATTTTTTTTATAGTAGTCATATCTTAAAAAACCTAGAAACTCAATATATTCATATTCAATATCAAATTTTTTTATAAAATCATATAAATTTACTTCTGAATTTATCATTTGCTCAATCAAAAAATCTATACGGTCTTTCGAGAAGTTTACATAATCAATCATTGTCTTGCTTTTCATAGCAAAAAACATATCGTTGTACATTCCTTTTTTTTCACTTTTAACAAGTTCACCATTCAAATATATGAAATCAGGATTTGATATAAGCGCATCTTTTTCTAGTTTTTCAGTTTTTTCAAAAACATATGGATTTGTTATAAACCTTCTTGATGTCAAGTAAATTATTTTTGAATAATCATTAAAATCTAAGATTTTTTCTAGATAAAACAATTCTTTTAGTTCTTCCGCTCCAATATTAATATTTTCATTATTTTCTGTATTATTCATAAAAAGTACGTTTGATTTACTTAACAGATCACGTAATTCTTCATTTAGGATCGAGTCAGAATTTTTTAAAGTATTATCTACAATATAAATTTCAAAATTGTTTGGTATCACTCTAAATAATTGTTTCAAGCAAAATAAATAGTCTTTTTCTCTCTCAATTATTTCTTTTTTATTTTTACCTATAAATTTTCTTTTCGGATGAAATGATGCAGATGCAAATACTAAATTATTTTTAGACACAGACATATTATAGTTTGTAAAAATATAATTTTATTACTTGGAATAACGAATAGATTTTCTTTGGATGCAAAAGATATCTGATTTTAAAATTATTTTTTATATCTTTAAATCCAAGTTTTTTCTTAAATATAAGATGATAATTTTTATAAAGCTTGAAATAGTTTTTTTGATAATATTTTGAAATTTCTAAAAAGAAACCATTCAATAACCAAGGTTTTTCTCGACCAACATAGTGTAAAAAAAAGGTCTCATGATCGATAAAATTTTTATCTTTTTTATATGATCTCTCTAAAACCGGAAAATTATATTCTTCATTTAACGATAAAAATTTTCCATCAAAAAAAGAATTTAATATATCTTGATCATGTTGTTTTAAATTATTTAAATTACCCATATTTTTAGTGTGATCAAGAATTTTTTGATTTATATAATCATCTTCCCAAAGTTTATAATTAATGAATAACACACCTGCATTAAAATAATTATCTGATTTCATATTCAAGCTTTGAAGAAATTTCTTATTATTTTCGTTTGTTGACTTTGTATAATTGACAGCTCCAAGATATTGTTTTTCAATATTTAATTTATGAAAAATTTTATTTATTTTGTCAGTTACATTGTTTAAAGTAATTACGTCTGAATCTAAATACAGAAGGTCCTTTGTTGTTTTAGGAAGATATTCATTTATAAATAATCTATAGTATGTAGCTTCTGTAACATGATGATTATCAATTGCAGGGAAAACAAAATCTCTATTCTTTTTGAATTCATAAACGTTTATCGAGTCAAGATTTTTGAATTGATTTAACTGTGTCGTATACTTTTTAATTTTATTTTTACTGGATGTTAGTAAATGAAGACTAACTCGCCCAGAATAATTATTTAAAAATGAATAAGCTGATGTTGTTGTCTGTAAATTATAATTTTCGTCAAAACAGTAAAGCAAATTTAGATTATTTTCAGTCAAAACTACTCCAATTTGTTTTAATTCCAAAACACATATTTGCTCTCTATATTGCATTCTAAATGTTTATATAAAATCAAATAACATCTAATTTAAAAATAAATGAAATTATAAATAAAAAACCGTTATTAGTTATCCTTATGAAAGTGAATAAATTTAGGCAATTATCGAAAGACGTTATTTTTATATCTAAGATAACAAAAGTTACAAAAAAGAAAATTCGTCTAATTCTTTCTGTGGCCTTATCGAACATTACAGTTTTAGCAGATATTCTGATTATCTTGGTATTTGCTAGTTTATTAAGTCCAAATCAAAATCAAGAGTCCGTATATTATTTTTTGATTTCAATAATTTTAAACAATTTATATTTATTACCAATATTGGTAATATTTAGAACTTTAATTGTTTTGCTTGAAAAAGTTAATATACATTCTCTTCAACTACAAGTAGAAAAAAATCTAAAATTGCATATATTAAATGAAATTTATAAGAAGGGTAATTATTCAATTGCAGATGCAACTTTTTATATAAATACGCTTAGTGGACATCTGTCATATTTTTATGGTGCACTTGCTGCAATGGCAAATGCACTAATTCAGATTGTAGTTTATTCAAGTTTTTTAATATATGCAGATTTTCAAACTATATCAATTTTCGTATTAGGTGGTTTAATAATGTATTTTCCAACTCGTTACTTGTTACGTAAAGCTAGAGTTTACATGCACTCATCATATGTTTACGCACAAGAAACAGGTAGAGATATCCAAAGGGTGATACAAAATTTATTTTTAATAAAAATATTAAAAACAAGTGAAAACGAATTCTTTGAGTACGAAAAAACAATATCAGGTTTTCAGGATGCTCAATTCAAAAATTTAGCATATGGAGCAATAAACCATTTGTTTCCAAACTTTATCACTATATTCACAATATCTGTACTTATTACATTTTTTAATTTTACAAAATTTCTTACGCTTGAATTTTTAGGTATCACACTAAGACTTGTTCAAACTATTGGAAATGCAAATGGTACATTAAATATGCTTGTTAATTCATCTGTTCATATAGAAAAATTTATCCAATTTGAAGAAGACAAATTACAAGTAGATCCAGCTTACTACAGGTATGATAATCAAAATCAGGATGCAGTTTTATTGGACAATGTAAACTTTCAATACTTTAATTCCGATGAATTAATTTTTGAAAATTTAAATCTAAAATTTGAAAAAGAAAAACACACTGTAATAACAGGCCCAAATGGTTCTGGTAAAAGTACATTGCTAGGTATTATTTCACAAATTTTTTATCCAAAGATGGGTGATGTAACAGTTTATACAGACAGAATTGGGTATGTTGGTGTCACACCATTAATAATTGACGGTTCTTTAAGAGAAAACTTGTTATATGGAAACAAAAATACAAAGATTTCTGATGATAGTCTTAATGAAATGTTGATTAAATTTAAATTATTTGATGATGATGAATATGATCTCAATTTTGAAATAAGTAACAGAACTCTTTCATCAGGACAAATGCAGAAAATATCATTTATTAGAGCATTACTTGCAGATACTGAATTGTTACTACTAGATGAATCGACCTCTAATTTAGACGCAGAAACAAGAAATTTAATTTTCTCAATTTTAAAAAATCAAAATATAACAATTATTAATTCCACACATAATCATGAGGAATTCGACTATGACAGGCATTTAAGAATCGAATATGAAGGAGAATTAAGAATCTTTAATTATCTAAAATAAATCATCATATATATTTTTTTCTTTTAGAGCGATGACATTTAAATCATGGTTATCTTTTATGTACTGCTTACTTTTTTTAACAATTTTTTTTAGGCTATTCTCACTTAATTTTTCAATAAAATTAATCAGATTATCCTTTTCAAAATCAAAAATATACCCATTTATACCATGAATGACTATATTATTTACGCCCACAGCATCTGATACTATTACTATACATCCTGCGGACATGGCTTCTAATATTGCTTTCGGGTTCCCCTCATATAAAGTACTACTGACAAAGTACTTATATTTTCTGAGTACATCTAGTAAGTCATCATTGTTGATACGGCCCATAAAATTAACTAATGAGTTACTTTCCTTGGATAGCTTAATTAGATTATTTTTTTCTAAACCATCTCCATAAATATCTAATTCATAGTGAGATTGAGAAATTTGCTTTATTAATTCTGGAAAATTTTTTTGTTTTTCTAATCTTCCAACACTTATAAGTTTATTATCAAATCTTTTAGTATTTATTGCTTCATCAACATAAACCCAATTAGATAAAATTGAAATCTTATTTTTTCTATCTTTAAATTCAAAATTCAAAGATTTGTAATCATGCTCACTTGTGACAAGATACCTGTCTGAGAATATTAATGCTAATTTAGTAAGAGTTTTGTAAAAAAAGATTTTTAAAACACCCTTACCTTCCAATCTTTTAAAAGCCAGTAGGTCATATCCAGTCCTAATAATTAAAGGTTTTTTTGTGATAATTTTTAAAATAATACCAATCCATGATCCCCATAGTTGATTTGTTTTGATAATTGTATTTTCAAATGATAAAATTTTTCGAATTTTAAAGGGATAAAAAAATGACTTTATGATCTCAAAATATTTAATTTTATTTTTATTTACATATTTATATAAAGGAATAATCTCTATATTCGGTATCTATTGCTGATATTCTAAATCTGTCTCATCACCAAATGTCAAAAACTTAAATTCTATTTCATACTTTTCAGCTAAATGATTGTATATTTTGATTTCTCTATCAAGCAAACCACTTGATTCCCAATCCTTTATGGAAACACCATAGGTAAATAAAATAATTACCTTCATTACGTTAATATTAACTAAGCTAAAAAGAATGATACAAATTAATTTAAAACATGAAAAAATTACTAATTGTTCACAATAGATATCAAAATATTGGCGGTGAAGACATAGCGGTTGAAAATGAAATACGGTTTTTAAAAAAATATTTTGAAATTGAGGCTTTGTATTTTGATAATCATATAAATAGTTACTTAAGTGAACTGAAATCTTTATTCTTTTCAAATAATAAAGACAGTACAAATAAATTAAAACAAAAGTTAAAAAGTTTTAATCCTGATGTAGTTTATGTACATAATACCTGGTTTAAGGCTTCTCTTGGTATATTTAATTTTTTAGAAAAAGAGAAATTTGATGTGATGATAAAAATTCATAATTTTAGATATTTTTGCACAAGAACAATGTCTTCAAAAAAACACATTCAAAATGATAAAGTATGTCTTGCTTGTGGGTACAAGCCAAGAAAATATTCATATTTTAATAAGTATTTTAAGGAATCATTTTTGAAATCTTTTTTTGTTCTCATGTATGGTAAAAAATATTTTAAGATTTTGAAAAACCCAAGAATTAAACTCATATTATTAACAAAATTTCATCAAAATTTTATAAACAATATCGGCAACTTTGAATCGCAAATATTCCACTTTCCTAACCCGATGAATATTCCAGAAAAGATTGATGAAGATAAGGAAAACTATATTTTTTATGGAGGACGAATTTCAGAAGAAAAAGGTGTTGATAAATTAATTCAATCTTTTATAGATTCGAATCTCATAGATACAAAGTTAAAAATTGCTGGAGATGGGCCGCTATTAAGTTATTTAAAAAATCAATATAGTAATTTTGAAAATATAGAATTTTTAGGATTAAAAACTAATCAAGAGGTTTTAAATATAATCAAAAAGTCCACCGCAGTTGTTACAGCAACAAAGCTTTATGAAGGCCAACCAACTTTATTGTGTGAAGCTTCTTTACTAGGGGTGCCTTCAGTATTTCCCCTTACCGGAGGAATTGAAGAGTATTTTCCAAAAAATTATAAGTTATCTTTTGAACAATTCAATTATGAAGATCTAACAAAAAAATTAACATTAATTGAAAATCATGATTTTATAACTCAAATTGGTGAAGATAATAAAAAATTTATAACTGAATATTTAAACGAAGAGAAATTAATAAATAATTTTTATGAGATCATCAATGCATAAAAATACAGATAAAATTTCTGTAATAATGACTACCTTTAACTCTCAAAATGTAGTTGAACGTGCAATCAATAGTATTCTCAACCAGACTTATCAAAATATAGAGTTTTTAATTTTAGACGATAACTCTGAAGACAATACTCATAATGTTCTTAAAAAATATGAAAATGAAAAGATAGTAAAAATCTATAAAAACTCTAAAAATCTTGGCTTAACAAAGTCTTTAAATTTTCTTATAAAAAAAAGTGAAGGTACTTACATAGCAAGACAAGACGACGATGATACAAGTTCTATCAATAGACTTGAAAAACAAATTCAAACATTAAAAAAATTTAATTTAGACTTTTGTACTGCTAGGGCCAAAACAATTCAAAGTAATAAGTTCAGGCCTGGATTATCCGCATATATACCAAAAAATATATTAATTAATTTTAAAAATCCTTTTGTCCACGGCACTTTATTTATTAAAAAAAACATTATGGAAAAGATTGGTTTATACAACGAAGACTTTTACTATTCCCAGGATTATAAATTAATGTATGATCTTATAAAAAAGGGTTATAAGTATAAGTATATAAACGAAGTTTTATACAATTTAAATACAATAAACAACATTTCCGAATTAAAAAAAACGGAGCAGAAGTATTATGCAGATTGTGTGAAAAAAAATATAAAACCTAAAAAACTTAATGAAAATTTATATTAATAGTGCAAGAGAAAACTGGGTTGTAGATAGGTTCATTGAAGAATGGAACTCCTACAATCAAAAACAAACCAAAAATTTGTATTTTGGAAAAAAAATAATATGGCTTATCGCTCCTTGGACATGGGAAAAAATCCCAAAAAAAGTCCTTAAAGACAATAAGGTCTTTTGTACGATTCATCATATAGACGAAGATAAGTTGGACAGCCAATCGTTAAAAGAGTTTCATGAAAGAGATAAGTATGTAGATTTATATCATGCTATTTCTGATAAAACGTTAAATCAAGTTAAACAATTAACAAACAAAAAAATTATAAAGATTCCTTTTTGGATAAATCAAAACATTTGGTTTGAAATAAAAAATAAGTCAAAGCTATATAGTGAATTTGGTTTATCAGAAAAAGATTTTTTTGTTGGTTCATTCCAAAGAGATACTGAAGGATATGATTTACAATCTCCGAAATTATCTAAGGGTCCGGATAGGTTAATTACAATAATCAAATATCTAAATTCTAAAAACAAAAATTTAAAAGTATTACTTACAGGAAAGCGTAGGTCGTTCATAATTAAGGAACTGGAAAATTTAGGAATACCATATAGATATTTTGAGATGGCATCGTTTGACGATATTAACAAACTTTATAATCTATTGGATTTATATGTTGTATCCTCTCGATTTGAGGGAGGTCCTCAATCTATCTTAGAATGTGCTTTAACCAAAACTCCAATAATTTCAACGGATGTTGGTATCGCTTCTGAAATATTGTCAGAGAAATCTATTTTTAATATGAATAATTTTGAGTTTGCAAAAGCTGATGTTGAATTCGCATATAAAAATGTCCAAAAATTTAAACTACCAAATGGTTTTAATGAGTTTAATATTGCACTTAGAAAATTAAATGAAAATTAGTATAGGTACAAATATAAAAAAAGGTCCATGGGGAGGCGGCAATTTATTTGCCATAAACTTAAAAGAATATCTATCATCAAAAGGACATATAGTTTTGAATAATCTTAATGATCCTAAAATTGATCTTATTTTAATAACTGAGCCAAGAAAAACATCAGAATCTTCTGCATTTACACATTTAGATGTTCAAAACTATATAAAATTTACTAACTCGGAGACGTTAGTTATGCATAGAATAAATGAGTGTGACGAAAGAAAAGGCACAAACTTTGTAAACAAATATTTAATTGAGGCAAATAAAATTGCAGACTACACAGTGTTTGTTAGCGAATGGTTAAAAAATCTTTATGAAGCACAAGGAATAAATAAAAAAAACAATAAAGTAATCCTGGCAGGAGCCAATAAAGAAGTATTTAATCCAAAAGATAAAGCCAAATGGAATCAAAACAATAGATTAAAAATCGTGACACACCATTGGGGTGCAAATTGGAATAAAGGTTTTACAATTTATGAAAAAATTGATAGATTATTGAACAATGATTTTTGGAAAGAAAAAATCGAGTTCACTTATATTGGAAATCTACCAAGTAAGTTTAAATTTAAAAACAGTAGGCATGTAAAACCTCTTTCAGGAAAAAATCTTTCAGATGAATTAAAAACAAACCATATTTATCTTACTGGATCATTAAATGAACCATCTGGAAATCATCATATTGAAGGAGCACAGTGTGGTCTTCCTGTTATGTATATCGACAGTGGAGGTGTTAAAGAATACTGTCAAGATTTTGGAATTGAATATACAGAAAAGAATATTGAAGAAAAACTAATGTATGTATTAGAAAATTATGAGAATATCTCAGAAAGAATAAGCAATTATCCCTTTAATTCTGATCTTATGTGCAGTGAGTTTTTAAATTTGTTTGAAGAAATGCTAGAAAATAAACAAGCGATTTTGAATGTAAGGAATTCTTTAGATTATGGTTTATTTGAGAAAACAATCTATAAACTGAAAAAAAATATTAAATCGTTTATCAATCAGAGCTAAAAATTACTTTTTTTATTTTTCTATAAAATAAATCAGTATTGTACTTTTCTGAAATAAGTTTTTTAGAATTGTCAATCACTAGTTTTGTCTGAATTTCATTAGTTAAAACATCTCTAATTTTTTTTGTCCATATATCTAATTTATTTTCACTAACGAAAAAAATATTAACATTATCAATAAAAACATCTTTATCCCAAAACCCAATTGTTTCGGTAATTATTACAGGCACATTCATTGACATGGATTGTAAAGCCACACTTTGGCCAGAGGGTTGATAAGAATTTCTAATTGGAATAATTGATATTAAGGATTTATTATAAATTTCTTTTATCTCACTATCTGTAAGAAGTTTTTGATTCCATTGACCTTTTATCAGAGTAACATTATTACTTTTGACATTGTTTGGTTCAATATTTGAAGTAACAAACAAAAATTCATACTCTGGCATAGAAGATGCAATATTTAAGGCAAAATCATATTCTCTTCTTCCGTCATTACCAATAAATAAAATTTTATTTTTTTCTTTATTTTTTTCCATCACCCAATAGTTTTCGTCAACAGAAAATGGGATAAAATGAAATTTTTCTTTGCAATGCTTAAAAGAAATATTTGCCTGATTGAACTCGCCTTTACTTAAAAAAATAAAATTATTAACTAATCTAAAAAAAATATTTAATAAAAACCTTTGTGTCATGTGAGATAACAAATTTGAAGTTTCTTTAGCTAAAAGCCCCATTACAATTACAGACGAACTGTTTAATTTAAAAATTTTAAAAACTATCAAAAATGGTACTAAAGATAGGGCGATTCTATCATTCGTAATTATCAATCTCTTAGAATTCTTTAAAATTTTAAAATTTTCGAAAGTACAAATATTTTCAAAAAAAAATGAAAGCTTACTGATTTTTCTCAGTACTTTGGAGACTAAGTAAAGAAAATTATTTATTATTCCTTTTTCTCTTGAAGTTGAAAATTCTACAAAATTTATATCTTCAATATCTTGCTTCATTTGAAAATATCCATAAAAAAAATCTTTAGCAAAATTATCTTTTGAATAAATTAGATCTTTCCTACCGCCACCAAAAATATAAGTAGCTTCTATTTTTTTTGCCATCCAAGTTATGATAATACTTCACTTGTTTACTTCTTATAATTTATTAGACTTTCAATATAGTTTTATGAAAAATATAAAAAAAAATAAAACATACATAGAAGTATTTAACAACTTAGTTTTTTTTCTGATTTTGGCAACAATGACATTTACAAGATCTTTAATGGGCTTAAATGTTTTCGGTTTTAGACTCGGTGAATTGATTGTTGGTTTTGGTTTACTTTTAATTGTAATTTTTATGATACTTAAGGTATTCAAAGTTTTTGATTTAATATTTTTTCCTTATAAATATTTATTATTAGTACTTACATCATTTTTACTTTCACTTTTTATTAATAAAGGGAATATATTTTCTCTTTATACTTTTAAGTCGTCATCATTCTTATGGATGATTGGATATATTTTCTTTGCATATTATTTTTTTCGTGAATTTAAATTTAATAATTTTCATATAACTTCTCTTGCCTTTACACCAATTATTATTTACGTATTTAATTCAGGTAACTATCCAAATTTTATAATGTATTTCTTTCAGCAATATGGAGATAAGTTTCAATTTATAAAAGGGTCAGATGTATTGATTGCTTTCATTTTCTCTGTTTTTATATTGAAAGATAAATTCAATAATGAAAAATATTTATTAATTTATGTCAATTTACTTGGTTCAACCCTCCTTCCCTTATTTTTAACATTGAGCAGAGCATCTTTTTTTTCTTCATTTCTTTTTATTTTACTTTTCAATTTTTCAATGAGAGGATTTATAAGAACACAACTAAAAACTTTCTTTTTTATTTTCATAGGATTTATTACTATCTTTATACTTTCATCTATTAGACTTGCAAGTCTCCCTGAATTTAGATTAAATTCATCAGAACCATTAGTCGTTGAGGTCATTCAAGAATCTGTCTCGGAGGTTGTAGAAAGAAAAAATACAAATCAGTTTTTGGGATTTTATTTTTGTGAAGACAGATTATGCTCAAAAGACAATACTTTAGATTGGAGACTAGATATTTGGTTTGATTTAGTTAATGATCAAATCAGGAAAAACAAATTAGTTCAGGGGTTTGGATTTAATGAAATTTTTGAAATAATGAAAGATCCAAATGCTCCTGGCAGACTTGGAAGAGAAGGTTTAAACGAACATGTCCACAACCATCTGTTTACTCTGATTGGAAGGATGGGAATTATAGGTGCAATTATCTACATAGTTTTTTTGTATAAATTACTATATAAAATGAGAAGCAATATTTTTATATATTTGTTACCACTTTTTTTAGTTTCTTCATTTGATACGACTATGGAGAGTATTCAATTTCCCTTGCTGTTTTATTTTTTAGTTAGTTATTTTTACTCAAGAGATAGTATTTAGATACCACTTATAAGTACTTCTTATTCCATCCTCAAGTGTAATTTTACTTTTCCATCCAATTTTGTTTATCAAACCTGAATCTAACAACTTTCTTGGGTTTCCATCAGGCATATCCAAATCTTTAAGTATTTCACCATCAAATTTAATTATTTTCTTTATTAAGTTAGCTAGGTCAATTATAGAAATTTCTTCACCAGTCCCAACATTAATTAAATCACTTTCTATTTCCTTATTAATTAAAAATTCTATACAACTAGCTAAATCATCAACATGCATAAATTCTCTAAGAGGTTCACCACTTCCCCAGATATTAAAATCTTTTTGGTCATTTAATTTTGCTTTATGCATCCTGTATATTAAACCAGGAATGACATGACTATCTTTTTCACTAAAATTATCATTCGGACCATAAAGGTTTGTAGGCATCAGATTTATTATTTTATTCCCATATTGATTTGATATTTCTCTACCTAATTCAATACCTGTTATTTTTGCAATTGCATATGGCGAATTTGTTGGCTCTAATTTACCTTCGAGGAAAGATTCTTCTTTAATAGGATTTATGGCATTAAGTGGATATATACAACTACTTCCAAGATTAATAACGCTCAAATTTTTAAACTCTTTTACAATATCAAATAAATTTAAATTAATTTTTAGGTTGTCAATTAAGAATTCGGATCTGTAAGTGTTATTTGCATATATTCCACCAACTTTTGCAGCGCAATTAATAATATAATCAGGTTTAAAATTCTGAACAGTTGTAAGAATTTGATCTTTACTATGTAGGTCAGTATCTTCTCTTGTTGAACTAAAAACATTTTCTACTTTTTCAGAAGAAGTTAAAGTATTAACAAGTGATTTTCCCACCAACCCTTTAGAACCAAAAACTAAAACTTTATTTTTTTTCATTTTTCAACTTTAATTTAACAGACTTCGAATAAATTCAATTCTATTAATAAATTAATGTTATTTTTCAAATTTATAGATTTAATATAAAAAAAGTTATTTTGCTATTTAAAATTAAAAAGTAATAAATTATAAGTTTTAAATATGAATGAACATTGGCTTGAAAATCTTAAAACAAATTTACCTATATTTTTGTCAAAATTAAAAAAAGATGAATATTCATATCTTCCTGTTTTAGACGGTAACACTTTAGCCGGAAAAAAATTAGATTTAGGATTTAGCTGTTATGCTTTAAAAATTTTTATTATTACAACTTATTGGGAAGAATTAGATATAAAAAATCAAGAAAACTGGATTAACCATATAAAGTCTTTCCAAAAACAATCTAATTATTTTCCGAGTAATTCCTTCATTGATAATAATTATCTTAAATTTTTTTCTAAGCAATCTTTTTTACAAAAAATAAAGGAAGTTGCAAAATCAGTTTTAAACAAATTCACAAATAAAAATTATGTTTTAATGGATGAGAAATTAGATGATTTTATTAAAGCAGAAACAAAACAAGCAATCTCAACACTGAAGGAAGTAAATCAAATAAATGATTTAATATATGATGAATTCCCAAAATCAAAAAAGGAAATAATTGACTATCTTAATAGTCTTGATTGGTCAAAACCCTGGAATGCAGGAGCTCAGTTTTCAGCTTTATGTGTGTTTATTTCAACTCAAATAATTAAAGAAGAACAAAGAATTGAATTGTCTTCAGTTTTGGAAGATTTTATATTATCAATTGTTGATAAAGATACTGGTACATTTTATAAAGGTGTTAAACCTGACGATATTGAAATAATCAATGGTGCAATGAAAATAATAACTGGACTAGATTGGATAAAAATTGATATTCCATTTCCTCAAAAACTTTTAGATACTTTTTTGAAAATTGAACCTTTTGATGATGGTTGTGATCTTGTCGATATAGTTTACGTTATTTATATGTGTTCAAGGTCATCAGACTATAAAAATGATGAAATTAAAAATTATTTTGAGAATATTTTATATAAAATTGAAGAACATTATTTTCCAGACTTAGGTGGATTTTCATACTTTGTAAATAGATCCCAAACTCATTACTACGGTGTTAATATTGCGAAAGGCTTCAATGAGCCAGATATTCATGGAACTTTGTTGCTAGTTTGGGCAATCAGTATAATATCTCAAGTTCTTGATTTGCCAACGAGTAATTGGAAAACTTTAAAACCCTAACTTCGAACTTATTTTATTCAGAGTTGTTTTAATCTTTTTTAATTGTGACTTTCCAAGTCTTTTTATATTCCTTTTTATTTTGAAAAAATAAGTAATTGATTTTTTTTCTTTTATATTTACTGACTCATGCTTTTCATTATTTTCAAATTTTATTTTTTCTTTCCAGTAATTATTATTCAAAACTTCAAAGTTATACTCATCAATATTGAAATCGTTAATAAAGCTTTTAAGCATTTCATAATTGATATCTTCATAATTATCCACAAACAAAACCGGCAATTGATTTTCGTAATTATATGTAATATGTTTTTTAGTTATTGGTATTGAACCAGAGTAAAGAGTTTCCCAAAATCTATGAGTATCAACTCCATTTCCCCAAGGACATAATACAAATGTTGCTTTTTTTAAGTTTTCTAAATATTTTTGCTTATCAAGATTTGGCTTATCAGTAAATGCCCATTCTTTATTTGAAAAAAAATCGTAGATATTTTTCCTTTCATTTTGGTTTGTATTTGTTTGAAAATTAATATACAAAGATAATTCCTTTTCTTGAAACTTTGTTTTTTCAAAGAATTCAAAATCAGCAACATTTAAATTTTTTTTTGAAAAATTACTTGCAATTCCAATTGGAATTGGAATTAAATCTTCATGCTCATATCCAACATTTACAGAAAACCATTTTCCTATACAATCAGGTTTTTTCATAAAGTCTTTTTTTTTGATTAATTTATCAGTTTGATGAGTAATCAGTACAATATTTCTTAATTTTACTTGGTTTTTTAAATGAAAAAAAAGATTATCTAACAAATCAGTGTTACAAAAAATTACATCGTTACTTTCTATTTTAAATTCAATTTTTTTAGTTATGATATATTTAAAATTGATATTCCTTGACATTTCAATTATTTCTTCTTTTTCATCTATTTTTTCGTCATTAAATTCCTCCCTACTCGAATAAATAACATCGGATATAGATGCAAAGTAATTGCTTGTAATAAATAAATCTTCTTTCATTTTGGATTAATTTCTGTAGATATAGAGAAATAGAACATTATTCTTATCATAAGGTAACTAATATTTAAGTTACACTAAAAAAAAGTTGGAAATAATTGAATTTAAATATATTTTATGATCCAAATTATTGGTTAAATGATAGAAAAATATATTCAAAAAATATTTTTCAATCTTCATTATTTAATGTTTATTACAAATATTTATACAGATATAACATTCCATTAAATAGTAATTTTGTAAGATCAGGACCTCAAAAATTAGTGAATAATATTCTTGAGGGGCTAAATGGTTTGGAAAATGTTGTATTTAATGATGAAATTTATGACAATAATTACTTTGTTACATATCAAAAAAAAGATTCAGATAATTTAATAAATATACTTAACAAAGCGAAAAAAGTAGTTGTTGGGCCTTTATATAATATCGAAAGCTATCTCGAGTTGGCAAGTTTATCAAATAATTATGACAACTTAAAAATAGTCGTTGCTTCTACTCCTGCAAAAAAGACTATGTTAAAAATATCAAACTTTAAAATTGATGAATCAAAGCTTTTGATTTTGCCTGTCGGTGTAGACTCTGAAGAAAATATTTTAAAAAATGGTGATAAACAATTAAATGATAATCATAAATGTTTAATTTACTTTAAAGGTAGAACCGATGAAGAGCTAAATGTTGTGGTTAAACGACTAGATAATGATAAAACCAAATATAAAATATTTCAGTACGGTGCATATAAAAACTCGAAACTAATTGATTATGCAAAAACTGCAAAATTTGCAATTATTTTAGGAAGGACTGAGAGTCAAGGTATTGCAATTAATAAACTTATGTCGATGAATATCCCACTATTTGTACTTGATGCAACCATAAATAATTATGAAGGCTTAGATTTTGCAGGAACAACAGTACCTTATTGGAGTAAAGAATGTGGAATAAGAATTAAGAATTTTGATAATTTCCATGAAGAATATGATAAATTTAAAGTAAATTTAGAAAATAATTATTTTTACCCCTATAAATATGCATCAAAAGAGTTATCTTACGAGGCTATGTATAAAAATTTAAAAAACATATTTAAAAATACTTTTTCTTAATTTCTCTTGGGTATTCAAAATAATTAAAGTTTGTATTATTCTTCAAACCAAATGCGCTGTACCCAAACTGGCTTTGATCTAGATTATTTAATTTATTTTGTATGAATTTAGGGTGATTGTCTATTTTTTCCCTAAAAAGGTGTTTTTTATATCTAATCTTTATCATTTCAAACCACGCATCAAATGCAACATTAGGTTCACTGCCCCCTCTATCGCCATAATTATCAAAAGTTCTTTCCCAAGCCCTTGCAAATCTAGCTCTATCATTTCCAATTATTTCTTTTGTCCTGAACATAGAGTCATATTGCCAGATTGGAACTTTTATTTGGGGTACATTTTTATAGGTTAGTAACTGGCCATTTAGTGTAGCAAGCATTCTATCTGTTCCACCATCTAATTTGATTTTTGGGAATTTCTTTTTATTTAACAGTAGGCACAATTTTGTTTTAACCTGATATCTATCAGGAGTAAAAAATTGATATTGTGGAAGGACAATTGCAGGAGAGTCAGAGTATTTTTTTAGATAAAACCTTATTTTTTCAAAATCATCTTCATGAATAAAATAATCTAAATCCATTCTCATTACCCAATCAGTAGAACATTGATTAAATCCGTTTTGATAAATTTTATTAAATATGCCCCAATCAAATTCAGTTGGCCAGTCTTCTCCAACAACTAAAACTTCATCAGCTAATGTTTTGTAGCATTCTAGCGATTCTTTCCAGGGGTCGTTTCTTGATTCTGGATCCGTCATTGTTGTAAAAATGGAAAATGAACTCATAAAAATATTTTAGTTAAACTAAATGTTAAGAAAGTGATAATTATAAGCCCTTAATTATGGAAAATTTAAGAAAATATAAAGTTAAATTTTTTAGTATTACTAACAAATTAATCATTTTTAAAAATTATACAATTAGCTACTTTTTTTCAAGATTTGGAAATAATTTACAGCAGATTGCGATAGGATTACTTTATACAAATAAAAATAAAGGTAACTTTTATTTTCACAATCATAAATATATTGAAAACTTTTCTATCATAAATAACAAATTTTCTAGTTTTTTCTCTGCTTTTAAAAAACACTATAGATTCTTTTATTTTTCAGAAAATAAGGATTTTCCTGAGCTTAAATTAAACGTAGACTATGTTTACAAAAACATAGAAAATGTATTCAAATCTCAGATCAAACCTAGGATAAAATTTTTACAAGATATTGACATTAGTAATGAAACTCTTGTTATCCATATAAGAAGTGGTGATATATTTTATTTGCCAATAAATAGTTACCATCAGAATCCTATAAATTATTATTTAGATATTATAAATAAATTTGATGATATATTAATCGTTACTTCTAGTGAGATGAACAATCCAGTTTGTAATGAACTTCTTAAATTAAAAAAGGTAAGAATTCAAACCTCATCTCTCGAAAACGATTTTAATACACTCTCCAACGCAACGAATCTTTGCACCTCAGGTGTTGGGACATTCCCCATTGCCGCCGCCATGGTTTCCGATAAATTAAGAAATTTTTATTATTCAAATCTCTATTCTCGAGAACACTTAAATCCAGAAATGATACTTAATCCAAACGTAGAACATCATAAATATAAAATACACGATGAATATAGTGAAAAGTATTCGAATTCAACAGATTTTAAAAAATTAATTTTAGATAAATCGATTAAGATAAGTAAAGCTCAGAGCCTATAAATACCATTCTTTGTATTTTTTCATTAATTCTATCTTTTCTTGCCCCTTGACATAATTGAAATGAATAATTCTAGGATCAATATCACCATAGTTATCGTAAAACTTTGGACCATTTGGAAATTCATCAAGCGGTAAAACGTTATAATTGAACTTACTTTTGTTACGATTTATATGTGTTTGGTCGTTTGTTCTATATTTATTAAGCTGTTCTTCAGATATACTTTTTGGATTAAAAAATTTTTTCATTTTTTTGTTAGCTTTTATAAACATAAAGCCCGCACATAAATTAATATCATTAGGCTTAGATGGTCTTTTATCATTTTGAAATGCAATGTCTTTGTATTTGAAATTATAAGTTAACTGTTTTATAAACTCTTTTTTAATTGTTATGTCCCCATCAATGTATAAAATAAAATCAAACTCATTAAGACCATAATGAATAATCTCAAATTTTTTGAACATTAAATTTCCAAAATTTGAAGAATTTTGCATTAGTAGTTTATTTTTTTGAAGACCTTCAACTTTATTTTTAGAAAAATCAATATTATTCGTATAATTTCCAAAATTATAGTTCATTGATTCTTTATCTAAACAAAAAATGTTAATTGAGTAATTAACATTATTTTGTATATTTGAATTACAAAGATTTTGAGTAATATCAATATATCCTGAACTTGTAAATGTAACTACTGCTATGTTTTTGTATTTTGAATTAATTGGTATCATTTTCATAAATATATTAGTTTCATAAGGTCAATTATTTTTATTAACAATTTGTTTTAGTTTATAAAAGAATCGTTTAATAAGTGATGGTTTTTGATACAAATATATTTTTTCACCAAAATAAATTGTTGAATTTAAGTGCTTACCATAATTTAAATAAAATTTTATTTTTTCCCAATTGCTGTATTTTTTTTGTTGTACAGCTAAAAAAGGATAACCATATTGTCTATCTATTTCTTTTTCAAACCAAACTTCGTTATCAAGCTCAACACACCCATAAATTTTGCTAATCAAGCTAAATATGCTTTGATCATTTCTATTTTCTACAAAACCTTCAATTTGATTTTGATCATACTTATTGGTTATTAATTGATTATCATATTCGATCAGTTTATTAAACGTCTCTAATTGTTCAACAAGAGAAGGTGTTTTTTTCAAAAGTATATGTCCAGCCAAAAATTGTTTTGAGTTTCCAATACTTGAGTTTTGATTTAATTCAAAGAAATCAAATATTTCTTTTGTTGTCCAAAATTTTTCTAAGTAATCTAATTTAAACCTGAGTGTTGAAAAGTCTGAAGAATACAACATGTCTATGTACTCTAAGTATCTTTTTTTACCTCGTAAATTTAGGGATGATCCTGAATCAGAATATATGACAAAATCATTCATATTTAAGTTTTCAATGGTTTGTTTTATTATCTGATATTTCCAAATCCAAAATCCGCCACCCTTTTTTTGCTCTAGTACATTTTTATGGCGATCAATAAAAGACGAATTTAAATTCTGTGGACTGTAAGAAATACAATAATCAAAAAATTCACTTTTTTTAGCAAGATTGATTAAATGTTTTTTTTGTAAATTAAAATTTTTTGTGCCATATGTAATGAATACTTTTTTAGGCTTCATTATCTTAATTCGGACTTGTAAATATTATTTTTAGAACCTTGAATAAAAATATTTTCTTTTGACCAATATATTTTCATTTCTTTTTTAAAAAATTGAAATGCTAATTCCCAGTCGATTACCAAATTTATGGGAATTAAATCTTCATTAATCTTATCTATACTTTCTTTTTTAATTATGTAAGCTTCTAGACAGTTTGTTGCTGGATGTTTCATTTTGAATATTTTTCTAAATGGTAACAACCTCCTGTATCCTATTTTTCTATTCTTAAATTTTGTTCCGACTCCTTCACCAATAAACATTACATCCCAATCAGAAGTTTTTTCTATCAGTTCATAAATTTTATCAGCAAAATATTCATTTGTTGGAATTACATCATCCTCCAAAATTAATGAATATTTAAATCGATCCACACTAATCTTTCTAAGCGCTTCAAGGTGTTTTATAGAACATGAAAGCTCAGATAAAGATAGTTCTTTAAAATCATTTGCATTTTCGCCCCACAACGAGACTTTTTTATAATGTTTATCTTTATTCTTTTCATAATAAGTATTAATTATTTCTTCATTTAATACTTCTCTATCAAATCCATTTATAAATTCAAAGGGAATATTTAAAGAAGATAAAAGGTTATTTAAATATTCTCTTCTTTCATCCAGCTTTGTGTAGTGAATTATGTAAATTTTTAAATCGCTCATTATGATTCAATAATATTTGTTAAGAATTTCAAAACATTATGTGGTTTAGCAAAATCTGGTATTTCATTATTTTTAAAAATAGGTTCATCTAAATATTTCCTAATTTCTCTTTTATTGTTAGATACTTCAAAAATTCTTTCTATTAATTCTTCATCACTTTCGAAATCATTAAAGTAAATAAATGCTTTATCATTAAAGTCATTTTTAACATGACTAGTTCCCCAGTAGATTGGAATAGTGTTGGCATAGAGCGAGTGTAAAATCTTTTCCGTGACATAACCATCAGATATTTCATTTTCAAAAGCAATATTAAATTTAAACAGTTTCATAATATCAATTTTTTTCTTTTGATCTCCCCTTCCAGAAATTTTCATATAGGAATTTGAATATAGGTTTCCCAAACAATGAACTTGTTTTCTTTCATTTAGTTGTGGAACAAAACTAGTCCTTTTCCCCATTGGTTTTGAAGCAATGAATGAACAAAAAAAAGGGTTTCTAAGTAAGTTCAAGGATCTCTTGGAAGTTAATTTTTCTAAAGGTATTAAAAAAGATGGATCTCTTTTTTTATCTTTCGTTGAATTAAACCAATCTATGTATGTTACCCACAATGGTAACCTGTAATTTTTATCATTACTTTCCTCAAAAGAAAAGGAATAATCTGCTATTTCATAATTAGGTTTTTTATTTTCGCCTGTGAAAAAAATTTTTTTTATATTTTTGCTCTTATATTTTTTATATTCAGACTTTCCCAAGTAATCTACCGAATAAAAAAGTATGTCAGGGTTATCAGGAGAAATAACTACATCGTATTTTGTTTTTAATAAATGGAAAAAGTAATTATCTTCTAGTTTGAAATTTAACCAAAAATCGGCAAAGTATATTTTTAATTTTTTATTTTTCAATATTATAAGTATTTTAGTTAATAAAAACTATATACTTGCTAAATTAATTAGTAATAGTAAAAACTTATATATTAAGGATTTAATGAAAGCTTTTATAACAGGCATAAATGGGCAGGATGGATCCTATCTTGCAGAATTTTTAATAAATAAAGGTTATGAAGTACATGGAACAATCCGTAGATCTTCATCGATTAACACAAGCAAGATTGACCATATAATTTCCGAGCATCAGGGAGAAAAACTATTTCTTTATTATTCTGACTTACTTGACTCATCTTCTTTGACAAATCTTATTTCAAAGATTAACCCAGATGAAATTTATAATCTTGCCGCACAGTCTCATGTTGCAGTTTCTTTTCAAAACCCGTTGTTTACGACTGAAACTAGCACAGTGGGACCCCTTACAATCTTAGAATCAATTAGAAATGTGAATAAAGATATTAAATTTTATCAAGCATCTTCATCTGAAATGTATGGAGGAACAACCCAAGAAGCCTTAAATGAAGATTCAAAATTTGATCCTAAAAGTCCATATGCCGCTGCAAAAGTTTTTGCATTTGAAATATCCAAAGTTTACAGGGAATCATATGATTTATTTGCGACAAATGGTATTTTATTCAATCATGAATCTCCAAGGAGGGGTGAGACATTTGTTACTAGAAAAATTTCAAAGGCAGTTGGAAGAATAAGTGTTGGTATTCAAAGTAAGTTAACCCTAGGTAACCTTGAAGCATTTAGAGACTGGGGATTTGCTGGTGATTACGTAGAAGCTATGTGGAGAATTCTTCAACATGATGTTCCTGACGACTGGGTTATAGCAACAGGGGAAACACATTCTGTAAAAGAGTTTGCAGAGAAGGCATTTAATTATGTTGGTCTAAATTCTGAGGAATACATAGAAACTTCTGATAAATATTTAAGACCAAATGAAGTTGAATATCTTTTAGGAGATCCAACTAAAGCTCAAAAAGAACTAGATTGGAAACCAAACTTAAGGTTTGATGACTTAGTTATATTAATGGTTGAACATGATATCAATGAAGCAAAGAAAGAACAAACTTTGTTAAAGGAAGGTTTAATTTCTCCTACTTGGGAGAGTCCTCTTGACTCTTGATTTATAGCTCTAAGAACTTCTTTCGAAAGTTTTGTAATGACTCATAAGAACCTTCACTTTCTGTAAAAGAAACACTATCACTTCTTTTTCTATGAAAATGATATAAATTTTTCAAAGTTTTAATTATCCCCTCATTTTCAATCCAAAAATAAGATATTGCTACAGCATCTAAAGGATATCTAATATCAAAATCTATCTTGTCTGAGATTGTCGTAATGAATTGATTTTTGTTACAAATAAAATTACCAGAATTTAATACCCAATTGATATTTTTATCAACAGTAAATTTATCCAAATTATTGATTTCACTTTTAATTTCATCATTTGTAAATACAAAGTCACCATGTGTATAAATAACCTGATATTTTTTGTTAAATCTACTTAAAAATTTAGCTCTTTTTGGATTTTTATAAAATTGATAGATTTTCGACGGAATATATAAATTTTTTGATTCATCTTCCTCAAATATTTCATCGATAATAGGATCAAGATTTAAATATGATGCATTGTCTGAATCAAGCTGATATATAAGTTCATTAGAGCATTCTTTAATATTATTATATTTATTTATGAATGCTCCATAGTTTTTCTTACTTCTAATTACTCTAATATCTATTTTTTTATCAAAGTCATTAGCAATTTTTAGAATTTTATTATAATTTTCTACATCTGAATAATCGTCATGAATTACAATTTCGTTAACAACTTTATTTTTAAATACTGAATTAATACACATAGTTAAATAATTTGAGGAATTGAACGTTGGTATAGCAACACTAATTTTTAGATTCTGACTTTTTTGCATAATTATTTAATAGGGTAGTAAGTTGTATTTCTAATATACTTAAAATATAAAATTTAGATTGAGGAATTTTATGAGTGAATTTTGGAATAATGAAATTGAAGTAGGTTACTATGACAAAATTGTTCAAAAAGGAATGATTAAAAAAAAAGGACCAAGATCTTACTGGCACATAACGACATTATTGAAGATTGGAAATTATCTAAATGATAATTTAAATCATTTAGATTATGCTTGTGGACCAGGAACTTTGATAGGTAATTTTTCTAATTCTAAATCTACTGGAGTTGATATTTCATCAAAACAAATTCACTATGCACGTAAGAATTATGAAAAAAATGGAAATTTTCTAGCTATTAATGATTTCAACTTTAAAGACTATGATCAATACTTCGACATAATAACTGTATTGGGGTTAATTGAATTTTTGAACGACAAAGATGTGGCCAAACTTATTGAAAGGTTAAAATTTACACTAAAAGATGATGGTAAAATAATCCTCACAACCCCGAATTTTTCTGGAATAACAAAAATACTTGAAGTTTTGCAGAATAAATTTGGAAATGTCAATTATGAAGATCAGCATATTAACAAATTTACCAAAAATAAACTAATTAAACTATTTGGATCTAACAACGATTTTGAATTGAAAGTTGAAAAATTTCTCAATTTAAGTTTTTTACTTTCTTTCTTAAGTCATAGGATTGCGTGGAAAACAGAATCAATAATTAATAAACTATTTAATAATCGTTTTGGTTCGCTATTCATAGTTATACTTACAAAGAAGAGTTAGTATTTTAGAAAAACATGACATTTGACAATAAAATATCAATCATACTTCCGACTTTAAATGAGGAAAAAAATCTTAAAATATTAGTTCCTGAAATTAGCTCTCTATTTGAAAATGATCTCAAGCTAGAATATGAAATTATCGTAGTAGATGATGGTTCTACTGATTCTACAAATGAATACATATCTAGTCTCATGAAAAATAATAAATCAATAAAATTAATTCAAAGAGATAAAGAAAAGTCATTACCCCTTTCGATATTAGATGGGATAAAAAGCTCACAATTTGATAATGTCATGTGGCTTGACGCTGATGGATCTATGACAGTAAAAGCAATGAAAAAACTAGTAATTTGTTATTTTACAAATATAAAAAATGAGGAAAAAAAAGTAATAGTTGGTTCAAGGTTTATTGAAGGAGGTGGATACAAAGGAGTCAAAGATGTTAAAAATCAATCATTGTTCAAATCTATTCAAAATGTTAGAAAATCTAACGATTCTGTTTTTGGAATGTTGCTTTCTATACTCATAAATAAAACTTTGTCATTTTTATTTAGAACTAACTTAACAGATCTGACTAGTGGATTTATCTTAATTGATAAAAACTTTATTGATGAGAAAGTCTTTAAAAGTAAAGATTATGGAGAATATTTCATATATTTACTAGGTGACCTGATTAGCAAAAATATTGATATTGAGGAAATAGGTTATATTTGTGAAACAAGATTACACGGGTATTCAAAAACAGGTTCTGGTATTATTAAATTTATAATTCGTGGCATCCCGTATATTAAAGCCGCACTGAAAAAGGGTATAGACAATTGAAAATTTATGATAAAAACAATGAGTTATTAGCAGTTTTAATTCAAAAAAACTCGTCTAAAATAGATAAAAACTTTCACACTGAACCCTCCTCTGAATTTCAAATAGCTACATTCAACCTTAAGAAAGATAACAATATACAGAGACATTATCATGAAAAACAAGAACGAAAAGTTTTTTCAACAAGTGAAGTTATTATTTTACAATCAGGAAAAATGAAAATAACAATTTACGACTCAGACCAAAATAAAGTCGAAGATTTTTTAGTTGCCCCTGGAGACATGGTAGCTCTCGTAGATGGTGGACATGAAATTGAAATTTTAGAAGATTCAAATTTTATTGAAGTCAAACAAGGACCGTACTTTGAACAAAAAGATAAAAAAAGATTCTAAATTTATCCCAGTTTTTGAACCATCAGTAACTTTAAAAGATAAATTAAGTGTTCTAAGTTCATTAAACAAAAAACATATTTCTGGAACAAGCCCAGTTATCTCTAAATTTGAGGACGCCTTAAAAGATGAATTTCAATCTAAAAGGGCAATCGCTGTCTCAAATGGAAGCGTTGCATTAGATCTTGCTTTTCAATTAGCTGATTTAGATATTGATGATGAGGTCATTCTTCCTTCATTTACAATAATTTCTTGTTTGTCTGCGGTTATAAGAAGTGGAGCAAAACCTGTTTTCTGTGATGTAGATCCATATTCTTGGAATATGACCTACAAGAATGTCGAAAATGTTTTAACTGATAAGACAAAAGCAATTTTAATGGTGCATACTTATGGATTACCAGCTGATGCACTAAAGATAAAAGAACTGTGTGATTCAAATAATATTCTCTTAATAGAAGATACAGCTGAAGCACACGGCCAATTTTCTGATGGTTTATTGTGCGGTACATTTGGAAGCATATCCACGTTAAGTTTTTATGCAAATAAACACATGACAACAGGTGAGGGCGGTGCACTTTTGATTAACGATGAAAATTATTATGAAAAAGCATTGAGAATGAGAAATCTTGACTTTAATAATAAAAAAAGATTTCAACACGATAATCTATATTGGAATTATCGCATGAGTGGATTACAAGCCTCTCTAGGTTTATCACAGATAAAAAATATTCAACTTACGATAAATGAAAAAATTAAACAAGCAAAAATCTACAACAAGCTTCTGGAACCAATTTCAAATCTACAAATTCCATTATTTGAGTACAATGGATCAACCAACCATTACTGGGTATATGGTGTGGTATTAAAAGATAAATCACGTGATGAATTGGTAAAATTTCTGGATAATAAAAAAATACAAACAAGAAACTTTTTTTGGCCACTTCATATGCAGAATGCTTTACCAGATAAATTTAAAACTCTGCATAATTTACCTATCTCTGAAAATTTAGGAAAAAATGGATTATATTTACCTTTAGGAAACCATGTTAAAGAAAAAGATCAAAAATATATTGTGGAAGCAATAGTTGATTTTGTGAAAGATTAAAAATTAAATTAATTTCTAATAAGTTAATATAATATCAATAACTTGATTAAAACTAAAAGTCTTACAAATAATTACAATATTGAAACTTTCTTGTTCTGTTCTTTGATTTTAATTCTTAGCTTCATTGAACTTGAAATTAGGTCAAAATCTTTAATTTTCATAATTTTATTAATTTTTTTCTATAACTATAAAAATAAAGATAAATACAAATTTGGTTTTACATTTAAATTCAATAAAATATCTTATTTAATAATCATATTTATAGCATTAATAATTAACCAAAATACGTATTTAAATTTTGAAATAATTTCAATAGATGTTCCATCTTATCTCGTTGCTTCCCGGTCAATTAATTTTTTTGAACTTCCATTTTCTAATCAATGGGAATCCAAAGGCCCTTTGTTTATTTACTTTTATAGATTTTTATTGCTTATATCAAACAACAATTATCTTTTTTTTCGAATATTAAATGATCTTTTACTTTTTCTAATTACATTTTTAATTTTTAGTACATCATATAAAATCTCTAACAATTACTTTACAGCATTCATTTCTTCAATATTTTTTGTATCAATTACTAGTCATGTTTGGTATGTAACAGAATTATCAGAGATTTATTGTTTAGTATTTATACTTTATCAATACTTTATCATTTCAGGTCGCCCTATGACAAAAAAAACAATTTTGCTTTGTGGTGTATTGGTTTCAATATCTTCATTAATAAACCAGTCAACAGCAATATTTTTAATTGGTTGTATTTTTTATATATATAAAGAAATAAATTTAAAAGAATTAAATTATTATTTCACCCTTTTATTAGGATTTTTAATTCCACAGATTATTTTTTATTTACTTTACTTTTTTAATGATTTGTCGATATTGTATTTTACGAACTATATAAAAATACCTTTTGGCTATGTTGGATCAGGTGAGTTTCAACTTTATGAATTAATTGTCTGGTTACGAAGATATTTTAATTTTAGCCAGCTTCTTTATTTTTCATTTTTGAGTGTATTTTTTGTTTTAGCAATTAAGTTATTAAAAAAACAATTCTTTAAGTCATTTCGATTTAATTTAAATATTTTATATTTAATTTTAGGATTTTTAATTTATGTTATTGCTGGTCACAATTATCAGCATCATTTATTTTACACAATAGCTTTTTTCTCAATTCTAATTTCACATCTTGAAATCAATAAAATGACGTCAGTTATTTATGTCTTGATAATTTTTTCAGCAATTCATATATTCAGCTTTTCTTTTGATAAATCATTTAACAACTTGATTAATTATGAGGAAACCTTTGATAATTATCCACTAAGGTCTCTTGCTTCTGAAATAAATAATTTGTACGAGGATAAAAATTATGAAGTTTTAGCTATTGATCATGTTTTACTACTATTTTATTTAGAAAAACCAAACATTTCATATATAATTCATCCATTTAATAATTTCGAAGAATATATTGTAAATGCATTGTTAGAAACCGGAAAGTTAAAGACTAATGATTCATCACACCTAAGTTACTATATTGAGACAGAACCTGAAATAATTATATGTGCTCCACAAACAATTATTGATGGTTCACCTACAAAGCTGGGTTCAAACATTTTTAATTGTGAAATTACAGATTACAAAAAAAATTACATAAAGTTGGATACTCAAATTTACCTAGATAACCCAAATCGAGAATATTATTATAATCCATACATTTCAATCGACGTTTTTATCAAAACCAAAGATAGCTCTTAAAGTTTTTCAGATTTATAAAGAACGACAGAAGAAATTAATAAATAAAGCAATAAATTTAGCCTGTCATAACCATAAATTCTTAAAACAATGTAAATTGTTGAAACCGAGAGAAGATTAATTAAGAAATAAAAGTTAAATTTTAAGAAATGAAGCAAATAAATTTCTATAAAAGGTCTAAAAAAGAAAATTAAAAGAAGAGTAAGAATTGGAACTAGTACTGAAATAATTATGTAAATTAAGTTTTCATTAAACTCCTCTAAAACGCGTATTTGATTTAAATCTTTGTAAAATTGGTAAACATTTGAGTTATCACTTAAAAATAAAACTCCAAAATTAAAAATACCTAAGACGATAAGTCTTAATAAATTTTTTATCATGATTCAACTATCATAATCTAATTAATCAAAAAACAACTACAGACTTATTCTATTTTCCGTAGTTTTAAAAAATATTTAAATAAATTAATCGAGAATGAAATTTTTGAGTAAAATCCAATGTCCCATTTAGAAGCTCCAAATTCTCTTTTAGGAAAAAGATAGAGATCTCTTTTAAAAGAATATTTATGCTTTCTAGCTAACCAAAAAATATATGTATCAAAACTAAAATCCTTAGGCGGGTCTTTAATCTTGTCAATTAGTTCCTTGCTGAATATTGTTGGCTGTGCATTAACCTCATAAAATTTATATCCTAAAACAACAGATGCAATAATTCCCATAAATAATGAGAAGAATCTGTCTATAAAACTTCTTCCGATGCGAATACCTTTATAAAAAATATTTGTTGATTCTTTATTTTTAAATATATATGTATATGCTTTTTCAAGGCTATCAAAATCAAATTGCAAATCGCCGTGAATCCACCCAAGAAATTGAGTGTTACAATTTTTTAAACCAGTAAATATTCCATGACCATAACCTTCGTTTACATCTATATAATGTACTCTTATCTTTTTATTAAAAGTCGTTTCAATTTTTTTAAGATATTTTTTAGTTCCATCAGTTGATCCATTATCAACGATTAAAAAATTTATATTATTATTTGAGTTTTGTATTTTGCTTATAAGGGTTGGTAATGATTCCAGCTCGTTGTAACAGGGAATCACAAGTGTAATTAATTTCATTTATTCACAAGATATTCGTATACATGCTTCATATATTTAAATAATTCGTATTCTTGAGGAATACCCAGAATGACGGATTGTTCTGATGTAATATCTAACACTTTCATATTTTTATTTAAACCCGTCTCAACTAAATGATCAATGTGAATTTCTTTTTGATGGCTATTGTTCTCTACGGTTTCATGATATAGCTCTTCATAAACATATTTGTTTTTGAATAAAAATGTTCCAATAATTATATTTGAATCTAAACTTTTTGGCTTTTTTTTAATTGAAAGACTTTGAATTTTTCCATTTATTGAATTTATCCAACCATAATTTGAAAAATTAAAATAGCCTCTCCTGTAATTTTTTTTAGTAAATACAACAATATCAAAATCTTTTATTTCTATAAGAGTTTTTTTATCTAGAATACAATCTGAAGAGTGTATCAATACAGGTTTAGAATTTTCTAAACTTCTAATTAATTTATAAGCACTTTCAGCCTGTCCCTTTGTTTTTTCTTGAATTTCAATTACTTCTAAATTTTTTATGTCCTTAAATTCATTTTCTTCAAAATCTTTAAGTTGAATAAGCATTTTTATTGTTTTAGCATTTTTAAATGAATGAATTAGAGTTCTAATAATTGATTCACCATCAACATCAAGAAATATTTTTGATTTTTTATAATTTTCTTTTTTAAATCTATTGCTTTCTCCCGCAGCAGGTATGCAAAGATTAATGTCGCTTATATCAATTTGATTATTAGATTTAACATTTTTTACCTCATCAATGTTGTAAATAAATTCTTTGTAGTCTTCAGGGGTTCCCCATTGAAAAAACTTTTCAACTTCATACAATTTTATATTTAAACCATCACTTATCATATATTGAAATGGTGTGCTTAAATATACTTCACCATTAGTAAAATTTTTATCTTCAAAAGTCTTTTTTATATATTTTTGGCAAAGATTTCCAGATTTGAAATAATAAGTACCAGTTGATGCATACTCGTTTTGTTTATTTGTAGTGAATGATTTTTTTTCCTGTATGGCTAAAACATTTGAGTTTTTTGTTCTTAAAAATGCATAATCATTTCCATATACTGTGTGCGGATGTAACCCAACATATGATGGTATTACACCATCAGGATTATTTACTTGAATAAAATCCTTAAACTTCTGCCAATTCCAAATATTTGAGAAATCACAATAATTTATTAAAACAGGCTCTTCAGTATCTAACAATTTAGATTCGATTAGGGCACCACCAGGTCCTGTTTTTTGAAAATCGATTACAACAATATTTATATCTGAAAAATTATTTAGATTTTTTACATAATCATCATTATTCATATCGTCTTTACTTACAATGAAACTAATATCTTTTTCATCTGGAAACATATCTAAAACATGTTCGATAATCATTTTGTTCTCAACTTCAAGAAATTGTTTTGGCGTATCTATGCCAACTTCTTTGAATCGTTTACTCTTCCCGGTCATTGGTATTATAATTTTCATTTATTTAATTTTATTCTAAGTTGCTCATCATCCGATTGTCTTAATTTTGTTCCAATATCTCGGCTAATATAATTTTTTATTTTCTTATCCTTGATTAAGCTATAAATTATTATCAAAGATTTAAAATATATTTCAGTAGTTTTATTTATTGATTTATTTAAATAAATGTAATCCTCGTCAAAATTGATAAATTTTACGTCAAGTTTATTTTTTAGTTTTTTGAAGTTGTAAGGTATGAAAACTGAGTGGTCTGGAAAAAGAAATTTATCATTAAATATTTCGTAATTTAAATCAGGATTTAAATTTTTGATTTTTTGGTTTTCTATTTTTAAATTAAGAATTTCTACCTTAATCTTTTTCAATTTATCATAATCAATATAATTTCCAAAAAATTGTTCTAAATTATTTATTTGTGAGTATATTTTTGATACATTATCTCCTTTAATTACAACTCCATGGTTTCGAAGAAAATAAACATTTGTTCTTTGATCTTTGTTTAAATCGATCATTTCTCTAGCAAGATTTTCACCAGGTCTAAAATATTTAATAGGTAATATATTATTTTTGATTAAATCTTTATCAAATTCCTCTTCTGGAAATATTGCAGAAAGGATAATTGAAGCAAGACTATGATAATGAAAAACATATCTATTTTTTAGTAAAACATGAAAAGGTGTTTCTATTGATAGAGATTTTTCATATTTTTTATCCTCTCTGGGTATTTCATAAAAATTTGTGATATTTTTAAGATTTATTTTTTTAAACGTGTTTTTATTTGAATTTTCTAATAGCTTTCCTGATTTTTTTACATATATATGATCTTTAGTCTTGATACTTGTATTCCCACCTGGACCTTGACATAAAAGAAAATTCGAGCCAACTTTTTTTGAATAGTAAATAAAACTTTCCATTCTAATTAATGGTAATTTATAATACTTATACACATGCTAGATAAAAAATATTTTATAACAATAATCTTAGCTATCAAATATCTAATCCTATTAAATTATATTCCTTTGCTTGAAGATACTAGATATATTGCTTTTTTTGAACAATGCTATGAATTTAGAAATTGTTTAAACCCTTATACAAATATTCAATTACTTGAAAAATCTTACTTAACTTTTCCATACAGCAATTTAATGTATTTTGTATTGTTACCATTTTTTTATTTAGGAAAAATTTTGTCGGTATCTTTTATAAATCTAAGTTATTTATTTTTTGAAATTTTAATGATATTTACTTTGAAAAAAATATTTAATTTTTCTTTAAAGAATTTTTATTTGATTTTAGTTCTAAATCCATTATTTATTTATTCAATAGCGATACTTGGACAGTTAGATTTTATTCCTCTTTCATTTTTTATAATATCTTTGTACTACTTGAAGGAAAAAAATAAATACTCTTCGATAATATTTATTGTCCTCGCATTAAGTTCAAAAATAATTTTTGTATTACTGTTACCTTTAATTATTTTATATTTTCTCAAACTTGATGAAAATATAAAAGAAACGTCCGGAACAATAATTTACACATCTTTGTTGATATTATTATTCAATTTTCAATTTTTAATTGATAAAAATTACTTGGACACAATATTTTTTGGAATTAATAGAGGTTATTCAGTTGTTAATAGTTCAACAAATATATTCTCAAACAATTTCTTATTTGTCTTATTATTCATAACATTTACATTGTTTATGTACTGGAAAAATATCCATAGATTAGATTTTATCGGAGTATCAATTTTTACTGGTTTTATTACATTTCCAATATACATAACAAACCTTTCTAATATTGGTTGGCTTTTATGGACATTTCCTGCATTATTGATATTGTTCTTTTCATACGAAATTAAAGTAAAGTTATTACTCATTGCATTTTTTTTACTACTGGTAATTTCTAATGAGGAGAATGAATTTATTGAAATTAATTCAAATTTTGAGATTATATTTAATTATTTTATTTATTCAATCAGCACAATAATTATTTATTATTTATTTCAAATTATAAGAAAAAATTTGTATTTTAAAATTAAATCATCACCCATAATAATTGCTATAGCTGGTGATTCTGCTGTAGGTAAATCAACTCTCGCCAATTTATTAGAGGATTATTTTGGAACTAAATTTGTAGATAAAGTGGAATTAGATAGTTTTCATAAGTATGAGAGACATGATCCAGAATGGAATACAAAAACACATTTAAATCCTGAAATGAATGATCTTTCTTCTTTCAAAAAAATTATTATTAATTTACTAAATGGAGAGACTCAGATTGTAAAGAACTATAATCATTTAACTGGAAAATTTGACTCAAACGATAAAAAAAGGATAAAAGATTACTTAATTATTGAAGGTCTTCATTCGTTATTTTTCTCTGATTTAAATAAATTATATGATTTAAATGTTTTTCTAGATTTAAAAGAAGATGTCAAAAAAGAAGTAAAGCTTGTGAGAGATAAAGAGAGACAAAAAAATGAGGAAGATATTTTAAACGAAATAAAAAACAGAAGAAGCGATTATGATAAATATGTTCTTCCACAAGCAAATAAAGCTGATTTATATATTTCAACGCTATCAAGAGATGATAATCTAGAAATAGAGCTAAAAATAGATACAGAGTATTTAGTCGATTTAAAAAGAATATTTGCCACAAACTCTGTAAGCAAAACTGGAGAAATTATTAGAGACAATGAAATTTCGAAGATTAAATTCAAAATAAATTTGAATAGTTTTAAGGAGATATTTTACAAGCTTACAAATGAGATCGATAATTTATCAAGCATGAAATTTGTAATTTCTGATGATAAAAACCTTGCTGAACAATATATAAAGTTAGGATTAGTACTATTTTTGCTAAATAAAAAAATTCAACTTAGGTAATGAAAAAACTTATAATTTTAGATCTTGATAATACTTTTTATGATTATGAAGATGCGCATCAAAAAGGCATCCAAGCAGTCTTTTCAAATCAAAATGTATTCAAAAATTACGATGTATTTTATTCAAATTATGAGTCATCAAAAAATACAGTTCAAAAACTTAATCAAGATAACCCTTCTAAGCATTCAAAGCTAATATACTTTAAAAATTTATTCTTTGATAAATTAGAAATTTTTGAAATTATAAACTTAGAGAACATATATTGGTCGTCATTTATATCAAGTGCAAAACTGCAAACAAAAGCAATAAGCCTTCTTAGAGATAATAAAGAAAAAAATGATAAGTTTGTTTTATTAACAAATCAGAACTTGTATGTTCAGTTGAGAAAAATTAATGAGTGGAATTTAAATTTTTTTGATTATGTTGTTACTTCTGAAGAAGTTGGGTTTGAAAAGCCAAACCCTAAATTTTTTAATTATGTAAAAAGTAATGTATTAAATTTTTACAATACTGATTATGTAACTTATGCAATAGGTGATGATTTCAAAAATGATATTTTATTTTGGGTCGAAAATTTTGGAGCTACTGGATTTTTAATTGATAATGGTAGTTCGGAAAGTATTTCACATAAAAGTGAAAATGTGTATTCACTCAACCAAGCTGTAACAGAAATTTATAACCATTAATTTTTTAAAAAATAAATATAGAAATTTTCAATCTTTATTTTTTCAATGTTATTTCCAACTTGATAGTTTGAATAAGTCACGTAAATATCAGAATTTGCAACTGCATCTTCAACAACATCTTTCTCTCCCCAATATTCTCTTACAAAAAAAGTAGAGTTATATGTTACACCATTCCTTGGTAGAAATAAGTCTGGATGCCAGTTGACCAGATTTGTGTTTAAATGTGGGTTTTTACTATATATAGTCTCAATGGAATTGATGACATTATTTACTAACTCTTTTGCATCATCTTGATTATTTATTGATTCATAACCATATCTAGAGTTTGCAGTAAAGATTACATCACTATTGAATTTACTAGTATTTGAAAAACTTCCAGTAATCCCAATAGAAAAAATAATTAGTAAAGATAATATATTTAATTTATTAAAATCTTTACACCTAAAATAACCTATTAACAGTAATGTCATAGGTAAATGAAGATAGTGTGTAAATTGTCTTTCTATGAACCCAAAATAGAAAATTATGTATATAAAAAAAATAATTAAAAAATAATTTGATAACTTATCATCACTCGAAAATATTTTTTTACTTATATAAATAATTAATAAAGAAAAAGTAATTCCAAAAATATAATAATTCGGAAATCTGTAAAAATTTGATAGTGTTTCTAACCAAAGAAAAACATTTTGAAAACTAAAAATAATCTCATCGCCATTTGAACTTTGAGTAGTTATCCAATTTATATAATTATTGAAAAAATTTGGCAATTTTGTTTCACCAATTGTTACTGGAGGAATAATTAATATAGGATTTACAATTATTAATGAACCAATCGTTATGAATATAGATTTAAAAAAAAGCTTTACTTTATTCTCTCCGGATTCAAAAAATATAAAAATCCACAACAATACAAATATCACAACACTATTAATTTTTATAAATGTTGCAATAGCTAAGAAAAATATTGATAAATAATATTTTTTTTTCAATATGTAATTTATTCCCAATCCAACAAAAATTGCTAATAAAGTATCTGGTTTTGGAATTCTATGAAAATATTCAACAGAGGGTAGTGAGTAGATTAGAAATATACTTATCCACAAATACTCTTTATTTTTAATATTTTTTGATAAAAAATATGATCCTAAAAAAAATAAAATAGAATTTAATACTCTCGAAGCCGTAATGACTAACGTATCACTAATATAAGTGAATGGTCCTACGAATATTATAAAAACATTTGACCACAATCTCCCGTATCTTAAGTCACCACCATAAGCCATTTCAATAAAAATAATTAGGATATTTTTTAGAAATGTGTTTGAAATATTTTCAAACCTACCGTATAAATCTTCAACCAACCAGACATTATAAATATCATCTATAAGGATTCTTTCATCAATAAATAAAACTTCATAAATATTTGTCCTTAAGTTATTAAATAGATAATAAAGAAAAAATATTATTGACAACGACAGAAAAAAGTAATTACCTAACTTAGTTAAGTTTTTGTTACTTTTATTCACTAAAGTATATTTTATCATGATAAAAGTAATTCATAGAGCTAACACAATCTCAGAACTCGAAAAAATAGATATAAACTATGGTGTTGAAATTGATTTAAGAAATCATGAAAATGTCATTATTCTTTCACATGATCCTGGTAAAAACGGTGAAAGCCTGTCCAAGTATCTTAATCATTACAAGCATAAACTCTTAATAGCAAACATAAAGGAAGCTGGAATAGAAATAAATGTAATCAATGAACTGGAAAAAAATAACATTAAAAATTTTTTTCTTTTAGACATAGAGTTTCCATTTTTATTAAATAATCATGAAAAGTATGGAAATTATTTAAGTTTACGATATTCGAGATATGAAAGTATTAAAACAATCGAAAACTTTATTGGAAAAGTGGAATGGGTTTGGATTGATACATACTCAGATTTTGAATTAAATAGTGAGATATCCAATGTCTTGAGGGAATTTAAGATTTGTTTAGTATCTCCATCAAGATGGAATCAGAATGATAAATTTGATTATTATATAAAAAAATTAGGAGATTTTAAATTAAATATTGATGCAATAATGATTGAAAATAATAATATTACAAAGAGTGATTGATTTAATATATTTTGCTGTAGGTTTATTTATAAAATATATATTTGTATATTTACTTTTTTATTTTTCAGGAAGATCATCTTTAATTCTAGTAAGTAAAATTTATGGAAAATCAAAAGAAATTCCGACCCAACTACTAAATATTAAATCGAATATTATTTATCCGATAATTGGAACAGCCGCAGTTGGAAATCTTTTAATAATTTCGAATTTTTTTATACCGCTAAAAAGCCAATTTATATTTTTTATAATTTTAATTTATCTATCCATTAATTTTTTCAATATAGACTTTAAAGATTTCAAGAAATCTATAAATATTAGTAACCTAATTTATTTTATATTTATACCCTCAGTTTTACTCATTAGCTCTTCAGATATAAATTTTCATTATGACGCTGCTTATTATCACTTAAATAATCAAAATTGGTTGAGAGAATCAAATCTAATATTGGGTATGGTTAATATTTTTTGGCCTTTTGGAATGTCTTCAATATATGAATACTTGTCTGCAATACTTTGGTTTGACTCTTTGGTTTATCTCCATTTTTTATCTTTGATATTCATTCATGTATTTTATGCATTTATATTTTACAATTTAATTTCTAATAAAAATATTTTTTTAAAAAATGGATCAATTTTACTTATTATTTTTTCTATTTTTGATAACTTTGGTTTTGGCGGTGGGAGAAACGGTTTTATTTATATTCAAGAAGTAGGTAAACAAGATATATCAGTCGCAATAATGATTTGCATTATTAGTGTATTAATTATAAATATTTTCAAATCAAACGTTATAAATGATATAGATTTAGTTTTGATTTCTTTGCTAACGTTATTTGTTTTACAGATAAAAGTCAGTAGTGTTTACATATTATTTTTGTATATTTGTTTAATCTCTTTTTTAAAAATAAAAAAAATGTATACATTAAATAATTTATTTCTAACCCATCTTCCAGTATCATTTCTCTCTCTTTTTTGGTTGTTAAAGAACTATCTTTCAACTGGATGTTTCATTTTTCCAGCGTCATTTACATGTGTTAATAACTTTGAATGGTATATTAATGGATCAACTGAGAAGGTAGAAGCATATACCACTGCTACAAGTTTTGCCTATCTTGAATATTTCAAAGATGAAAATTTAAATTTTTTCAATTGGTTTAATGATTTTTTTAATTCAAGTCAATACTCTGTATTTTCAAATTATTACACTTCAGTTTATTTAAATTTCATATTTTCATTCGGTATTATTGTATTACTTTCATTTATATTTTTTTATAAAGACAAAAATAAGAATTGGATTACAAATATTATTTTTGTCTATTTAACTTCAGGTACAATATATCTTATTTTTTATGGACCAATCCCAAGATATACGATTGGTATAACAACTTTAATAATTTATTTATTGGGATTTTTTAAAGGAAAACAAAAATTAAATTTCTCTAAAGCTTTTATTTTTCTTATATTTTTTATCTCTATTGGTTTATTGCCAAGAATAAATTCGTATACAAATTTTATTGAAACAAAAAACATCTCTCTATCTGACCCAAGAAGTGAAAACGTTATTACATCTAATTTTGAAAATATTAACTGGGTCAAGCCGGCAGAGGCTGATAGATGTTGGATAAATTTATCATGTACATTTGAGGAGGGTGAAATAAAAATAGTGAAAAATAATAACTTCTATACAGCCTTTAAAGAAAATTAAAATATTACTAAAATTATATTGTGTCAGAACCTTTAGTAAGCGTAATAATTCCTTCATATGAAAGATTTGATAGTCTCTTAATTGCAATTGAAAGTATTGAAAATCAAACATACAAAAATTATGAAGTGATAATTGTTGATGATGCTTCTAAAGACAAAAGGTACAAAGGTTTAAACAAAAACAAAAATTTAAGAATAATTCATTTAGAGAAAAATTCAGTGGAAATGAAAGGATATTTTTCTGACAGTATAAGAAATCATGGTATAAAACATGCATCTGGAAAGTACTTAGCCTTTCTAGATGATGATGATTATTGGTTTCCAGAAAAATTAGAATTACAAGTTAAGAAGCTTGAAACAACTGATTTTAGAATGTGTGCGTCCGAAGCTTTGGCCAATAATGGTACCTATGATAAAAATCTTAAAAATAAACTTTATAATCAAGAATTAGTTTTTAAAGAAATTGCAAATATATATAAAAAATCGTCTTTAAATAGCACTTTTAAATCTTTTTTTTCATTTAAATTTTATTTTCCAGAAGTATGGAACTCCAAATTTATTAAAATACATAATTGTATAATCACATCAAGTGTCGTTGTTGAAAAAGATTTATTGAACCAAGTTGGTAATTTTAGAGACATCCAATCAAAAAAATTATGGTCCGATTGGGACTGTTGGCTTGGAGTTTTAACGCATACAGATTGTTACTACTTCTCAGAACCTTTAATCTATTACGATCTTAACGAAGGTCTAAATGCTAATCCAACGTAAAACAATCTCTGTCTTTAATCAATGGGGTTTGATAATCTAAAGCTATGTATAACTTTTTGTTTTGTTATGATTCAAATTACAATATTCCTGCGAGTTGTTCCATAATATCTCTGCTTAATCATGTAAACGAAAAGGTAAACATATATATTATGCATCAAGACGAATCAAACTCTGAATTTTTACCAATAAATATAAGAAGTCATAATATGTTAAATATTTTAAAAGTTTACAAAGTTAATTTAAATAATTATAAATTCCCAAACATTCATGGGAGCCATGTAAGTGAGGCAACTTACTATAGATTATTTATTCAAGATTATTTAGAAGATGATATTGAATTCATTACTTATTTAGATTGTGATGCTTTTTGTATCAACAACCCACTCCCGACAATTGAAAATGAGATAAAAAACTTAAAAAAATCTGAACTTGTAATATCTTCTATTAGAGAGACATCCCTAACTGAACATGGAAAACAAATAAACATGAAGAGTGAAAAATATTTCAACGCAGGTGTAATGGTTATAAATTTTGAAACTTGGAAAAAAAATAATTTGAAAGATCATTTTTTGAAAATCTTGAACACTTTCAATACAAAATTACGTTTTTGGGATCAGGATGTTCTAAATATTTATTTTGATGGGAACTATCAAATAATGGATGAAAATTTAAATTTTAGAATAGACATGGGAATTGATCATCGTGAAGAAATAATTAATGAAGAACAACAAAAAAACGTTATTTTTGTTCATTATTCTGGAAAATTTAAGCCTTGGACTGTTCGGGGTGCCGTAAATAATAACAGCAAATATTTTCAAGAAATCTTTAGAGATTTGTTTAAAAGAAAATATTTTATCTTATTTAATTATAAAAAAAATGCAGTCAACGATTTAGTAAGGTCATTTATGAATAGGTCGTTATTTCGCACTGATTATCCATTGCATTTCATTAAAGATACTATTTTTGCGATAGTAAAAAAATAAATATATTTACAATTTTCTATTTCAATAACGAATAATGAAACCTAAAGCCTTATGTTTTTTTTACATAAACTTACAATAAAAAAAATTGAAACTATAAAATATAAGATATTTATAAATGGAATTTTACTGTTATCAAATCTTATATTATTGAATGGCAAGTAGCCATCACCTAATAATTTTGTACATTCTGTTACATCATCTGTATATATAAAATTCTCATCTTTTTTTAATAACAAAGACTCAACAGGGTTAATATATTTCAAATCTTCAAAACCTAAAACAGGAGTTAAAGAGTAGCCTCCCTCACTTAAATATTTATCAAGTTCTTCATTGGGAACAACTTCCCTCAAAATTGTGTCTTTTCTGTATATACTTGTAAATCCATCTGGAACTGCCTCTTCAGATAAAAGTTTAATATTTTGGGCTTCATTTGAATATAAGTTGTATTCGCAATTTTTTTTAATTTTGTTGTTACAATCATCCGAAGTTGTAGATTTAATTAATAAACTAATAGGCTCACAAAAAATAGATAATTCTATTTTTGTATCTATATTATCTGCAATATCTGAGTAATTACTTTTCGGAAATCCTAAAAGAAAAATCATTGGAAAAATTAATAGAATCGAAAATATTTTTAAGTAATCTGATTTGTTATCTATTAATTCAGAAATTAAAAATACTAAACTAAGCGATATAAAGAATGAGTAATAACTCGCTTTCATAGTGTCACCCATTTGAGGATTAAAGTTCATACTAGGAACACCATATGAATTCAATAAAAGTATGAATACTCCAATTATTGGAGAAAAAATAATTACATTAAGTCTATTGTTTTTATTTCCTACTTTAAATACTAAAAATAGGAAAGTAATCGCAAAAATTAATTCAATATAATTTCTTGTAAAATCCTCGCCTTTAGAATTCTGATGAATACTTGTTTGATTGTATACAAAATAATTATCTTCACTCCCAAGATTTACCTTGTAATAATCCCCAAATAAATCAAGCAAAGTTATTCCTAAAAATGATTCGTTGTGATAACCAAGTTCTGGCGAAAAAATTAGATCAGAAATATTTAAGTTTGTCAAAAAACCTATGCTAGCTTGATATTCGTAGTTACTACTTACTGTAATATCAAAAAAGCTTGATCCATAAAAAGAATAATTCTCGTAGCCAACCCCAAGACACAACAGTAAAAATAAAATTAAAAAAAATAATAATTGCTTAATATTTTTTTTACTTATTCTTTTTACATATTTTAAGAATATAAAAACTAATATCATCCCAGCTATAGATCCTTTTGATGTAACTAATAATGCCAGAGGAAATAAAGATAAAAACAAAACTTGTGTGTTATTACTTGTAAAATATTTCTCTATTCCAAGAATTATCCAAGGCAACAATGTAAATGCAATTATTTCTGGCTTCATTATGACTCTCATTTCAATAATTTTTGGAGTCCAATGCATTAAGGTAAGAGAAATTAAAATTGTATTAGTTTTAAAGTTAAAACTTTTAAGTAATTTAAATAATCCGAATGTTCCTATTAAATAAAGAAGAAAATTGGTTAATTGAATAGTGCTATTAAAAAAAACAATACCATTTATTGAATTTAAATCTTCTTTTCTTGCAAAGACAGTCAACGCATTTAAGAAATAATATAATAGTCCTTGGTTGTTTATTACTTTGTCTTCACCATAGATAAAATACTCAATGTATGTAAAATAATTTGGAAAGTCAACACCCTTTGAACTAAAAAACAACATTTCAGTTATTAAATAAGTAAATAATAATGATATAAAATGAAAAACTCCCAAAAAGGAGGTTAAATAATTTCCATTTTTTATTTTAATGTTTAGCAAATCAAATTTTCACTTATCCAAATCTAATTATAAGAATTTTAAATGTCTAGCTTAATAATTTTAAACATTCCTGCTTCAACTATTTTATAACTGAATCTACTAGGAGAGCAGTTTTTTACAGCCCAGCATTGGTCTCCCTCTTCTGGGATAAATCTATCCTCAAACTGCAAAACATTTGGAATTGGAATTTCATAACTTGGAGATGACATTAAGTTAAAACTTAAATAAGAATTTAGTCTTATCATTGATAACACTGAAATGAAAATTAATGATAGTAAAAATAGATGGTTTAATCTAAATTTAAATTTATTGAAAAGCCCTATTGAAGCAATCAATAATAATTGCAATCCTATTAAGTATCTTGAGTCAGGTCCAAAATATAAATAAAAAAATAAAGACCCAGAACAAAAAATTAAAAATAATGATTTTCTATTATTTGCCTCACTATTTTTTTTGAAAAACATCAACCTGATTATTAAATAAGAAATTATAAAATTAAAGATGATTGACCTATTTAAATCGTAATCAATAAAATCATTGAACCAAACAATAAACGAATAATCGAATGAGTAAAATTTGCTAAATTGAATAGCTGATTCTCTTGTGATATTAATGTATTCTATGCTTGTCCATTGTAATTTTTCAAAACAAGTTTGAGTTAAAGGATATATAATACAACCAGTTTGTAGAACAGTTTTGGTAATCCACACTGAAGAAGTAAAAATTATTAAGAAAATAGGATATAAAAAATTATTTTTTAACTTTCCTTCATTAAACAATTTATAAAGCAACATACTATAAAAAAATAAAATCGGAAAACTACTTATCTTTAGTTGAATCATAAAAACAGTTAATATCGTTATAAGAAAAAATTCCCTGTAAGAAGTATTATTAGAAATCAATGTTACGTAAATGAATAAGCTAGTAATTAAAAACAATATAGCAACAGCTATATCTTGCTTTCCAATACCTTGAAAATATATAAAACCATTTCGTCCTCCACCAAAACCAAAATTATCAAATATTGAAAATATGAGAATTGAGATAGTTGCATTAGTTAGGATCTTATATTTTTTCTGTTTGATATTTTCATATAAAAATTCATAAAAAAGAATGATAAAAATAATATTTAAAAATTGAAAATATATATATTCTTTATCAAACCAAAGAATTGATGAGATATAATCATAAACTGAACTAACGCCGTAAGGTCCATAAATATTTGATGTTCCCAAAATTATATTACTTTCCCTTAAAATTTTTTGAAATCCTAAATGATATAAACCTGCATCATAATTGTAGGTTATGTCATATGAAGGAATTAAAAAAATTGGGTAAAAAATAATGTTTTTAAACGAACTTAATTTTGGCAGGTAATACAAATTTGCAAATACTGGAAAAAAGCAAAAATATGTAAATATTGAATTTAATGGAAGAAAAAAATTCAAAAATATTAAATAATTGCCAATAAAGAATATTCCAATTAATGGATAAAAAATGTTTAGTTTTAGACCAAATACTGAATGATTTTGGTCAGTTAGAAAATCTTTCTTTGAGAAAATTATATAAAGTCCTCTACCAAGAAAAAATAAAACCAAATAAAAAATAAAAAACTTTAAAGCATAAAAAAGAAAATTATTTGTCATAAAGTAAATATTAGAGAAATAAATGTTAATTAGATTAAAGTGTTAAATTAATTTAACCATATATATAGAAGGCATAAATGTTAATTTCTTTGAATTATTTAATTAAAAAATATGATTTAAATATCTCTGGAATAAGCCATTTTGGTGCCCACCTTGGTCAAGAAATAAATACATATTTAAAAAACGAGATAGTTAATATTCATCTTTTTGAACCTCAAACAGAAATTTTTAATCAGCTTTATGAAAAATATAAAAAATTTAGATATTTGAACTTTTATAACTTTGGACTGGGAAATGAAAATAAAAACGTAATTATGTATTTGGATAATTCAAATAGCGAAAGTTCATCAATTTTAAAACCAAAAACTCATTTAGATTTATACCCAAATATAGGCTTTGAAGACACAGTGGATATTGAAATTAAAATTTATGATGATTTAACAATAAATAATGTTAACTTTCTAAATATAGATATTCAAGGTTATGAATTAGAAGCTTTAATGGGATGCAAGAAAAGCATGGATGTTATTGACTACATATACACTGAAATTAATAATGAAGAGGTATATGAAGATTGTGTGCTAGTTAAAGATTTAGATAAATTTTTAGATAAATACGATTTTGTTAGAGTAGAGACAAGTTGGTATGAAGGTATAGCATGGGGCGATGCATTTTATATTAAAAAAACAAAGATAGGTAAATCAAAATACATCAGAGCAAAAATATTTAATTTTTTACTTAGATTAAAGATATTTAGCTATATAAATTATTATTTTAAATATTTTGAAGTAAAAATTAATAAACGATGGTATAAATTTAAACAAAAAATAAAAAGTTATATAAGGTAAGTGTTGTCATTCTTCTGGGAAATTTCAAAATTATTAAAACCCCAGTTATCATGATTCTTATAAGCTCTAAACTTTAATTCCCCAACTCTTTCAATTTTGTTATGATCAAATGATTCAATACTATTTTTTAGCTTCTTTGGATAGATGCCATGTAATATTAAATTGACAAGAAGTTGCCCATCCCTTGCAGTCTGTCTAAAATTTTTATCTACTATATTTTTTAGATCTTCAAAATAACCTGTCGCAATATCTATAAAATTATATCTATGTGTCATCGTAAAATCGCCAGCTGCAGGTGTACCAATTAAATTATAAAAATTTGGATTTGTACTCAATTCCCTATTTATAAAATCAAGCTTAAAATCTAATTTATAAATATCATTCAATATTCTTTTTCTTACATTTGTTAGCTCATGTTGAGATTCGTAAAAACTTGGCCCCTCTGCTAATTTTTTAAAATTTGGATCAATATCAATCCTGCTGTGTGGTCTAAAGTAGTAATCTTTTTCATTATTTTTAATTGCTAAATTGATTTCTTTGATAATTTTTTTTGACAATAAACCATCACTATTGATAATTAGTATATATTCTCCGACTGAATTTCTAACTCCAACATTTTTTGCAAAGTATTCATAAAATCCGTTCGGGTTTAATCCAATTTTTTCCACTGATTGGGGGCTTACTATTATATTTTTTACATCGGAGTCAGTTAAGATATTTTCTAAATTAGTATTTTTGAACAGGTATTTATTTTCAATTGGACTCCAATCAACAACTATATATTCAAAATCAAAATCTAAATTTTTTTTAAATAAATCTAAGTTTTTTTCAATAGAAATTTTTGTTCTTTCTATATTCTTAAGGGGTGTAAATTTTAAATCATATATCCCATCATGTGGATCATCTCCATAAGCATCGTCTCTTGAAGCAGCAACAATGGTTAATTTTTTACTCATAATTCTCAATATTACATAAATGTAGCGATACAAACTATAATTATTAAATGCAAAAAGATGCTCTTGTACTTGGTGCCGGTGGGTTTATAGGTAATCATTTGGTAAATTATCTTAAAAAAAAAGAATTTAGAGTTATTGGAGTAGATTTAAAATTTCCCGAATTTGATGAAACGAGTTGTGATAAATTCTATCAAGGTGATTTAAGAGATGTCGCACTTGTACAAAAAGTTATAAATAATGATAAATATGATTTTGAATATATATTTCAATTAGCGGCAGATATGGGTGGAGCAGGTTTTATTTTTACTGGAGAAAATGACGCTGACATTATGAGTAATTCGTTAAGTATAAATCTAAACGTTCTTAACTCTGTTGTTAAATTAAAAGAAATAGGAAAAAATCCAAGAGTTTTCTATTCAAGTTCTGCGTGCATCTATCCGGAAGAACTTCAACTTGACACAGATGATGTCAGTTTAAAAGAAGATTTAGCATATCCAGCAAATCCAGATTCTGAATATGGATGGGAGAAATTAATGTCTGAACGAATGTATTTAGCCTTTGCTAAAGATTATGACATTGATGTAAGGATTGCTAGATTTCATAATGTTTATGGACCATTAGGAACTTGGGAGGGCGGAAGAGAAAAAGCTCCTGCTGCTATGTGTAGAAAAGTTGCGGAAGTTGAACACGGAGAAAATATAGAAATATGGGGAGATGGTTTGCAAACCAGGTCTTTTTTATTTATCGATGACTGCTTAGAAGCAGTATTTAGACTTATGGATTCACCTTATTCATTACCAATCAATATTGGATCAGAAGAAATGGTCAGTATTAACAAATTAGTTGAGATTGTTTGTGAAGTAGCTGAAAAAAATATAAATATAAAACATATTGATGGACCTTTAGGGGTAAGAGGACGAAACTCAAACAATGACCTCATCAGAGAACAACTCAATTGGGATTACCAATATTCTCTTAAAGAAGGAATTTCCATTACTTATGAATGGATAAACAATCAAGTCCAAAACAAGGTAAATAGTGAATAACGCGATTGTAACGACAACAATACAAGAGCCAACAGAGGCAACACTCAAATTCTGTGAATTAAATGAATGGGATGTAATCGTTGTTGGAGATATGAAAACACCTGAGAAAGCCTATAAAAATATAAATTGTCATTATATAAACACAAATGAGCAGGAGCTACTTAATAAAAAACTTTCTGATTCAATTGGGTGGAACACCATACAAAGAAGAAATCTAGGTTTCCTTTATGCATTCAAAGAGGGTTATGAAGTAATAGCATCAATTGATGATGACAATATTCCAAAAGATAATTGGGGTAAGAATCTATACATAAACAATGAAATTGACGTAACTGTTTACGATACTAACTTAGATGTTTTTGACCCTCTTAGTGTTACAGATAGAAATGATTTATGGCATAGAGGTTACCCCATACAATTATTAGAAAATAAAAATGATGTAGTAAATATAGGAAAAGAAAAAAGAAAAGTTTTAATACAGGCTGATTTGTGGGATGGAGATCCTGATATTGACGCAATTTGTAGACTTAGTAAGATGCCTATGGTTGAATATAAAATTAAAGAACCATTTTGTAGTACAAAAATAAGTCCGTTTAATTCCCAAAATACATTTTTTCATAGATCGGTAATTCCTCACTATATGGTAATTCCACATGTTGGGAGAATGGATGATATTTGGGGTGGTTATATTCTTCAACAGAAATTTAAAGATTCATTAATTTATAATGTTTCAACTGTTTTTCAAGATAGAAACGAACAAGATTTAATTACTAATTTAGAATGGGAAATAATCGGTTATAGAAATACACTTAACTTTATTAATGGAAGTTTTAAACTTCCACCAAAAGCTGAAAAAGCATTTGTAGACTATAAAAATGCTTTTGTTGATTATTTATAAATTAAAATAAATCATTAATTTAATGATTTTATTTATTTAGTGAAATAAATGTTAGATTTAAAGAATATGAAATCTTCGTTAAAAATATATGCTTTTTTAAATATGTGGACTATATTTTTAACATTTTTTTTGGGTTACTTACTGTTTAATAGTGGAATTATTGTTCCTGACTATTATGTCTGTTCAAGAATTGTTGAACAAAACTTTACATTTTTAAATGAATCTTTAAGTTTTAATTTTCCATATAGCTGTGATGAGAATGAGTATTTTTTAGGATTTAAAGACTTCAAATTTATAATTTTTAATGATCATTCTTATCAACAAAGACCTATTTATATATTCTCTGTATATTTTCTAAATGAGATATTGACTCCTATTTTTAACTTACTTGGTATGGATGAAAAACTAGGAATTTATTTTGCTATAGTTTCTGTTCATTCAATTGTATTAAATATTTCTCTCTATTTAATTTTAAAGATTATTTCAATAAATAAAATTAGTCACTTTGATTTACTTTTCATAACTATTTTGAATATTTTACAACCGATGGCGAAATGGGGTATCTTTGGACCTTCTGTTCAAATGTTGAGTCTGTTACATATAGTTTTACCAATTTATCTGTCCAAAAAAAATGATACGTTGAGATTGAATTCCTCATTATTGTTTGGTGTTTTATTTATGTATAACCGAGCGTCATTTGTGAGCTACATAATATATTTACTCTTTATGTATTTAAAAACTAAAAAAATTAATTTTTTTGAAAATGTAGTTAATACCGTTTTATTTTTTATACCTTTCATTATTTTTAGATTGTTTTTTGCTTTAAATAATTTAACAATTTTTGATACAAATACTCAAACCTATCAGCAGTTCTCTTGGATTGTAGATTACTTTACAGGAGGTAATAGAAAATTTGGGGAATACTATTGTCACAGAATTCCAGGATTTATTAAATGCTATTTTGAGGGTACTTTAAATTTATTATCCTACTTAAATATTCCATTATTAATTTCTTTATTATGTCTGATATATCTATTTAAAAAAAATAAAAATTTATTTTATTTAATTTCAATAGCAACATTTATTATTTACTCATTTTGGTCACTGATAGGATGGTACCCTTTAAGATTTATTTATTACAGCTTAGGAAATGCAATCAATGTATTAATCATTATTGGTTTCTTTAAACTAAATACAAATAATTTTGCAAAAATCTTATATTCCGTTCCATTAATCATATATTTATCATTTCTTACAATGTGGAATAATCCAAATCCAAATGAATTTGTTGAATTGGATATAGTTATTTTATCAGGGCTATCTTTAATAATTTATTTGGTTTATAACAACAAGTTTTTAATGAAACAGCTAAGGCTTTAAAATCTTCTTCTGAGAAGTTAAAAAATATATAATAGATCCAAAAAACAAAATAAACGAAAAAAGATTTAAATATGGAATATTTTTTATTTCTAGCAACTCAGCTGGTTTAAAATTTTTATTGATAAACTCTGAACATTCTTCAAAGGTTGAGGAATTATATATATAACCACCTTTTTTAAAGATGATATTTGTTTTACTTAAATCATACTTATTTGAAAAATAGATACTGTTAGATATTTCAACTTTTTCTGATTTTAAATACATATATTCACAAAAGTTTGAATCTTCATTAACACAATCGCTGTTTTCTATATCAAAAAGTGTTTTATTTATATTACAGCCATAAGCTATCTGGTTATTAAAGGCAATTAAGTCATTTTTTAAACTATTTTCATTTTTTGGAAATCCAAAAATATGAATAGATGAAGTCGTGACTATTAAAAGAAAAATTAAACTATAAAAATAACTTTTTTTTAAAATTATTGCACATATAAATGCGAATACTATTGCTAAAAAAAAGCCGTAATAATATGTTTTTGCTATATCACCTGTATCCGGATTAAATCCAGTAAATTGAGAGATTATCATTTGTATAATTATTCCAACTATTGGCATAAAGAAAATGTATCTATTTTTTTTATTTTTAATTAGTTGGAAAACTATGTAAAAGTACATAATTGTTGTAAGTAGGATCCCTATAAAAGGTTTTAACTTTATTGAAATAAAAGGGATACTGTCTAAGTAAAAAATACTTGAATCATCATTCCATGAAATCGTAAAATAATCGTTAAAGGTGTCGAGCAATAAAATGCCAATATATGAACCATTTTGGGAATGTCTAAATGGATTATCAACTAGTGTCCTAATATCTAAGTTGTATAGAAAGTCAAGGCTGGCTTTTTGATCAAAACCGACTGGTAAATTATGTTGAAATATATAAAGATCATTAGCTTTAAAATTTTCATAACTTAATAATATGAAAAATGATAAAAGAATAAAAAAACCAACAATGAAATTGTTTTTATTTTTTCTAAAAACAGGCCAAAAATAAAATATCATAAAATAAGTAAATATCATTACTCCAGAATTTGCCTTAGTTGTTAAAGCCAATCCAAGAGGTAAAATTGAAAAAAATAAGTACTTCTTCTCAGGATTAATTAAGTATTCGTCCAAAAAATTAATAGTCCAAATTAGTAGTGGAAATAAAATTATTTCTAATTTGAACAATAGTCTTAATTCAACAAGTGGTGGAAAAAAATTTAATAATATAAGAACTGTAAAAATTATATTAGTTTGAAAATTTTTTTTTCGAAGAAAAACATATAAACCAAATAAACCTAACAAATAAAAAACAAAATTAGCTAACTGTATTGAATGGCTTATAATTTCAAGATTATTAATTTGGTTTATATATTCTGATTTAAATGATAAAAATAAGGATGAAAAGTAAAAATAGATTAATCCTTGCTCTAAATTAGTGTTTTCTTTGATTCCAAAAAAATAGTCAAAATAACCTTTGTAGTAACTATAGTCAGGACCCATTGTTGAAGAATAATAAAGCGTTCCAAAAGCAAAACTAACATATAGTGAAAATATTAAAGTCACAAATAATAAACTGTTTGTTTTTAATTTATTCATTTATATTATTTTAGAACTTTTTTCCTAGTGATTACATTTTTGATTATGTAGAGATAAAAGAGAATAACAAGTACATACATAAACCATGAAAAAGATAGGCTTGCTTCAACCAATTCAATTATTTTTTCATCAGGATCTCTAAATCTTGATATAAATTCCAAAGGAGGAACAAATAAGGAGATAAATTTAATTATTAATACGCCTAGGAATGATGTAAAAATAATATTTAAGTAAGAATCAAAAATCAAAAATGATTTAAACATCCCAGTCAAAATTTCTGGATTTACATATTTTGTATACAGACCAAATGTATTTGTTACATAATCACTTGATAAAACAACAAACTCGCTTGATTCAAAAAATAGTTGAAAAACTATTGCAAAAATTGAAAAATATTTCAAATAAAAATTGAAATGTTTGTTATGTTTAAATTCAACAAAAAAAATAACTATAAATATAGGGATGGTTGAATAGAAATATCTATATCCATAAGAATATCCAGGATTATTTAAAACTAATGTTGAAAAAAAGGGAAAAAATAATGTACCTGAAACAATTAAAAATTTTAAAAACTCTTTTTTATAAATATAAAAAAATATCAAGAAGTTTCCAAAAAATAAAACTGGTGAAAAATAAGCTAATCCAAACTCTTGTGAAATATTTATAATGAGAAAAGTTTTTAGAATGAACTGTATATTTTCAAAAATCAATGTAGGTTCAAAAAATCTTAAATAATCTGAAGAAATTCTATCTTCAACTACTAAAAAAATATCAGATGGATTTAAAGTATATAGACCATATAGATATTTGGTATGAATTAGAAAAAGTAAAAGTCCACTAAAAAAACCTAAAATGAAAAATGAATCAAAGTATAGAAGTTTAGAATTTTTTTTAAGAAATATTTTTGCAAATAGAGGTATTAAAAATAAGAAATAATTTGACCATCGAATTGTAAGTACCAAAAAAAATACAATTGGCAAAAAAAAGGATAAAATATTTTTTTTGTTTTTTGAATTTTCACTAAGGAGTCTATCAACAATATATATACACAGTGTTGTTCCGAAAAATTCGTAAACATGACTCATACTAAATCTCTCAAAAGCAAAATAGCTTACACCACTTCCTGCAATCAGAAGTAACATCAAACTATTATTTATTTTTATATTGTTTCGATTTAGCACATCCCTTAATAGTTTGTAACTTAAAAGTAGGTAAAGAACTGGAACAAAAGAATAAATGAAATAATTAAAACTAATATATGAATCTAAATTAATGATTTCACTAATCAAGTTTGCAATAAAAACTATTGGTGCTGCAAAAATACCGACACCTATAGAATGAACGGGTAGCACTTTATCCGGACTATCTACGTTAAGATTTCTATTTGGAGTGTTAGGCATTTGATTCGAATAGTCTAAATCTTTATCAATAGCAATTGTTTGAACATGGTAATAATATTCAGCATCATCAACAAATGATCCAGGATTTATTTCATCAAATCTAAAATCAATTCTTGTTAGGGCAAGTAGTAGAATTAATAAAAAAAACGATTGTGTTTTCTTACTATAAATTAATCTCACAATATTATTCTACAAAATTTAACAAAATGTTCTGTTAATGTTCTGTTGGGTTACATATAAAGAAAATTGACTAACCAATAAGACAAATTGCTACTTATTTTTTGAATAAACGAAGTAAGTTAAACGCATTCCAAGATAAGCAAATATAACAGTTAAAATTACTTGAGTTGGAGTGTAACTAGGG
>MDTA01203384.1_pt1 | contig 67823 bp, 63 predicted proteins | sample 811151 | NCBI WGS metagenome assembly MDTA01 (sample SAMN05326648, study PRJNA326480) | marine metagenome | isolation source: seawater | place: Indian Ocean: South | collected 2010 | reverse complement strand
CGCCAGCGCCTGGCTGACCCGGTTCTGCACCCGCACCGTGGCGTCCTCGGCATTGGTGCCGGGGCGGAAGGTGATGGTCATTTGCAGCACGCCGTCGGAGCCGGCCACGGACTTGAAGTACATCATGTCCTCGACGCCGTTGATGGCTTCCTCCAGGGGCGTGGCCACGGTCTCGGCGATTTCCTTGGGGTTGGCGCCGGGATAGACGGTGCGCACCAGCACCGAGGGCGGCGCCACCTCCGGGTACTCACTGATCGGCAGGTTGGGGATCGAGATCGCCCCCACCGCGAAAATAATAATGGACAGCACCGCGGCAAAAATCGGCCGGTCCACGAAGAAACGGGAGAAATTCATGACAAAGGGCTCCTGAACGGCGGCCCGGAAGGCCGCCGCGGTTCGTCGTTCCCAGTTAAAAAGTCAGGGCCGGGCGGCCACCTCGCCGCCGGGGGCGTCGCGCATGGAAACCAGATGGGGCGCCACCGGCATGCCGGCGCCGAACACCTTCTGGGTACCGTTGACGATCACCCGGTCACCGGAATTCAGGCCGTCGCGGACCACCACCAGTCCCTCCACCTGGCGGCCGGTGCTCACCTGCCGGCGGGCCACGGTGTTGTCCTCGCCCACCACGTAGACGAAACGCCGGTCCTGGTCGGCGAGCACCGCCTTGCGGCTGATCAGCACCGCCTGGTCAAGGCGGGTCACCGGCATTTCCACCCGGGCGAACTGGCCCGGCTTAAAAATGCCATTCGGATTGGGCAGCAGCGCCCGGTAGCGCAGGGTGCCGGTGTCCGCGTTCAGGCGGTTGTCCACGAAATCCAGTTGCCCCTGGTGCGGAAAGCCCGGTTCGCCGGTCAGACCGATGCGAACCGGCGGCGCCTTTCCCGCCTGTTGCAGACGCTGGGCATCCAGGGCGTCCGCCTCGTTGCTGTCGAAATAGACATGCAGGGGATCCACCGACACCAGGGTGGCGAGCAGGGTCTGGTCGGCGCTGGCCAGGTTGCCCTTGGTGACCCGGGCCCGGCCGATGCGGCCGTCCACCGGCGCGGTAACGCGGGTGTAGGCCAGATCCAGTTCGGCGCTGGCCAGGGCCGCCTCGGCCTCGTCCACCAGGGCGCGGGCGTTGAGCAGCGCCGCCTGACGCTGGTCGTGTTCTTCCCGGGAAATGGCGCGGCTGCCGAGCAGCTTGCGGGCCCGTTCCGCCTCGCCGCCGGCCAGGCGCGCCTGGCTGCGGGCCTGGGCCAGGGAGGCCCGGGCGGCCCGCGCCCGCGCCTCGTAGGGGCGCGGATCAATGCGGAACAGCAGGTCCCCGGCTTCCACCAGCTCGCCCTCCTCGAAGGCCACCTCGTCGATGTAGCCGCTCACCCGGGGGCGCAGTTGCACGGTCTCCGGCGCTTCCAGCCGGCCGGTGAAGGTTTCCCACAGGGTCACCGGTTCCACCAGTACCGGCGCCACGTCCACCTCCGGGGCCGGCGGCGCGGCGCCGGCCTCCGCCTCGCCGCGGGCGTCGCAGCCGGCCAGGAACAGCGCCGCCATAAGCACGGCGATCAGCCCCCAGTACAGCCCCATGCCGGCCAGGGGACCCTCGTTGACGCTTTCCATCATGTGTCGCTCCGTTTTTTAAAAACGCTTCGGGTAGGGCGGAACAATCTAGGGGGAAAGGGGAAGGGAACGTTATCCGATTCCTGCGCGGGTCTTGCCTGATTCTGTTTGAGAAACGCCGCCCCGATCCGGTGCGGCGGCGACAAAACGGGCCGGATCGGGGCATAATCCTTGCCGGATTGCCCGTTTCTGCCGGGTGCTTGCCCGATCCTGCAGGGATTGGCGTTTTGTCATCCAGGCCCCGGAATGCGGGCGTATACTCGCCGCTCATCGACAAAACAGCGGCTTGCCCGCGAACCGGAGGGCGGATTCGTGATTGCCAACCAAACCATCCTCGAACCACTGGACGACGACCTGGCCCGATTGGCGAAAACTCTGGCGTGCCAGATCCAGAAATGGGCCCCCAACGAAGGCCTCAACGACACCGCGATCCCCGGCCTGGAGCTGGTGCGCTCCAATTCCACCACCAGCTGCATGGGCTCCTCGGTGTACGACCCGTCGTTCTGCCTGATCGCCCAGGGCGCCAAGACGGTGTGGCTGGGGGATCGGGAAATCGCCTATGGGCCGCTCAGTTGCCTGGTGTCCTCGGTGCACCTGCCGGTGCTCGGCAAGGTCACCGACGCCACCCCGGAAAATCCCTATCTGGGGGTGAAGGTGAACGTGGACCCGCAGGAGGTCACCGACCTGATGCTGGAGCTGGGCGAGGAACTGCTGGAACCGGGGGACCCCGAGGACCCGGAAAACGCCTGCAGTTGTGGCCTGGGCCGGGCCCAGGCGGAGAAGGACATGGTGGAGGCGGTGCTGCGCTTCGTGGCGCTGCTGGACAACCCCCGGGACGCGCGCATTCTGGCGCCCCTGGCCCGCCGCGAGATCATCTACCGGGCCCTGATCGGCGAGATCGGCCCGCGCATGCGCAAGTTCGCCGTGGCGGACACCCAGGCGCACCGCATCGCCCGGGTGATCTCGGTGCTCAAGGACCGTTTCAGCGAGCCGTTGCGCATCCGTGATCTGGCGGACCTGGCCAACATGAGCGAGTCGTCCCTGTTCCACAGCTTCAAACAGGTCACGCGCATGTCGCCGCTGCAGTTCCAGAAGAAGTTGCGCCTGCACGAAGCGCGCCGGCTGATGCTCGCCGAGGGCCTGGAAGCGGCCACCGCCAGCTTCCGGGTGGGCTACGAAAGCCCGTCCCATTTCAGCCGCGAATACAGCCGCCTGTTCGGCAATCCGCCCCGGGCGGACGTGATCAAACTGCGCGGGGAACGCCCCGAAACCGTCCGCGCCTGAGGCGTCCGCCGCCCGGCGCTAGCGGGTCAGCAACTGGCGCGCCAGCGCCACCATCCCCAGGCCCAGGCCGGTCATGCACAGCGACCCGACCACATGGGCGGCGATGCCGCCCAGGGCCAGCCCCCAGCGCCCGGCCTGGAGGTTGATGAACATTTCCGCGGAAAACGACGAGAAGGTGGTGAGCGCGCCCAGAAAGCCGGTCACCACCAGCAGCCGCCATTCCGGCGTCAGCGGCGGCAGCCAGGCGAACACCCCCAGGGCCAGCCCGATCAGCCAGCCGCCCAGAAGGTTGGCACTGAGCGTGCCCAGCGGCACCGCCGGGAACAGCGCGTTCAACCACAGGCTGAGCAGCCAGCGCAGATTGGCGCCCAGCGCCGCGCCCACGGCGATGGCGACCACCGATAACCACATGGTCCGTCCCCTGATTGCAAAAAACCCGATCTATCATGACGCCCGGGCCACCCCAAGGAAACCTCGAAACGGCGCATGGCATGGACTTTGAATGCTAAAGGCCCCGACGAAAAGGCGCGGTTCTGGTAGACTAGCGCCCCACTGGCGATCCCAGATTCGGGCTCCGGCCCGCCCTCGCTGCGAAAGTCGTATCGACGGGGCATGCCGGCCCACCCATTATCCCACCCGATAATCAAAGGAGTTAGATCCATGGCGGAAACACGCGTAACAGTCATTCCCGGCGACGGAATTGGTCCGGATATCATCGATGCCACCCTGCGCCTGCTGGACGCCCTGGATTGTGACTTCGCCTATGACCGCGCCATCGCCGGGCAGACCGCCCTGGATCAGGGCAAGGACCTGGTGCCCCAGGAAACCCTGGACATGATCGAGAAGAACCCGGTGGCCCTGAAGGGCCCGATCACCACCCCGGTGGGCAAGGGCTTCCGCTCCGTCAACGTGACCCTGCGCAAGCACTTCGATCTGTTCGCCAACCTGCGCCCGGCACTGTCCATCCCCGGCGTGCGCTCGCGCTACGACAACGTGGACATCCTCACCATCCGCGAGAACATCGAGGGCATCTATTCCGGCGAAGGCCAGATGGTCACCGACGACGGCGAACGGGCCGAGCTGCGCAGCGTGATCACCCGCAAGGAATCCAAGCGCCTGATCCGCTTCGCCTACGAAGCCGCCCGCCGCCTGGGCCGCCGCAAGGTCACCGTGGTGCACAAGGCCAACATCATGAAGTCCACCTCCGGCCTGTTCCTGAGCGTGGCGCGCAGCATCGCCGAGGAATACCCGGACATCGAGCACGAGGAAATGATCGTCGACAACTGCGCCATGCAGCTGGCCATGAACCCGCACCGCTTCGACGTGCTGGTCACCACCAACCTGTTCGGCGACATCCTCTCGGATCTGTGCGCCGGCCTGACCGGTGGCCTGGGCCTGGCGCCGGGCGCCAACGTGGGCGAGCATCGCGGCATCTTCGAGGCGGTGCACGGCAGCGCCCCGGACATCGCCGGCAAGGGCGTCGCCAACCCCACCGCGCTGATGCTGGGCGCCGGCATGATGCTCGAATACCTGGAGATGAACGAGAAGGCGGGACGGCTGCGCGCCGCCATCCGCCATGTGGTCGGCGAAGGCAAGGTGGTGACCCCGGACCTGGGCGGCAACGCCTCCACCGACGCGTTCACCGACGAGCTGATCCGCCACCTCTGAGGCGCGGCTTTATCATTCTTTTGCAAAAGCGCCCGGCCCGCGCCGGGCGCCGTTCCAGGCTCCCCCTGGCGCGGTTTATTGATATCGGTCTATAGGCAACGGCGGCCCCGTTTGTCTATGCTTGGCTATTCAAGGATTCGCATCCTTTATTTGCCAACAGGAGGTGGTTACATGAGTCAGGAAACCGAAGCTCTCAAGAAGGACATCGACCAACTGCGCCGTGACCTGGGCACCCTGGCCGACGCGGTCAAGAAATCCACCCAGCAACGGGCCCAGGCCGGCGTGGAAAGCGCCCGCGCCCAGTTCGACGACGTGCGCAAGCAGGCCGAGCTGCAAACCGAGCAGGTGGGCGCGCAGATCAAGGAGCGCCCCTTCACCAGCGTGCTCGCCGCCTTCGGCGTGGGCATTCTGCTCGGCAAGCTGATCAGCCGCTAACGATGAACCTGCGCCGGCCACTGTCGTCCCTGTTCAGCCTCAACGCCCTGGTCTGGCTGGCCATGCTTACCGGCCTGGCGGCGTTGCTGTGCTTCGCCACCGCCGGCTGGCTGGCGCTCGCCCCCCGGGTGGGCGCGCCCCTGGCCAGCCTGTTCACCGGCCTCGGCCTGCTGGTGGTGGCGGTGCTGCTGGGGCTGGGCGTGCGGCGGCTGGCCAAGGGCCCGGCGCAACCGGAACCGCCGGCGACACCGCCGGTGGAAGCCCGGCTGGAGGACAGCCTGCGCCCGCTGATCGGCGACCCGGCGCTGCGCTGGACCCGGGAGCACACCACCGTGGTGGCCCTGGGCGCCCTGGCCGCCGGCGTGGTGATCGCCGCCAGCCCGGGCACCCGCCGTTTTCTCACCCGGGCCGCCGGCCCGGCGCTGACCCGCAAGGCCATCGACGCCTACCGCGACTTTTCCGGCGACGACCACTGAACCGCTCCCCGGCGCCCCGCTTCGGGTAGACTGGGCGGCCGGTGTGTTCAGCGACGTGGAAAAGGGAAGGCAAGGCGATGAAAACCGAACGCGGGGTTCTGCTCCTGTCGGCGCTCATGTCCGTGGTGGTGGGCAGCGCGGCGGTGACCGCGGCCAGCATCACGCAATCCAAGGCCATTCTTCTCGATGGCCTGTTCAATCTCATCTATTTCCTGGTGGCCCTGGTCACGGTGCGCATCAGCGCCCTGACCAACCAGCCCGATGACCGCAAGTTCCCGTTCGGCTACGGCTATTTCGAATCCCTGGTGAACGCCGGCAAGGGCCTGCTGATTCTCGGCGTGGCGCTGTTCGCCCTGGTCGACGCCCTGATCGCCCTGCTCGGCGGCGGCCGGGAAATCCTCGCCGGGCCGGCCATCGTCTACGCGGTGTTCGCCACCCTGGCCTGTTCCTTCACCGCCTGGACCCTGCGCCGCAGCCTGGGGCATCTGGATACGCCCCTGGTGCGCGCGGATTACGAGAACTGGCTGATCAACGCCCTGATCTCCAGCTCGGTGCTGCTCACCTTCTGCTTCCTGCCGGTGGCGCGCTGGCTGGGCTGGTACCAGATCCTGCCGTACGTGGACTCGGTGCTGGTGATCGCGGTGGTGCTGTTCTGCCTGAGTATGCCGATCCGCATGGCACGGGGCGCCCTGCGCGAGTTGCTCAACCGGGCCCCGCCCCGGGACCTGCGCCGGCCGGTGCGCGCCGCCATCGACGCCGCCCTGGCGGACCTGCCGGTGCGCCAGGTGGAGGTGCGCATGGTGCGTCCCGGTCGGCAGCTCTACGTGATCATCCACGTGGTGCTGCCGCCGGACCACCCCATCGCGAACCTGGCGGAGCTGGACGTGGTGCGCGACCGCCTGCAGCGGGCGGTGTCGGCGGTCTACCCGCAGCAGGTCACCGACACCCTGTTCACCGCCGACCCGAGATGGGCGGAGCCGTGCAACCCGGAGCGGTAGGAGCGGGCGCCGCCCTCAACGGCCCACGCTGGCCATGCCTTCGGCGGCGTAGCGTTCGCCGGCGGCGGCGTGGGGCGGGAAGATAGCATCCAGCCGCGCCACCTCCTCGGCGCTCAGGGCCACGTCCAGGGCGCCCAGGTTGTCGTTCAGATAGCGGCGCCGCTTGGTGCCGAACAGGGGCACCACATCCTCGCCCCGGGCCAGCACCCAGGCCAGCGCCAGTTGCGAGGCACTGACGCCTTTTTCCCGAGCCAGATCGTGCACCTGATCCACCAGTTCCAGGTTGCGGTGGAAGTTGTCGCCCTGGAAGCGGGGGTTATGACGGCGGTAATCGTCGGCCTCGAAATCCTCCGGGGAGCGGATCGCGCCGCTGAGAAACCCCCGGCCCAGGGGGCTGTAGGCCACGAACCCGATGCCCAGCTCGCGGCAGGTGGCCAGATGCCCTTCCTCCGCGTCCCGGGTCCACAGGGAATATTCCATCTGCAGGGCGGCGATGGGGTGCACCGCCTGGGCCCGGCGCACGGTGTCCGGCGCCGCCTCGCTGAGCCCCAGGTAGCGCACCTTGCCTTCGCGCACCAGGTCGGCCATGGCGCCCACGGTGTCCTCGATGGGCACCGCCGGGTCGATGCGGTGCTGGTAGTACAGGTCGATGTGGTCCACGCCCAGGCGGCGCAGGCTGCCTTCCACCGCCCGGCGCACGTACTCCGGGCGGCCGTCCACGCCCCGGGCGTGGGGGTCCGAGGGATCCAGCACCACGCCGAACTTGGTGGCCAGGAACACCCGGTCGCGACGGTCGGCGATGGCACGGCCCACCAGCTCCTCGTTGGTGTGCGGGCCGTACATGTCGGCGGTGTCGATCAGATTGACGCCGGCGTCCAGGGCGGCGTGCAGGGTGGCGATGGACTCCCGGTCATCGCGGTGGCCATAGAAAGCACTCATGCCCATGCAGCCCAGGCCCAGGGCGGAAACCAGGGGGCCATCCCGTCCCAGTTGACGTTGTTGCATCGCGGTTCTCCATTCGCCGTTAAACAAGAGGGACAGTGTCGCCGTTCGCATTCTCCCGATAAACCGGCGAAGATCGGTTACTCTATTCATGAATCTGAACAATCGAGCCCGCCATGGACCGTTTCAAAGCCATGCTGGTGTTCACCCGGGTGGTGGAAGCCGGCAGCTTCACCCGCGCCGCCGACACCCTGGAGATGCCCCGCGCCACGGTCACCACCGCCGTGCAGCAGTTGGAAGCGCACCTGGGCACCCGGCTGCTGCACCGCACCACCCGCCGGGTGTCGCCGACCCTGGACGGCGGCGCCTATTACGAGCGTTGCCTGCATGTGCTGGAGGCGCTGGCGGACGCCGAGGCGCCGCTCACCGAGCAGCAGCGGCCACGGGGCCGGGTGCGGGTGAACCTGCCCGGCCACCCGGCGCGGCGGCTGATCATCCCGTCGCTGCCGGCGTTCCTGGAGAGCTACCCGGACATCGAGCTGGAGATCGGCATCAGCGACCGCCCGGTGGATCTGATCGAGGAGCGGGTGGACTGCGCCCTGCGGGTGGGCCCGCTGCCCGACTCCGGCCTGGTGGCGCGCCGCGTCGGCGAGGTGGAGGAAGTGAACTGCGCCTCGCCGGCTTACCTGGAACGCCACGGCGTGCCACGCACCCCGGAGGACCTGGCCCGGCACCGGGTGGTGCGCTATCACGCCGCCCGCACCGGCCGGCCGCTGCGCTGGGAATACGGCGACGCCGAGGGCCGGGTGCATTACCTGGACCCACCCGGCTCGGTCACCGTGGACAACACCGAGGCCTACGTGGCCGCCGCCCTGGCCGGCCTGGGCCTGGTGCAGATTCCGCTGCACGGCTGCCACGGCTACCTGGCCGGCGGCGAGCTGGTGGAGGTGATGCCCGAATACCGGCCCAGACCCTCCCTGGTGTCCGTGGTCTACCCCCACAACCGCCACCTGTCCGGCAAGGTGACGGTGTTCGTGGACTGGTTGATCGAGCTGCTGCGCGGCCAGCCCGGCGTGCGCGCCTGAGCGGGCGTCGCTGGACGCGGCCCGTCGAATTATCCTACCGTTTTGAGGTTCCACGGGAGCGAGCAGGGAGACCGTCATGCGCTACGAACTGTTCTACTGGCCGGGCATCCAGGGCCGCGGCGAATACGTCCGGCTCGCCCTGGAGGACGCCGGCGCCGACTACCTGGACGTGGGCCGCGGCGCCCCGGACCAGGAGCTGGGCGTGCCCGCCCTGGACATCTACCTGAGCGGCGACGCCACGCCGCGCCCGCCGTTCGCGCCGCCCTTCCTCAAGGCCGGCGACCTGGTGCTTTCACACACCGCCAATATCCTGCAGTTCCTGGCCCCGCGCCTGGATCTGGTCCCGGAGGACGAGAATCAGCGCTACTGGGCCCACGGCCTGCAACTGACGCTGATGGATTTCGTCGCCGAGATTCACGACACCCATCACCCCCTGTCGTCGAGCCTCTACTACGAGGAGCAGCGCGACGAAGCGCTGAAGCGCGCCGCCCTGTTCCGCGAACACCGGCTGCCGCGCTTCCTGGAATATTTCGAGCAGGTGCTGGAGCAGAATCCGGGCGGCGCCGACGTGCTGGTGGGCGACCGCCACGGCTACGTGGATCTGTCCCTGTTCCAGACCATCACCGGCCTGCGCTACGCCCTGCCCAGGGCCATGCGCCAGGCGGAGGACGACCTGCCCAAGATCGGCGCCCTGGTGGAACGGGTGGCGGCGCGCCCACGGCTGCGCGACTATCTGGACTCGGACCGCCGGCAGCCGTTCAACGAAAACGGGATCTTTCGCCATTACCCGGAACTGGACGGCGAACTTTAAGGAGAGCCTTGATGGCACACATCGACTGGGACGACCCGGGCGCGCAAAGCGTCACCGCCTATTACCGGAACGACCCCAACATCGACCCGGAACCCCACGCCGGCAGCGTGCTGTCGGCCCGCTACCGGGGCCGGGTGGTGCGCGTCACCGTGGACGCCTATGACCGCAAGGCGGGCATCAGCCATGGCAAGGTGGCGGCGATCATGGACGCGGACAGCGGCAAGCGCCTGGACCAGCACGCCGGCCTCTCGGTGGGCGACCCGGTGGCCCTGCCCGACGACAAGCGCGCCTTCGAGCCCGCGGTGAAGGACGACGACGAACAGGAAGACGGCGCCGGCCGGGCCTGAAATCAGGCGCCGGTGTCCAGCGCCTGACGCAGGGCCTTGCGGAACGCCTTGGGCTTGAGGCCGAAGGCGTTCCGGGTACGTTTCTCGCAGTCGCTGACCAGGACGGATTCCCGGCGGCCGATGAGCTGGCGCACGTGGCCGAAGGGTTCCTTGTCGTCGGCTTTCTTCTTGGCCTGGCGCAGGAAGTCGTCGAGCACGTGCAGGTCGTGGAGATCACCGAGCTTCTTGCCCAGCTTCTTGAAATCCTTGAGGGAAATGTCGCTGTTTTCCAGCGGCCCGGCGAACGGCTCCAGCTGATAGAGCTGGTATTTCACCCACTTGCGGAAGCCGTGCCAGGCCTCCGGCTCGTCCTCGGCGATGGCGTCGTGGCCGAGGCGGCGGGTGTTGGCGTAGAGGCGGCCGAAGCCTTTCTTGATCAGGGTGTCGTCGTCGCCGTCCACTTCCAGGTTGGTCCAGCGGTCGCGGTCGTCCAGGAAGGCCTGTTCCAGCTCCGCCGGTTTCTCCGGCTGCACGGCGTCGCCGGCGTCGTCGGCCAGGGCCAGTTCACGGACCCGGTCCAGGGCCTCTTTCTCGTAGTCACGACGGGTGGCGGCGCGCAGGGCATCAAGGGTCTCGCCCATGACCTGAAGATCGCGGGCGCCGGCCAGGCTTTTGGCGGCGGCGCGCAGGCGCTTGTCCTGCTTGTCGGCCAGCTTGCGCGGGCCCTGGGTGCCGGCCAGGCGCCACAGAGCGCGCAGGCGTTTGACGGTGACGCGAAGATCATGAACCCGGTCCGGGTCCAGGGTGGTCCGGTCCTTGATCAGGGCCAGCGCGGCCTCGTCCTGAGCGCGCGCGGCCTCGGTAAGGCGCGCCATCAACGGCGATGCATCGCCCGGTCTGTGGCTCATGAAAGACTCCCCCCGGAGCAGGAAAATGGGAGCCCGATTATGCGGCCTTCACGGAGAAATTACCGTGACAACTAGATGACAGGGCGCCGTCCCTGGCCCCGGCGCCGGCCCTCAGCCGCGCAGCAGGGCGGCAACGCCGCGCCGCTTGCGGCTCTCGTCCTTGACGAACTCCAGGCTACCGTCGTCCACCCGGCCGAAGCGCAGGCGCGGCAGGTCGTAGAAGTAGTTGCTGAGCACTTTCCAGGGCGCCTTGCTGCCCTGACGTGGCAGCTTGTGAGCGGCGCGCTGGACATAGCCGGACTGCAGGTCGAGGAAGGAGGCGTCGGTGTCGCAGCCTTCCGGGTCCCGGGGCGTTACCTGGCGCAGGCCCTTGCGGGACATGTAGTTGAGCAGGCGGCCCACGTACTCCGCCACCAGGTCCGCCTTGAGGGTCCAGGAGGAATTGGTGTAACCGAACACCATGGCCATGTTGGGCACGTCGCGCAGCATCAGGCCCTTGTAGACCAGCATGTCGTTGGGTTCGCGGGTCTCGCCGTCCACGGTCAGGTCGGCGCCGCCCAGCAGCTGCACGTTGAGGCCGGTGGCGGAGATGATGATGTCCGCCTCCAGTTCCTCGCCGGACTTCAGCCGGATGCCGTTCCCGGTGAAGGTATCGATGTGATCGGTGACGATGGACGCCTCGCCCTTTTTCAGCACCTTGAACAGGTCGCCATTGGGCACCGCGCACAGGCGCTCGTCCCAGGGATTGTAGCTGGGCTTGAAGTGCTTCATGTCCACCTCGCCGCCGAGCTGGCGGCGGGCGGCGGCGAGCAGGGCGCGGCGCACCAGGCCCGGGCGCTGCTTGGAGAGCTTGAAGATGAAACGCTGCAGGCTGATGTTGCGCGCCCGCGCCATGCGGTAGACCACCATCTCCGGCAGGAAGCGGCGCAGACCCACGGAAATCTCGTCGCGCTCGGGGACCGTGGCGATGTAGGTGGGCGAACGCTGCAGCATGGTCACGTGCCCGGCCTCGCCGGCCATGGCCGGCACCAGGGTGACGGCGGTGGCGCCACTGCCGATCACCACCACCTTCTTGCCCTTGTAATCCAGATCCTCCGGCCAGTGCTGGGGATGGATCACCTGGCCCTTGAAGTCATCCTCGCCGGGGAAGGTCGGTTTATAGCCTTCGTCGTAGTTGTAGTAGCCGGTGCAGCAGAGCAGGAACTGGCAGGTGTAGGTGTCGCGCTCGCCGGTTTCCTCGTGTTCCACTTCCACGGTCCACTGGCTGGTCTGCGTGGAGAAATCCGCGCCGATCATGCGCAGGCCATAGTGGATCTTGTCCTCGATCCTGTACTGGCGGGCGGTGTCGACGATGTACTGGCGAATCGACGGGCCGTCGGCCAGCACCTTGGGGTCGGTCCAGGGGCGGAAGTTGTAGCCCAGGGTGTACATGTCCGAGTCGGAGCGGATGCCCGGGTAGCGGAACAGATCCCAGGTGCCGCCCATGCGCTGGCGGCGCTCGATCAGCGCCACGCCGCGGTCGGGGCAGTCACGGCTGAGGTGACAGGCGGCGCCCACGCCGGACAGGCCGGCGCCGATGATCAGTACGTCGAAATGATTCCCGGCCATGCTTTACCTCCAGCCCGGCCGCCGACGGGCGCCAAGGCTTACATTACTCAATGTCAACTTCATGGGGCGCCATGATGCCCCCGCCCCAGCGCCGGGGAAAGGGCAAAACGGGCCGTTCCGACGGCGCTGCGGCCAATCCGCTGGCCCCTTCGTCGCCCCTTGACGTGGGTCAAGCGCGCCCCGTCCCGGGCGCCCTACCCTGGCCGGGTCATGCCACCTCTCGCCGATGATCCGGAGCCGCCATGGATTTCAGTTTTTCCGAGTACGCCATTCAGGTCCAGGACCTGATGCGCCGCTTCATGGACAAGGAGGTGCTGCCCCGCAACACTGACTGGCACCGCGCCGCCGACGAGGGCCGCTACCCCCTGGCGGTGCTGGAACCGCTCAAGGCCCGGGCCCGGGAACTGGGCCTGTGGAACCTGTTCCTGCCGGAGCTGCGCGAGGACGAACCCGGCACCGCCATGAGCAACCTGGACTACGCGCCGCTGGCGGAAATCATGGGGCGCCTGCCCTGGGCCGCCGAGGTGTTCAACTGCAGCGCCCCGGACACCGGCAACATGGAGCTGCTGCACCGCTTCGCCGACGAGCGGCAATACCGCCAGTGGCTGGGCCCGCAGCTGGACGGCGAGATCCGCTCCTGCTTCGCCATGAGCGAGCCGGACGTGGCCTCCTCCGACGCCACCAACATCGGCACCACCTTGCGCCGCGACGGCGACCACTACGTGATCGACGGCCGCAAATGGTTCATCACCGGCGCCAACCACCCGCACTGCGCCTTCGCGGTGGTGCTGGGCCGCTGCGACGACGGCCCCGCCGGCGAGCCGCACCGCCAGCATTCCATGCTGATCGTACCCATGGACGCCCCCGGCCTCACCGTGGAACGCAACATTCCCATCTTTCAGCACCACGCCCCGGAGGGTCACTGCGAGCTGGTGTTCCGCGGCGTGCGCGTGCCGGTGAGCCACCGTCTGGGGGCACCGGGTGAAGGCTTCGCCATGGCCCAGGCGCGGCTCGGCCCGGGCCGCGTGCACCATTGCATGCGCACCATCGGCCAGTGCGAGCTGGCCCTGGAAATGATGTGTGAGCGCGCCCTGGAACGACGCGTGTTCGGCAAGAGCCTGAGCGAGCACGAGAACGTCAAGGACTGGATCGCCGAATCCCGGCTGGAGATCGACCAGGCGCGGCTGCTGGTACTGCACGCCGCCTGGACCATGGACCGCCACGGCAACGCCGCCGCCCGCACCCAGGTGTCCGCCATCAAGCTGGTGGCGGCGCGTCTGCAGACCCGGGTGGTGGACCGGGCGATCCAGGTGTTCGGCGCCATGGGCCTGTCCCCGGACACGCCGCTGGCCTACCTTTATACCTGGGGCCGGGCGCTGCGCTTCCTGGACGGCCCGGACGAGGTGCACCTGCGCACCGTGGCCCGCGCCGAACTCAAAAAAGCCCGCGAACACCGGGGCGATACGGCGGCCTATTTCACCCTGTAGCCTATTTAACCCTGAAGAAAGCGATGATCGCGGCCAGCGGTACGGCGCATGCCATCGTGCTTCAGCGGCGATCATGGGCCATGCCATCCGCATCGCGACTGAAGTCGCTCCTACACCCTTTTTCGCGCGCCCGCCAATTCCACCCACCAGGGCCGTGGCCTACCTCGAAGCGTCCCGGTGTGGCCCCCTTTCCGGGACCCTTGAGAACAGGACGTTCGAAAGGGAGCCTACAGGGACGTACTCGCGGCGTTCCCGGAAAGGGGGCCACACCGGGACGCGCGCCCTCTGGAGGGCCCGGCTCCCACTAACCCTTGAGCCCCACCCGCTCATAATCCCGATCCTCGAAGGTCGCCATCTGCGCCCGATACTGGGTGGCGAACCCCGGAAACATGGTGGCATTGAAGCCGTCCTCGGTGAGATACCAGCTCTTGCAGCCGGAATTCCAGTTGGTCCGCGCCAGGCGCTTCTGCAATCGCTTGTTGTGGCGCTCCTGCACCGCCGGCTTCACGTCCATCAGCTTGAGGTTGTCGTCCAGCAACCGCTGCACGCCGCGCAGGGCATAGTCGAGCTGGGCCTCCATGTAGACCAGCGCGGAGTTGTGGCCCGGCCCGCTGTTGGGCCCGAACAGGAAAAACAGATTCGGGTAACCGGCCACGTTGATGCTCTTGTAGGCCTGGGCGCCACGCGCCCATTCCTCGCCCAGCTCGCGGCCGTCCCGGCCGCGCACCGGGAAGGGCGTGCCACTCTTGGGCACGTCGAAGCCGGTGGCGAACACCACGCAATCCAGCTCGTGCTCCACGCCGTCGGCGGTGCGGATACCGTTGTCGGACAGCTTGGCGATCGGCCAGGTCACCAGTTCGGCGTTGTCGCGTTGCAGCGCCGGATAATAATCATTGGACACCAACACCCGCTTGCAGCCGATGCGGAAGTCCGGCGTCAGTTGCCGACGTATCCAGTCGTCCTTCACCTGGCGGCGCAGGTGGCGGCGCGCCAGCCGCTCCGCCAGCCGGGTCAGCGGCGAGTTCCAGATCACCGCCATGGCCATGGTTTCGTGGGTCCAGAACAGCGCCTCGCGCACCGCCTTCTGGCTGGCGGGCAGGGCCCGGAACAGGGCCTTGTTCCAGCCCGGGGTGCGGAAGTCCGGGCGCGGAATCACCCAGGCCGGGGTGCGCTGGAACACCTTGAGGCTGCCCACCTTTTCCACCAGCTCGGGGACGATCTGCACGGCGCTGGCGCCGGTGCCGATCACCGCCACCCGCTTGCCGGTGAAGTCGTAGTCATGATCCCAGCGGGCGCTGTGGATCTTCTTGCCCTGGAAGTCGTCGACGCCTTCGATGTCCGGGAAGCTGGCGTTGGACAGCGGCCCCTGGGCCATCACGGCGGCGCGGGCACGCAGCGGTTCGCGGCCTTCCAGCTCGGCGGTCCACAGGCCCCGGCGGGTGTCGAAGTCCAGCGCCGTAACGTTGTGCTGAAAGCGGATGTGCTTGCGCAGGCCGAACGCGGACACCAGGTAGTGAATGTAGTCGAGAATCTCGGCGCCGTCGGAATAACCGCGCGACCAGTTCGGGTTGGGCGCGAAGGAAAACGAATACAGATTGGACGGAATATCGCAGGCGGCGCCCGGGTAGGTGTTGTCCCGCCAGGTGCCGCCCACGTCCTCGCCACGCTCCAGAATCACGAAATCCTCGATGCCCGCCTTCTTCAGGCGAATAGCCATGCCCAGGCCGGCGAAACCGGCGCCCACGATCAGCACCGAGGCCGGTTTGCTGGCCGGCTTTCGGGCGGCGGTCTTGCGCGGCGCCTTCTTGCTGGCGGCTTTTGTACCGGCGGCTTTTGTACCGGCGGCTTTCTTGGCGGCGGCCTTGGAAGGCGTCGCGGCGGACGCCTGGTTGGCGCTGGTCCGGGGTTCGTCGGTTTCGCTCATGCTGTTGCTCATGCTGTTTCAGGCTTTGCTCGGAGACGCGGCTGAAGCGGTACGCCGCCCAGCCGCTGCCAAGGTGGTTACACCACGGGTTTGTAGGTGATGCCCTTGACCCAGGTGGGTACGCGGGAGGGCATGACACGGTCCGGAATCCGGTCGGTGAGGCGCACCATGGCGTCCACCGGTGTGTGGTACAGCTTGTGGCGGCGATTGATGACGATGCGGCCATGGCGGCTGATGATCTGATACCAGGGGTTGCGGCGGCCGTCGGCGGTACGCCCGCCGATGCGCTCGAATTTCTTCATCGCCGCGTACAGCCGCTCCTCGCCCAGGCCCATGGCGATCACGTTATCGCGCATGCGGTTTAGCAGCGGCGCGTAGGAGGCGATGCCCAGGATCAGGCGCGGGTCCAGGATGGTGCCCAGGGTTTTGATCACCTTCCTGTAAACGTCACCGTGGCCCTGCATTTCCAGTACGTGGAAGCCCACGCCCAGGTGCCGGGATTCATCGTCGTTGATGCGCGCGAACGCCTGATGGCAGACCGGATCGTCCACGGTGTCCAGCAGGAAGGTGCAGAGCGCGCCGTCCAGGGCGATCTCCAGCATCGGGATCACCGAACCCAGCACCTCCAGGGGCATGTCGTCGCTGTAGCGGTCCAGCCACTGGATCACCAGGCGCAGGTTCTTGTTGGGCTCCGGCACCCGGTCGCCGTCCAGCATGCCCCAGCGCTTCATCAGTGCCATCTCGGCGTTGGCGTGGCGCTGCTCCTCGGCGTGGAAGTAGGTGTAGATTTCCTTGAGGGTGTCGTTGGGCGCTTTCTTGGCCATGGCCGCGAAGCCCCGGGCACCGACGTGCTCGATCCACATCAGATCGGCCATGAACGCCTTGAGCTTGGGCCACTGCTCCTCGGTTACCAGCTCGGCACCCGGCGCGTCCCAGTCGATGTCCGCCAGCGCCCACTGGCTGGCCTTGACCTTGGCGAGCATTTTTTCGAGATCGATGGAAGCCATGTTGTTCTCCCTTTTTGAAGGATTCAGGAAGCCAGGGTGAAACGGCCGAGCAGACCGGCGCCGCGCGCGTACAGCGCCGGCACGTAGCGTTTGGCGCGCCAGATCAGGCGCGCGTCGATCTGCGGCAGTACATAGAGCCGGCCCTTGTCCAGGGCCTTGAGCGTGGTGCGGGCAACGCCCTCGGCGGAGACGCCGGTGAGCGACACCCAGCGGTTCATCAGCGGCGTCACCGAGTCGTCGATGCGGCCGCTGGTGAAAATGTTGGTCTTCACCACGGTGGGACACAGGGCGGTGACCCTGAGGCCGCTGCCGGCGCTTTCCGCCGCCAGGGTCTCGGACACCGCCAGCACCGCCGCCTTGCTGGCGTTGTAGGGGCCCATGCTGGGCGCCGCCGCGAAGCTGGCGGTGGAGCAGACATTGATGATGCCGGCGCCGCCCAGGCCGCGCAGGCGTGGCGCGAACACGTGGCAGCCGTGGATCACGCCCCACATATTGACGCCCATGACCCAGTGCCAGTCCTCCATGGGGATGTCGCCGATGCGCTTGCCGCCGGCGCCCACGCCGGCGTTGTTGATGACCAGATCCGGCTCCTCGCCGAACCACTGGGCGGCGCGCTCCGCCAGGGCTTCCACCTGCTCCAGGCGGGACACGTCGCAGTGCACCGCCAGAGCCTCCTGGCCGCCCTGCTCGCGGATGGCGTCGACGGTGGCGCCGGCGGCGGCCTGGTCCAGGTCGGCGCACACCACGCGGCCACCACGGCGGGCCAGTTCCAGGGCGAAGGCGCGGCCGATGCCGCTGCCGGCGCCGGTCACCACGGCACGGGAATTTCGGGTCAGGCTGTCAGTCATGTTCGGAGTCCTCGCCAGCACGGTGCCAAATTGACCGTGACATTCATCAATGACAAAGTAGTCCGATCATTTGTTCGGATTCAACTCGGATATGTCCACCTCATCCCGCCAGCGCCGGCCCACCCAGCAACGGGCCAAGGCCACCGTCAACGCCATCGTCGAAGCGGGCTTCATCTCCCTGTGCCGGCATGGCGTGGAAGGCACCACCACCCGCCACATCGCCGAGATCGCCGGCGTCGGCGTGGGCTCGCTGTACGAATACTTCGCCAATAAGGAGGAGGTGTTCGACGCCATGCACCAGCACGTCGTGCGCGAGGTGGTGGCGCTGGTGCAGCCGCGCATTCCGGAGCTGGTGCGCCTGGACATCCGCGAGCTGATCGCCGAGCTGCTGTACCGCTTCCGCGATCTGCTGGAGCGGGACGACGGCCGCTATCTGCGCTACATGAGCTACGCCGCCTACTTCGCGCCGCGCAATCAGCTGGAGCCGATCAACCAGCTGCTGATGAACCTGCTGGTGCAGTACGTGATGCATCACCCACGGCTGACGCGGCTGGGCAACCTGCCGGCCATGGGCTTCATCATGATCAATGGCGGGGTGTTCACGGTGATCCGCTATCTCACCGACCCGAACCCGGCGGTGGATTTCGACGATCTGGTGCGCGGACTGGGCGACATGGTCGCCCACTTCGTGGATGGCGAACTAGGGAAATCAGTTAAGAGTTAACTGTTAACTGTTCACTATTAACTATTCACTGCTTTTCAAGCAGTTCCTCGTGCAGGTGCGGCGCGTCGGTGCCGACCCTCTGCCAGGTCTGGCTGCGGCCGAGCAGGCTGACGCCGATGTAGCCGCGCGCTTCCAGGGTGTCCGGGTCGGCCAGGGTGGCCTTGGCGCTGTAGGTCTTGCCGTTGTCGGGGGAATAGATGTTGCCGTCCTCCCATCTGTTGCCGCCGGCGTAGTGCAGGTCCTTGAGCACCTCCACGCCAAGCAGACGGCGGCCGCGCTTGCCCTCGTCCGGGTTGTTCTCGTCGTAGCGGGCCTTGCCACTGCTGGATCCCACCACCCGGCCGTTCCAGGTGTCCTCGCCGGCCTGGTAAATCTGCACATAGCCGCCGCTGTCGGTTTCCCAGACGCCCTCGATGGCGTGGCTGTCGTCGGCGGCCCAGGCGGCGGTGCCGGCGGCGAGCAGCGGGGCGGCGATCAGGGCGGAAATCAGGGGTCGAATCATGGTGGATTCCTCTTCGGTTGAAGGCGGTGAGCGACGTGAAGGGTATACAACTTCGTCAAAGTTGTCTGCCAATCCGTGGTCGCTTCATTCCCTCTATTAGAAGGGCAATCCGGTGGATGAGTTTATAAAAAACCGTGAAAACGGGCCGGGCGCCGGCGGGCGCCCGGCGGGCGCGGTCAGCCCAGGATGTGCTTCAGGGCGTTTTCCAGGGTCTCCACGGTGCGCTCCACGTGGTTGAGCTTGTCGAGGCCGAACAGCCCCACCCGGAAGGTCTTGAAATCCGCCGGTTCGTCGCACATCAGCGGCACGCCGCCGGCGGTCTGCAGGCCTTCGGCGATGAACTTGCTGGCGTTGTGCAGGCCGTCATCGTCGGTGTAGCAGACCACCACACCCGGGGCCTCGAAGCCCGGCGCCGCCACGCTGCGGATGCCGTGGCGGGCGAACAGCGCACGCACCCGGCCGCCCAGCTCTTCCTGCAGAGCCCGCACCACCGGGAAGCCCTGGGCACGGGTCTCCTCCATGAAGTCGCGGAAGCGCGCCAGGCTGTCCGTGGGCAGGGTGGCGTGGTAGGCATGGCCGCCGTTTTCGTAGGCGCGCATGATGTCCAGCCAGCGCTTCAGATCGGCGGCGAAGCTGGTGCTGCGGGTCTCTTCAAGACGGGCCAGGGCGGTGTCGTTGAACATCACCAGGCCGGCGCAGGGCGATGAGCTCCAGCCTTTCTGCGGCGCGCTGATCAGCACGTCCACGCCGGTGTCCCGCATGTCCACCCAGATCGCCCCGGAGGCGATGCAGTCGAGCACGAACAGGCCGCCCACCTCGTGCACCGCCTCCGCCACCGCCTTGATGTAATCGTCCGGCAGGATCATGCCGGCGGCGGTTTCCACGTGGGGCGCGAACACCATCTCCGGCTTTTCCCGGCGAATGGTGTCCAGCACCTCGTCCAGCGGCGCCGGCGCGAACGGCGCCGGCTCACCCTCGCCGCTCACCGGCCGGGCCTTGAGCACGGTTTCGTCGGCGGGGATGCCGCCCATCTCGAAGATCTGGCTCCAGCGGTAGCTGAACCAGCCGTTGCGGATCACCAGGCAGCGCTTGCCGGTGGCGAACTGGCGGGCCACCGCTTCCATGGCGAAAGTACCGCCGCCGGGCACCACCGCCACCGCCTCGGCGCCGTAGGCCTGCTTCAAGGTGGTGGAGATATCCCGCATCACCTGCTGAAACGCCTGGGACATATGATTGAGGGACCGGTCCGTGAACACCACGGAGTATTCCAGCAGACCGTCCGGATCCACCTCGGGCACCAGTTGAGACACAAGCATTCTCCCGCTTCAAAACCTTGAATAATGACAGGCTCCCGTTATAGAGACGCCGGCGGCGCGCTGCAAGGCATGGCGGGGGAAAGTTAACAGTGAATAGTTAACAGCGCGCCATGCGGTAGACTCCCCTCCCGGTCCCCTTCACTGTTAACTGTTCACTGTTAACTTCTTCTTACGCGCCCGGAGCTTTGCCGTGACCACCCTCAACATCCGCACCCTTACCCTGCCCACCCAATGGCACCTGGACACCGTCAAGGATCAGGCCGGGGATCTGAAGCTGGGCGTCTGGGATCTGACAGGCGCGCCCGAGGGCCTGAGCGAGGCGGAGGTGGAAGCGGTGGTGTTTCATCATCCCGCCGGCGAGGCGGGCAAACAGCGCCTGGCCACCCTGCCCAATCTCAAGCTGATCCAGACCCAGTCCACCGGCTACGACGGCTTTATCGAAGCGGGACGCGGCGCCGCCGTGGCCAGTGCCTATGGGCTGCACGCCGGCCCCACGGCGGAACTGACCCTGGGGCTGATCCTCACCGCCCAGCGTGGCCTGGACCACTTCGCCCGGGACCAGGCGGAGCACGTCTGGCGGCCGTTCACCACGCCGGGGCTGTTGGACCGCAAGGTGCTGATGATCGGCACCGGTGGCGTGGGCGCCGCCATCGCCGAGCGGCTGGCGCCGTTCGGCGTCGAGCTGACCCGGGTCGGCACCCGCGCCCGGGACGATGAGCGCGGCCATGTGCACGGCGTGGACGAGTTACCGGCGCTGCTGCCGGCGGCGGAGATCGTGATCCTGATCACCCCGCTCAACGACGCCACCCGGGGCATGGTGAACGCGGACTTCCTGGCCCGCCTGCCGGACGGCGCCCTGGTGGTGAACGTGGCCCGGGGCCCGGTGGTGGACACCGACGCCCTGCTCGCCGAGCTGCGAAGCGGCCGCCTGCGCGCCGCCCTGGACGTGGTGGACCCGGAACCCCTGCCCGCCGACCATCCCCTGTGGGACGCGCCGGGACTTTGCCTGGTCCCCCACGTGGGCGGCCGCTCGGAAGCCCTCAAACCACGCCTGGCCACCTACCTGCGCGAACAGGTACGCCGCATCGCCAACGGGGAACCGCTTCAGAATCTGGTCCACCCCGGCAATCGCGGCTAAAGCCGCCCCCAAGCCGGGTGACACGCCGACCACCCAAGCGCTCTTAACTGTTCACTGTTAACTGTTCACTGCCTCACCAGGTGTCGATCATCGGCCGGCGCTTCCCGGCGATGGGTTCCAGCCCGCCCGGCGGGGTGGCGCGCAGGCCGCGCAGAATCCAGGCGCGGGAGTCCGCCGGGTCGATGACCGCGTCGATTTCCAGGGCGGCGGCCATGCTCAACGCCTCGCCGCGCTCGTAGAGCTTGTCCACCAGCTTCTTGAACAGCGCTTCCCGTTGCTCCGGGGTTTCCTGGGCGTCCAGCTCCTTCTTGTAGGCCAGGTTCACCGCGCCTTCCAGGCCCATGCCGCCGAATTCACCGCTGGGCCAGGAGGCGCAGAACAGGGGCGCGTGGAAGGAGCCGCCGGTCATGCCCTGGGCGCCCAGGCCATAGCCCTTGCGGGTGACCAGGGACAGCAGCGGCACGGTGAGGCTGGCGGCGGTGACGAACATGCGGCAGGTGCGGCGCACCATGGCGGTTTTTTCCTCGTCCGGGCCGACCATGAAACCGGGGGTGTCGCACAGGCTCACCAGCGCAATGCCGAAGGCGTCGCACAGCTGCATGAAGCGTGAGGCCTTGTCGGCGCCGGCGGCGTCGATGGCGCCGCCCAGCACCTTGGGATCGTTGGCGATCAGGCCCAGGGGCCGGCCCTCGACGCGCACGAAGGCGGTGATCATGCCCGGCGCGAAATCCCGGCGCAGCTCCACGGTGGAGTCGGTGTCCACCAGCAGGCGGATCAGCTCGCGCATGTCGTAGGCGTGCAGGCGGTTTTCCGGGACCGCCCGGCGCAGCCAGCGCTGATCCTCGCACTGCCAGTCGGTGACCGTGCCCTGGAAGTAGCCCATCAGTTTTTTCGCCAGGGCGGCGCCTTCCTGTTCGTCCTTCACCACGCAGTCGACCACGCCGTTGGCGCGCTGCACCGACACCGGGCCCACTTCCTCGGGCTTGAACACGCCCAGGCCGCCGCCCTCGATCATGGCCGGGCCGGCCATGCCGATGCAGGCGTTCTCGGTGGCGATCAGGATGTCGCTGGTGCCCGCCAGCACCGCGTTGCCGGCAAAGCAGCGGCCGGACACCACGGCGATGCGCGGCACCAGCCCGCTGAGGCGGGCGTATTGCAGGAAGCTGGGCCCATCCAGGCCGGCCACCTTGGTGGCGTTGTCGGTGTCGCCGGGGCGGCCGCCGCCGCCCTCGGCGAAGAAGATCACCGGCAGCTTCTGCTGCTCGGCGACCTGCAGAATGCGGTCGGTTTTCTTGTGGTTCATGGTGCCCTGGGTGCCGGCCAGCACGGTGTAGTCGTAGGCCAGCACCGCGCAGCGGCTTTTCGTCTCATCGAACAGCGCGCCGTTCACCGAGCCAATGCCGGTGATCATGCCGTCCGCCGGGGTGTTGTGGATCAGGTCGTCCACCTCCCGGCGGGCCCGTTGGGCGGCGAAGGTGAAGGCGCCGTATTCGATGAAGCTGTCCTCGTCGACCACCGCCGCCACGTTTTCCCGGGCGGTGCGCTGGCCGGTCTTGCGCCGTTTGGCCACGGCGTCCGGGCGGTTCTCGTCGCGCAGCAGGGCTTCCCGGGCCTGCAGCTTGGCCAGGTCCGGGCGGATGCGGTCCAGGTCGATGTCTTCTTCCTCCGCATCGGCGTCCACCGCCACCTCGCCGGGCTCGATGAACAACAAGGGGTCGCCGGCGGCCACCGCGTCGCCCACCGCGAAGGCGAGCTGGCGCACCGTGCCGCTGGTGGCCGCCTCCACCCGGTGCTGCATTTTCATGGCCTCCACGAAGGCCACCGGCTGGCCTTCGCGGACGCTGTCGCCCTCGGCCACCAGCAGCTCCGCCACCACGCCCTGCATGGGCGTGGGTACGCCTTCGGTGCCCGCCGGCGCCTGGATCGACGGGCCCTGTGATTCCGCCTCGCCGCCGGCCGCGCCGAAGTGCAGGGACGGGTGCTCGCCGCCGTTCACCAGCGCCGCCATGTGGTCGTCCACGAAGCGGGTGTAAACGGCGTTGTCCGCCACCTCGTCCCGGCGCAGCAGGTTCTGCAGGAAGCCGATGTTGGTGTCCACGCCCTCGATGCGGAACTGGCACAGGGCGCGGTAGGCGCGGCGCACGGCGGCGGCGTAGTCACCGCGGCCGTGCACGATCAGCTTGGCCAGCAGGGAATCGTAGTGGGGGCTGGTGCGGTAGCCCCGGTAACCGAAGGTGTCCACCCGGACACCGGGGCCGGAGGGCGGCTCGAAGGTGGCCAGGGTGCCGCCGGCGGGCCGCGCCTCGCCGCTGGCGTCCATGGTCTCCATGTTGATGCGCAGCTGCACGGCGAAGCCGGCGGGCGCCGGCACGGTGTCGCGGCTCAGGCCCAGGTCCGCCAGGGAGGCGCCGCCGGCGATCCTCAATTGCGTTTGCACCAGGTCCACGCCGGTGACTTCCTCGGTGACGGTGTGCTCCACCTGCAGGCGCGGGTTGGCCTCGATAAAGGCGAAGCGGCTTTCGTCCGCGTCCACCAGGAATTCAAAGGTGCCCAGACTCCGGTAGCCGACCCGGCTCGCCAGCCGCAGGGCGGCGTCCAGCAGCTTTTGCCGGGTCGCGTCGGAAAGGGTCGGCGCCGGCGCGATTTCCACCAGTTTCTGGTTGCGGCGCTGCAGGCTGCATTCCCGTTCCCACAGATGCACCGGCGTCTCGCCGCCGTCACCCACCACCTGCACCTCGATATGCCGGGCGCGATCGATAAAACGCTCCACGTACAGGGCGCCGTTGCCGAACGCGGCCTCGGCTTCCGCCTGGCAGCGCTTGAACGCCTCGGCCAGATCGTCGCCGGGGCGCACGATGCGCATGCCACGCCCGCCGCCGCCGGCGATCGCCTTGACGATCACCGTGGCGTCGGCGCCCAGGCCGTCGCGGAACGCCCGCGCCTGCTCCAGGGTGGTGTCGGCGCCGGTGCCGGGCACCACCGGCACCTGGCATTCCTCGGCGAGCACCCGGGCGCGGGCCTTGTCACCGAGCAGGGCCAGCACCTCCGGGGTCGGCCCCACGAAGGTGAGGCCGGCTTGCTGGCAGCGCTCGGCGAAATCCCGGCTCTCGCTGAGAAAACCATAGCCGGGGTGCACCGCGTCGCAGCCGGTTTCCACGGCCACCCGCACCAACTGCTCGGCGTCCAGGTAGGCGGCGGCGCCGCGCCCCTCCAGGGCCACCGCCTGGTCGGCCACGCGGGTGTGCAGGGCACGCTCGTCGTCGGCGGGATGCACCGCCACGGTGGCGATGTCCAGGTCGGCGGCGGCGCGGGCGATGCGCACGGCGATTTCGCCACGGTTGGCGATCAGAAGCTTACGGGTCATGGCGCGGTCCGGTTTGTTCGTTTTAGTGATCGGTTTGGCGGCAAGATAGCGAGATACTGACTTGCACGTCAATTAGTATTGACTCGGGTTTTATTTACTTGCAGATTAGTCAGCACTTGCGGTGTTTCACTCAACCATCAGGAGGCCGGCGTGGCCCGACCGGAAAAAAAATCCCAGCTGGGCCAGCCCCCCATGAAGGCGCAGATCAAGGCCGCCGCCCGGGCCCTGTTCATCCAGCGCGGGCTCAGCGACGTCAGCTACGGCGACATCGCCGAGGTGGTGAACACCACCCGCGCCAACCTGCATTACCACTTCGGCAACAAGGCGGCGCTGATCGAGGCGGTGTTCCAGGAAACCTTCGACGACCTGGAGCAGCAGTTCCAGAACGTCTGGGCGCGCCCCGGCCTGACCCTGGCGGAGCGCATCGGGCTGGTGGCCCGGGATTGCGAGCGTCGCTTCTATGAATTCAACGACAACGAACGGGGCCGTAACCCCTGGAGCCTGTCGGCGCGGGCTCGCTTCGAGCGGCATCTGATTCCGGAGCGCATTCAGGAAGGCATCTCCGAGATGTCGCGGCACTTCGAGGACCATGTATCCCACGCCGTGAAACTGGCCATCGGCGACGGCGAACTGCGCCCCGACACCCCGGTGCGCCAGGTGGTGATGCTGATCACCCCGCTCTGGTACTTCGGCTCGCTGCTCACCCAGCACAGCGGCCTGAACAAACTGCTCGACCATTATCAGGCGGTGATCGACACCGTCACCGCCGCTTACGGCAACCGATAACAACAATCCCCTTCGGCCCCGGAAGAGGCCGACCGTGGATGTGCCGGCACGGAGATAAACCATGGCGCACGAGCAACAGGAAAGTACCGCCGGGCAGCCCCTGCTGGCGGTGAACAATCTGAACATCGCGTTCGCGCACGACGCCTTCGCGCACGACGCCGGCGAGACCGCCATTACCCGGGACGTGTCGTTCACGGTGGGCCATGGCGAGCGGGTTGGCGTGGTCGGCGAAAGCGGCTGCGGCAAGACCGTCACCGGCCTGGCCCTGCTCGGTCTGCTGCCGGAACGCACCGCCCGGGTACGCGGCGAGATCCTGTTCCAGGGCCGCGACCTGTTGAAGATGCCCGCCCGGGAATTGCGCCGCCGGCGCGGCCGCGACATCAGCATGATCTTTCAGGAACCGATGAGCGCCCTGGACCCGGTGTTCACCGTGGGCGAGCAACTCATCGAGACCCTGCGCGCCCACGAGCGTGTCAGCCGCAAGGAGGCCCGCGAACGCGCCATCACCGCCCTGGAGGACGTGGGCATCCCGTCGCCCCGGCAGCGCCTGGACGACTACCCCTACCAGTTTTCCGGCGGCATGCGGCAACGGGTGATGATCGCCATGGCGCTGATCTGCCGGCCCCGGCTGGTGATCGCCGACGAACCCACCACCGCCCTGGACGTGACCGTGCAGGCGCAGATCATCGACCTGCTGCGCGAGCTCAGCGACACCACCGGCACCGCCCTGCTGTTCATCACCCACGACCTGGGCGTGGTGGCGGAAACCTGCTCGCGGCTGCTCACCATGTACGCCGGCGAGGTGGTGGAAAGCGCCCCGGTGGACAGCGTGCTGCGGCGCCCGGGCCACCCGTATTCCTCCGGCCTGCTGCGTTCCCTGCCCGGCCTGAGCGAACGGGGCGGCCGGCTGCCGTCCATTCCCGGGCGCGTGCCGGCGCCTTCGGAGATGCCCGCCGGCTGCCGCTTCCAGGCGCGCTGCCCGCACGCCACCGACGGCTGCGAACAAAGCCAGCCCCTGCGTGAGCTGGACGGCGAGCGCCTGGCGCGCTGCTGGCGCGGCGCCGAACTCACCCTGCCCGGAGCGGTGACCCCATGAACGCACCACTGACTCCCCGCACCGCCACCGGCGCCGGCGTGCGCGCCGACCGGGTGCGCGTCCACTTCCCCACCCGCGCCGGCACCGTCAAGGCGGTGGAGGACGTGAGCTTCGACATTCACCCCGGCGAAACTTTCGGGCTGATCGGCGAATCCGGTTCCGGCAAGACCACCCTGGGCCGGGCCCTGGCCGGCCTGCAGCCGCTCACCGACGGGCACCTGTTCTACGACGGCCAGGCACCGTCTTCGCTGAACCGGGCCCAACGGCGGCGCCAGCGCCGTGACCACCAGATCATCTTCCAGGACCCCCACGCCGCCTTGAACCCGCGCATGTCCATCGCCCGGTCGGTGATGGAGCCCCTGGATATCCTCGGCGACGGCGCCCGCCGCCAGCGGCGCCGGGTGGTGGACGAAGCCCTGGAAAGGGTGGGCCTGCCCGCCGGGATCGGCCGGCGCTACCCCCACGAGCTGTCCGGCGGCCAGAAACAGCGCGTCAACATTGCCCGCACCCTGACCCTGCGGCCGCGCTTCATCGTCTGCGACGAAGTGGTGGCGGCCCTGGACGTGTCCATTCGCGGCGCCATTCTCAACCTGTTCGCGGACCTGCAGGACGAGTTCGGCATCACCTACGCTTTCATCACCCACGACATCTCCGTGGTCTCCCACGTCAGCGACCGGCTGGGCGTGCTCTATCTGGGCCGGCTCATGGAACAGGGCCCGGCGGGGGCCGTGTGCGAACAGCCCCTGCACCCCTACACCCAGGCGCTGCTGTCGGCGGAGCCGTTGCCCCTGCCCAGCGACCAGCGTGACCACCGCCGCCGCATCCGCCTGCAGGGCGAAATCCCCAGCCCGCTCAATCCGCCGTCCGGCTGCCCGTTCCGCACCCGCTGCCCGCGGGCGGAAACGCGCTGCGCCGAGCAGGCGCCGGAATGGCGGGAAGTGGCACCAGACCATCGCGTGGCCTGCCATTTCGCCGGCCCCGCCTGAACCACCCGTTTTCCGAACAAAACAACAAAATTCCAGGAGAGCCCCATGAACATGAAAGAGCCCCACCACCCACACCCGGACCACGACACCCTGAACGTGGGCGGCCACGCGGTCTCCCGCCGCGCCTTTCTCGGTTATCTGTCCGGCGCCCTGGCGGTCGGCACGCTCGGCGCGCCGGGCCGGCTCTGGGCCCAGGGCGGCGGCGCCGTGTTGCGGGTCGGCGCCAACGCCAACCCGTCCAGCCTGGACCCGGCCACCGGCGGCTCCGGCTCCGACCATGTGTTCCTGTTCCCGATCTACGACACCCTGGTGACCTGGGACTTCGACAGCCTCAAGGCGGAGCCGGGCCTGGCGGAACGCTGGGAATTCACCGACCCGAAAACCCTGGTACTGCATCTTCGCCAGGGCGTCACTTTCCACGATGGCACGCCATTCAACGCCGAGGCGGTGAAGACCAATCTGGATCGCAGCCGCGCGGCGGAATTTTCCAACATCCGCTCCGACCTGGGTTCGGTGGACCAGGTCACGGTGAACGGCGAGCACACCGTCACCCTGCACCTGAAGAACCCGGACACCGCCCTGCCGCTGATCCTCTCCGACCGGGCCGGCATGATGGTGTCGCCCAAGGCGCTCAAAGCCAACGGCAACCGGGTGGATCGCACCCCGGTGGGCACCGGCTTCATGAAATTCCAGAAGTGGAACGACGGCAGCGAGATCGCCCTGACCGCGTTCGACGGCTACCGCCGCGACGACAAACCGGCCCTGGCCGGCATTACCTTCTCGATCATCACCGACAGCGCCACCCGCCTGCGGGCGGTGATGTCCGGCCAGGCGGACCTGGCCTACCACCTGGATGGCCGGCAAAAACCGCTGGTGGAGAAACTGCCCACCCTGAACGGCGTGATCGGTTCCACCGTGTACTGCTATCAGCTCTACCTGAACATGTCCCGGGACACCCTGGCCGACCGCCGGGTGCGCCAGGCCCTGAATTACGCCGTGGACCGGGACGCCTTTATTCGCGGCGCCATGGCCGGCTCCGGTGAAGCCGCTTACATGAATCTGCCCAAATCCCACTGGGCCTACGACGCGCAAACCGCCGAGCTGTACCCCCATGATCCGGATAAGGCCCGCGCGCTTCTGAAAGAAGCCGGCTACGCCGACGGCGTGACCCTGGACATGCGCGGCTACAACGACCAGTCCTCGGTGCAGATGCAGGAGCTGCTGCTGGCGCAGTTCGAGCGCGCCAACATCAAGGGCCGCTTCCGCACCGGCACCATCGCCGACATGTCGGCGGAGTACTTCGCCAAGAAACAGGGCGATCTGCTGTTGTCCGCCTGGACCGGCCGGCCGGACCCGAGCCTCAGCTACTCGCTGATGTACAACCAGGAGTCCTACTTCAACGCCGGCGACAAGGCGCCGCCGGAGGGCTTCACCGAGGCCCTGCTGGCGTCGCGCGGCAGCGACGACCTGGCCACCCGCAAGGAGGCCCTGGCCAAGGTGCAACGGCTGGTGATGGAGGACGCCCTGGTGGTGCCGCTGGCGTTCCGGGAAAGCATCGTCGCCGTCAACGGCAAGGTGAAGAACCTGCGCAACAACCTGCTCGGCAAACCCAAGTTCAATGATGTGACTCTCGAGGGCTGATCCCGTGGCCAACCGCGTCAAACAACGCATGGTCGGCGCCCGGCTGCTGCAGTCCCTGCCGATCCTGGTGCTCGCCACCTTCATCGTGTTCTGCCTGATGCAGCTGATCCCCGGCGACGTGGCCGTGACCCTGGCCGGGGAAAACGCCTCCATGGAACGCATCGAACAGATCCGCGAGGCCTACGGCCTGAACCAGCCGTTCCTGGTGCAGTACGGCCAGTGGCTGGGCCACGCCGCCCAGGGTGAACTGGGCCGCTCGCTGCTGTCCGGCGAGCCGGTGGCTCGGACCATCGCGCGCACCTTCCCCAACACCCTGCTGATCGCCGTCTACGCGGTGCTGATCTCGGTGCTGGTGGGGGTGCCGCTGGGCATTCTCGCCGCCACCCGCGCCGGCTCGCCCCTGGACAGCGCCATCATGGGCGGCGCGTCCCTGGGCGTGGCGGTGCCCAATTTCTGGTTCGGCATGATCCTGGTGCTGTTCCTGGCCCTGGGGCTGCAGTGGTTTCCCGCCACCGGCTTCGTATCGCCGACGGAGGATTTCAGCGCCGCGCTCTGGTACGCCACCCTGCCGGCGCTGGCGCTGTGCACCAACGGCATCGCCGAGGTGGCGCGGCAACTGCGCGGCTCCCTGGTGGAGATCCAGTCTTCCCAGCATGTGCGCACCCTGCACGCCAAGGGCCTGAGCCCGGCGCGCATTCTCTGGAAGCACGGCCTCAAGAACGTCAGCGTCAACCTGCTCACCGTGGTGGGCCTGCTGTTCAACAAGATTCTTGCCGCCACCGTGGTGGTGGAGGCGGTGTTCGCCATTCCCGGCATCGGCAGTTCCATCGTCAACGCCGTGCTGCAGGGCGACTTCCCGGTGGTGCAGGGCGCCGTGCTCGCCATGGTGGTGACGGTGATTCTGGTGAACCTGTGCACCGATCTGGCCTGCACCGTGCTCGACCCGAGGATTCACGCATGAACGCCACCGTTTCTTCCCCGTCCGCGCCCGCCGCCGACGAGCCGGGCCTGGCCCGGCGCGCGCTCGGCTGGCTGCGTGGCGACCCGCGCGCCGCCTTGAGCCTGGTGGTGCTGGTGCTGATTCTCGGCACCGCCCTGCTGGCCCCCTGGGTGGCCCCCTACGACCCCGCCCATCAGGATCTGGAACACATGCTGGAAGGGCCCTCGGCGGCCCACTGGCTGGGCACCGACGACCTGGGCCGGGATGTGCTCAGCCGGCTGATCCACGGCGGCGCCAATTCCCTGTACGCCGCCTTGCTGGCGGTGGCCGTGGCGCTGCTGATCGGCATTCCCCTGGGGCTGATCGCCGGCTTCGTGGGCGGCTGGACCGACGTGGCCATCAGCCGCCTGATCGATACCTTCCTGTCGTTCCCGGCGATCATTCTGGCGGTGGCGGTGACCGGCGCCATGGGCATCGGTCTGACCAACGCCATGTTTTCCGTGGGGCTGGTGTTCGCGCCGCAGATCGCGCGGCTGATCCGCGCCCGGACGCTGGTGGTGCGTCAGGAGCTGTACGTGGACGCGGCGCGCTGCTTTGGCGCCTCGCCGTTGCGGCTGCTGGGGCGGCATGTGCTGCCCAACGCGATTCAGCCAGTGATCGTGCAGAGCACGCTGCTGCTGGCGGTGGCGTTGTTGGCGGAGGCCAGCCTCAGCTTCCTGGGTCTGGGGGTACAGCCGCCGGACGTGAGCTGGGGCGCCATGATCGCGCGGGGCTATCTGTATATGTCGCTGGTGCCGGAGCAAATGTACGCGCCGGGGCTGATCATCATGGTCACGGCGGTGGCGTTCAATGCGTTGGGGGAGTCCATGCGGACGGCGTTGGATCCCACGGCGCGAGGGCATGGGTGATTTCGTTTTCGTTAGACGTATGGACCCTCCATCGGGGCCACGCCGAGACGCTTCGAGGTAGCGTCACGCGCGGCTTCGTGGATTGGATGGGGTTGTAGGAGCGACTTCAGTCGCGATGCCGATGGCACGGCCCGTGATCGCGGCTAAAGCGGAATGCAGGCGTTCGGCTTCCGGCGCCAAAGGTTTTTGAGAGTTTAAGGAGAACAAAGATGTCCACCGTTTCCGCAACCGGGTTCGAGCCGGTGCCGGTGCCCGGTTCCGTCTGGGCCGGCGACAGCGTTACCTATCTGCGTGGTGAAAAGCCGCTGCACGACTATCTGTTCCAGCATGCCGAGGAGGTGCCGGAGCGGATCGCCTACATTTACTACGGTACCGAGATTACCTGGGCCGAAGCCGGGGACGCGGTGCGGCGGCTGGCGGCGCATTTGCGCGAGAAGGGAGTGGGGCCCGGCGACCGGGTGGCGTTGTTCATGCAGAATTGCCCGCAGTACATTTTCGCCCATTACGCGGTGCAGGCGCTGGGCGCCATGGTCACGCCGGTGAATCCGCAGTACAAAGCCGCCGAGGTGGCTTATCAACTGAGCAACGCGGAGACCAAGGCGCTGGTGGTGGCGCGGGATCTTTATCCGATCGTGGCCGGGGTGCGTGACCAGGTGCCGACCCTGGCCACGGTGGTGAGCACCGCCTACGGCGACTACCTGCCGGAGCGGCCCACCCTGGCGGTGCCCAAGGAGCTGCTCGGCGAACCGTCGGCGCCACCGGCGGGCACTGACGATTTGAGCGCGATTCTGGAGCACACCGCGCCGCTGGACCGCTTCGAGCCGGTGGACCTATGGAACGACGTGGGGCTGATGACCTTTACGTCCGGCACCACCGGCCGGCCCAAGGGCGCCATGCTCAGTTACGGGTCCAGCCTGTTCAAGATGGCGGTGTCGTTCAACGCCAACCGCATGACCGAGGACACGGTGAGCCTGGGCATCGCGCCGCTGTGTCATATCGCCGGCATGAACTTCGGCGTCTACCAGCCGGTGTACGCCCGCCAGACCCTGGTGATCCTGGCGCGCTTCGAGCCCGCCACCACCATCGACGCCATCGAGCATTACCGGGTGAGCAACTGGTACGGCATCGCGCCCATGTTGCGGGCGATTCTGGATTTTCCCGGCGTGCGGGATCGTGACCTGACCTCGCTGACCAACAATCCCTGCACCAGCTTCGGCATCCCCCTCACCGAGAAACTGGCCGAGGAATGGAAGGCGCTCACCGGCTGCCAGACCCACGAGGCCGCCTACGGGTTGAGCGAGACCCACACCTCGGACACCTTCATGCCCAAGGACCGCATCAAGTGGGGCAGCTGCGGCGTGCCCATGGCGGAGAACGAAATCCGCATTGTCGATACCGAAACCGGCGCGGAGTGCGCGCCCGGGCAAAGCGGCGAGATCGTGGTGCGCAACAAGGCGGTGTTCAAGGGCTATTGGAAGCGCGACGAGGCCACCGCGGAAACCCTGCGCGACGGCGCCGTGCACACCGGCGACGTGGGCTATTTCGATGAAGAGGGCTATCTGTTCTTCACCGGCCGCATCAAGGAGATGATCAAGTGCTCCGGCTACAGTGTGTTCCCGGAGGACGTGGAAGCGCTGATGCTGGATCATCCGGCCATCGCCCAGTCCGCCGCCATCGGCGTGCCCGATGATCAACGCGGCGAAACGGTCAAGCTGTTCGTGGTGCTCAAGCCGGAGTACCAGGGCAAGGTCGGCGAGAACGAGTTGATCGACTGGGCCAGGGAACACATGGCGGCGTACAAGTATCCGCGCCAGGTCGCCTTTATCGACAAGCTGCCGGCGACGCCGGCGGGCAAGGTGTTGCGCCGGTTGCTGAAGGACGACTGAAGCGCCGATGGCGGCGCCGGCGCTTCGACTTCGCAAGCGGAGCAACGGCGCCGGCGCCTACTCGTCTTTCTTTTTCTTGCCTTTGTCGTAATGCCACTTGATGGCGAAGAACATGCCCGTGCCGAACACCAGCAGCTTGAACGTCAGCAAGACGATCGGGACCCAATCCATTATTTCGACTCGTTGCGAGATTTCAGCCCAAGTCTAAACCGGGCAAACCGCCTTCGACATTGGACACAACGTCCCAGGGCCCGGGACCCATCCCGGCCCACGGTCAGCATGGCGCCGCTCTTCAAAAAAACGTCATTCCCTTGTCATGGATGTACGGCCCACTACCCGGGTATCCGTGAACGAATAATGACGAGGTGTTTTGATGAAACCCTGGCTTGCCTTTGGCGCCGGCACTCTGCTGGCCACCACCTTGCTGACCGGCTGCGGCGGCGACAGCGACAATGATAACGACGTCACCCCGCCGGCGGCGGATCCCACGCCCTCCACCGTGAAACTGAATTTCCTGGGCCGTCACAGCAGCGGCCAATTCGACGAGTCGGCGGCGGAAATCCCCGCCTACCACGCCGGCTCCCAGCGCCTGTTCGTGGTCAACGCCAACAAAGGCGCCCTGGACATCCTGAGCCTGGCGGACCCGGCCAACCCGACCCTGGAAGACACCCTGCTCACCGATGACATCTCCGCCGGTTCGGAAGTGAACAGCGTGGCCGTGCACGGTGACCTGGTGGCCATCGCCGTGCAGGCCGGCACCAAGACCGACACCGGCTTCCTGGCCCTGTACGACGCCACCACCCTGGAGCGTGTCAGCTTCGTACCGGTGGGTGCCCTGCCGGACATGGTGGCTTTCACTCCGGACGGCCACTACGTGCTCACCGCCAACGAAGGCGAACCCAACGACGACTACAGCGTGGACCCGGAAGGCTCGATCAGCGTGATCGATATCCGCGACCCGGCGGACCCGGTGGAAGCCCGAGCCACCTTCACCGCCTTCAACGGCCAGCAGGCGGACCTGAAAGCCGCCGGCGTGCGTATCTATGGCCCCAACGCCAATGTGGCCCGGGACCTGGAGCCGGAGTACATCGCCATCGCCGACGACAGCGCCACCGCCTGGGTGACCCTGCAGGAAAACAACGCCCTGGCCAAGCTGGACATCGCCAGCGCCACGGTCACCGACATTCTGCCGCTGGGCGAAAAGGACCTGAGCCTGGACGGCAACGGCATCGACGCCAGTGACGAGGACGGCGAGATCAATATCCGCACTTTCGACGGCGTGGTCGGCCTCTACCAGCCGGACGCCATCCACGCCTACAGCGCCGGTGGCAGCACCTGGCTGGTCACCGCCAACGAAGGCGACGCCCGCGCCTGGGGCGAGGACAACGACGCCTACTGGGGCACCGAGGGCAGCGGCTGCGCCGGCGATCCGAGCCAGGGCTTCGTGGAGGAATTCCGGGTCAAGCATCTGGTGCACGCCAGCGGCTTCGATCGCCGCTGCGGCGACGACCTGCCCCCGCAACTGCGTGACCTGGCCGCCGGCGGCTTGCTCAACCCGGACACCTTCGGCTACTGCGGCGCCACCGCCGGCGACCCTGGCGACTGCCGCGAGGACGAGGAGCTCGGCCGCCTGAACATCACCTGGACCGAGGGCTACCGCAAGGACGAGAACGGCGACCCGATGCTGTTCACCGCCGCCGGCGTCCAGGACGACGCCAACGGCGACCGCCTGATGTACGACACCCTGTACGCCTACGGCGGCCGCTCCTTCTCGATCTGGGACGAGGACGGTGGGCTGGTGTTCGATTCCGGCGACGCCATCGAGCGGTTCCTGGCCAGCGACGAATGCATGCTGGGCACGCAGCGCAGCATTCCCTGCAAGGACTACTTCAACTCCGGCCACGACGAAGGCGGCGCTTTCGACAGCCGCAGCGACGCCAAGGGTCCGGAGCCGGAAGGTCTGACCCTGGCCAACGTGGGTGGCAGCACCTTCCTGTTCCTGGGGTTGGAGCGCATGGGCGGCATCCTGGTCTATGATGTCACCAATCCCGCCGCGCCGGTGCGCGTGGAGTACCTGAACACCCGCGACGACTGGGCCACCGAGGACACCGAATCGGTGCTCCCCGCCGCCGGTGATCTGGGCCCCGAGGGGCTGGTGTTCATCCCCGCCGAGGACGCGCCGGGGGACACCCCGCTGCTGGTGGTGGGCTATGAAGTCAGCGGCACCACCGCCGTTTACCAGGTGAACCTGCAATATCAGTGATGGTCCACCGGGCGGGCGCTTTCGCGCCCGCCTTTTTCCTTCCGTCGGATCGTCCGACACCGCGATACATTTTCCCAACCCTTGTTCACGCCTTCAGGCTATGAATCCGGTACACTCCGCTGTTTTGGATGGGGGGACAATCCACCGGCGGTGTCACCGTCGAGGACATCGCCTCCCACACGTCCATGCTCGCCAAACAACCGGGTTTCGACTAGGTTAGGAAGGGGTTGCATGGAACATCTTTGAAGGTCAACCTTGGTGACCTATGGTGATAAACAGGGGTGGTGAAACAATATGACCGACGACGCTTCGCGGGAGCGCCTGAATCAGAACCTGGTAACCTTGCACTTCGCCTTCCGGGGGCTGGTCGCCGAACCCGACAGCATTCTCAAAACCCAGGGGCTGTCCCGCATTCACCACCGCCTGTTGTTCTTCATCGGCCACAATGATCACCTCAGCGTCAATGAGCTGGTGGACACCATGCGCCTCACCAAGCAGGCCATCCACAAGCCGCTCAAGACCCTGGTGGAAAAGGAGCTGGTGGAGGTCACGCGGGACGCCACCGACAAGCGCGTCAAGCGCCTGGCGCTCACCGATGCCGGCAGTGACCTGGAGCAGCGCCTCACCGGCATCCAGCACGACCTGCTGAATCACGCCTTCGAGGAAGTGGGCCCGGAAGGGGCCGAGGCCTGGCGACGGGTAATGGAGACCATGGCCCGCCGCCTGGGCATCTGATTTTTTCCCGGCCATGGCCACGGAACTGATCCTCGGCGGCGTGCGCTCCGGCAAGAGCGCCCTGGCGGAACGCCGCGCCGCCGCCCACTCCCGCGTGCTCTATCTGGCCACCGCCGAACCCGGCGACGAGGAAATGCGCGAGCGCATCCGCCGCCACCGCCAGCGCCGGCCAGCCCACTGGGAACTGCTCGAGGAGCCCCTGGCCCTGGGCGACGCCCTGGCGGCCCGCGCGGACGCCGGGTCCTGCATCCTGATCGACTGCATGAGCCTGTGGGTGAGCAACCTGCTGCACGCCGGCGACGCCGTGTTTGAACGGCAGCGGCGGGCATTGCTGGAAGCGCTGCCGGCCTGCCCCGGCACGGTGGTCATCGTCAGCAACGAGGTGGGTCTGGGGCTGGTGGGCATGGACCCGCTCAGCCGCCGCTTCGCCGACGAGCTGGGCTGGCTGAATCAGGCCCTGGCGGAACGGGCGGAGCGGGTCATCCTCACCGCCGCCGGCCTGCCGCTCGTGCTTAAGGGGACTTAAACCATCAGCGCTGCCACCAGCAGCACCACGGCTTCCACCGTCTCCACCAAGGCCCCGGCGGTATCGCCGGTGAAGCCGCCCAGCCGCCGGCGCATCAGCGCCGCGCCGCCGGCGAACACGGCGCCGGCCACCAGCACCGCCGGCCCCTGCCCGAGCAGCACCACCAGCACCACCGCCGCCAGAATCGCCCCGCTCACCGCGCGCCGCGCCGGCCGCCGGGCGGCGCCGCTGCCCAGGCCCTGTTCGCGCACATAGGGCAGCGCCAGGAACAGACCAGCGCAGGCGGCCCGGGCCAGCAGCGGCGCCGCCAGCAACGCCAGGGGCGCCACCGGAATCAGCACCGCCAGCGCCGCCGCCTTGGCGAGCAGCACCAGCACCACCGCCACCACCCCGGCGGGGCCGCAGTAGGGGTCCTTCATGATCGCCAGGGTGCGGACCCGGTCACCGTAGCCGCCCAGCCAGGCATCGGCGCTGTCCGCCAGGCCATCCAGGTGCAGGGCGCCGGTGAGCCCCACCCAGACGGCCAGCACCAGCACCGCCACCGGCCAGGCCGGCGCCGACGCCAGCAGCGCCGCCAGTCCCCACAGCAACAGCCCGATCAGCAGGCCCACCGCCGGGTACCAGGCCACGGAGCGGCCCTGGTCGCGCTCGTCCACCGGCGTGGCCACGCGCACCGGCAGGCGGGTGAGCAGGGACAAGGCCAGCCGCACCGGCTCCCGGTTCATGGCGTTGGCTCCAGGGTGCCGTGTTGCACCAGGCAGGCCAGCGGACCGTGTTCGGTGCGGTCCAGACGCACCCGGGAGCGGTTGGCGTAGGGCACCAGGAAGGCGCCCAGGGCACGGCCCGGGGCGAGCCCGGTGACGTGGGCCAGCACCATGCGGATCACGCCGCCGTGGCACACCAGCAGAACACGCTGGCCGGCCAGTTCCTTATGCCAGTGGCGCCAGGCGGCGCCCACCCGTTCATGGAACGCCTGGATCGACTCGCCGCCGTCCGGCGAATGCCGCTCCGCGTCCCGCCAGAAACGGGCCTGGCTGTCGCCAAAGCGCTCCTCCACCTGCTCCGGGGTGAGCCCTTCCCAGGCGCCGAAGGAGATCTCCTTGAAACCCGGCTCCACGGTGCAGGACAGGCCGCGCTCGGCGGCCAGGGCCTCGGCGAAGGCCCGGCAGCGGGCCAGGGGCGAGGTGAGAATATGGTCCCAGTGATCGTCGTCGCGGAGGGCGGCCCCCATCTGTTCCCAGCCCAGGTCACTGAGCCGGTCGTCCCGGTGGCCCCGGTAGCGGGGGCCGCCGTCCGGCTCACCGTGGCGCAGCAGATCGAACCAGGTGGTGGTCATGAACCGGCCTCGACGCCGGCGTCGTCGAAGGTGGCCATCTCGTTGTGCAGAGCGCAGGCCTGGCGCAGCAGCGGCACCGCGGCGGCGGCGCCGCTGCCCTCGCCCAGACGCAGATCCAGGTCGAGCAGGGGCTCCGCCTCCAGGGCCTGCAGCAAACGGGCGTGGCCCGGCTCCCGGGAGCGGTGGCCGAACAGCAGCCAGGGGCGCAGTTCCGGGCGCAGACGCACCGCCGCCAGGGCCGCCACGGTAACGATGAAGCCGTCCACCAGCACCACCTGGCCGCGGGCGGCGGCGCCGATGAAGGCGCCGGCCAGGGCGGCGATCTCGAAACCGCCCACGGACGCCAGCGCCTGCAACGGATCACGGGGGTCGGCGTGGCGGCGCAGGGCGCGCTCGATCACCGCCACCTTGCGACCCACGCCGTAGCGGTCCAGACCGGTGCCGGGGCCGGTCAGCGAGCGCGCCGGCTTGCCCAGCAGGGCGCAGGCCACGGCACTGGCGCTGGTGGTGTTGCCGATGCCCATCTCACCACCAATGAACAGGCGCGCGCCCCGGTCGGCGGCGCGGGCGGCGGCCCGGTCGCCGGCGGCCAGGGCCGCCTCCAGCTGTTCCATGCTCATCGCCGGGCGCACCGCCAGGTTGTCGGTGCCCGGCGCGATGGTCTCGTCCACCACCCCCTCGCAGGCCGGCGGCGGCGTCACCGTGCCCAGGTTGACCACCTCCAGGTGGGCGTCCAACTGGCGGGCCAGCACCGAAATGGCGGCGCCACCGGCCACGAAGTTGGCGATCATCTGCCCGGTCACCGCCTGGGGAAAGGCGGACACGCCCTCGGCGCAGACCCCATGGTCGGCGGCGAACACGGTGATCGCCACCGGATCCACGCCGGGCCGGTCGTCGCCCTGCAGAGCGGCCAGCTCCACCGCCGCGGTCTCCAACCGACCCAGGGAGCCCGGCGGCTTGGTAAGGCGGGTCTGGCGGGTCAGGGCCCGGTCACGGTGGGCCTCGCTGGGGGCGGCAATGGGCGCTTGCCAGGCGGCGGTATCGGTCACTCGGGCTCCTTTCGGGGTGATGGCGAAAGCGGGCCAATCCTCTTCCCGGCTCCCGGTACTGTCAAGGTGCCTTCGGTAACCGCTTGCCGCTACACTGCGCCTCTTTTCATTGCTCGGATGCCGCCTCATGTGGAGCCTGACCCTCGCCGCCCTCGCCGCCGTGGCCCTCGACCGGGCCCTGGGCGAGCCCCGTCGCGGGCACCCGCTGGTGGCGCTGGGGCGGGCCGCCGGCCGGTTGGAACGCCACCTCAATCGCCAGGCCGACGGCGACCTGGCCCGGGGCGCCCTGGCGGTGGCCCTGCTGGCCCTGCCGCCGGTGCTGGCCGCCCTGGCCCTGACCCTGTGGCTGCCGGCCTGGCTGCTGTGGCCGCTGCAGGGGCTGGGGCTGTGGCTGGCGCTGGGGGCACGCAGCCTGGCGGAGCATGCCCGGGCGGTGGCCGCGCCCCTGGCCAACGGCGACCTGGCGGCGGCGCGCCGCGCCGTGGGCCTGCTGGTGAGCCGCGACACCGACGCCCTGGACACCGAAGGCGTGGCCCGGGCGGCCACGGAATCGGTGCTGGAGAACGGCGCCGACGCGGTGTTCGCCAGCCTGTTCTGGTTCCTGGTGGCGGGCCTGCCCGGCGTCATCCTGCACCGGGTGGTGAACACCCTGGACGCCCTCTGGGGCTACCGCACGCCCCGCTATGAGCGCTTCGGCAAGGCCGCCGCCCGCCTCGACGACCTGCTCAACTGGGCGCCGGCCCGGCTCACCGCCCTGAGCTACGGCCTGTGCGGCCACCTGACCCCGGCGCTGCGTTGCTGGCGGGTCCAGGCGCCGCGCTGGGACAGCCCCAACGCCGGCCCGGTGATGGCCGCCGGCGCCGGCGCCCTGGGCGTGACCCTGGGCGGCCCGGCGCCCTACCAGGGCGCGCTCAAACCCCGCCCCTGGCTGGGCCAGGGCCCGGCGCCGACCGCCGCCGCCATCGCCGCGGCCCTGACCCTGGTGCGGCGCGCCCTGATCCTGTGGCTGGGGCTGGCGTTGCTGCTTGCCTTGCTATTGGGAGCCGGCCCATGACCGACCCGCGACCGGAGCACGGCGGCCGTCTCAACCAGGCCGCGCGCCAATGGGGCATCCCCCCCGCGGACTGGCTGGATCTCTCCACCGGCATCAACCCCCAGGGTTACCCGGTGCCGGCGATCCCGACCCGGGTCTGGCGGCGGCTTCCGGAGGAGAACGACGGCCTGGAGGACATCGCCCGCGCCTGGCTACGCCTGCCCGACCGGGCCGGCTGCCTGCCGGTGGCGGGCAGCCAGGCCGCCCTGCAGAGCCTGCCCCTGCTGCGCGCCCCCGGCCGGGTGGGCGTGCCCGCACCCGGCTACCGGGAACACGCCGCCGCCTGGCACCGGGCCGGCCACCGGGTAATCCCGCTGACGGCGAAACAGGTGCCCGCCGCCCTGCCGGACCTGGACGCCCTGGTGTGGATTCACCCCAACAACCCCACCGGCGCCGGCCTGGACACGGACACCCTGCTCCGCTGGCACCGGGTGCTGGCGAAGCGGGACGGCTTGCTGGTGGTGGACGAGGCCTTTATCGAGGCGAGCCCCTTCGCCTCCCTGACGCCAGCGCTGGGCGCGCCGGGCCTGGTGGTCCTGCGCTCCCTGGGCAAGTTCTTCGGCCTGGCCGGCCTGCGCGCCGGCCTGATGGCCGGGCCTCCGGCCCTGTGCCGGGCGCTGGCGGAGAAACTGGGCCCCTGGGCGCTCAGCCACCCGGCCCGCCACGTGATGGCCACGGCGCTGGCCGACACCGCCTGGCAAGCCGCCACCCGGCAACGGCTGCGCGCCGACCGACAACGGCTGGACGCCCTGCTCCGCGACCACGGCCTGAACCCACAAGGCGACAGCGACCTGTTCGCCTGGTGCCCCACCGCCGACGCCGCCCACCGCCACGACGCCCTGGCCCGCCGGGCGGTGCTCACCCGCCTCTGGGACACCCCCGCCGGCCTGCGCCTGGGCCTGCCCGGCGACGAGGCCGGCTGGCGCCGCCTGGCGGCGGCACTGGCCGAAGCTTTGATTACGCGGTAGGAGCGGCTTCAGCCGCGATGGGGTGACCCGGATGCCTCAGTCTTCCTTGGCGAAGGCGATGTCGATGGGCAGCAGGCTGGTGGCGATGAAATCCAGCTCATCCCCGGAGTCCACGTCCAACACGCGCAGGCCCGGATCGCCGCTGCTAGCGTCGCCGATCCACAGATTGCCCTGGGGGCCCAGCGCCATGGTACGAAGATCCATGCCGCTCAGGCCGCCAATGGTGTCGCCCACGTCGCCGGTGCCGGGATTGAACGCCTTCAGGGTAATGTCCTGCCAACCGTTGTAGGCCAGGTAGAAGCCGGTGTCCTGGTCCACCACCACCACGCTGCCGACCAGACCGGTATCAGCGGTGTCGTCCAGGCGCTGTTCGATGGCGTAGGTGTCCGGGTCGATGACGTCGATGCCACCGGTGTAATCCGGCGTGTAGGCGCCCTGATTCTGGACCAGCAGACCCAAATCCGGGTGATGGATCAGTGCCATGGGATTATGACCGATCAGCGGGATACCCTTGAGGCCGTTCTGCCCCATGCCGGTGTCGATTTCCTCGTCGGTTTCGGTATCGAACACCGCCACGTAACCGGTGTTGGTGGGGCCATAGTTGGAGTCCAGACGCTGCATGGCAATAAAGAGCTTGCCGTCCACCACCGCGCCGGCGGCCATGTTCGGTACCCCGGTGGTATCCGCCGGGGTGTACGCGGAAAGGTCCAGTTCCCCGATCTTGAAGTCCTGTTCGGAATCGGCGGTGGGGTCCACGATCCAGGCGGTCTCGCTGCCATAACGAATCAGGTAGGCTTTGTCGTCGGCCGCGAAGACCAGGGTATAGGGGTTGCTGGAGTTCGAGTCATTGCCGTCCACGGCGGAATAATCCCACTCGAACACCCCCGGGTTCGACAGGTCGACTTTCTTCACTGTGTCCGACTGGTAACGCTCATACAGGTAGTAGTGCTGCCCACGCGCGGAAACGGCTATGTCGGAGATGGTCGGGTGGTAGCTGCCGGAGCTGGTGCCCTCCTGCACATCAATCAGCTCCACCGCACCGGAGGAGTAATCGGATGCCGCCGTGGCGATCACCGCCACGTCCCCGGAGGTGTCGATCACCGAGGGGCCATCGCTGCCGCCCCCACCACCACACCCGGCCAGGGCAAGGCTGGCCAGAATCGTCAGACACAGGGTTTTGGCGGGCATCGCCGCCGACATTTTTTTCAGCAAGGGCATGGCTGTCACCTCGTTATGGCGCACGATCGTTAGAAGCTGTGCTGCAGATTGAGAAAGAAGGTCCGGCCCGGGCTCGGAAACCGGTTGAAGTCCTGGTACAGCTGATCCGTCAGATTGCGCACTTCCAGATTGACCCGGGTCTCCTGGCGCGGCCCCCAGGCGTGGCGCCAACCCAGGCTGGCGTCCACGGTTTTGCTGGTGTCCGCCTCCAGCAGATTGGCGGCGTCGTAGTACAGCTCATCGCGGTAGTTCCAGCTCAGGCGGGCGGTGAAGGGGGCGAACCGCCAGGCGCTTTCCAGGCGCGCGGTGCGGTGATAAATACCGGGCAGATACTTGTCCCGCTGGTCCGCCAGAGTATCCGAGCGATTCTCGGAGTCCTGCCCGGTGGCGCTGGCGGTCAGGGTCCAGTTATCGAGCAGGTCGTAGGCGGCCTCCACTTCCACGCCGCGAATCCGCGCCGCCACGTTGATGTAACGGCCCACGCCACGGGCGTCGTAAATGGCGGTGATGGCCGGGTCCAGGTCGCGCACGAAGCCGGTAACTTCCAGGTAGCCTCTCGGAAACAGCAGGCGCGCGCTGGTATCCGCGTTGAGCGCTTCCTCGGCTTCCAGATCCGGGTTGCCGACGAACAGCCCCTGCTGGCCGAAACGCTCCAGCAGGGTGGGAATACGAACCTGACGCGCCACATTGGCGAACAGCCAGAGGTGATCGTTGACCGCGTAGCGCGCCCCTAATTGCCAGGCGTGGTAGTGCCGCCGGGTATCGCCGTCGTCGCGGCTGTTGTCGGTGCGCACGTCGTCGGATTCGTCGAACACATCGAAGCGGCGCAATACCGCCTGGGTGCGCCAGCGTTCATTGGCACTGTGCCATTCATGGCTGAGCGCCGAGGTCAGCTGACGCCGCTCGCGTTCGGTTTTCGGGTCCGCCTGCAGGCGGTCTTCCTGATCGAGGCGGTAAAGACTGGCGTCCAGCCCCGCCGTCAGCCGGTGTCGGCCCAGTAGCCAGGTGAGGGAGTTGTTGAGGCCAAACTGTTCGGTGTCCGTGCGACTGTCATGGGTACCGGTGCCAACACGGCCGACGCGGTCCACATAGGTTTGTTCCCGATTGCCCACCACCAGGCGGTGACTGCTTTGCAGGCGCCCGTCCCACCAGCCGCTGTCCTGGTAATGCAGTTGCAGACGTTTGCGTTCCGTTTGCAGCCGCGCTTCATTGACCGCCCAGTTCTGAATCGATGGGATGCCCTGGTCCTTGTCGGTCCACTGCAACAGGGCATCGACGCGGCGGGACGGGGACAGCCGGTAACCAAGCCGGGCACTGGCATCGTCCTGTTCCATATCGGCGTTGCGCCGGCGGCTTTGCGCGCCGTCATTGGGGTTGAACCATTCCCGGCGGTTTTCGTACTCGAAATCATTGTCCGCCTGCTGCCGGTTCAGCGAGATCCAATAGTCAAAGCGCCCCTCATGGCCAGCGCGGAACAAACCGGCGCGGCGCGCGCCATGGGAACCCGCGCCCAGATTGATGCGCGTGGAAGACGGGCTGTCCGCGCCCAAGGAGGTCATCGCCACCACGCCACCGACCGCGGCCTGGGTGTATCGGGCCGGAGCGTTGCCCGGATAAATCTGGATCTCGCCCACGTCGTGCAAGGAATACAGGCTGAGATCCACGTCCCCACTGACCGGATCATTGAGCAGCATGCCATCCAGGTAGACCTGCACCTGCTTGCTGCTGGAGCCACGAATGGACACCGCGGAATTACTGCCCAGCCCGCCGCTTTGCCGGATTTGCACGCCGGTCTGATCGCGCAGCGTGTCCGCCAGGCTGGTGATGCGGTTGGCGAAGGCATCGCGCTCCACCACCCGCACCAGGCCGGTTTCGTCCTCCGGCGTCAAACCGGCGGCGACATTGGAAGGCGCCTCGGACACTACCACCGGCGCCACCCGGTTCGCCTCCTCGGCATGGAGACGGAACGGTGCCGATACCAGGGCGGCAAGCGCCAGACAATACGTGGTTCTGAGTCCCATGGTTCCCCGTTGCGCGCGCACGCGCGGCGGCGCCGTCACCTCGGGGTGGCGGCGCGTAACAAGCCGGATAGCTATCAAAGGGACGGGTTTGCCGTTTCGGCGTTATCCCACGTCGCGGCCCACCGCGGCGACGTTGATAGCCGGCGGCAGGCCGGTCTCCGGGCTGACGGCCGGATGCGGGTGCATCCAGGATTCGAGGCCTTCCCACGCGAGCGCAGTGGCTGGTCCGATGGACCCTTCGAATCCGAAACCGATCACCGTTGCGGGGGCAGCGTTGGCATGGCACCAAACTTCCCGTTTCATCCCGGCGCCTGAGCGGCCGGGACACCTGCCGCGGAATGTGATTACTGGCCGGCAATGCTAGGTCCTGGCCGGCAAAAGTCAACTCGCCGCCGGATAAGGGGGCAGCACAAAGCCACCTCGCCAAGTATCATGCCCCGGCAGTCGAACCGAGTAAGGGGCTCTATGCCGCACTTCATGTTTCTCCGCCAACGGCTCATGTTTCTCCGCCAACGGCACCGGCCCTCCCTGCCGACGTGCCTGTTCGCGACTCTGTTGCTGGTCGCCGGCGGCAACGCTTTCGCGGCCCGTTGCGTGGACGACGACGCGGGGCGGCGGGTGTGCCTGGAGCAACCGGCGGAGCGCATCGTGGCGCTGTCCCCCGGCGCCACGGAGCTGCTGTTCAACGCCGGCGCCGGCGAGCGCCTGGTGGGCGCGGTCAGCTTCAGTGACTTCCCGCCGGCGGCCAAGGCGCTGCCCCGGGTGGGCAGCTACAAGCGCCTGGACATGGAAGCGGTGCTGGCCCTGAAACCGGACCTGGTGGTGGCCTGGATCAGCGGTAACCCGGAGACCCAGGTGCAACGGCTGGAGGAACTGGGGCTCACCGTCTACCGGAGCGAACCGCTGCGCTTCGCCGACGTGGCCGACACCCTGGAGCGTTTTTCCGTGCTGGCCGGCACCGAACGGACCGGCCGCGCCGCCGCCGACCATTTTCGCGACGGCATCGCCGCCCTGCGCCACCGTTACGCCGACGCCGATCCGGTGCCGGTGTTCTACGAGGTCTGGGAAGAGCCGCTGATGACGGTGAACGGCGAGCACCTGATCAGCGAGGCGATCCGGGTGTGTGGCGGCGTCAATGTGTTCGCCGACCTGCCTACCCTGGCGCCGCGCATCGGCAAGGAAGCGGTGATCGCCAAGGACCCGGAGGCCATCGTCGCCGGCGGCATGGGCGAGGACAATCCGGAGTGGCTGGAACCCTGGAAACGGTTCCCGGCGCTCACCGCGGTGCAACGGGATAACCTGTTCTTCGTGCCGCCCTCCACCCTGCAGCGCCCCACTCCGCAGATGCTGGAAGGCACCCGGCTGCTGTGCCGGCACCTGGAGACCGCCCGTGCCCGGCGTTAGCGGCCGGGGCCTGGCGGCCCTGGCGCTGCTGGCCGGCATCGGCCTGCTGGCGGTGGCCGCCGCCCTGGCGGTGGGCAGCGTGCCGATCACGGTGACGCAGCTGCTAGCGGTGCTCACCGGCGGCGGCGACCCGCTGCACCGGGAGCTGCTGCTGTCCCTGCGCCTGCCCCGGGCGCTGGCGGCCTTCGCCACCGGCGGCCTGCTGTCCCTGGCCGGCGCCCTGATGCAGGTATTGCTGCGCAACCCCCTGGCGGACCCCTACGTGCTGGGCCTGTCCGGCGGCGCGGCGGTGGGTGCCCTGGGCGCCATGCTGCTGGGGGCGGCGACCTTCGGCGTGTCCGCGGCCGCCTTCGCCGGGGCGCTGCTCTCCACCCTGGTGGTGTTCGGCCTGGCCCAGGGCGTGGGCGGCTGGACGCCCACCCGGCTGCTGCTCACCGGCGTGGTGGTGGCCGCCGGCTGGAGCGCCGTGGTCACCTTCCTGCTCACCCTGAGCCCCGCCGACCAACTGCCCGGCATGCTCTACTGGCTGATGGGCGACCTGAGCTATGCCCGCTCGCCGCTGGCCGCCTGGCTGGTGCTGGCGCCGGCCCTGCTGGTCACCCTGCCGCTGGGGCGCGGGCTCAACGTGCTGGCCCGGGGACCGCTGCAGGCGGCGGCGTTGGGGGTGGCGGTGCGGCCCCTGGAAATCACCGTCTACGTGCTGGCCAGCCTGCTCACCGCGGTGGCGGTGACCACCGCCGGTAGCGTCGGCTTCGTGGGGCTGGTGGTGCCGCACATGCTGCGCCTGCTGCTGGGCAACGACCAGCGCCTGATCCTGCCGGCCAGCGTGCTGGCCGGTGGCGCCCTGCTGACCCTGGCGGACACCCTGGCGCGCACCCTGCTGGCTCCGGAGCAGTTGCCGGTGGGCGTGATCACCGCCCTGCTCGGGGTGCCCACCTTCCTGTTCCTGCTGTACCGGAGCCGCTGATGGCGACGCTGGAGACCCGCAACCTGGTGATCGACATTCCCGGCCGCGCCGATGGCCGGCCGCTGTCGCTGTGCCTGGCGCCGGGCCAGCGCTGGGGCATTCTGGGGCCGAATGGCGCCGGCAAGACCACCCTGCTGCACACCCTGGCCGGGCTGCACCCGCCCCGGGCCGGCCGGGTCTACCTGGACGGCGCGCCTCTGGCCACCCTCAAACGCAAGGCGGTGGCCCGGCGCCTGGCCCTGGTGTTCCAGGAGCGCCAGGACGGCTTCCCGGCCACGGTGCTGGAAACCGCCTTGATCGGCCGCCACCCGTTCCTGGCCCCCTGGCAACGGGAAGGGGCCGAGGACCTGCGTCTGGCCCGGGAGGCCCTGGCCGCCCTGGCGGTGGATCACCTGGCGGACCGGCTGGTGACCACTCTGTCCGGCGGCGAGCGCCAGCGGGTGGCCATCGCCACCGCCCTCACCCAGACCCCGGCCCTGTGGCTGGCCGACGAGCCCACCAACCACCTGGACCTGCACCACCAGGTAGCGGTGATGCGGCTGCTCGCCGGCCAGGCCCGGCGCGGCGCCACCGTGGTGATGGGCCTGCACGATCTGAACCTGGCGGCACGCTGGTGCGACCATCTTCTATTGCTGTTCCCGGACGGCCAGCACTGCGCCGGCCCCGCCGAGGTGATGCTCGAGCCCCGCGCCCTGGAACGGCTGTACGGCCAGCCGCTGACCATGACCCGGGTGGGCGGCGCGCCCGTGTTCGTGCCCACCCCGAATCCCGACGACCCGGTGGCCCCCGACCACTAACGCCACCCCGCGACTGGAGAGACCGATGCGCGAAGACGCCAAGACCCCGCGACGCCACGCCGAACGCATGGCGAAAAAGCAACGGATCATGCAGGAGCGCATCGCCCGCGCCGACAAGGACCAGGGCGTGCTGCTGGTGCTCACCGGCCCGGGCAAGGGCAAGAGCAGCTCCGGCTTCGGCATGCTGGCCCGGGCCCTGGGCCACGGCTACAAGGTGGGCGTGGTGCAGTTCATCAAGGGGGCCTTCAGCACCGGCGAGGAAGCCTTCTTCCGCGACCTGCCCAACGTGGACTACCACGTGATGGGCGAGGGCTACACCTGGGACACCCAGGACCGGGAACGGGACGTGGCCGCCGCCGGGGCGGCCTGGGAAGTAGCCCGGAAGATGCTGCATGACGACAGCTACCACCTGGTGCTGCTGGACGAGCTCAACATCGCCCTGCGCTACGACTACCTGGACCTGGACACGGTGCTCGACGACCTGCAGAACCGCCCGCCCCTGCAACACGCCGTGGTCACCGGCCGCTACGCGCCCAAGGAACTGATCGAGCTGGCGGACACGGTCACGGAAATGAAAGTCGTCAAACACGCGTTCAAGGATCAGGGCATCCGCGCGCAGAAAGGCATGGAGCTGTGACGACGTTGATGGTTCAGGGCACCACCTCCGACGCCGGCAAGACGCTGGTGGTGGCGGCGTTGTGCCGGTGGCTGGCGCGGCGTGGGGTGGGGGTGGCGCCGTTCAAGCCACAGAACATGGCGCTGAACAGCGCGGTCAGCGAGGACGGCGGCGAGGTGGGGCGGTCCACCGCGTTGCAAGCGCTGGCGGCGGGGGTGCCGTTGCACTCGGATATGAATCCGGTGCTGCTCAAGCCGCAGACCGACCGGGGCGCCCAGGTGATTCTGCGCGGGCGGGTGCACGGCAACATGGAAGCGCTCGATTACCACGCGTTCAAGGCGACCGCCCGGAACGCGGTACGCGATGCCTGGCAGGCCTTATCGGCACGCTATGACGTGGTCATCGCCGAGGGCGCCGGCAGCCCGGCGGAGATCAACCTGCGCGCCAACGACATCGCCAACATGGGCTTCGCCGAGCTGGCCGACTGCCCGGTGATCCTGGTGGCCGACATCGACCGGGGCGGCGTGTTCGCCCAGATCGTCGGCACCCTGGAAGTGCTGCCGCCGGAAGAGCGGGCGCGCATTCAGGGCTTCGTGATCAACCGCTTTCGCGGCGACCCGGCGCTGCTGCAAAGCGGCCTGGACTGGCTGGAACAACGCACCGGCAAGCCGGTGCTGGGCGTGCTGCCCTACCTGCACGGCCTGATGCTGGACGCGGAGGACGCGGTGGCCGGCGGCGGCGAGCACCAGGCTGACGCGCTCAAGGTGACGGTGCCGCTGCTGCCGCGTATGAGCAACCACAACGACTTCGACCCCCTGCGCCTGCACCCGGGCGTGGAGCTGCGCTTCGCCGAAACGGGCCGCCCCTGGCCGGCGGCGGACCTGGTGATCCTGCCCGGCAGCAAGGCCACCCGCGCCGACCTGGCGTTCCTGCGCGAACAGGGCTGGGACCGGGAGATCGAGCGGCACCTGCGCTTCGGCGGCAAGGTGCTGGGCATCTGCGGCGGCTTCCAGATGCTGGGCGAGCGCATCGAGGACCCGGACGGTCTGGAGGGCGACCCCGGCGGCGACGATGGCCTGGGCTGGCTGGCCCTGCGCACCACCCTGGTTCGCGGCAAGCAGCTGCGCAACGTGAGCGGCACCCTGCTGCCGGACGGCGTGCCGATCCACGGCTACGAGATCCACAACGGCGTCAGCGACGGCGCCGCCCTGGGCCGCCCCTTACTGCACCTGGACGGCCGCGCCGACGGCGCCCTCAGCGACGACGACCGCCTTCGCGGCACCTACCTGCACGGCCTGTTCGACGACCCCGGCGCCACCGACGCCCTGCTGCGCTGGGCCGGCCTGGCCGACAGCGCCGCCGCCATCGATTACCACCACCACCGCCAGCACGACCTGGACCGCCTTGCCAACGCCATCGACCAGCACCTGGACACCGGCGCCCTCCTCGCGCTTCTGAACCCTATGTAGGAGCGACTGGGCGGCGTTCCGCTTCAGTTGCGATCAGCGGCGGTGCCATCTCCATCGCGACTGAAGTCGCTCCTACAGCCTCTCCACCCAAATCTACAAAGCCGCGCGGGACGCCACCTCGTAGCGTCTCGGTGTGGGCCCCCTTCCGGGACCCTTGAGAACAGGACGTTCGAAAGGGAGCCTACAGGGACGTACTTGCGGCGTTCCCGGAAGGGGGCCCACACCGAGACGCGTCCCAACTGGAGGGCACTTCCCCTGCAAAACCCGCGCATAAAAAAAGCGCCCCGGGGGGCGCTTGAAGAGGTGATCGGAACGTTATTGGTTGTACAACCACTCGCTGCGATCCAGCACCCGGTTGTTGATGCGGATCTCGGCGATGTCGCCGGCGAACAGATTGCCCGGGTTGCCCTGCCAGCTGTTGATGCCGATGTTCCAGGGCTGGCCCGGCTCCACCAGCAGCCCCTGCTGCGGATCCACGCCGGTACGCATGGTCAGGGAACCGTCCACGTACATTTGCACCCGTTCGCCATCGTTCACCAAAGCGATGTGGTACCAGTAATCGCTGGCCACTTCCCAGGACCAATTGTCCTGACCCTTGCCGTTCTGGGAGGTGCTCACCCACTGAAACTCCTTCAGGGACGACACGTTCAGGCCCAGGGACGCGTCGCTGCCGGAGCAGCCCACCTCGTGGTACTGGCAGACCTGGCTGATGCCCGGCTCGTGGTTGAGGATGCCGGACCACTGGTTCTGGTCGCGCATCCAATCGGACGGCAGGCGGACGATGGCTTCGATGGTGTATTGCGGCAGATAGCCCGGCTTGCCGGCGGCGCTGTTTTCAAAGGTCAGGCCCGGCCCGCCGGTGGTCAGGTAATAGCCGCCGATGTCGTTGTTGCCGTGGAAGGTGGCGGTGCCGGTGGCGTAGCCGAACGGCGGCGCGTCGTCGCGCAGCTCGAAGAAGTCGCTTTGCGCGCCCTGGGGATCGTTGTAGTCCACCAGCTCCAGGGTGTTGCCGTTGCCGGAGGCGTCCAGGAACTGCACCGAGCCGTCGGCGCGGGTGATGCGGTGGTCGTCGTCGAGAATCCAGTAGGCCTGGGTGCCCTCGATGTTGCCCGGGGCGTCGGCGACGGTGCCCTGGTTGAGGTCGGCGAAACGCCGCTCGAAGTTCATCGGCACGCTGAATTCCCAACGGGACAGTTCATCCTGGGGCTGGCGCTCGGCTTCCGGAATGGCGGCCACCCAGGGTGAGTAGGAGCGGAAGTCCAGTTGCTGGGCCGCCTCGTTGAAGGTCACCAGCTGCATCATGCCGTTGCCGCCCCAGAAACCGGACTGGTAATCCACCACCACCATCACAACGTCGCGGCCGTAGTCGTTCTTGCCGATCAGCGTGGCTTCACCGTGGTTGTGGCCGCTCAGGGTGAGGAAAATCTGGTCATTGGAGCGGATCAGGTCTTCCCACAACTGTTGGCCCAGCGGGGTGAACACGGCGGTTTCGCCATCGGAGCCGATGCCCAGCAATTGATGGGTGGTGAGAATCGTGGGGGTCTCCGGATGCTGGTCGAGCACGTCCTGTACCCAGGCCACGGTTTGCTGGGACGGCAGCCAGTCCAGGGCCAGTACCAGGTACTCACGGCCGTCGGCCTGGAACAGGTGATAGCTGTTGAAGCCGGTGTCGTCGGTGCCCTGGAAGGTGCCGAAGTTGGACGCCTGCAGGGATGCCGGGAAGTGCTGCAGGAAGGGTTCGTTGGCCAGGGTGCGCTGGTCGTCCCACTGGCCGCTGTTCATCACGTCGTGGTTGCCGGCCAGCACGCTGTAGGGGGTGTCCGGATTGGCCTCCAGAATCTGCATGGCGGCGCGGGCTTCCACCCATTCCTCGGGCACGCCGGGCCGGTCCACCACATCCCCCAGGTGCACGGTGAACCTGATGTTTTCTTCCTGGTAATGGTCCGCGATCCATTGCGTCTGAACGGTATAACGCTCCGGCGAATAGCGGGAATACTTCTGGGTATCGGGCAGTACCGCCAGGGTAAAGGCGTTGGCGGCTTCACCGTCATTGCCGTCCGGTGGCGTGGTGTCGCCGCCACCGCCGCCGGAGCTGCTGTCGCCGCCGCAGGCGGAGAGAAAAAGACACAACAAAAACGTCAGCCAGGTGGCGCGCCACCGGGCCGGGTGCAGGGTATTCATGATGAGTCTCCCGAGTAAGGACGAGTTACGCGGGGCTCACCTTAAGGATGATGTATGACTCGGCGATGGCCGAAATATGTCGCTGTTTTTGACAGTAAAGGTGTACACACCCAATCCGCGCGCCGCGAACGCGAGCCCGGCGCGCGGCGTCGCTCAGGCGTTCTGTTCGGCGGGTTGCGGATCCAGGGATTTCTTGTAGAGCGAACGCTTGGGGCTGGCCATGACCCGGCGCAGCATGGGTTCGAAGAACGACAGCGGCAGGGTTTCCTGCTCCGGATCGAAAGCGGCGGCGTCGTACTTGGCGCAGAATTCCACGGTGCGCTCGAAGCAGGGATGGTCGCGGAACTGCTCGCGCAGGTTGCGATCCAGGCCCAGGTGGTTGAAGAAATAGTAGCCCTGGAAGATGGCGTGGTGCTTCACCATCCAGTGGTTTTCCTCGCTGACGAAGGGCTCCAGCAGGCTGGCGGCCACGTCGGCGTGGTTGTACGGGCCCAGGGTATCGCCGATGTCATGCAGCAGGGCGCACACCACGTATTCCTCGTCCTGGCCGTCGCGATGGGCCAGGGTGGCGGTCTGCAGGCAGTGGGTGAGACGGTCCACCGGGAAGCCGCCGCAATCGCCTTCCAGCAGCTTGAGGTGCTCGATGACGCGGTCGGGCAGCTCGCGGGCGAAGCCGCCGAACGCCTGGGAGATGATCTTCCAGTCCTCGGCGGTGCCGTCTTCCATGTGGGTGAACTGGGCGCGGGGTTCGTGCTCGTGCATGATGCTCTCCTGGCTGGGGCCCGGCGGGCCCTGGCTCTGTTATTGGTATCTGGCGGATGCCGTGGGGTCAGTCTAGAACCGGCGGCGGCGGCCACACTGTCAACGGCTTTACAATTATGTCCGATCACCGTCTTGAGGTACTGCGCGGTTGTTCCTTGCTCTCCGGCCTGCCGGAGGCGGCCCTGGCGGAAGCGGCGGCGGCGGCGCGGGTGCGGCCGTTCCACGCCAACGAGGTGCTCTACGAGCGCGGCGAGGTGCAGTCCACGCTGTCCGTGGTGGGCGCCGGCAGCGTGCGCATCGACGCCACCAGCGCCGAGGGCCGGGGCATCATGCTGACCCTGTTCGAGGCCGGCGCCTGGTTCGGCGACACCGTGTTCTCGCCGGGCATGCCGAGGGTGTTCGGCGCCACCGCCCACAGCGACGGCGAGCTGGTGGAGGTGCCCGGCCAGGCCTACCGGGAACTGCTGGCGCGCTACCCGGAGGCCTATCCACGCACCCTGGACATGCTCAGCCGGCGGCTGTGGTCTGCGATTTCCATTATTCAGGACAACGCCCTGCGCGACATGCCCGCGCGGGTCGGCCGCCGGCTGCTGTTCCTGGCCGCCATGCACGACCCGGGCAGCCGCGCCAGCGGCCCGGTGACCTTCAAACTGACCCGGGAACACATCGCCAACATGATGGGCATGACCCGCCAGGGCGTGCACCGGGTGCTCAAGACCCTGGAGGCGGAGGGCCTGATCACCTTCAGCTACGGGCAGGTGACGGTGCCGGATCCGGCGGCCCTGCGCGACCATCTGGACAAGCAGGACCAGTCTCCGGATTAGCACGCATGTACCAGCATAACGGCGCAGACCGACTGATGGCACTTTGATATCAAACCTGTGACGAAGTTCTTAGTATTCACACAGCGTTGCGGCAATATTCGGTAGGATTAATTTCCTACGACCGATGAGCTCCACAGCCCATGTTCGAGTTGCCGCTCCACCTTTCCCCGATGTTGCCCAGCACGCCCGCCTTGCACGAAATGCTGGCGTTGCCCCTGGCGGTGTTCACCGCGCTGGCGCTGTTGCTGTGGAGCGGCCGGATTCGTCAGAAAGTATTAGTGAACGTTCTGGCCCTGGGCATCATGCTGCCCATGGTCCAGCTGTCCATGGTGGCGATCGGGGCGTATTGGCTGAACCAGCAGTTGCAGCCGGTGTTGATGGGGTTGTTGCCGAGCTGGGTGGGATAGACGGCTTGGCAGCGGTCTGATCCCTTGATCGCGGCTAAAGCGGAACGCCGCCCGGCCGCTCCTACAGCGGCATCATCCCGCTGCAGGAGCCGATCCGGCCTTTATTCCGCCACGGCGGAATGAATGAAGCGCCAGTCGTCGGCGGGCTGGCCGAACACCAGGAAGTGCGGGTTGAGGATGTCTTCCTTGTTGTACACCAGGGGCTCGAAGTCGGTGTTCACCACCTCGCCGCCGGCGGCGCTCACCACGGCGTGGGCGGCGGCGGTGTCCCATTCGCTGGTGGGCGCCAGGCGCGGGTAGAGGTCCGCCTTGCCTTCCGCCACCAGGCACAGCTTCAGCGACGAACCCATGGAGGTTTTCTCCACCGCGCCCAGCCGTTGCTGAATCAGGGCTTCCAGAACGTCCATTTGCGTGCCGCCGCCGTGGCTGCGGCTGGCCACCATGATGATCGGCAGGTCCCGCTCCCGGCACTGGATGGCCCGGCGCTGGCCATTCTCTTCCTTGAAGGCGCCCAGGCCTTCGCCGCCCAGATAGCAAACATCGAGCACCGGCACCTGAACCACGCCCAGCACCGGCCGGTCGCCTTCCACCAGGGCGATGTTGACGGTGAACTCGCCGTTGCGCTTGATGAATTCCTTGGTGCCATCCAGGGGGTCCACCAGCCAGAAACGGGGCCAGTCCTTGCGGTCGGCGTAGTCGATGCCGCCGGATTCCTCGGAGAACACCGGAATCTCCGGCGTCAGTTCCTCCAGCCGGGCGACGATCAGTTCGTGGGCGGCGCGGTCGGCGGCGGTGATCGGGCTGTCGTCGTCCTTGCGGTCCACGTCCACGTCGCCGCGGTTATAGATTTCCAGGATGGCGGCGCCGGCGTCCGTGGCGATGCGGGCCACCGGTTCCAGCAGGGCGTGCAGGTCGGTCATTAGCGGTTTTCCAGTATCCGTCGGGTCATAAGCAGAGCGGCGATCACCCGCGCCTCGGTGACGTCCTCGCGTTCCAGCAGGCGGTCCAGGTCGGACAGTTTCCAGGTGATCACTTCCAGGGGTTCCGGCTCGTCGCCGGGCAGTTTTTCCTCATAGAGGTCCTCGGCCAGGGCCACGGTGATGGCGTGACCCATGTAGCCGGGGGAGAGCGTCATGCGCTTGAGCAGGGTGAGCTTGCGGGCGCCGTAGCCGGCCTCTTCCTTGAGTTCACGGTTGGCGGCGTCGCGCCAGTCCTCGCCGTGTTCGTAGGCGCCCTTGGGCAGGGTGATCTGATAGTCCTCGACGCCGGCGCCGTACTCGCGGATAAGCACCACGGTGTCCTGGTCCAGCAGCGGCACGCACATGACGCCGGCGATGGGCGGCGTGCGCAGGCGCTCGTAGGTGCGCTCCTCGCCGTTGCTGAAACGCAGGTGCATTTCCTCGATGCCGAACAGGCGGCTTTTGGCGATCAGGCGGGTATCGATGATCTCCGGTTTGCGGTCGTCCATGGGCGCTCCTGAGCGTGGAGCCTAAGCCTAACCGGATCGCGAAAAGAACCCAAGCCGACCGCTCCTGGCGCTGGCCTTGCGGGCGGGCCCTGACGTCAAGACCTGGCGCCGGGCCTTGGCGTTGTAGGAGCGGCTTTAGCCGCGATCCGGCGTTTGAGCATCGCGCCATACGCCGGATCGCGACTGAAGCGGAATGCCGCCCAGTCGCTCCTACGTATTGGTGGGGGTGGCGGCGGTGCTGGTGACGGGCCGCGCGACTTTTTCCCAGTGGTACTTGCTCTCGTCCACCTGGCGGGTCTTGAGCCAGTAGCGCCAGGTGGAGTACGGCCAGATCGCCACGTTCTTGCCGTCCGCCTGCTGGTACCAGCTGCTGCAGCCGCCCTGTTGCCAGACGGTGCCGGCCACGTCCTTCTGCAGCTTCTCGTTGAAGGCGTCCATTTCGGAGCGCTTCACGTCCAGGGCGTCCACGCCCTTGGCGTCGGCCTTCTCGATGGCGTCGACGATGTAACGGGCCTGGCACTCGATCATGAAGACGATGGAGTTGTGCCCCAGGCCAGTGTTCGGGCCCACCATCTGGAACAGGTTCGGGTACCCGGCCACGGTGATGCCCAGGTAGGCTTCGGAGGCGTCCTTCCAGTCCTCCTGGAGGGTGCGCCCGCCCCGGCCGACGATGGGGAAACCCTGCATGTAGATGCGCGGGTCCACCACGAAGCCGGTGCCCAGCACCAGGCAATCCATGTCGCGCTCCGTGCCATCGCTGAACACGATGCTGTGTTCGCGCACTTCCTTCACGCCTTCGGTGACCAGCTCCACGTTGTCCCGGTTGAAGGTGGGGTAGTAGCGGTTGGAGATCATGATGCGCTTGCAGCCCAGGGTGTAGCTGGGAGTGAGGCGGCGGGCGGTGTCCTTGTCCTTCACCTGCAGGCGGATGAACTGCTTGACGCCCTTCTCCAGCAACGTGGCCAGGCGCGGGTGAAAGATCGGCAGCACCCGGGACTCGTTGCTCCAGTAGAGCCGCGCCCGGTGCAGCTTGCGCAGCGCCGGGAAGCGCCGGAACAGGCGCTTGCTTAAAGCGCTGTAGCGGCGTTCGTCGCGGGGGATGATCCAGCCCGGGGTGCGCTGCACCACGGTAAGCCGCTCCACCCGCGGGGCGATTTGTGGCACATACTGGATGGCGCTGGCGCCGGTGCCCACGGACACCACCTTCTTGCCGCTCAGATCGTAGTCATGATCCCACTGGGAAGAGTGGAACACCTTGCCCTGGAATCGCTCCAGGCCGGGGAAGTTCGGGATTTGCGGCACGTGCAGCGGGCCGCTGGCCAGCACCCAGTGCTGGCATTCCACCTGGTCGCCGTCGGTGAGATCCAGGGTCCAGCGGGCGCGGGCTTCGTCGTAGTGGGCGCCGGTGACCTCGGCATGGAAGCGGGTGCGTTCGTGAATGCCATGCTTGGCGGCGGTGGCCAGGATGTAGTCCTGGATTTCCCGCCAACCGCTGTAGCGGGCGGACCAGTCCGGGTTGCCCTCGAAGGAGTAGGAATACAGGTGCGACTGCACGTCGCAGGCGCAGCCCGGGTAGGTGTTCTCGCGCCAGGTGCCGCCCAGCTCGCCGGCTTTCTCCAGCACCACGAAATCCTCGATACCGGCTTCGCGCAGCTTGATGGCCATGCACAGGCCGCCGAAACCGCCGCCAACGATGGCGACCTTCACGGCCCGGTTTCGCGGGTTCACTCGACTGTTCATATTGTTCTCCCTTGTCGCGGCTGGCGCCTGCCCGGTTGGCCCGGGCGCCTTTTCGATCGGTCTACCCTACCTTGGCCGGGTGCGGAAGAAAGCTGTTAAGCTGGCTCGGAAATTGATAATTCCGGCCACCCCGCATGTCGCAACGCTCCATCCTCGCCCTGATGTACACCGTGGACCTGCTCCGCCAACGCGGGGTGGAATGCGACCCGGTACTGGCCCGCCACGGGCTGGACCCGGCGCGCCTGGACCCCAACGGCGAAATCGAGCGCGACCGGGAGCTGGCGGTGCTCACGGAGTTGTTGCCCCTGGCCGGCGACCCGGCGTTCGGCTTCGAGATGGGCCAGCGTTTCGGGCTGGCCGGCTACGGCCCGCTGACCATGCTGCTGATGACCAGCCGCACCGCCTTCGAGGGGTTCCAGTTTGGGGTGCGCTACCAGGCGCTCACCTATCTGTACGGCGAGCTGTCCCTGGTGCCCGGCGAGGAGGACACGGCGCTGATTCTCAAGCCCATCGCCCTGCCCGCCTCGGTGCGGCGCATGCTCATCGACCGGGACATGACCGGCACCTTTCGCCTGGTCAACGACCTGCAGACCCAGCTGGGCCTGGATCTGGCGCCCCGGGAAATCTGGCTGCCCTACCCGGAACCCCGGGACACGGCTTTCTATGAGGAATATTTCCGGGCGCCGATCCGCTTTGACCGGCCTTGGGCCCAGGCCACCATCCGCAACCGGGACCTGGCCACGCCGCTGCCGTTCCACAACCAGGCCGCCCAGGAGCTGTACCGCTCCCAGTGCGACGCCCTGCTGGCGCGCCGGGCCGGGGCGCCGGAGGGGCTGGCGGAGCGGGTGTCCGCCTACCTGGATCTGTTCGTGGGCGACTTCCCGGATGCGGCCCGCGCCGCCGCCACCTTCGATCTGCCGGAGCGCAGCTTCCGGCGGCGGTTGGGGGAAGAGGGTCGAAGCTTCCAGAAAATTCTCGATGAGGTGCGGTTCCGCAAGGCGCGGGCTTTGCTGGGGGATTCCTCGCTGAGCGTGGAGCGCATCGCCGACCGGCTCGGCTACAGCGAGACGGCGGCGTTTATCCGCGCCTTCCAGCGCTGGGCCGGCCAGACACCGGCCAAATACCGGAAGCAGGGAACATAGCCGCGACCAGGCGGCACAACTATCGCTACAGAACACGCTATAGTACTATCACCTGCCCATTTTTCTTGCCGTCTTTGCGGCCAGTGTCGCACCGTTACAGCCGGTGCGCGGGCGGTCGCCAAGCGCTTCTCTTCGTTCCAGGAGCCATTAGTGAAGCCGACACGGAAATCGCCGGCGCGAAAAAAAACCGCAGTGAAATCCGGCGCACCGGAGCGCCCCAAACGGGTGCGTCGAAATCCGGAACGGCTGATTGCCGCCATCCTCAATGCGGCGATTGAGGAATTCTCCAATCACGGTTTTTCCGGCGCTCGCATTGACCGCATCAGCAAGCGCGCCAATACCGTTGACCGCATGCTCTACTACTATTTCGGCAACAAGGAACGGCTCTACGAAGCGGTACTGGAAGAGGTTTACCGCAATCTCATCGAGGAACAACGTCAATTCGTCCCACCGGAAGGCGACCCCGTCAACGGCATGGACGAGCTGATCACCCATATGTGGGAACACTACATGAACCATCCGGAGTTTATCCGTCTGGTTATGTCCGAGAACCTGCTTTATGGGCGCTACATCCGGCAGTCCGAGCACATCAAACAGGTGTCATTCCCGCTGGTGCGTATTATCGATGAGATCCTGAAAAGCGGGAAAGAGAAGAATATATTCCGCCCCGACGCGGACACCAACTTCATCCTGATGACCATCATGTCGATGGGCTTTTTCTACGTATCCAACCAATATACCTACACCTATTGGCTCTCCAAGGAGCTGACGCCCAACCTGCGCAGCGATGCCTGGCTGGGTCATATGAAAACGGTGATTTTCGACCACCTGATGGTGCGCTGAAAAAAAGGCGCGTCACAAGGGACGCGCCAGCCGGTCACCCGGTGGGAAGAAAAGGCGACCAAAAACCTCCATCTTCAGTCACCCGCCACCAACGCCTTGCGCTCCTCCAGCGGCGGGCTGATGGCATCGCCGTTCAGGTACTTCCAGGTTTTCATATAGCCATGGCCGTCCTTGAGACCGGAACGCCCGACGATAACGCCCATTGAGGACTGGTTATCCACGGGACTGAATCGTTCGACTCCGAAGGGCGTGGAGAACTTCAGCCCCTTGAAGGCCTCGACCAAATCCTCGGCGTCCGTTGATCCTGCCTTCTCAATGCCCGCGGCCAGTGCCTTCACCGTGGCGTAGGCGACCACCGAATTCATCCGTGGGTAGTCATCATATTTGGCACGGTACTTCTCTATGAAATCCTGATGTTCGGGCATGTCCAGGCTGTCATAGGGGTAGCCGGTAACGAGCCAGTTCTTTGGCGCATCACCTTTTAACGGATCGGAATACTCCGGTTCGCCGGACATCAGGCTGACCACCTCCCGGTTTTCGAACAGGCCTCTATTGTGCCCCTCGCGCAGGAACCGGGTCAGATCGGCGCCGAACAGTACGTTGAAAATAGCATCTGGCTTGGCGTCCTCAAGGGCCTGCACCATCAAACCGGCGTCCACCTTACCGTAGGGCGGCGCCTGCTCGATCACGAACTCCACATCCGGCTGGCGCTTTTTCATCTCGGTTTTAAAGGTCTCCGCCGCCACCTGACCGTATTCGTAATTGGGATACACCAACGCCCAACGCTTCTTGTTCAGCGCCACCGCATCGTCGATCACAGCGGCCACCATGGCGTAGGTACCCGCCCGCAACCGGTAGGTATAGCGGTTGTGCTTACTCCAGATGATGGCATCGCTGAACGGACCGGAGGCGAGAAAGAAGACCTTACGGTGACGGGCGAAATCAGACACCGCCAGCCCGACATGGGAGAACGTGACACCCGCCAACATATCCACCTTTTCCAACGTCATCAGTTCCTGGGCCGCGCGCACCGCTTCACCGGCGTTGGCGTTGGAGTCACGGAATACCGTTTCCAGGCGCTTGCCCAACACGCCGCCCTGGGCATTGATTTCTTCCTGGGCCAGCTCCCAGCCCTTACGATAGGGGACGGTCAGAGCGGGCAGTGCCTTATAGGCATTGATTTCGCCGATGCGGATTACATCGTCATCGGCTCGCGATAGCACACTGACCAACAAGGTCGCGGCCACCACGAAAAATGGGATTCTCCTGATTTGCTTTCGCATGCGTATGCTCCTGGGAATAGGTTGATGCTCATCGTTCTTGGGAGATCATCTCGCTTACCATCTTGCGCATCTTCATCGACGAAGCGTCGATCGCCAGCCTCACCGGGCGGACGTCCTTGAACTTTTCTTCGTTATTCTGGATGGCTTCCAACACCACCTTGTCCTCATTAAAAGCAATTCTCAGGCCATCCTTGAGGCGCTGATCCACCGCCTCATCGGCGGGCATATTTTTCACCAAAAGCCAATGCTGGATGCAGGTATCGCTGTCCACGGGCGTAATGAAGTGGCAGGCAAACATCTGGATGCAGTCGGACCTGTCACCTTCCGGGGCCCCCGTGCCGGTGGGCGCGCTACCGAAGTCGATGATGGCAATGGACGGGCAGTAATAGTGATAGTAGTGCCACCGATCCACGTTGCCCTGATAGGGCTTCAGCCCCTCGAAGATGGGGATCAGCGGTGAGTCGATGATCCAGCGCCAGGTGACCACCCGATTTTCCAGGCGCTCATGGTGGACCGGCACATCGCCATGCTGTTTGTTCGACAGCGTGCTCTGGTGGACATAGGCGACGTGGGAGGGGTCGCACAGATTTTCCGCCAGGTTCAGATAATTGGCGCGCAGCACCAGGCCATCGCCCTCGAAGGAGCTGTAGTTGTCATCGTGGTACTCGGGCAGGTCGAACACCTTGCTCTCGTCGGCTTTGTCCTCGTCACCCATCCAGATCCAGACCATGCCCATGTTCTCTACTACCGGGTAGGCACGGACACGGACGCTGTCGGGGACACGGTCCTGACCGGGTATGCGCACGCAACGGCCATCGCAACCGAAGCGCAGTCCGTGGTAGCCACATTCGATGGTGTCGTCCACAAGCCTGCCGATGGACAAAGGCGCCAACCGGTGAGGACAGACATCCTCCATGGCCACGACCTGCCCACTGCTGTCACGGAACACCACGATTTGTTCCTCGATAACCACATGGCGTGCCAACTCATGGGCCACGTTCCGCGACCATGTCAGCGGGTACCAGGTATTACGAACGTATTCAGACATTTTTTCCTCCAGGTATCAGGGCCATTCAGGCGCCAGCTCGACCTTGAGGCCGTCGCAGGCGTCGGTGATCGGAATCTGGCAGGCGAGCCGGGAATCCGGGCCGGGTTCAAACGCCAGATCGAGCGCGTCTTCCTCGTCCTCGTCCGGCTCCGACAAGGCACCCGCCGGCGCCTGGCGCACATAGACATGGCAGGTCGCGCATACACAGCTTCCGCCGCACTCCGCCCGCACCGGCAGGCCGGCGTCGACCATCATCATCATCAGATTGCTGCGCGTACCCGGCTCGACCACCAGTTCATGGGATTCGTTTTCCCGATCAATTACGGTTATTTGCATGTTCATCTCGCGCTCAGATGCTCCTTCATTGCCGTTGTGCTGTGTTCAAACACATGTTTGATGTCCGGGTGCAAACGCCGCTTTACGTCGTGGGCCATTAGCGCCGCCTCGTGGAAGCCGGAAAGGATCAGACGCAGCTTTCCCGGGTACCAGGACACATCACCAATGGCGTACACGCCGTCCAGGCTGGTGGCGAAACGTTCGGTATCGACACGAATGTAGTCGCCGTGCATATCCAGGCCGAAGGAAGTCAAAGGTCCGAGCCGGGCCGACAGACCGAAGAATGCCAGCACGCGATCACACACCACCTGATCACCGCCCTGGAGCCGGACGCCGCTGAGCTGCCCGCTGTCGGCGAGCAGCTCGGCCACGGCGCCGGCGCGGAAATCCATGGCGCCGGTATCGATCAAGGCGCGCACCTTGCTCACCGTGTCCGGAGCGGCGCGGAAGCGGTCCCGACGGTGCACCAGCGTCACGCGCTCAGCGATGTCGTGTAAGTCCAGAGCCCAATCCAAGGCGGAGTCGCCACCACCCACCACCACCAGGTGCTTTCCGCGCAGGCGCTCCCTTTCTCGCACGGCATAAAGAAGCCCTTCGCCTTCGTGCAGTTCCGCTCCCGACGCCGGCAGCTTCCTGGGCGAGAAACACCCCGCCCCGGCCGCGATCACCACGGCTCCGGCGATAAAGCTCTGACCATTGTTGGTGCGGACCCGCCAGCGCCCATCGTCGAGGCGGCTCAAGGCCTCCACCATCTGGCCGAAATGAAAACGCGGCTCGAACGGCCGCGCCTGCAGCAGCAGATTGTCGATCAGCTCCTGGCCACTACAGGCGGGCAAAGCCGGAATATCGTAGATCGGCTTTTCCGGATAGAGCTCAGCGCATTGCCCGCCCGGCCGGTCCAGTACATCGACCACATCGCAGCGCATACCAAGCATGCCAAGCTCGAACGTCGCGAACAGACCACAGGGGCCGGCGCCGACAATCAGTACATCCGTTTCGATTTCCGAAACCCCGGCTTCCGGCCTGGAGGCTTGAGATCCTATTTGCGACATCACCACATCCCGACTCACACTTATGAAGCGTCCTAACCATTAATGGAGCAAACACTACATTTTTTTATTTGAGACTGTAAAGTGCTTTTTTTACGCTGTTTTTTCGCACCTTTTTCGAGCAACGGATTCGATTTCGCCCCTCTTTAGAGCAGAGAAAAACTGAAAAAAACTTAACGTATAAAAGTTATTTCAGGATTCGCTCCCGTCACACCCGCCACTTCCTTTGTGTTGCCGATAGTTGACTCAGGATCACAAAGCAGCGCATTTGTTGGAGTGAACTCTTAATTAGTGTAGTCAATGCTTTAACGATGGTGCCGGCGGCGGTCCCGGTGGCACGCCATCTGCATAACGGGCTGGGTAGTTGCGCGGCAAACGCCGCTCAGAAGACAAAAAGCCAGAAAGGACACGCTTATGTCCCTATCCAGCCTCCTGATCCAGATGATCTCCGGGCTGTCGGAAGCCTCCACCCTGTTTTTGATTTCGGTGGGGCTTTCGCTGATCTTCGGCGTCACGCGAATCGTGAATTTCGCCCACGGCTCCTTCTATATGCTGGGCATCTATCTTTCCTACACCCTGGTCTCCCGATTCGGAGACACGGCTTCCGGCTTCTGGTTGGCCACATTGCTGTCGGCATTGACGGTGGCGGTGATCGGCGCGCTCATTGAGATGACCGTGCTCCGCCGCATCTACCATGTGCCGGAGCTGTTTCAGCTGCTCGCCACGTTCGCCCTGGTGCTGGTGATCTCCGATGCCACCTTGTATCTGTGGGGGCCGGAGGAACTGCTTGGGCCACGGGCCCCCGGACTCAGTGGTTCGATATCCCTGCTCGGGCACCGCATTCCTCAATACGATCTGGTGCTTATGGCCATAGGCCCGCTGATATTGGTGGGGCTTTACCTGATGCTCAATTTCACCCGCTGGGGAACCTTGATTCGCGCCGCCACTCAGGACCGGGAGATGGTCGGCGCCCTGGGCATCAATCAGCACTGGCTGTTCACCGGGGTGTTCGCCCTGGGCTGCTTCCTCGCCGGTCTTGGCGGTGCCCTGCAAGGTCCACGGGTGCCGGCCAACCTGTTGCTCGATATCGAAGCCATCGGCACCGCGTTCGTGATCGTGGTGATTGGTGGCATGGGCTCGATCACCGGCGCCTTCGTGGCCTCCCTGTTGATCGCCCAGATCAAGGCCCTGTGCTATGGCATCGGCACCCTTACTTTCTTTGACGTCGTCATTCCGCTTAACCAGATGACCCTGGTTATCGAGTTCCTGGTGATGGCGACCGTGCTGGTGGTGCGGCCCTGGGGGCTGCTCGGACGGGCCCTGCCGCCGTCCCGACAGGCGCCTCAATCCGAGCCGATGCTGACACCGGCCGGCAAGGGCGTACGCTGGTTCGGCGGCCTGATCGTGCTGGTGCTGATGATGGTGCCGACGTTCGCCGAGAGCTTCCCGTATCTGGTTACGCTGTCGGTGGACATGCTGATCGCCGTGCTGTTCGCCGCCAGTCTGCACTTCATCATGGGCCCCGGCGGCCTGCACTCTTTCGGCCATGCGGCCTACTTCGGCCTGGGCGCCTATGGTGCCGGTTTGCTGGTGCTGATGCTGGGCCTGCCGATGGAGCTGGCAATGATCCTCGGTCCGCTGGTGGCCGCTTTGGGGGCGCTGGTTTTCGGCTGGTTTTCGGTGCGCCTTTCCGGCGTTTACCTGGCCATGCTGACGCTGGCATTCGCGCAGATCGTCTGGTCCGTCATTTATCAATGGAACGGCTTCACCGGCGGCAGCAACGGACTCATCGGCATCTGGCCTTCTGATTGGCTGGCCTCCCCCACCGCGTTCTACTACCTGACACTGGCCTCGGTGATCATCTCGGTACTGTTATTGCGGTTCGGCTTGTTCGCGCCGTTCGGCTTCGCCCTGCGCGCCGGCCGTGACTCGGCCCTGAGAGCGGAAGCCATTGGCATTAATGTGAAACGCATTCAGTGGTACGCGTTCACCATCGCCGGCTTGTTCGGTGGCGTGGCGGGCACCCTGTTCGCATTCTCCAAGGGCAGTATCTCTCCCGAAGTGATCAGCGTGTCGCGCTCGGTGGATGGTCTGGTCATGGTACTGCTGGGTGGCATCAACACCTTGTCCGGCCCCATCGCCGGCGCCTCGATTTTCACATTGCTGCACGACACGGTGATGCGGGAAACCACCTATTGGCGAGCAGTGCTCGGCCTCGCGGTGCTGACACTGGTGATCCTGTTCCCCACCGGCATCGTTGGCTCCGCCCAGGCCATCGGCGAGCGCATCAAGAGCCACCTTCTTAACAAACAACGCGGCGGCCAACCCAGCGTCGCTGGCAATGCACAGCAATCCGGAGGCGACCCGCAATGAGCCTGCTGACGGTAGAGAGTCTCAATAAATCCTTCGGTGGCGTGCGTGCGGTGGACGACGTCTCGTTCGAGCTCCCCAAGGGCCACATGATGGCTTTGCTGGGTCCCAATGGGGCCGGCAAGTCCACCTGCTTCAATATGCTCAACGGTCAGCTTGTACCTTCTTCCGGCTCCATCCGCATGGAAGGCAAGGAGCTGATCGGTAAACGCCCTCGTGACATCTGGCGATTGGGGGTCGGCCGCACCTTTCAGATCGCCGCCGTGTTCAATTCCATGTCGGTGTTGGAAAACGTTCAGATGGCCCTGTTCTCGCACCAGCGCCGGCTGCTGCGTTTTTTCAAGCCACTGCATGGCTATGACCGTGAACCAGCGCTGGAGCTGTTGCGGCTTGTTGGCATTGAGCAGTACGCCGACAAACCCTGCAGCACCCTCGCCTATGGCGATGTGAAGCGCGTGGAGCTGGCCATCGCCATGGCCCATGGTCCCCGCCTTCTGCTGATGGACGAACCCTGCGCGGGGATGGCGCCCCACGAACGAAACGGATTGATGGCACTGACCCGGCGCCTGGTGGACGAACAGGGTATTTCGGTGCTGTTCACCGAGCACAGCATGGACGTGGTGTTCTCATTCGCGGATTCGATGCTGGTACTGGCCCGCGGCAAATTGATCGCCGCCGGCGACGGCGATCACATCCGCCATCACCCCAAAGTAAAGGAAGTGTATTTCGGTAGCGGAAAGACCTTCGAGGAGGACGCTCACGAACCCAACACCGGCGCCCCGGTATCGATGGAGCATTAAACATGAAACCCATACAGACTTTGCTTGAGGTGAATGACCTGAACGCCTTCTATGGGCGGGCGCAGATTCTTTTCGATGTCAGCCTGAAAGTCGGACGCGGCGAGGTGGTGGCGCTAATGGGGCGCAACGGCGCGGGAAAATCCACCACCATGAAGACCATCATGGGACTGGTGGAGCGACGGACCGGCTCGGTGAGCTTCCGCAAGGAGTCGATCGAGCGTCTGGCCCCGTTCCGCATATGCCAGCGGGGCCTGGGATTCGTGCCGGAAGACCGGCGCATCTTCACCGATCTCTCGGTGATGGAAAACCTGGAGGTCGGCCGGCTTTCCGAACGACTCGATGCCCCATACTGGGATGAGAACAAGCTTTTCAAGCTATTCCCCAATCTCGGCGAGATGCCGAATCGGCCGGGCGGCCAGATGAGCGGCGGCGAGCAACAGATGCTGACCATCTCCCGCACACTGATGGGCAACCCCTATCTGGTACTGCTCGATGAGCCTTCCGAAGGGGTGGCGCCGTTGATCGTCGAGCAGATGGCGGAAATGATCGTGGAGCTCAAAAAGAACGGCCTGTCGGTGCTGCTGTCCGAACAAAATATCCATTTCGCCAAGCTGGTGTCGGACCGCGCCTACATTCTCGAAAACGGGCAGGTACGCTATCAGGGGTCAATGAGCGAACTGGCCGCCGACGAAGCCACACAGCAAAAGTACCTGTCGGTATAAAACGCGCTTTGGCGGGGAACCGATGCGGGAAGGCCGATCCGGCAACACCCTGCAAAATAAAAAAAGCCGCTCGGGAGGGCCAGAGCGGCAAAAGAAAAGGCAGAGATCTCAGATATCAGCGCAGCGCGGCCCGAGATCGGGAGCCGCGCGGATTCTGCCTCAGGCGACCACGCCTTCGGCGAACAGGGTTTCCAGGGCCGCCTCGTCGAGGCCCAGCATGTCGCCGAGCACCGCGCGGGTGTGCTCGCCGAGCAGCGGCGGCGGCAGGCGATATTCCGCCGGTGTCGCCGACAGGCGCAGCGGGCTGGCCACGGTGGGCACGCTGCCGGCGGTGGGGTGATCCATCTCCCGACGCAGGCCGCGGGCCTGGGCTTGAGGGTCGGCGAACGCCTGCTCCAGGTTGTTCACCGGGCCGCAGGGCACGCCCACCGCTTCCAGAGCCGCCAGCCACTCGGCGGTGGTCTTCATCACCGTGGTCTGGCGCAGCAGCGGCACCAGCACCTCGCGATGCTCCACCCGCGAGCGGTTGGTGGCGAAGCGCGGGTCCTCGGCCCATTCCGGGTGACCGGCCACCTCGCAGAAGCGGGCGAACTGGTCGTCGTTGCCCACGGTCAGGATCACGTCGCCGTCGGCGGTGGGGAAATCCTGGTAGGGCACGATGTTCGGGTGGGCGTTGCCGAACCGGCGCGGCGACTGACCGGTAGTCAGGTAATTCATCGCCTGATTGGCCAGGCAGGCCATCTGCACGTCGAACAACGCCATGTCCAGATGCTGGCCCTCGCCGGTGCGGTCCCGGTGGGACAGGGCCGCCAGCACCGCGATGGTAGCGTACAGGCCGGTGGTGATGTCGGTGAGCGCCACGCCCACCTTCATCGGTCCGGCGCCGGGTTCGCCCTCGGCGTGGCCGGTGAGGCTCATCAGCCCGCCCATGCCCTGGATCAGGAAGTCGTACCCGGCACGGGTGGCGTAGGGGCCGTCCTGGCCGAAACCGGTGATCGAGCAGTAGATCAGCTTCGGGTTGAGCGCCTTCAGGCTGTCGTAATCCAGGCCGTAGCGCTTGAGGCCGCCGACCTTGAAGTTCTCCAGCACCACGTCGCATTCCGCCGCCAGCTTGCGCACCAGCTCCTGGCCTTCCGGCCGGGTGATGTCGATGGCCACGGATTCCTTGTTGCGGTTGGCGGTCAGGTAGTAGGCGGCCTGGTCGGTGTCACCACCGTCGCCATCCTTCAGGTAGGGCGGGCCCCAGCCACGGGTATCGTCCCCGCGGCCGGGCCGTTCCACCTTGATCACCCGGGCGCCCAGGTCGCCCAGGATCTGGCCGGCCCAGGGGCCGGCCAGAACGCGGGACAAATCCAGCACGCGCAGGTGGGACAATGCTCCGGACATCAGACTTCTCCGAAGCGCTTAGTTGGCGAAGGCTTGCAGGCCGGTCTGGGCGCGGCCCAGGATCAGCGCGTGCACGTCGTGGGTGCCTTCGTAGGTGTTGACCACTTCCAGGTTCACCAGGTGGCGGGCCACGCCGAACTCATCGGAGATGCCGTTGCCGCCCATCATGTCGCGGGCCATGCGGGCGATGTCCAGGGACTTGCCGCAGGAGTTGCGCTTCATGATGGAGGTGATTTCCACCGCCGCGGTGCCTTCGTCCTTCATGCGGCCCAGGCGCAGGTAGCCCTGCAGGCCCAGAGTGATTTCG